>Ga0335076_10003092_pt1 | contig 16671 bp, 14 predicted proteins | sample Lox_Sample_25_FD_206717 | JGI IMG/M metagenome (GOLD analysis project Ga0335076, IMG submission 206717) | Soil microbial communities from Loxahatchee National Wildlife Refuge, Florida, United States - Lox_Sample_2.5 | ecosystem: Environmental > Terrestrial > Soil > Wetlands | place: USA... | reverse complement strand
TGCTCTCTTCCTGCCGGCGGTTCGGGACATAAAGCAGAATCATGGCGGGATTGATAAAGGCGTGCTCAGCGTTGAGTTGAGAATTGAAGGGCCCCACATCGTCCCAGAAGGTGGCGTACTTTACGGTGACGGTTCCGGTGGCCTTTACGTTCCAGGTGAGTTTGTCCACCTTCTCAATGTTCACCCGTTGGCCATTGGCGTAGGCTTCCACCTGCTGAACGTGGCTACTGAAATCGCGGATTTCATACAGGGCATTCCACGCCGCCATTTGCAGTTTTAGCTCGCCATGGACATCAGGAACGTCCATGGTCACGTGAAACAAATGCTGTTCCGGATGCGCCAGAGATACGGAGTAGCGAATAGCGGCGGAGGCTGAGGTTGAACCCGTTAGCGTAGCCAGCAACCATAGAGAGCAGACGAGAAGCTTGGAGTGCGGCACGGTCCGGGTCAGGGCGTGGGCAGTTACCTGGTCCATCATCGAATTTCTATTTTCCAATTTCGAGATTCGCGGTGACGCGAGACGTCAGCCGTTTCAAGAGCTTTTCGCACAATCCATCGAAACTACCATTGGACATGACCAAGAGCAAATCGCCGGACTTGGCCTCGGCAGCGAGAAAGTCCGCGATGGCGTCAGCACCAGGGAGCACCTGAGCGTCTTTGCCGAGTTGGCGCACCGCCGCCACGATTGTCTCGGGGTCGAGACGTTGCTGGTCGCTTAGCTGTCCCGCGCGATGGACAGCGCCAAGAATCACGCGATCGCCCAAGGCGAGCGCCTTGGGCAAGGCGTCTTGAAACACGCGCCGGCGCATGGAGTTCGAACGCGGCTCGAGGATCGCCCAGAGGCGCCGATTGGGCCAGCGTAGGCGCGCCGCGTCAATGGTGGCGCGGATGGCGGTGGGGTGATGGGCAAAATCGTCGATGACGAGGATGCCATCGACCTCGCCTTTCAGGTCCATGCGACGCTTCACACTCTGGAAAGTTGCCAGCGCTGAGCGAATTGCTTCCGTGCGAATGCCACGTCCCTGCGCCACGACCAAGGCCGCCAACGCATTGAGAACGTTGTGCCGCCCGGAAGCGGGCAAAGTAAATTCCCCGTACAATTCACCTTTGTACTGCACACGGAAATGCATCTGCCCATCCGCGATCGAGACATCCCGAGCGATCCAGTCATTTTCCGGGTCAAAGCCATAGGTGATCACGGGGCAAAAGGCTTTCTCGGTTACGTTTTTGGGCGCTTCTCCGCCTGAGCGGTCACCCCAAACGATGACGCGGCCCCGGCGCGGCACAAGGTTCACGAGTCGTTTGAAGGCGAGCTGATAGGCGTCGAAATTGGCGTAAATATCGGCATGATCGAACTCGACGGAGGTAATAATCAAGTCATCGGGCTGGTAATGAAGAAACTTGGCGGCTTTGTCCCAGTAGGCGGAATCGTACTCATCGCCCTCGAGAATAAATTCGCCACCGCCGGCCAGCCCGTAACTTTTCCCGAAATTCTCGGCCACGCCGCCGACCAGGAAATTGGGCTTCTTGTTTGCTACATGAAAAATCCAAGCGAGCATGGCAGTGGTGGTGGTCTTGCCGTGTGTGCCGCTGACAACAATCGAATGTTTCCCGGGAAGAAATTCCTCTTCCAGAAGTTCCGGCAAAGCGCGGTGGGGAATCTTGCGGTCCAACATTTCTTCTACTTCCACGTTGCCGCGGGAAATGGCGTTGCCCACAACGATTAAGTCTGGTGTGGGCGTCAGATTCTTCGCGTCAAAAGCGGCGGAGTAGTCGATACCCAAAGATTGCAGCAGCGTGGATGCGGGTGGGTACACGCCGGCATCTGAGCCGGTTACCCTGTAACCGACTTCGCGCAGCATTCCCGCCAATGGCGCCATGGCCGACCCGCCGATTCCAATCATGTGAATATGTTTCATTGCTCGGTTACGATCTCCCTATCATTGCACCACAGCCGGTTCCAGAATCTCCAATCGACCATCTCCAGAGGAAATCAGGCGCGCCTGAACTCCTAAGGGCAATGTGAGCATGGGCCGTTGCGTGTGCCCAACCGGGGCGCCAAATACAACCGGCACTCCCAAAGGCCGCAAAATCCGTTCGCACACTTCCAGCACGGTCGGGCTGCCCCTAACGGAAGGGTCCGAATCCGGAAACTCGCCGAGAATGACTCCCTGCACTTCGGCGAACTTGCCCGCCTGCTTCAAATGCATCAAGGCACGATCAACCTGATAAGGCCGAACGCCGCGGTCTTCCAGCACCAAGAGGGCACCAGCGGTATCGAGTTCCCAGGGAGTGCCCAAGGTTGTCTGCAACATGGTGAGGCAACCGCCCAGCAAGCGGCCCTCCGCGACTCCCCACTCGAGGGATTGACCGCATAAGGGAAGTTCCCAACCCGAATCCACATTTCCCAGGGCTTTCAAGAATGACTCTTCGTCGTAGCCGTGGGCATCATCGGCACCGCGGTTCAATCCGGCGGCCACCATGGGCCCATGAAAGGTCACCCAACCGCATTTCTGCCACAGATACGTTTGCAGCACGGTGAGGTCGCTGAAGCCGATCACACATTTGGGGTCCTGCAGTTGGGCAGCGATATCGGTGTCCAGCAGATACGTTGCGCCATAACCGCCGCGGAGTCCCACGAGGCCGACGATATCGGGATGACGTGCCGCCTTCAAAAAGCCGTCGAGGCGAGCGGAGGAGGAGCCCGCAAAATAGCCTTCGGAGCCCGGCAACTGCACGGGTGTGAACTCGTATCCTAGGCGGCGCAATTCGGCCAAGCCTGCGGCAACTTCCATCTGCTCTGCGGGGGAAGCGGGGGCAAACACCGCGACCTTCGAGCCTTTGCGCAAGGCCTTCGGTTTCCGGATTAGTTTCGCGTCCGCAGTCATTGCTGTTGAGAATCGTAGGGGATCATTTCTGTAACCACGCCGTCGCGATTCAGTTGCTGCACAATGCGCTCTTCCTGCTGGCGGGTAACCTCCGCTTCGAATTCGACGACCGAATTCGCGCCGGCTATGGAGGTGCGGAACTGTCGCACGGGAATACGCAAGTCGTTCAGGAGCTTCTGAACTTCCTTGGTGACATTGGCAGCCTGTGTGGTAGTGAATCGAAAGGAAATTGTGGAGTATTTGAGATTGAGAGCTTGTGTGGCCCAACCGATCACGACCAGGGCGAAGAGCACCAAGCCCGTTGTCACCCCCGCGATTCCGAAAAAGCCGCCGCCACTAGCCATGCCAATCGCGGCTTCAACAAAGATGGTGGCCGCCGTGGTCATGCCGACGATGCCTAAATTGTCTCTCAGGATGGCGCCGGCGCCGAGAAAACCAATGCCCTGGACGATATTCGAAGCGATGCGAGTAGGCCCGCTGTCGCCCCACAGGTGCGACAACTGCTGCGAGAGGATGGTGAATAGAGCCGTGGCCAAACACACAAACATACTCGTGCGGATGCCGGCGGGACGGCGCCGGTAATCACGTTCTACGCCGATAAGCGCGCCCATAGCCGCCGCAAACAGCAGCCGCAGGAGCGCATCAGAAAAGGAAATCATCGCCAGGCGGTCCAGGCCGCCATAGCCGATTCTACTCACCTAAAGCTTGAACTGGGTCAGTTTTGCGAAGTGGCGTGCTCTGGCGGATATCTCGGATTTTTTGAGAGTAAGAAGGCGATCCAATCCAAAGCGCTCTACCGTGAAGCTTCCCATGACAGAACCATAGACCATGGCACGCCGCAGAGCTAAATCGCTGGTGCTGCCAACGCTGGCCAGGTAGCCCATGAAGCCGCCGGCAAAGCTGTCGCCCGCGCCGGTGGGGTCATGGGGCTCCTCGAGTGGAAACGCTGGGACACAAAAGGCGCCGTGCTTGTCAACCATCATGGCGCCATATTCGCCGCGCTTCACAACCAGAGTGGACGGCCCCATCTTGAAAATTCTGCGCGCGGCCCGCAGCAAATTGTGCTCACTGGAAAGCTGGCGCGTCTCCGAATCGTTGATCATGAGAATATCAACATGTTTGAGGGTTTCGAGTAATTCGGCGTTGGTCCGTTCGATCCAGTAATTCATGGTGTCCATGGCGACGAGCTTGGGTTTGCCGGCCACCTGCTTTAAGACGTCGCGCTGCAAATCCGGGGCGATGTTGGCGAGAAACACGTATTTGGAGTTTGTGTATTTCTGAGGCAAGCGCGGCTTGAAGTCCGCAAAAACGTTCAGATCTGTGGTGAGGGTAACGCGCTCATTCAGATTTTCGGAATATTTGCCGGCCCAAAAGAAGCACTTGCCATCGGCGCGCTCCAGTCCTTCGATGTCGATAGAACGCTTTCGCAACAGCGCTTCGTCCTTGGGGTCGAAGTCATTCCCTACGATAGCCACTAAGTTGACATGCGTGAAAAACGCCGCGCAGACGGAAAAATAGGTCGCCGCACCACCCAGGGTTCGTTCTACCTTTCCGTAGGGGCTTTCCAATGCGTCATAAGCCACTGAACCTACCACGAGCAAGGACATGAGCTTCTCCTTAGACACTTTAAGTTACTGAATATATTTCCCGATGATGGCAGCCAGATTCTTTTTGGCTTGCGCCGACACCAACTTGGGGTCGGTCAAAATGGCGTGTTTCAAAGCACTGCCGCATTTGCAGGAGCGCTCGTTCGATAAGGTCCTGATTGTCTCCCGCAAAACGTTCTGCGCATTAGCAGCGTTTTGATTCAGCGTGGCGATAATTGCGGCGACCGAGACGGAATCGTGTCCCGGATGCCAACAGTCGTAATCCGTGACCATTGCGACAGTGGAATAACAAAGCTCGGCTTCGCGAGCGAGTTTCGCCTCGGTGACATTGGTCATGCCAACGACGGAGAACTTCATGGCCCGGTAAAACTCCGATTCCGCCAGAGTCGAAAACTGCGGTCCTTCCATGCAAATGTAGGTTCCCTTTTCGCGCACCGGGATGTTGGCGGCGCGGCAGGCATGTGCGAGGGTTTTGGAAAGCTCGGAACAGGTGGGTTTGTCGAATGTGACATGGGCCACAATGCCGTTGCCGAAAAAAGTGGATTTCCGACCCTTCGTATTATCGAAAAACTGATCGGGAATCAGAAACTCACCCGGGGGCAAATCCTCCATCAGCGAACCGACAGCGCTGACGGAAATGATGCGCTGGACGCCGAGCAGCTTCATGGCGTAGATGTTGGCGCGGAAATTTATGTCGCCCGGGCCGAAGAGATGGCCTCGGCTGTGGCGGGCGAGAAACGCAACACGCTTCCCTTCCAAGGTTCCAACAACGAAAGCGTCTGAAGGATCGCCAAAAGGCGTCTTGACGTGTAGCTCTCGCGTATCCGTCAGCCCGCTCATGGAATACAGACCGCTCCCACCAATCACGCCAATTTCCGCGGCAGGCCCTTTTGTTCGCGTACTCTTGCCTTTCGATTTCTTCTGACTCGGCATCAAGCTCTCCTGGAGTTTACGGAATCACATCGAGTGGATCGATTACACATTCGTGAAAAGAGATCGTCGCCAGGCCCGGGATGAACGGACTTTCGGGGAAAGGACTCACACGTTCAACTCCACTGGCTCAATTTCAATCTTGCCACCCTTATCGAACAGGCGCGCCGCGGGCACATCCGGGTCGTGCCCAAACACCACGATCCACTGCTCGGCCAGCATGCGCGAGATCCAGAGCCGCTTAGTTTCCAAGGTTTGAAGCGGATACAAGTCGTAGGCCATGATCCAGGGCAAGGAAACATGGTGGCGTGTCGGCAGCAAATCCGCAACAAAGGCCAAGGTCTTTCCGCCTCCGCGGAGGACCACCGCTTGAATGTCGGCGTTGTGCCCAGGAACACGCTCGACCGAGATACCGGGGAGTATCTCCACGTCGCCATCCTTCAGACTCCACAGGCCTTCTTTCGAAATTGGAGCAAAATTTTCCGGGAAATAACTGGCCCGATCGCGTTCGGAGGGATTCATGGCGTGTTCCAGTTCACGGCGTTGCACCACGTAGCGCGCACGGCGAAACGCCGGGAGGACGCGTTCGCCAACCAATCGAGTATTCCCGCCACAGTGATCGAAATGCAGATGGGTATTGATGACCAAATCGATCTGCTCGGGCCGCACTCCTTCGCGTGCCAGCGCGTCCATCAAGGGATCACCATCCTGCACGTTGTAAATATCGCGGAGCTTGGCATCCATCTTGTTGCCATTGCCTGTTTCGACCAGAATGGTCTTGCCGTGAGCGCAAACCAGGAGCGAATTGGCGCGCATACGAATGCGATTCTTCTCATCGGGCGGAGACTTCTTTTCCCATAGGACTCGAGGCACAACGCCAAACATCGCGCCGCCATCGAGCCCGAATGTACCGGCATCCAGATACCGTATCTGAATTTCACCTAACTGCATCGTCTGCCTTCCTCAGGATTCTGTTTTCTCCAGTATCTCGCTCACGGCCGAGAATGGATCCTTCTTCCTCGCCGCCACTTCTTCTGCCAATTTTCGCAAGCGCGCTTTCCCTTGTTTTCCTCCGAGCACTTTCTCCAGCAGGCGCGACTCCAGCATCTCCAGCAAGCGATTCTCCCAGTGTTCGATGTGCTTCTTCTCTCGGTGGCAGCCAGCCGCAAAGTGTTTCCGAAACTTCTCAATGGTATCGGCCAACTCGTCGATGCCGCGGTTCTCCGTGGCCACGGTCCGCACCACTGGGGGATGCCAGCCATCTCTGGGCATGACTAACGACAACATCGCGTGGAGCTGCTCCTCGAGGCGATCGGCGCCTTCGCGATCCGCTTTGTTCAGGACAAAAATATCGCCAATCTCCATCAAGCCAGCTTTCATGTTCTGGATATCGTCGCCGAGGCCGGGCACCAGGACGACCAAGACACAATCGGCCAGCCGCACGATGTCGATTTCGTCTTGACCCACACCAACCGTTTCAATGAGCACCTGGCGTTTGCCGGCCGCGTCCAGCAGGAGCGCCACTTCAGCCGTGGATCGCGCCAAGCCACCCAGAAATCCGCGTGTGGCCATGGAGCGAATGAAAATGCCGTTATCGGATGCGTGGCCCTGCATGCGAATGCGATCCCCCAGAATGGCCCCACCCGAGTAGGGGCTCGTGGGATCGACCGCAACCACGCCTACAGGCTCGCGGCGTTTACGATGCACGGCTGCTAAGCGGTCTACCAGAGTGCTTTTTCCTGTTCCCGGCGCGCCGGTCACGCCGGTCAGATAGGCTTTCCCGGTGTACGGAAACAGCGTCTTCAGCAATACTTCCGCTTCGTGCGAATGATTCTCTATCGCTGTAATCGCACGGGAAATGGCGCGAACGTCGCCCGCCAGGACTTTGGGGCCCCAGTCGCTCATGGGCGGGTTCATTGCGGGATGATTCTCGCCAGGAGGGGATAGCGCGCGTTAGAAGGCATGCTCTATTATTTCTTGCCAAGCAACTGCCGCGCAATCACCAACCGCTGAATTTCGCTGGTGCCTTCGCCGATGGTGCACAACTTTACATCGCGATAAAACTTCTCCGCCGGATAATCTTTAATGAAGCCATAGCCACCGTGCACCTGAACGCACTCGTTGGCCACACGGACGGCCACTTCGCTGGCAAATAATTTGGCCATGCTGGATTCCCGCGTGTAGCGGGCATTTCCCTGATCTGCCAGCCAAGCTGCCTGATAGACAAGCAGGCGGGCCGCCTCGACTTGCGTGGCCATGTCCGCCAGCTTGAACTGGATGGCCTGAAAGTCGGCGATGGGCTTATTGAACTGCTTGCGCTGCTTCGCGTAAGTCGTGGCAGCTTCCAATGCCCCTTGTGCCATGCCCAGGGCCAATGCGGCAATCGAAACACGCCCACCATCCAGAACTTTCAAACTGCCGATAAAGCCCTCGCCTAGGGGACCCAGCAGCTGGGACCCAGGCACGCGGCAATCTGTGAAAATTACTTCTGCGGTATCGCTGGCGCGCATGCCCAGTTTATTTTCTTTTTTTCCTGGACGGAATCCGGGCATACCTTTTTCCAGAATGAACGCGCTGATGCCGTGCGAGTCTTTTGATTTGTCGGTCACGGCCATGGCCACACAAATATCGGCGTACGAACCGTTGGTTGTGAAGGTTTTCGAACCGTTCAACACCCAATCGTCGCCAGCTCGCACAGCCGTGGTACGAGTTCCCCCCGCGTCCGAGCCCGCCTCCGGCTCGGTCAAGGACCACGCTCCGAGCTTTCTGCCTTGCGCCAGCGGGACCAGGTATTTCTGCTTCTGCGCTTCGTTTCCGAATTTATAAATGTGATTGCTGCATAGCGAATTGTGTGCTGCGAGGAAGAGGCCAACCGATCCGTCTACGCGAGAGATCTCCTCAATTACAGTGGCGTATTCGATATAGCCGAGTCCAGCACCGCCGTATTCCTCCGGAAAAATCACGCCCATAAGACCCATTTCGGCGAGATTCGGCAGCAGCTCGGTAGGAAAATGCGAGGCCTCATCCCACTCCATAACATGAGGCCGGATTTCGCCTTCGGCAAATTCACGGACGGTCTTGCGCAGGTGCTGCTGCTCATCGGTAAAAGTAAAATCCACGGGGCTGCTCCAAAAGCAAAGTGAATAGCCACTAAAAGTTTAGCTTATAGACCGGTTTTGCGCACACTTCTCCGCGGAAGACTTTCGCTAGGAGAACTTTAGCTCCATGGATGAAGCGAACCAGAACTTAATGATCGACGAGAGATTCCTCGCTGCGCTCGGAATGACGATTCGCGACAATCGTGCGGGCATGGGGCGCAGCCCTTCGTGCCTCAGGGTAAACAATGCTGCGCCCCTACGAGGAGAAGTCAGGAGTATGCCGAGGACACACAGAGTACGCTGAGGAGGCTAAGAGCACAGGCAGGAGTGCCTGTGCCACGGGCGCGGGTACATGTCAGGAGTGCCTGTGCCAGCTTGCCGCTATTTTACCAGCCGACGGGATAGCCGTTCTTCTGGTTCTGTTCGTCCAGCCAAGCTTTTAGGGGCGCAAAATAATCTGCTAGGGCGGAGGCGTCCATTTCGGTATGCCCGGTGATGACCTGTAACGCTTCCGGCCAAGGCTTGCTCTGTCCCATGGAAAGCATCTCGTTCAGCTTTGCTCCGGCTGTTTTGTTGTTGTAAATGGAGCAGCGGTGCAGCGGACCTTGATATCCCGCGATCTGACATAGTCCGCGGTGGAACTGGAATTGATAAATCGCCGCAAGGAAATAGCGCGCGTAGGGCACATTGCCGGGTACGTGATATTTGGCTCCAGGATCAAAGTCGGCCTCGGAGCGCGCCACGGGAGGAGCTACGCCTTGATATTTCAGGCGCAAATCCCACCAAGCCTTGTTGTAGGCGTCCGGCTTGACGCGTCCGGAGAATACTTCCCAGCGCCACTTGTCGACGGTCAAACCAAAAGGCAGAAAGGCGACCTTCTCGAGCGCCTTTTGAAGAAGGTAGTCGATATCTCCGGAGGCCGGCGGAACGGTTTCAATCAGACCAATCTGCTTCAAATATTCCGGGGTCACCGAAAGGGCAATCGTGTCGCCTACCGCTTCATGGAATCCGTCATTGGCGCTGTTCTGGAATAAAGGTGGTTGGGTATTGTAGGCGCGCTGATAGAAGTTGTGGCCCAGTTCATGGTGAATGGTGCGGAAATCTTCCTCGGTAATCTGAATGCACATCTTGACGCGCAAATCGTCCTTAGAATCTACATCCCAGGCGCTGGCGTGACAGACCACGTCGCGGTCGGCCGGTTTGGTGAACAGGGAGCGTTCCCAGAACGTTTCGGGCAGCGGCGCGAAACCGAGTGATTTGAAGAAGTTCTCTCCGTATTTCACCATGCCCTTTGGATCGGTCTTGCGCTCGACCAGAATTTTGGTGAGGTCGAAACTCTGCGTGGGTTTAGGAGAATCCATCAAGTCATAGACGTTGTTCCACTCCTGCGCCCAGATATTTCCCAGCAAATCGGCAGGAATCGGGCCGTTCGGAGGCACGACCTCTTTGCCGTACTTCTTGGCAAGCTGCCCGCGAACGTAGGCATGCAACGATAGATATAGGGGACGCAACTGTTCCCAGACACGATCCATTTCTTTTTCGAATTGATCGGGAGGCATGTCGTAGTTCGAACGCCACAGCGCACCCACATCCGCGTAGCCCAACTGGCGAGCACCTTCATCGCCGAGTTCGACCATGCGAGCATAGCGTTGCCGCATCGGCGCGCCTACGGCATGCCAACCAATCCAGGCGCGTCTTAGCTCTTCGGGATCGCGGCTGGTGGCCATCAGCTTTCCGATCTCGGTGACGTCCATGCAGGGCCTGTTATCCCCGGGACACCACTTCCCTTTCCCGTAATCGCCATCCAAGGACGACAGCAGTTGCGCCAGTTCTTTTTGCGCTTTTGGATCATCGGGCGCCGGGAAACCGCTAGCCAGTTCGAGTAGGAGACGCTTGCGGGCAAGTTCTGGACTCAGTTGCACGTGGTCAAAACGATGGGCTTCTTTTGCATATTGCGTGGAAGCCGTGTTGGCTTGCTCCCCCAAATCGGCGGCAATCTGCTCCGTGTCAGCGGTAATAAAATTTTCCTGTACCCATTGCGCGCGCCCAGCTTTGACGCCCAAATCAAAGAGGCGCTCCTCGGCGGCCTCAATGAACTTTGTGGCGTCTTCGGGGGTAGGCGCACTCGATTGCGCGAAGGCCACGGGGATAATGATTGCGGGAGACAACAAAAGCAAAAGCACACGGCTGGGAATGTGTTTCATTACTGCTCCTTTCCAGTTGAGGCGCGAGCTTAAGACAGCACAAAAATTGTTGCGGCGCTAGGTCGCGACGGCGTGCAATTCTTGCAGCGCGCGGTCGATACCGGCGCGATTGACGTCGCAATGCGTTACCATGCGAACTGAATAGAGCGCAGTATCTTGCGCCCAAATGCCGCGAGCGTGCAAAAGATCGCATAACTCCACGGCGGTCTTGCCGGTGGCCGTGCAATCGAAAATGGCGATGTTGCTGACCACCAGCTCGGGGTCGATGCTCAGGCCGCGAATTTTGGCGATGCCCTCGGCCAGATAGCGGGCATTCGCGTGGTCTTCGTGGAGCCGACCCGGCGACTTTTGCAACGCGATCAAAGCCGCCGCGGCCAAGACACCAACCTGGCGCATTCCGCCGCCAAACATTTTTCTGTAGACGCGCGCGCGCTCGATGAACTCTTTCGAACCCACGATCATGGAGCCCACCGGAGCGCCCAAACCCTTCGACAAGCAGAACATCACGGAATCACATTTGGCAGCGATGCGCGCGACGTCGTCTTTCAAGGCTACGGCAGCATTAAAAATGCGGGCGCCATCGAGGTGCACCTTTAAACCCAACTCGTGGGCACCATCGCAAATCTCATGAATGCGTTGCGTGGGATAGACCGTTCCGCCAGCCATGTTGCTGGTGTTTTCCAGACAGACCAGCGCTGTCTGGGAATCGTAATAGATTTTCGGACGAATTGCGGCGTGGACCTGCTCCCAGGTCATTATGCCGTCGTCGCCAGCGTGGACAGCGCGCGGCATGCAGCCGGCAATCGCGGACATCGAGGCCAACTCGTACAAGTTCACATGGCTGCGCTCTTCACAAATGACTTCGTTTCCGTGGTGGGTCCACACTTTGATGGAAATGAGGTTGCCCATGCACCCGGTGGGGACAAACAGCGCTGCTTGCTTAGCAAACATTTCCGCGGCCCGCTTCTGCAGGAGATTTACGGTGGGATCTTCGCCATAAACGTCGTCACCTACTTCCGCGGCAGCCATGGCCTGGCGCATTTCCGAGGTCGGGCGCGTGACAGTGTCGCTGCGGAGATCGACGGCGTTTTCGACCGGAACGACATGGTCTGGATCGACTAATTGATTGCCTTTTGCCACCGTGTAGGTCATATCCACTCCTGATATCTATGGATCTCTGTGATGAAGAGCTTTTAGAGAGTCAACACAGAGGCGCCGATTACGCTGAGGAAAACGCAGCAAGAAATCGTAGCCGGTTACGACGTCACCGCAGCAATTCCACGAGAATTTCGTTCGAGACATTTAGTTTTTCCGGCGCCAACCGTAACACGTCTCCGCACTGCTCCAACATGCCGGACGAGGTCAGGCGGTCCACCTTTGCTCGTAAATCCACGGAATATTCTCGTTCAATCCTGGCCAAATTGATGCCGCCAATTTGGCGCAACCCCAAAAACAACTCTTCTTCGAGGGCCATCTGCGTGGTCACGTCTTGTACATTGTCAATGGGGGAGCGGCCTTTTTCAATTGCGGACACATACGCGGCAGCATCGTGGACATTCGACCAGCGCTGTTTTCCCGAGAACGAATGAGCACCTGCTCCAAATCCGAGGTATGGCTCGCGCCGCCAATATTTGAGATTGTGTTTTGAGGCAAAGCCGGGCCGGGCCCAGTTGGAAATCTCGTACTGTTCGTAGCCGGCGGCGCGCAGGTCGTGTTGCGCAAGTTCATAAAAATCGGCCATGGCTTCTTCGGGGGGCAAATCTCTGGCGTTGTAGCGGGGTCCACCGCGAATGACTTCCAGGCCGAGACGGGAGCCTTCATCGATTTCCATCATGTAGATGGAAACATGCTCGGGCGAAAGGCGGATGGTCTCGGCGAGCGAATATCGCCAGGATTCGTGGGTCTGCTTGGGGAGTCCAGCGATCAAGTCGAAACTAATGTTGCTGATTCCGGAATGGCGCAAGGTCGGGACTGCACTATAAATGTCCGCAGCACGATGCATGCGACCAGCGGCTTTCAGTTCGTCATCGATGAAGGATTGCGAGCCAAAACTGATGCGATTGATGCCGCAACTTACCCACGCTCGGGCCTTGTGCTCATCGATGGTCTCAGGGTCTGCTTCGAGAGTGACTTCCTTCGATTCCCAACGGAACGCCTCATAGATTGATAGGAGCAGAGACCAAAGCAGGTCCGCGCTCAAAAGACTCGGCGTACCTCCGCCGATGTATAACGTGTCGGCGTCCACTAAGCGCAGCGTTGCGTTACGTATTGACCACCAATCGAAACCCGTGGGAGGAATCACGTCCGCCGCAGCAAGCATTCCGCGCTCGCACGCGATTTCCCGCTGGACGGCCTGGATATATGGGGCAAAGCGGTCCGAGGACACCACGCCAGTATGGAAATTGCAGTAGGTGCACTTGGTCTGGCAGAAGGGCACCTGCACGTAAACGCCGACGTTGGCCATGGATTTCGACTCTAGCACAGGTGGAGTTGGGAATCGGTAGTGGGAAGAGCGAGAGACAGCAGTTACGCTGAGTGCGCCGGCGAACTGCAGACGACTTCTTTATACGCGGTCGGGGAGGACTTTTACCCAAACCTTGCGCTCACGGGGGCCATCAAATTCGGTGAGGAAGATGCCCTGCCACCGGCCCAGGGCCAGCTTTCCTTCCTCGACAAATACGAACTGAGATGTTCCCGTGAGCATTGTTTTGATATGGGAATCGGAATTCCCCTCGGCGTGGCGATATGGACCCGAAGATGGAATCAATCGATCGATTGCGCCTTCGGCATCGGAGACAACGTCGGGGTCGGCGTGCTCATTAATCATCACGCCCGCAGTTGTGTGCGGTACATACACAAAGCAGGTTCCCACCTTCACGCCCAGCGCAGTCACCACGCGTTGCACGTCCTTGGTGATTTCCACCATTTGGGTACGCCGCGAAGTCTTCACGGTAATCGACTGCAAGGCTTGCCTCCGGATGTGCTACGGAATCCCGACAATAAGGTGCTGTCCCGCCTGCTTCGGTCCTGCAAATTCCTTTAATTCTTCCAAGCCGCCACTGCCCCAACGTGCAAGGAACGGCAAGAAACAAAGGTCTCGGGCCTGTAACCCTTTTTGCGGGAAAAGTAGATTCTCCAAAAATGACTGGTGCTTTTCGATCAGTTTCTCGTGGCGATCGAGAGCCGCACCAGTTTTGTGCCGCAATTTTTCTACTTGATAGCGAATACGCTTCTCCGCCCGAGCGATGGTGCCCTGAATTGTGGGATCCACTTTAGCAATCGCCTTGTGCAGCTTCTTGATACTTTTTTCCACGTGTTCCAAGGCATCATCGAAGTCGTGTGCGAGTTTTTTGGGGACCGCGGAGTTGTACATACGATTCCGTAGGTTTTGCGAGCCCTCCCACACATCCTCGACATCCAGTTCATATTTCTTCAGGATGCGCTCCGCCTTAGGATCTACCAAGGTGAAGTCTGCGCGGGGAAACAACACCGGCATGCGTCCCAGCAATTTCTTGTAAAGCACTTGCGACTGCGCGTAATAGGTAATCTCTGCGGGTCCACCAAAATACGCCACCGTAGGCAGCAGAAAATCCTGCACCACAGGACGAAACAGGGCATTCGGGCTGAACAATTCGGGCGAGGCCTGCACGTTGGCATACCATTCTTGTCGCGGGAGTTTCAGGCCGCCACTGGCAAATTCGCCATTGCTGGCCGCAATCACCTGGCGCTTGCCATTTTCCAGACTAAAGAGCACGGTGCTCTGCGCGGTCACTTTCACTTGCGGCTCATATCCGGCGTTCTCAATCTCTTTGCCCCGACGCAGAAGCAATTCGTTCAGTTCATCGCGGTGAATCAACGCATCACGGAGAATGGGAGCTGCAACGTGGTGCAATGCCTCGTCGAGAGGGTCCAGTAAAATCAATCCGTAATCGACAAAAATGCGCGCGAATAGTCCGGCGAACGCCCTGCCATAAGAAGCGTCTGCGGTATAGGTTTCGTGGAGCATGTTGCCAAAGGTCTCGCCGAGGAGAGGTTGAGCACGAACGACCAACTCGTCCACCTCGCGGCCCAGGAGGACACGGCCGACCGGTACGGCCTCTTCGTGCGGTTTTGGAAGAACGAATTCCTGCAATTCTCCTTCATGGAACCAGGCCACGTGACGCACTTCGTCCACGTCATGATCTTCAGTTGCCATCCAGAACACCGGCACAGCATCGATGCCCTTTTCGGTTAATTCTTCTGCAGTGCGAATCGCGCTGAGCGCCTTGTAAAAGGCGTAGGCGGGACCGCCGAACAACCCTACTTGTTGACCGCTGACCACGGCCACGGCTCCCGCGGCCAGGCGATCGAGATTTTTGTGAGTCGCGGCGGGGCTGCCGAAAAGGGTGTTCTGCGCGCGCAAAATGTCAGCTACACGTGAGCGCCGATCGGCGGGAAACTCCAGGTTCTTGGCGTAACGCACCACGGACTTCAGATCTGGTTGATGCTCGAAAAAGGCTTCTACTTTCTTGAAATGTTCAACGTAATCGCGATACAGCTTCGGGGTGTGCGGCAACTGGTGCGGTAAGAGGGCGCGACAGTCCATGAGCGCTTAGATGTAAGTGCAACAAAAAGGTGACGCAAGGAAGCCGAGAGCTGGAAGTCTGCAGGCAAGAGAAGCGGAGACGAGCAGTTTCATGCGTTACTAGTTCCTCGCTTCTTGCACCGCCGGATGCAGGTTTGAGACCATCTCGGCAATCGTCCGTTTCTTTTCTTCGGGGACCGGCAACAAGGGCTTACGAGCCAGGCCCCCCTGATATCCCCGCAGGTCCATGGCATACTTCACGCCCGGAATCCCATTTTCTCCGACGATACGCTTGGAGGCTTGTGCAATTTGTAACTGCAGCCTGCGGGCGTCGTCGTGTTGTCCACCTTGGCCTAGGGCAAACACCTCGGCACACTTCTCCGGCAACGCTGCTGCAAGGGCGAGAACGGCTCCTCGCGCCCCCACTGCTTGTGCAGGATAAATCACCGACGCGCCACCCGTCAGGACACAAAAATCCGGTGGCGCACCCGCGACAATCTCCGCGACGCGCTGGACATTACCCGAACTATCCTTGATTCCGACGATATTCGGATGCTGGGAGAGTTCGAGAATCTCCGGCGTCTCGAGGGTAATACCGGTAAATTGCGGCACGGAATAGAGAAGGATGGGGATGGGCGAGGCATCGGCAACCGCGCGATAGTGACGAAGGTAGGTCTCGGCGCGATACATGGGTTTGTAGTAGTAAGGGGTTTTTACCAGGGCTACGGGGTAACCCAGCAAGGCTGCACGTTTGGTACGTGCAATGGTACCGGCGGTGGACTCCGCGCCGGTCCCAGCAATGAGCAATTTACTTGGATCGGCGGCTTCTTTGGCAGTGGCGAGGACAGCGTCGGCTTCTTCGCGCGAGAGCATCACGCTTTCGCCAGTGGACCCGAGCACGACAAAACCAGCGACCCCGGTGCAATTGTACTTGCAGATGTTTTCGCGCACGCTGGCAATCGCCACGGATTCATCAAAGGCGAACGGCGTGACCAGCGCCGGAAAAATGCCGCGAATTTGCATTCTCAATCTCCTGCAGTGGATGTGCCGGCCGTAGCCACGCCTGAACCGTGCAAATCCTGGAGGCAATTCACTTCACGTTGCAGTTCATGTAAGGAATGAATCCCGCGGACGGCGGCTTCGGCGGCGGAGAGGGTGGTAATGCAGGTAATGTTGTAACGAATGGCGGCGCGACGGATCGATTTTTCGTCGTAAAAAGATTCCCGACCCAAGGGAGTGTTGATGACCAAGTGGATTTTTCCAGTCTTGATCAGGTCGACGATGTTGGGCCGGCCCTCATTCACCTTGAACACTTCGTCGCAGGGCACGCCGGCAGCACGGAAGGCCGCCGCGGTTCCGCGGGTAGCCACAATTTTGAAA
>Ga0335076_10003091_pt1 | contig 16672 bp, 16 predicted proteins | sample Lox_Sample_25_FD_206717 | JGI IMG/M metagenome (GOLD analysis project Ga0335076, IMG submission 206717) | Soil microbial communities from Loxahatchee National Wildlife Refuge, Florida, United States - Lox_Sample_2.5 | ecosystem: Environmental > Terrestrial > Soil > Wetlands | place: USA... | reverse complement strand
ACGCGCCCGAGGTGAGACGATCGACCGACTTCCATTCGCGTTTGACCGCCGGCAGCGTGTTGCCCCAGATGGCGCGCTTGCACCATCGCTCGCCCTTCGCCAAGCCCTCCTGGGTTGCGCACATCGACTTCCAGGCAATCTGCTGCGGATGGCTGACGTGTTCGGCAGCTCCTTCCCAACCCTGCTGGTGGATCAGATAGAGATCGGAAAACGTCGGCTTCTTGCGCGTCATCACTTCGAACAGCGCAGCCTCGTTGACGAACTTGTAGGCGGCCGCCATCGCATTGTCGCGAGGATTGAGGATATCGCCCGACCCGTATTTGCTGAACTCAGACCTGCTCAGCTGGAATAGGCCGATATAGGAGCCGGTCCGGTTCTGCGGATTGAAGTCGGATTCGATTTTGGCCACCGCCTTCATGAAATTCACGTCGAGGTCGAATGCATCGGCGGCGCGTTCGATCTCCTGGACAGGCGTTCCGAGTGGAACGTTGCGCAATGCCGCCAAGGCGATCTTGGCGGGTTTCTCCGGCGGTGGAGTTTCCGAGTACACGTAGTATTTCAGATACTGTTCGCGTTGGTCGGGCTTGGGCAAAGCGGTGGGCGGACCATCCAGCCGGGGCATTGCCTCGTTATCGACGGGCACCGCGTCAAGACTGGCATTGGCCACCAATATACGTTCTTGCCGCGGCGATTTGTTCGCATCGGACGGCATCACGGATTGCGGCGCCACGTCGCTGAATTCCGCCGCCACAATTTCATTGGCGGATGGTCTTGAATCGGCTTTCGCCTCGGCGGCCAGAGCCGGAAACGCAGCGCTGAAGCTTGCCAGCGCCGTTGCCACGTTTGATGGCATGGCACTGAATGTATCAGCTACTCTCGCATTCGGTGTTGCTACACTCGGCCCCGATAGCGCGAACTGGTACATCGCTGCAAACGAAGCCGCTGTCAGCACGCCGCCAAAACAGCCTACTTGCCAAATCTTCAATGTCGCCAGCCGCGCCGCCGCGGTTTCCCCATTTAGTCCAACTACCTACCCCCGACCTTGGCACGCAGATTGAGGTGGCGAAGGGGGAGACAATAGGGCGCACCTGTGGCGGGGACGCGGTCAGTCTCCGCTGTGTCGCCCCAAATTGGACGTTGCGGTCTTGATGCCCCGGCGGAACAGGACGGACGCCATGTAAAGACCTAAGCGAAGATGTCTCAGTTGGGTCACTCGCGTCATGCGTAATATCACACTAATCGAGCATCAATTGATCGGAGAGCGCCTGCCTTGGGTCACAAGCGGCAAGGTTCAGACCGTGCAAATATCTTCCCGTTTGCGCCCCAAAGCAGACGCAAGGTTCATGGCTAGCGCAACTTCCTGAAGAAGTCGCGGACCTCGGCGACGAACAACTCCGGCTGCTCGAACGCACCGAAGTGGCCGCCCTTCGGCATCTCCTTCCAATGCTTGATGTTGACATAGGATTTCTGCATCCACTTGCGGACCGGCGGCACGATCTCCTTGGGGAATACGGCGACGCCCGTCGGCACCGTAACAGTGTGGCGCGTCCGTCGTTCCGGCCCAAAGCTTTCCCAATAAAGCCGCGCTGACGACGCCGAGCTCGCGGTCACCCAATACATCATGACGTTGTCGAGCAGTTCGTCGCGGGTCAGCACATTCTCGGGATGGCCGTCGCAATCGGTCCAGGCCCAGAACTTCTCCAGGATCCACGCCGCCTGCCCGCTCGGCGAATCCGTCAGCCCGTAACCGAGAGTCTGCGGCCTCGTCGCCTGCTGCTTGGAATAGCCGGAGTCCCAGTCCTGATAATGCTTGATGCCGGCGAGCGCCCGCGCCTCCTCCGGCGTCGGATCGCCCTGCACGTCCGGCCGCGTCGCCATCGCGAGCGTGATGTGGATGCCCAGGCAATGCTCGGCATCCTGCCCGCCGATCGCGGTCGTCACCGCCGAGCCCCAGTCGCCGCCCTGCGCGGCATAGCGCGGATAGCCGAGGCGCGGCATCAGGCTTGCCCATGCGCGCGCGATGCGATCGACGCCCCACCCTGCTCTGGCCGGTTTGGCCGAGAAGCCGAAGCCCGGCAAGGTCGGACACACGAGATGGAAGGCATCAGCCGCGTCGCCGCCGAAACGGGTGGGATCGGTCAGCGGCTCGATCACCTTCTGGAACTCGACGATCGAGCCCGGCCAGCCATGGGTCATGATCAGCGGCATGGCGTTGGAGTGCTGCGAGCGCACATGGAGGAAGTGGATATCGAGCCCGTCGAGCTCGGTGGTGAACTGCTCAAAGCGATTGAGCAGCGCCTCGCGCTTGCGCCAATCATATTGCTCGGCCCAATACTGGCAGACCTCCTTGATCCATTTGAGCGGTGCGCCCTGGCTCCAGTCGTCGACCGCTTCCGCCTCGGGCCAGCGCGTGTTGCGAAGGCGCGATTTGAGATCGTCCAGAACGTCATCGCCGACGGACATGCGGAACGGCTTGATTTCAGCACTCTCTTTAGCGCTCATGGGGACGTCCTCCGGCTTTTGGCCAATCAGGATAATGCCGCACAAGCGCTCTTGCCACGCGCAAAAATGTGAGTTCGGATGATTGTTTGGATCACGCTAGCGGTCCGATGCTAGCATGTGTGGAATCGCGGCAGGCGGGGTAGCGAACGTCAAATCCGCTCCGCTGGTAACGACGGATTCCTGACATGACCCGCATCGATAACGCCCGCATCATCCGCGCCCCGCGCGGCAGCGAACTGTCAGCCAAGTCGTGGCTGACCGAAGCGCCGATGCGCATGCTGATGAACAATCTCGATCCCGATGTCGCGGAAAAGCCGGGCGAACTGGTCGTCTATGGCGGCATCGGCCGCGCGGCGCGCGATTGGGAAAGCTTTGATCGCATCGTCTCGGCGCTGAGGCGGATCGACGGCGACAAGACGCTGCTGGTGCAGTCCGGCAAGCCGGTCGGCATCTTCCGCACCCATGCGGACACACCGCGCGTGCTGATCGCCAATTCCTCGCCATCGACTGCGCCACGGAGCATCACCTCGACCCGCCGGGGCTCGCCTAAGTCCAAAGGGGGCAAGCCCTGAGATTGAGCAGATTGTCTGCAATGCTGCCCAGCAAACGTGCCGCAGCTTCCCGGCGACAATGGTATTGAGATGCGTCCCTCGACACGGCTACTTTCCCCCGGCCGGTGTCACTTTTGTTACAGTTTCAGGAGCAATGCGTATGCGCCGATCCATCCTTGCCGCAGCGGCCGCGGTCATTCTTGTCTCGGCGCCGGCCCTCGCCGAAGACGTGCTGAAAACCGGCGTCGACGGCACCTTTGCTCCGCATGCGATGCCAAAGCTCTCCGGCGGCATCGAAGGCTTCAACGTCGACCTCGGTGATGCGCTCTCCAAGCAACTCGGCAAGAAGATCACGGTCGACGCCGCGCAATTCTCCGGCCTGATCCCGGCCTTGCAGGCAGGCACCTACGATTTCATCCTGGCGCCGGTGACCGTCACCAAGGAACGAGCCGAGAACCTCCTGTTCACCGAGGGTTATCTCAACACCGACTTCCAGTTCATCACCAAGCAGGATGCCCCCGACATCACCAAGCTCGAAGACCTCAAGGGTAAGGTGGTCGCGGTCAACAAGGGCTCGGCCTATGACAGCTGGGCGCGCGGGCTGGAGGACAAGATCGGCTGGAAGATCGAGTCCTATGGCACGCAGACCGACGCCGTGCAGGCTGTGCTGTCCGGCCGCGCCGACGCCAATGTCGCCGGCAACACCGCGATCCAGTGGGCGGCCAAGAGCAATCCGCAGATAAAGCTGTCCTATCTCTACTCGACCGGTCTGGTCTGGGCGATTGCGCTCCGCAAGGATTCGGCCGAGCTTCGCAAGACGCTGGATCAGGCGGTGGAATGCCTGAAGACCGACGGCATCATCGCCAAGCTGCATGAGAAATGGTTCGGCATCAAACCCGCCGAGGGTTCCGCCGCGGTCACCGTGTTCGCCGGATATGGCGTGCCTGACATGCCCGGCTACGATCCGACGGTGCACCAGCCCGCCTGCAAATAACCTATGAGACCTGACGGTCCAATCATCGACATCCGTGGCGTCTACAAGCGCTACGGTGCCGTCGAGGTTCTGAAAGGCATCGACCTCGCGGTCGCGCCGCGCGAGCTCGTGTTCCTGATCGGGCCGTCGGGCGCGGGAAAGAGCACGCTGCTGCGCTGCTGCAACCGCCTGGAAGAGCCCGACGACGGCTCGATATGGTTCGACGGCGTCGAGCTGCTGGCCGCGAAGACCGACATCAACGCCATGCGGCGGCGCATCGGAATGGTGTTCCAGTCGTTCAACCTCTATCCGCACATGACCGCGCTCGGCAATGTCACGCTGGCGCTGCGCAAGGTCTTGAAGAAGTCGCGCAGCGAAGCCGACGCGATCGGCCTTGCCGTGCTGGAGCGCGTCGGCCTCGCCGTCAAGGCAAAATCCTATCCGAACGAACTCTCCGGCGGCCAGCAGCAGCGAGTGGCGATCGCGCGTGCGCTCGCACTCGAGCCGGAGATGATGCTGTTCGACGAGCCGACCTCGGCGCTCGATCCTGAGCTGGTCGGCAGCGTGCTCGCCGTGATGCGGGACCTTCGCGAGAGCGGCATGACCATGCTGGTCGTCAGCCACGAGATGCGTTTTGCCCGCGAGGCTGCCGACCGCATCGTGTTCATGGACCATGGCGCGATCCTCGAGCAAGGCCCGCCCGAGCAGCTCTTCACCGCCGCAAGCCACGAGCGCACCCGCGCCTTCATGGCCGAAGTCGTGCGTTAAGGGCGACCCCGGTGGAGCGTTTCGTCGACACCTTCTTCAAGCCATCGATCCTGGCCTCGACCTGGCCCGCGATCGCCAAGGGCATGCTGGTGACGATCGAGATCGCGGTCCTCGTCGTCATCACGGGGCTGGCGCTCGGCCTCGCGCTCGCCGTGCTGCGCACGCTGCGCAACCGCCTGCTCGATTTTGTCATCATCATCTTCATCGATTTCTTTCGCGCCATCCCGCCGCTGGTCGCAGTCCTCCTGATCTATTTCGGCCTGCCGAATGTCGGGATCAAAATCCCGAGCTTCGCCGTGCTCTGGCTCGTGCTGTCGCTGGTGCTCGCCGCTTTTGCGGAAGAGATCTTCTGGGCCGGCATTCTGTCGGTGCGCAGGGGCCAGTGGGAGGCCGCGCGATCGACCGGGCTTGGCGCAGGGCAGACGCTCGCCTTTGTCGTGCTGCCGCAGGCCATTCGCCTCGCCGTGCCCCCGCTGACCAACCGCACCATCGCCATCATCAAGAACACTGCGCTCGGCACCGTGATCGGCGTGCCCGAGATCATCAACAACGCCACGACCGCCGTGTCCTTTCTCGGCAACGCCACGCCGTTGATGATGGGCGCGATCGCCTATCTGATCCTGTTCGCCCCCATTGTCGCGCTCGGCTCGTTCATCGAGCGGCGCTTTGCCTGGAGGCGCTGATGCAGGCGATCGTCCAGCAATTCTTCAATTTCGGCATCATGGCCAAGGCGCTGCCGCTGGTGCTGACCGGGCTCCGGACCACGCTCCTGATCTGTCTGGTCGTGATCCCGCTCGGGCTCTCCGGCGGCGTGCTGGTCGCCGCGATCAGTCTTTCGCGCAACGCCCCGTTTCGCCGCATCACCAGGCTGCTGGTCGACCTGTTCCGCGCGCTGCCGCCGCTGGTGCTGCTGATCATGGTCTATTCGGGCCTGCCCTTCATCGGCATCCGCCTGACGCCGCTCGCGGCGGTGTCGATCGCTTTCTTCCTCAACAACTCCTCCTATTATGGCGAGATCTTTCGCGCTGGCATCGAAAGCGTGCCGTCCGGCCAGTGGGAGGCCGCGCGTTCCACCGGCCTCAGCGCCACGCAGACCTTCCTCTTCGTGGTGTTGCCGCAGGCCGTGCGCAACGTGCTGCCCGATCTCGTCTCCAACACCATCGAGGTCGTGAAACTCACCTCGCTTGCGAGCGTGGTGTCGATGCCGGAGATGCTGTATTCGGCGGACATGGCGCGTTCGCTGACATTCAATGCCTCACCCATCGTATTGGCGGCGGCGATCTATTTGGCGATACTCTGGCCCGCGGTGCGGCTGGTCAGCCGCCTGGAACACGCCGTCGCCCGCTGACTATCAAGGAGCTTATCGAAATGCGTATGATCAATGTCGCCGCCGCCCAGTTGGGCCCGATCCAGAAGGCCGAGGGCCGCCAGGCCGTCGTCAAGCGAATGCTGACCTTGATGGACGAAGCCAAAAGCAAAGGCGCCGATATGATCGTCTATCCCGAGCTCGCGCTCACCACCTTCTTTCCGCGCTGGTACATGACCGACCAGGCCGAGGTCGACAGCTGGTTCGAGCACGACATGCCGAATGCGGCGACACGGCCGCTGTTCGAGCGATCCGCGGAATACAAGATGGCGATGAGCTTCGGCTATGCCGAGCTGACGCCCGATGGCCACCACTTCAACACCTGCATCCTGACCGACAAATCGGCCAGGATCGTCGGCAAATATCGCAAGGTGCATCTGCCCGGCCATTCCGAATTCGACACCGAGCGTGCCTTCCAGCATCTGGAGAAGCGCTACTTCGAGCCGGGCGATCTCGGCTTCAAGGTGTGGCGCACGATGGGCGGCATCTTTGGCATGGCGATCTGCAACGACCGCCGCTGGCCGGAAACCTACCGCGTGATGGGCTTGCAGGGCGTCGAGATGGTGCTGCTCGGCTACAACACGCCCTCTGTCAATTCGCAGAAGAGCGCGGAGGGTCCGGAGAAGCGGCTGTTCCACAACCGTCTCTCGGTGCAGGCCGGCGCCTATCAGAACTCGACCTGGGTCGTGGCGGTGGCCAAGGCCGGCAACGAGGACGGCCATCCCCTGATCGGCGGCAGCCTGATCGTCGATCCCAATGGCGAGATCGCCATCGAGGCCACAACCGAAGACGACGAGCTGATCGTTCACCCCTGCGATCTCGATGCGACGGTGTTCGGCAAGCAGACCATCTTTGATTTTGCCCGGCATCGCCGGACCGAGCATTACGGCCTGATCACCAGCCGCACCGGCGCTGTCCCACCGCCGGAAGAGTGAGCCTTAGTGTTGGGAAAATTGTACCGCCCCGAGGGCCATGGTGACGGCGGCCTGCGTCGGGTCGATCACGGGAACGCCGAGCGCCTGTTCGAGCGGCAGACGATGCCGCGCCATCCCGGCGCAGCCCATCACGATGGCCTGCGCGCCATCCATATCCTTGAGAAAGCGACCGACCTCTATCATCCGCCCCAGCGCCGCATCGGCGGACGCGGTTTCCGCCACGGTCATGTTGAGCGGCCGTTCGCCGGCCATGCGATCCATCAACCCCATCTGCCGGAGATAGCGCATATGGCGGCGGATCGAGCGCTGACCAATGGCGATGACGCCAAAATTGTCGGCGCGCGACAGCGCCGTGAGCACGCCGCACTCGGCGATGCCGAACACCGGCCGATCGGTCGCCTCGCGACACGCATGCAGGCCGGGATCGCTGTAGCAGGCGATGACAAAGGCCGCGGAGCTATTGTCGCCTTCGACCAGCCGGCGCAGCGGCATGACGACACTGTCGACATCGGCCTGGCTTTCGATCCCGTAAGGGCCCTCGTCCAGCGTCTCGCAGGCGATTTCGGGACCTCCTTCGAAATCGAGCGGTTTCAACGCGTCTTCCATCGCCTTGGTGACAACGCGGTTGGAATTCGGATTGATGACGCGGATGCGGGAACGGGACATGATGTGCCTCAACACGCCAACGCTGTCACACCAGCGGCCGCCTTGCAACTTGCATAAATACGGAGCCTGCCATGACCGAAGCCGCCTATGACCTGGTGATCCGCGGCGGACGCGTCGCCACGGCGACCGACACCTTCGACGCCGATGTCGGCATTTCCGGCGAGACCATCGCCGCGATCGGCCGCGCGTTGCCGGCGGGCAAACGCGAGATCGACGCCCGCGGCAAGCTGGTGCTTCCCGGCGGCGTCGACAGCCACTGCCATATCGAGCAGCTTTCGGCCTCCGGCATCATGAATGCCGACACGTTCGAGAGCGCCACCGTCTCGGCGGCCTTCGGCGGCACCACCTCGGTGATCTCCTTTGCCGCGCAGCATGTCGGCATGAAGCTGCCGCAGGTGCTGGAGGACTACCACGCGCTGGCGCGCAAGGGCGCGGTGATCGACTATGCCTTTCACATGATCATCGCGGACCCGGCCCGCGAGACGCTCGAAAACGATCTGCCTGCGCTGATCAAGAAGGGGCACGCCTCGATCAAGATCTTCATGACCTACGATCGACTCAAGATCGATGACGAGCCGCTGCTCGACATCCTGCTGGCCGCGCGCGAGTCCGGTGCCCTGCTCTGTGCGCACGCGGAAAATCACGGCATGATCTCCTGGATGGTAAAGCAGCTGCTCAAGCGCGGCTACACCCATCCGAAATATCACGCCATCAGCCACGCCCGCGTGTCCGAAGCGGAAGCCTTCACCCGCCTGATCGGCATGTCCGCGCTGATCGACCAGCCGATCATGATCTTCCATGTGTCGACGGCGGAAGGCGCCAAGGTGATCCGCGATGCGCGAGGCCAGGGCCTGAAGGTGTTCGCTGAAACCTGCCCGCAATATCTCTTTCTCACCGCCGACGATCTCGACAAGCCAGGCGTCGAGGGCGCGAAATGGATGTGCAGCCCGCCGCCGCGGCGCGCTGCCGATCAAGAGGCCCTGTGGCAGGCGCTGGCGCTAGGCGATTTGCAGACCGTTTCGTCGGACCACGCGCCATATCGTTTTGACGAGACCGGAAAGCTGCGCGCCGGAGCGAACCCGAATTTCAAGCAGATCGCAAACGGCCTGCCGGGGCTCGAGACCCGCCTGCCGCTGCTGTTCGACGCCATGGTCTCCAAGGGCCGTCTCGGCATCGAAAAATTCGTCGAACTGACCGCGACCGCGCCGGCCAAGATCTACAACCTGCACCCGCGCAAGGGATCGATCGCGATCGGCGCCGACGCCGATATCGCGATCTGGGATCCTACGCGCGAGGTCACGCTGACTGATGCGATGATGCATGACCGGACCGAGTACACGCCCTTTGCCGGACGCAAGCTCACCGGCTGGCCCGTGACCGTGCTGTCGCGCGGACGCGTCGTCGTCGCCGACGGCAAGCGCAGTGTGGAGGCGGGCTCCGGGCGGTTCCTCGCGCGCAGCGGCGGCGAGGCCGCCAAACCGACCGGACGGCTGGTCGCGGACATGAATCCGGAAACGAATTTTGGCGCGCGGCTGTTGGGCGCGTCGGGTTGAACGTTACGCGAACTGGTTCAGGGCCATCGGGCCCGCATCCTGCTGCGGCTGAAGGGATTCGGCCGTCACGGCCTCGACCAACTCTTCGGTTACCACCGAGAACCTCGCCAGCTCTGCAGAGCCGAACGTGGTCGAGATCGCAACGTCGGCGGCATCTCGGCCGCGAGCCATGAGGATGCGGCCGATGCGCGGATGGTTGTGGCGCGCATCGAACGTGTACCATCTCCCGCCGAGGAAAACCTCGAACCAAGCGCTGAAATCCATCGGCGCAGGATCGCGGGGAACGCCGATGTCACCGAGATAGCCGGTGCAGTAGCGTGCCGGAATATTCAGACAACGGCACAGGGTAATCGCCAGATGAGCGAAGTCGCGACACACTCCGATGCGCTCTTCATGGCCTTCCGCCGCGGTACGATCGCGGCGCGCATGGTGGTATCCAAACTGAATCCGTGTGTGAACATAGTCGCAGACGGCTTGAACGCGTTGCCATCCTCCTCGAATGCCTCCGAATAGCGACCATGCGAGATCGCTCAGTTTCTCCGTGTCGCAGTAACGACTGGCGAGCAGGTATACCAATGCATCGTCCGGGAGGCGATCGATGTCCCATTGGAGGGCATCGGGCGCAACCTCGTCCGGCTTGCCGCCGTCGGCAATGACAAAACGGTTTCGAATTTCCAGCATGCCGGGCGGCGCAACCAATCTGGTGCAGACATTCCCGAAGGCATCGAGGTAATCACGCGAGGTGACGTTTGGAGAGAAGGTGATACGGTGCCCGGCCAAAAGGTCGGATTTGCGCGATGGATGCACGCTCAACATGAGCACGATCGGCACTTCCTGAAAGCAGTTGAACGCAATATCGTAACCCGCCTCTATCCGCATGGTCGCCCCTTTCGGCACTAAACAGGCAGATAAGCGTTGGAGCCGCGTGCGGGTTCCAAGCGAGCGGCGGCAAGGATGCTGAAATTAGAAGCAAAATCCGCTGACCTCGTGCCATGACCATTTTCTCTGTCCACCACACCACGACCTACCGCTACAAGAATCCCGTCAGGCCGGGCCTCCATCGGCTGATGTTTCGTCCACGGGACAGCTTTGATCAGAGACTGCTCGAATGCCGATTGGACGTCTCTCCCACGCCCAGCGAGACCAGATGGCTCCACGATGCGTTCGGCAATTGCATCACCCTCGTCGACTTCTCCACGGACGCAACCGTGGTTCAATTCGATACCTTCATCCAGCTCGACCATACGCCCGAGAACGCTCCCGATTTCCGCATCGAGGACTACGCGCGCAGCCATCCGTTTTGCTATGCGAATGACGAACTGCCGGATCTCGATGCCTATATTCGGCGCCACCATCACGAAGACAGAGAAGTCGAGGACTGGCTTGCCAAATTCGTCAACTCGGGAATCCGCACGCCAACCGGCCGGCTCTTGATGACCTTGAACGAGGCAATTGCGGAGAGCTTCTCCTACAAGCGTCGAAGTTCTCGCGGCACTCGGACACCCGGTGAAACCATCAGAGCGCAGGAAGGCACCTGCAGAGATTTCGCCCTGCTCATGATGGAGGCGGCCCGATCACTTGGATTCGCAGCACGCTTCGTCACCGGCTACGTCTATGTGCCCGCTCGCGACGGTCCGGCTCGTCTGGGAGGAGGCTCGACCCATGCCTGGTGCCAGATTTATGTCCCGGGCTCAGGTTGGGTGGAATTTGATCCGACCAACGGCATCGTGGGGAATCGAGATTTGATCAGAGTGGGCGTCGCTCGTACACCCAATCAGGCCGTTCCCCTCTCCGGAACCTATTGGGGCGATCCCGAGGATGAGCTTGGAATGGAGGTATCGGTCAATGTCAAAACCGGCTAGGTTGACGCCTCAGTTCCATTGACACCTTTAGTTGTCATTGCCGCGTTATCGTTTAGACAGTGACGGAGCGCACTGAACGGCGCGTCTTGAAGGTTAAATTAAACCCTCCTGAACGATTGGACACTAGCGTGGTCGCCCTGTGAAGCAGGGCAATTGGCATCGCAACGAGCCGAGGCAAAATGATCCTAAGCACGCACGCGATTGTCGGCGGCGCGATCGCCAGCCTGTTTCCCTCGCATCCTGTGCTCGTCGTCGTTGCGGCTTTTGCGAGCCATTTCGCGATCGATGCGATTCCGCACTGGGATTACCCGCTGCGATCGATCTCGCTTAAACCAGGCGCTAACCAGCTTCGAAAGATTGATCGGCCGCTCCTCCGCGATTTGGGACTCATCGCCCTCGACGCGGGTGCCGGCCTCGTGCTTGCGCTTGGGCTGTTCGCGACATCAGCCACGGTTGCGGTGATCGCGCTTGGCGCCATCGTGGCGATGCTGCCGGATCCCCTGCAGGTCGCGCACAGCCTTTATCCCCACGAGCCGCTGAAGTCGTTGCAGCGGTTTCATGTCTGGATCCACACCAGGAAAAAGCTGTCCTGGCCTCTTGGCGCAAGCTCGCAAGCGCTGCTTGCGGCCGCGATCTCCGCAACGGCACTGGCGCTGATGCCGGGCTAGCGAAGCAGCACCGCCCCCGGCCAGTCTCCGATCCGGACCAGGCGCTCGACAACATCGCGGAGGATCTGCTGGACCTCCCGAATGCGGTTCCCGGGATTGAGCGTCGTCGCGATATAGCTGCGGAGCTTCACCGCGGGTTCGATCGAACGGATCCGGCAATCGGCGTCGGCCGCCTCGCTCGCCAGCGCGACACGCGGAAGGATGGTTTGACCGCGTCCCTCCCGCGCCAGCGCCTTGAGTTGCGAGACGGAGTTGATCTGCGCGCTGAACTTCAGCGACACGCCGTACTCCTTCGCCAGCCGGTCAAGCAGAGGCCGGACCGGATGGTCTCCATCCGTCGTGTAGATCGGACATTGCGCGAGCGCAGAGAACGAGACGGTCGAAGCATCGCCAAAATCCGCGCGGGCTTCGCCAAAGGACACGAGTTCGTCTTCGGCGAGCGGCGTAAGACAAAGTCCGTCGGCGTGATCATCGCCGTACAGGATACCCGTCTCGATCTTTCCGGACCGAAGCCAGCCGCGCAGATCGCCCGTGAGCCCTTCGAACACATGCACTTCGGCGCGCGGCAATCGTTGCTCCAGCGCCTGGAGCAGCGGCAACGTGAGCACGGAGGCCATGCTCACGGGGATACCGATCGTGATTTCTCCGGTTACGTCGGCCGCATCCCGAACGTCGCGGCGCGCCTGCTCCAGGAATGCGCTGATTTGCCGCGCGCGTTCGAGCAGCACTTCGCCCGGTGACGTCAGCGTCACGCCGCGCGAATGCCGGACCAGCAGTTTGACGCCGAGGTCTGCTTCCAGCGCCGCGATCTGGCTCGAAAGCGCGGATTGCGCGACGTTTGCGCGCGCGGCGGCGGTCGTGATGCAGCCATGGGTCGCAACGCTCTGGAAATACATTAGCTGCTTGAGATTCATCGGCCTCCGCCGGACAAAGCCACGATACCGGCCATCTTAATTTCAGATGGCAGCCAGCGCAATTTCGTGTTTGCCTGAATTTCCGGCAACGTCGAAGATTGCCTACGATTTAGCGTCTCATTCAACGAGGAAGAGAATGCGCACCGAGGGTTGCAGAGGTTTAAGCCGTCGCCAGCTTGTCAAAGGATTGATGGCGACACCGTTGATCCTCTCCACGCCGGCGAGAGCGCAGCTGTCCGCAACCCAGTATCAGTTCGGCGTTGCGAGCATCGATCCGATCTACAGCGCGATCTACGTCGCCTTCAAGAAGGGGTTCTTCAAGGACGCCGGGTTGACCATCGACTATCTCAATTCGCAGAGCGGACCTCGCACCAAGCAGATGGTGGCCGCGGGTCAGCTCCTGCTCGGATCGAGCGGCGTCAACGACGCGCTCGCGACCACCATTGCAGGCAAGCCGATGACGGTCGTGTTCGGCCTCGACCGCCGGATCACCTATGCGAATCTTCTGATCCGCAAGGAAGATGCGGGAAAGTTCAAATCCATTGCCGATTTGAGCGGACAACGCGTGGCGGTCACGCAGCCGCAGTCGGCGACCTGGCTGATGGCGGTTTTCATGATGGAAAAGGGCGGCGCCAAGGACGTGGACATTCGCGGTCTCGGCGATTTCGCGACCATGCTCGGCGCGCTGAAATCCAAACAGGTCGCAGCCACTGTGGCGACCAGCGCGATGCTGGATCAGGTCAAGCAGGACGACTGGGCCGTGCCGCTGTTCACCATCGGCGACGATGCGACCTGGAACACGACGTTCGGCGGGGACGTGCCCGGGATCGGCGTCTATGTGCTGCAGGAGCAGATCGAGAAAAATCCGCAAGCGGTCCAGGCGGCGGTCACGGCGCTGGTGAAGGGCAGCGATGTCCTCAAATCGAGTTCGCCGGAGAGCCTGACCGATCTGCTCTATGAAGACTACATGAGCGGCCTGCCGAAACAGACTGTCATCAACGGGCTCACCTTCTACAAGAAGAACGTGTTCTCGGCAGACAATATCATCACCGAGGACAGCTACGGCCGTCTCGTCGGCATCATGAAGGATCGCCAGTTCACCCCGGAACAGATGGCCATGGTTCCCTACAAGACGGCGATCAACATGGATTTCGTCCGCAAGGCGCGGGCCGGGTGAGGCGGAATGATCACGCTCGATCACGTCAGCAAATCCTTTGTTGCGAAATCCGGGGAGCCGGTGCGCGCGGTCGGCGATGTCTCGCTTAACGTGGAGAAAGGCGAATTCGTTTGCATTGTCGGCCCGTCCGGTTGCGGCAAGAGTACGATCCTCAACATGATCGCCGGATTCTCCTCGCCGACATCGGGGAAAATCGACGTCAACGGCGCGCGCGTGAGCGGCAAGGTGCCGGATGCGCTCGGCTATATCTTCCAGAAGGACACGCTGCTGCCCTGGTACACGGTGAGGCAGAATGTCGGCCTTGGTCTCAAATTCGCGGGCGCCGACAAGCGCGACGCGGACAAGAAGATCGAGAGATTGTTGCGGCTCGCGCATCTTTCCGATTTCGCCGATGCCCACCCGCATCAACTCTCCGGCGGCATGCGCCGGCGCGTTGCGCTCTGCATGAGTCTGGCGGTCGACCCCAAGGTGCTGCTGCTCGATGAACCGTTCGGCGCGCTCGACACGCACACCAAGACCCATCTGCACAGCGAGCTGCTCGAGATCTGGCGCGAGCTCGGCCAGACCGTGGTGATGATCACGCACGATCTCGACGAGGCGGTGACGCTGGCCAACCGGGTGATCGTACTCTCCTCTCCACCCAGCCATATCCTGCTCGAGGAAACGATCGACATTCCCTACCCGCGCGACGTCTTCGAGTTGCGGCAGACGGCGCAATTCGCGGCGCATACGCAGCGCATCTGGAAGGTGCTCGGCAACCAATTCAGGAACGCCGCATGAGCAGCGAGCAAGCCCATCCGCTTCCCGGCGCCGTCGCGGTGCCGCACGCGGCGCGGGCCGTCCGGAGAAAGGCGCACGCAGAGCGCCTTCGTATCTCGCTCGCCCAGCTCGCGATCCTGATTGCATGCTTGGGGCTCTGGGAGGGGCTGACCCGCATTCCCTGGTTCCAGCAGAACACGATCTTCGATCCCTTTTTCATCAGCCGGCCCTCGCTCGTCGTGGTCAGGATCTGGGCCTGGATGCAGCCCGGCAAGAATTCGATCTGGCCGCATCTGGCGGCGACGCTCTCCGCAACCGCGCTCGGATTGCTGGTCGGCGTGGTCACGGGCTTCGCGCTCGGCGTGACCCTGGCCCAGAGCCGATTTTGGGCCAGGGTGCTGAACCCGTTCATCGTGTCCCTCAATTCGATGCCGCGCATCACCTTCGTGCCATTGATCACGATGCTGTTCGGGCTCGGCATGGCGTCGAAAGTCGTTAGTTCCTGGTTCGTGGTGTTCTTCCTGGTGTTCTTCAACACCTACAAGGGCGCAAACAGCGTCGAACAGGAGCTGGTCAATTTCTGCCGCACGCTCGGCGCGCGGCCTGCGCAAATCCTCTGGCGCGTCAGGATCCCGACCGCCGCGGCATGGACCTTTGCGGCGCTTCCGAACGCCATCAGCTTTGCCCTGATCGGCGTGGTGCTGGCGGAATTCGTCGGCTCGACGACGGGTGTCGGATACTTGATCACGACGGCATTGGCGACGCTGAACGCGACGGATATGTTTGCCGCAATCACGATTCTGAGCCTGGTCGGCGTTTGCCTGGTCTATCTCTTGAGCGCAATCGAACGCCGGTTGCTGCATTGGTCAGCGGAATTCCGTACCGACTAACGGGTGAACACATGCTGGATAAGCCGTCGAAAACATGGGGCCCGGAGCTGGCCACTCACCAGCCCGCCGGCTTCGTCAAGACCGCTTGCCCGCATGATTGCCCGAGCGCCTGTGCGCTCGAGGTCGAGCGGCTGTCGCCGACACGCATTGGACGCGTACGCGGCAACGAGAGCAACAGCTACACATCCGGCGTCTGCTGCACCAAGGTCTCGCGCTATGCCGAGCGCGTCCATCATCCCGACCGCCTGGCGCATCCGATGCGCCGCGTCGGTCCCAAGGGCTCGGGCCAGTTTGCGCCCATCACCTGGGACCAGGCGCTCGACGAGATCGCCGAGCGCTTCACCCGCGCGACGCAATCGTTCGGCTCGGAAAGCGTGTGGCCGTACCACTCCGGCGGCAACATGGGCATCATCCAGCGCTGGGGCCTCGATCGCCTGCGCCATGCTTTCAAATATTCGAGGCAGCAGACCACCATCTGCGTGACTCCGGCGGAGTCCGGCTGGCGCGCCGGCGTCGGCCAGCTGCGCGGCTGCGACCCGCGCGAGATGGCGGAAGCCGACCTGATCCTGATGTGGGGCGGCAATCCCGTCTCGACCCAGGTCAACGCGATGACCCACATTACGCGCGCGCGGAAGAACCGCGGCGCCAAGCTCGTGGTCGTCGACGTCTACCGCACGCCCACCATCGCGGCCGCCGACATCGCCTTGATCGTGCGCCCGGGGACGGATGCCGCGCTCGCGCTCGGCATGATGCATGTGCTCCTGAAAGAAGGATATGCCGATCGCGCCTTTCTTCAACGCCTGACTGACTTTGACGAGAACGTCGAGCGCCATATCGAGAGTTGGACGCCCGAACGTGCGGCCGACGTGACCGGGCTCGACGTGCAGCAGATCGTCGATGTCGCAAGGCTCTACGGTCAGACCAAGCGCAGCTTCCTGCGGCTCGGCTTCGGCTTCACGCGCTCGCGCAACGGCGCGGCCAACATGCATGCCGTCACCTGCCTGCCGGCGATCACCGGCGCCTGGCAATACCAGGGCGGCGGCGCGTTTTTCCTGGCGCTCGACAACTGGCGTCTTGACACCACGCTC
>Ga0335076_10003090_pt1 | contig 16672 bp, 15 predicted proteins | sample Lox_Sample_25_FD_206717 | JGI IMG/M metagenome (GOLD analysis project Ga0335076, IMG submission 206717) | Soil microbial communities from Loxahatchee National Wildlife Refuge, Florida, United States - Lox_Sample_2.5 | ecosystem: Environmental > Terrestrial > Soil > Wetlands | place: USA... | reverse complement strand
CGCGACTACCAGCCCACCGGCCGGCCACCCGGACCCCCGCCCCTAACACCCCGCAAAACCACAAACCCCGAACCCTGAACAAGGGTTCGGGGTCATTCCGATGTCCTGAGACACCACATCAGTGTCCGAGGGGGGAGCGCACCCGTAAGCCAATGCGTGCTCACGGGTGAGTTCGCGCTGGCAGGTGCGCGGTGAGCCGGCCCGCGGATCGGTGAATCCTGCAAACCACGATCAACTGGGCTGGCATGCTGGCGCTGATCGCCGGAACCGTTTCCTACCTGCACACATGCACCTGCTGGCGGAGCTGCACGGCCAAGCCCGGCTGGGTGGCGTCGCTGACGCCGCTGTCCGTGGACCGAATGATCGTGGCTGCGTCGACGACGCTGCTGGCCGAGTCCCGTGGTGGGAGTCGCGGCGACTTCCTGCCCTGGGCACTCCTGACGGCGGGGAGCGTCGCTAGCCTGGCCGCGAATGTTGCGGTCGCGGAGCCGACTAGGACGGGCCGGTTGATCGCGGCGTGGCCTTCCTTTGCCTGATCGCCGCGTATGAGCACCACCTCCAAAACCCAGGGCATCGCGCAACTAATGCACGCTCGCATGGCTAGAAAGAATCACGACCGCGTTGAACAGCCGACAAGTCGTGCGTGTCAAGCGCGGTCCGAAAGGCTGGATGGATCAGAAAAGAATCGCTCTCCTTGCAGCCGAGCCGGCCGGCGGCGTCGGCGACGCTGATCTCACCGTCGGCATATGGCGGCGGGGCGGGGATCTGGTAGGCGCGGCGGATCCACTGGACGGCCTTGATGTCGAACGGGCGGCCGGTTCCGGTGGTCAGCCCGGCGGCGTTCAGCTGGCTGGCCAGCTGGGTGCTGGACGTGACGGGGCCGAGCCGGCGGATCATGTCCACGGCCAGGGACGGGCTGCGCCTGGCGATGCCGGGGTGGATAGCGCGGGACACGCTCAGTTCGTCGGTGGCGCCGGTGTGCCAGCGGATCCCGATCCGCGCCCTGGAGTGGTCGGGTTCGGGTAGCAGGGTGACGTCGGCGATCAGGGTGCGCAGCAGCCGCTTGCGGTCCTTGCTGCTGGTGGCCGGGGTGTGCCAGAGTGCGGGCAGGTCGGCCGCGAGTTTCTCCAGTTCGTCCCGGCCCGGCAGGGGCGGCAGCGCGTCCCGGGCGGCTTCCAGTGCCTGCTCGGCCTCGGCCAGTGCCGTGAGCCTGGCTTCCCAGCGGGCTGCCAGGCTGCGGGCGACCAGGCGGTTTTCCGATTCGACCTGGCTGAAGGCATGCTCGGCCCTGTCGGCTTCGTAGCGGGCGCGTTCGACGGCCAGTTCGGCGGCGCGGCTGGCCCGCTGGTGCCGGCCGGTGACCTCGTCGGCCGCCGAGAGCGCGAGCGCGACCTGGCCGGGAGTCAGCGCGTCCAGCAGGACGCGTGCGACGGCGGCATCGACGGTGGCGGCGGCCACTGACCGGCAGGCGGGGGTGGTCAGCCGGTCGGCGCGGGCGGAGCATTCAGCAGATGGCCTCGTCAACGACCCTGAAGCGAACGCGCGAGCGTCGCGAGCCCGGCCAGCGTCTCCGCCGACAGCCTGCAGCCCGCAGGCAGCTCGCCACGATCGGTCCACGACCGCGGCAGCGTGACCTGCCCGCTCATACCCCCCGAGCACACCAGCACTGTGTCCGTCCCGCGGCGCTTCACATACAAGACCTCAAGCCGCTGGCCGGCCAGCGGGTGGAAGGGATGGGTGACGACAACAAAACCCAAAGAGCCACTAGACGATGCGGCACTATGCCGTGACCGTCGGGACGGTGTCTTACCTGCACATGCACCTGCTGGTGGAGTTGCATGGGCAGCCGGGGTGGGTGGCGGCGCTGACACCGCTGATGCTCCTATCGCTGTCAAGCGGCGGTCTGGTGGCTGAGCCAGTGCTGGTAGCTCCTGGCGAGGTCGCTGTCGTGGGTGAGGCCGCGTTCGAGGCGTGAGATGCGGGTGTCCCAGGTTCCGAGCTGTGCGGCTGCGGTGGCGAGGGTGATCCGGGCGGCGGTGCGGGCGGCGCGCAGGCTGGCGCCGTCGGGTACGGTCGGCGGGCTGGTGATGAGCTCGTAGACCTCTCGGGCGATGTAGCGCTTCAGGCAGCGGATGATCTCCCGGCTGGTCTTGCCTTCTGCCCGGCGGCGGGTGACGTAGTCTCTGGTGCGCTGGTCGCAGGTGAGCCTGACCATGACGATCCGCCAGAGCGCGTTGTTGGCCTCGCGGTTGCCGCCCTGGTTCAGTCGGTGCCGGGTGACCTTGCCCGAGGACGCTTGGACGGGGCTGGTGCCGCAGAGCGCGGCGAACGACGCTTCGGTCCGCAACCGGCCGGGGTTGTCACCGGCGGCGACCAGCAGCGCGGAGGCGACCTCCGGGCCTACGCCGCGGGCGGCTAGCAGCGCGGGGCTGGCCAGGGCGCACAGCTGGCCGATGGCCTCGTCCAGCTCGTCGATTTCGGCGGTCAGGGCCTGGTGGCGCCGGGCCAGGCAGCGCAGTGTCTTGCGGGTGGCCTCGCCGGGATCGCTGACCGGGCCGGGCCGGAACCGGGCGCACGTGTCGACGCGGGCGCGGGTGTCGAGCCCGACAAGCTGGACGCGCAGGATGTCCGGCGCGGTGACGGTCAGGTCGCGGATCTGGCTGGCCGCCTGGGTGCGGGCCTTCATCGCCGAGCGGCGGGCAACGCGCAGCGCGCGCAGCGACTCCACCGGCCCGGTGCCGGCCTTGGGCACACCGGACGCTTCGCCGTTCAGCGCGGCCCGTGCAGCAGCCTCAGCGTCGGTCGCATCGGACTTGCCGCGGCGTCGGCGGGCCTGCCGGTTAGGCCGGTTCACCTCCACGACCGTGATGCCATTCCCGGTGAGATAGCGGGCCAGCCCGGCCCCGTATGTCCCGGTCCCCTCGACCCCGGCCCGCGCTAGCGGGCCGAATGATCTCATCCATCGCAGCAGCTGCCGGTAACCCGGCAGATCCGCCGGGAACGCTTGTGTCCCCAGGATCCTTCCCACGGCGTCGATGACCGCTGCTACATGCTGCTCGCCGTGCGTGTCTACGCCGCCGGTGACATCAAGCTGATAGTCCTGCATCCTGAAAGAGCCTTCCCGTGCGCGCTAGTACGGAAGGCACCGACGGCCGGGACGGCGGACAAGACATCCACGGTGCTCGCCAAGGCTCCTATAAGGTCACGTCCGCCCGACCGGTCGGTGCGCGCCACCGACGAGGCCAGGCCGACAGATCAGCGGTAAGGCAACAGGCCAGTCGGTCGAAGGGTCAGGCCCAGCCCCACCCGGCGGCAGATCCCATCATGGATGTCGGTAGACGGAATGATCGTCGCGGCGTCGACGACGCTGCTGGCTGACTCGCGTTCCGGCGGCCGGGGCGGGTTTCTGCCGTGGACGTTGCTGGTGATAGGCAGTGTGGCGAGTCTGGCGGCGAACGTGGCGGTCGCGGAGCCAACGGGGACGGGCCGAGTGATCGCGGCGTGGCCGTCGTTCGCGCTGATCGCTTCCTATGAGCTTTTGATGCGCCAGGTCCGCCGTGTCGCAGGCACCGGTGCGGCTGGGAGGCGGTCAAAGCGGTCACCCAGCACGGCGACGAGTGCGGCGACGGCCAGAGCCAGCGACGCGGCCACGAATGGCAGCGCGGCGCCAACTCGCTGCGGGCCGGCTGGCCGGGACGTGCGGCTGGCTGCGTGGCGGTGGGCTCAGGACAACCGGGCCGAGGATGGTTCGCTTCCGTCGGGCCGGGACATCGGGATCAGGCACGGGCGTCACGAGCGGTGGGGGCGGATGGTCAAGCGATCTGGCCTGGCAGGCGAACTCGGTGCTTAGTCCATAGGCCCCGCCGGCGTTCCCTCAGGATCGGCCCATACTGGGCGGAATCGGCCATGGCTGGTCGGACGGCCTGAGCAAACCGATGCCAGACTTGGCGGCGGTCCCATCGAGACCTCGTCAAGCCTGCCCGACTTGTTGTCGCCCGTGTCCAGTTCGTCGCACACCGGCCGCCAGACGTGGCAGGATTCCGCTCGTGCACGTAGTCTTAATAGTCGACGTCGCTAGCAAGGCGTCGGATGCCGAACTGCAGGGCGGCCTGGCGACTGCGTTCGGCCCGAACAGAGGTAGCGCCTACATTGTCGCTCAAGAGCTTTCGGCGAGATGGTCTAGCCACCTGCTATACAGTTCTGTCGGTCCGACTTTCTCGGTTTATTGCATAAGAAACGTCCCGAGCCAGTTGCAGTTCCACTTGGAGCCCGGCAGTGACGACACTTGGCGCACCGCAGAAACGGCATGGTCAGCGGTACGTTCTAACCTGAAGCGATGGAAACCAAAGCTTAATGATGCGCAGATAGTAGATGGACGTACGAACGAGATAGTAATGAATGGAAGATGGCGGTCCAGGCTACGAGATACAGCAGCAGCTGACGTTGCAGTCATTTGTGTCGGATTGGCATCGGTCGGGTTGGTTGCAGCCGGAGCGGCGACTGGTATATCCGAGATTCCTGCATACGTTAGTGGTGCGGTCGTATCCGCCGCAGTATTCAGAAGACTTACTCGCACTAGGATTGTGTGGCGCAGTCATGACTAGCGAATGGTCCCCCGGCGAGAGAGTTAGCTCTGAACGCCTGTTCGTAGAAGCAATCGAAAAAGATCTAATACAGCACCAGTGGCTTGTCAGAGTTAACCCGGATGTATCCGGCCGGCGACCAGACATAGTCGCGCAAGCCCCATCAGGTGCGATGTTTCTTATCGAGTGCAAGTTCACGCGCTCCGGGGTCGACTTCTCAACGATTGATTACATACTCAGCGCCGCAGACGCATTGAGATCAACATCTCCTGGCGTCGCAGTTTCGCCTGTACTGATTTCCAATATCCCCCCAACCGGAGTTGTTGAGGAAGTGGCCAGGGAGTCCGGACTCCAGGTAATGCTGTCCACGGCAGGACCTGACGCGATAGCAGAACGCCTAGCATCCGAAGCTGCCGCCTGAGAATTAGGAATGGCGCTGCCGTTCGCGAGATCGAGTATCTTCGGCTCGAATGGCTCCCATAACCGCTTGGCAGTTCACGACCGAGGGACACGATTGATTCGGTCCAGCGAGGTTGCTTGACGACTCGAGCCCGATCTCGTGAGCGGGCTCGGCGCTCCGAGCGATCATGAGCTGTAGAACGGTACTGCGGTGGGAGGATCGGTTGTGGCTAAGAACCCCTTGTTCTCGACCTACAAGCAAGGCGAGAACCGGGTGACGTCGTCGATGCTCGCCGTATTCGAACGGATGGATCTGTCTCTGCTGGAGACGATCCTCCAAGAAGCCTCGGGCGAGTCATCTCTGCAGATGGTCTCCTTCCTCAACCAGCCTCCTGGGAAGGGTCACTCCGTTCCAGACGCACTCATCTCGGCCCGATTCGCGTACTACTTCGAGGTCAAGACTGCTCGTCACGTTGTGAGCGCGAATCAGCTGAGCGAGCACCTGGCCAGTCTCACCGATGAAGTCGGCGAGGACCGGCTCTTCGTCATCACGCCTGATCCAGAGCAGCCCGCCAAATCAGCGCAGCTTCAGATCCCAGGATCGTCTGGTTCAACTTCCGTTCGCTGCACGTTTCCCGGCGGTGCCCGGCTTCCCGCCCGGCCGCCACGCACCCTGGCCACCGGTCTCGTCCTGGCTAGCGGGCCAGGTCCTCGGGCGAGTCCGACGCCAAGGAATGGCTGCAGAGTGTCCTGCCTGCCGAGACGGGGATCCTAGGATCCGTCCTTGGTTCTACTTCGGATCACATCAGTGCGAACGTCAGCCGATAGTGTCACGGGTTTTCGGAACCGGCCGGCGACGCGCCGCAATCTGGATTTCAGCGGAGCAAGTCGGCTCCAAGTGCCAGCCTGTTGATCAGCGATGAACTCCATTGGACCAGCCAGCCTCGAACACCAGAGAATCCGATATGTGAACAGGCTTTCTAGGTAGCCGTTTGTGATGGCTGATCGGCCGTTGTGATACGGAAACGCTGCAAGAGAGCAGGAGGAAAGACATCACCCGTTGCGGCGCTCGCCAACTGCTCGACGATCTCCAAGTGATCCGCCTGGTTAAGAGGCACACCGGCAAAACCCTCAAATTGGCTCAGCTTCTCCGCCGTATAGGCTCCTCCCGCACTGAAATGGTTGCTCATGAGACCCTTAGATGCTCTTAGAAGAGTTTGAAGAAAACTCTCCGGGCCAGCCCTAACGGACCAAACATCAGCGTTCTCCACTGCCTCGAAGAATGTGTTTGTATAATATGTAGCCCGCCCACCTAGGAATTGAACTGCGCGCCATTCCCCTGGCAAGGTAGCTTTGTCCGGCGCGCTAGGCAACCAGTATTCATCTGCACTTCGTGTTTCTGAAAGGGCAGGAAGAGTCACCATTTGGCTCAGGTCGGCCTTATAGTCTCCAAGGACAACCGCGCTCCGTATTCCTGCTGCACTCGCCGCGGTGAGGACAGTACGGATGGCCTCAGCAGTGACCTCGACCCTAGCCCGCATATACGCCAGAAGTCTGGATGCGTCAGCAAGCAACGTCTCGGAGTCTCCGTCTACGAATCGGCGAGCAAGCGCAATATTCACTAGCTCTTCGCTTTGCCGACTGACTAGCCATTCGTGAGGCGGATCTATATGAGCGACACCCTCCTCGTCTACTCGGAGAACGAATCTTGCCGGAGAAGGCTCACGCGCAAAAGTAGACTGAGCGCCGCGAAATCCCCGCAGCTTCATGCCATTAGTGCAATACTCGCAGAAGCAGTGCAGCAAGAAACCTATTCGCTCCTTCTTCGAGCCCGTAGAGTTGGGATATGCGTCTGTAACATCGAGTATGACGCCATCAACGCCCAGTGCCGAAAGTTCAGAGATAAAGGTTTGGAGTATGCCCTGAACGACTGGGTGACTTAGACATGCTTGCGATAGCGGGTCGCCATACTGATCAACCAGAAATACGGATTCATTGCCGAGGAATCCAAGTTCCATTATTATCGTGGCCCACACTGTGGCATCTTCGCCCATGGTTTCACGCGCGGCTGCGATCCACTCTGGAAGAAGGTTCTGACGAGACAAGTTCTTAGGTACCGGGTGAACGACAGATTCGAAGAGTGGCCCCAAGTAACCCACGGCAGGCAGGGCGATCTCAGTTGCGCTTCGTTCCGTGAATTCTTCGAACCGCTTTAGCCAGTGCGTGACCGGATGTATTCGCAGCATCTCTCCAGATGCTAGGACGCAGATCCTACGACTCATATTACACGCTTCCTAATTCGGAACCCGCTGGAGCATGGACACGAATTCATGCACGGTGTCGTTGGGCGTGTGGCGATCTATAAACCGCGCGAGCAATTGGCGAACCTGGGGTGGTGCGTCAGTACGTCCTTTGTGCTTGACCCGGATGACCGTAGGAGTAGGGAGGACATTTCCCCCTAAGCAACCGCTACCTTCGATCAAGGTCCGGAAGGTCACTGCTAGAGCATATACATCCGATGCATAGCCAATCGGCTCTTGCCCCATAAGTACATCCCTTGGCAGGAAGTCGGTGCGGCCGCCCGTGAGTAGGCTTCGGGTGGCGATGCTCACCAGCTTCGCTTCGAGGATTTTAAGGAGACCGAAGTCCGCGAGTTTATAGACGCGAACGCTTGGATCATACACTATGTTCCATGGAGCGATGTCACTATGCACAATTCCTAGCTCATGAGCTGTGGCAACTGCCTCGCAGACCTCAAACATCATGGCCTTTGCGTGGCCGATAGAAACTGCTCCCATATCGGGCGACACTTCGATTGTAGATCTCCCAGGCCGCGGTTCTATCCATTCCATGACAAAGAATGGAACGTTGTCCGCGAACCCTAGGTCCCTTACCTTGACTATATGGCGTGAGTGTCGGCCCAGTCTGGCGCCTACCTGAGCCTCTTTTATGAAGCTCCTCCGCGCCCGCTCAGATTCGGTCCACTCAAGACTCTCATCTATTGTCTTGATGGCAACAGGTTGGTCAAATAAGCGATCCTGGGCGGACCAGATGTGTCCGCAGCCACCTCGGCCGATCGGCTGATCGCTAATCTGATCGTAGCGATATACGTGCAACAGAGAGTCTCTAATTGGTTGCAACCCGTTCTCCGCTGGCCGTGAGCTCGCTTTCTTTGTACGAGCGGTATCGAATACGTCTAAGTATAAATACATCGTTGGCCAGTTCCGCCGCAGCTTCAGCTGCGCCCGTGCGATCACCATAGTCGATGAGCCTGGGCGGGTAGCTCTCGGTGACCATCGCGACTGGGTTGAAGAGTGACGATCGTGGCGTGCTGAACTGGCGCATACCCTCCACGATCGCATCAGTGGTGTTCGAGATGCGGTGGCAGTCAGGACTACCTGGTAGCCAGTCATTTGAGCCTTCCGTAGCTCCAATACTAGGACGAAGTCGTAGTACATGCGGTTTACGTCCGGACATGACGATTAGGGCGGTGATCAAGGTGGCGGACTAGGCGCAGATCCCTCGTCTGCACCGGGCTGAGAGGATGCCGGCGCGGGCTACCGCCTGTCAGCTGGGGCTGCGTCGTAATGCGGTGCGGCAGGCGCTGGTGTCGGATGGACTGCCGCGGTCTCAGCGGCAGGGAAGGGCTCGGTCGTGGATGCGGTGGAGCCGCAGATCCGGGAGTTGCTGGCGGTGTGGCCGCGGATGCGGGGCTGTCAGGATGCGACAGAGCCAACTTTCAGGACCGTTCCCAATGGCCGAATCGCGGCTCGGCGGACGATAGACACGACCCGGCGAGTGTCGCCAATAAGACCGCGCTGATGCATCGCAAGTTATCAGACTCATTCTCCGCTGCAAGGGGCGAAGCGGAGCGCGATCAGTCTTGCCTGCTCAGCCGATGTTTCCGGGCGGATTGCGGGGCTTTATTGGTGAGGGGGGAGCGCGCCAGTAGGCCAATGCATGCTGACGGGTGAGTTCTCGCTCAGAAATGCACGGTGACGGAGCAGCGACGAACGCTCAGGGCTACAGGAGTTGATCGGCAAGTCGCCCGGCTGCCCAGCTCCAGTCGATGCGCTCTTGCTCGAGCCGGATGCGTTCCCCGAGGCGGTCAGTAACCAGGTCTTGGTACAGTGCCTGTTCCTCGGCGGTGAGCCGATCCAGCTGGGAAATGGCGGGCGAAGCTTCGCTGACCCATCGGTCACGATGCGCTAGCAGCGTCTCGCGGTCCATTAGCAGCGACCGGGTGCTGGGTAGCCAGGCGCGCAGCTGATTCAGGATGGCGAAGCCGTGGGTGTCGAGATCGCCCCAGTAGATGACGTCCGCGTCGGCTAGCCAGGGCAGGGCACCGACGCGATCAACTTCGAAGCCCTTGCCCCAGAACGCGACCCCGTCGCGGGGGACCGGAGCGCTGAGGAACGTGATCTCATTCTCGATGACCAGCGCTCGCTTCGCTTTGACGGGCAGTGGGGCCAGCTCGGCCACCCTGACCGCGAGATCAGATAGACCGGAGGCAATCCCCAGCGCGGGATCGGGCCGGATCCGAAGCGTGTCGGGCTTGGTGCGCAAACCCAGCGCCGTGAGAAAGCCGGATGCGGTCGAGGAAACGCCGAGCAACTGGGCTAGTAGCTGACGGTGGCGCTCCACGAACTTCGTGTCAACTCCGGGGGCGGTGATCTCTCGCAGGTAATGCCCGCCGCCTCGTGCGGCGTTCAGCCAGCCGTACGCGGACAAGAGGGCTGGCCACGATGCGCTGACCTCAAGCGCCCGCAAGGGATTTGCCGTAACCCACGCCGCGATGGCTGGCTCGCTGGCGACGGCGGATAGCAGGGCCCGATAGGCCCTGACCTTCTCGGCGACCCCCGTCAACGCGGCTGCCTGCTCGTATGACTCGACAACCGCGCGGGTCGGCAGCTCGTTACGGCCGATCAGTCGGCCGCCGACTGGCGAGTATCGGAGCGTGTACCAGACACCGTCGTGGCTGCCGGCCTGCAGTGCCGCGATCCACACGCGGACCGCCTCGATGTCGTCGCCGATCCCGCCAGGTCGAGGCCCGCGCAGCGGTACGTCTATGACGGGGAACGGCGACTCCAGGGCCAGCGCCGTCAGGATCGAGCCGTCATCCCAGCGTCTGCGCACCCGGGCGCGGATGTCCGAAACCGTCGTCCAGGCCGTCACGCCGGGTCGCCAGCCTGATGTTCGCGAAACTCTTCGATCGTCAGAGTCTGCAGCCGCGAGTAGTTCCCAGCGGGGTTGTCGACAAAGCCGATGGCGCGGACATACGGCTCAATCACGTGCACCTTCTGGAGCGGAGTGACGATCAGCAACTGCAAGCCCAGGCGCGCGAACAAGTCCAGCGCATAGCGGGTCGACACGTCCGAGCCGCGGCCGAATGCTTCGTCGATGACGGCGAAACGGAAGTCACGAGATTTCTCGACCCCCCATTCGAGCCCGAACTGATACGCCAGAGAGGCAGCAAGGATCGTGTAAGCCAGCTTTTCCTTCTGCCCGCCCGACTTGCCATCGGAGTCGCGGTAGTGCTCCCACTCCTCGTCGGTGTCGCGATCACGCTCGGACGCGGAGAAGGTGAACCAGTAGCGGACATCGGTGACCCGCTGGGTCCAGGCACGGTCCGCGTCTGCGTGGCCCTCGCGTCCGCGGAAGCGCTCGATGATCCGCTGCACGTCCAGGAACCGCTGCTCGGAATAATGATCATCATCGACCGAAAGGGTATCGTCGGTAGCAGCCCGCAGCTCGCTGCGGAAGTCCTGCACCTCGGTGTTCACCGTGCGCTCAGTTACGAGCAGGATGAACCGGCCTGGGCTGTAGTCGATCGCGCCCAGCGCCTCGTTGATGCGATCCACCCTGGAATGGATCTCCTCGGCCTGACGGCGTAGCCAGTTGTTGAACTGCGCGAGTTCACGGATGGTATTTGTGTTCAGCTGACGCTTGAACTCGCTCTCGAAGCGCGGCAGGTCATCGGTTGCCACCCGGCCGTGAAACGCCAGGAACTCATCGCGGGCCTCGACGCTGGCGTCCATCTCCGTGGTGGCCTCGGGCCAGCGGCGGCGTACCTCAGTCATGGCCTGAATCAGCCGCTGGGCGTGGCCGACAAGCTCGCGCCCGACCCGGTCTATCGCCGACTGCAGCCCGGCCGTCAGCGACTCACCGGCGGCCGCACAGGCTTCGGGTGCGTCGGGCATGCTCTCGCCGAGCCGCTCCCTGAGCTGGTCAAACGAAAGGCGGGCTGCGGTCAGGCGTGATGCTTCCACGGTGGAGAGATAGTGCTGCTCCGCCGTCCGCGCCTCGGTCGCCCGCCGCAGCAGCTCCTCCTGGACGCGAACATCCCCGCTCAGCTTCTGGAAGGCGGTCTGGGACTCATCAGTGGACGCCTTATTCTCCTCGAGTCGCCGCTCGACCTCGGCGAGCGCAGAAGATCCCGACACGAGTCGCAGTCGTTCCTGTTCCGCCTTGCCAGCCCTGCCCTCTGCCTCTTCCCAGTCGACCTCGTTCCACGAACGGAAGGTGGCAAGGCCGTCCAGCGCGGAGCGGCGGCCGGTCAGGTCGTCGCGGTCACCGCGAAGCCTGGCGTACTGCGCATCCGCCTCCAGGAGCCGGGCCTGCAGGCCCGTCATGTAATCCGTCAGCGCGGCAATCTTGCGCTCGTTCATCCAGCCGAGCACCCATGAGCGCGGATCATCGACTCGCGACCGGTCGTCTTTCTCATGGCGGTCGCCTGAGCGCATCTGTCCCTCGCGGGTAACGGCCCGGTGCTCGTCACGGAACTGCTCGATCGTGTCAACGCAGACAAAATCGGCCCGGCGGATCAGCTCGTCCCGCAGAAAGTCACGGAACGGGCCCGCTGCGATCTCGATGGTGTCCGCAAGCAGCAAGACTCCGCTGCCGGCTCGTGCCTGCAGCGGCACCCGCCGAGATGACACCCGCTCGTACACCAGCCTGCTGCCAGCTGTGCGGCCGTCGCTGCGCTGGTAGGTGAGCCGGTGCTCGTTCACCCAGCGGGAGACGCGATCGTAGTGGTGCTGGGGAACGAGCAGCGACAGCGCGAAGCCGCGCAGTACCCGCTCAGCGGCGCCCCGCCAGGTCGCGAACTGTTCCGCGACGTCGAGCAGCTCGCCGGCAAACGGCAGCTCGTCCTCGCTGATGCCCTGATTGCTGCAGAGCTGGGCGCGAACCTCGAGCTGCGCGGCAGGCAGGTTGTTCTTCCGGCTCGCCAGGCTGGTCAGCTCGGCACGCGCCTCCTCGTCGGCTCTCCGAAGTTCCTGACGCGACGCGATCACGGCTTCGAGTTCCGCCTCGACCGACAGGAACGCGGTCTCCAGCTGCGTGCGCGCGTCGGCCACCGCGCCGCCTAGCGCCGCGAATGCCGCCAGGTCGGTGATACCGGGCAGCCGAGCGGTCCGGGTAAGCGTGTCGAGATCCAGGCGCCGCTGGCGCCGTTCGGCCGCCAGCGTACGCGCGGCCCTGATCTGCTCTTCGAGCTGGCTAAGCCGATCGCCTCCGGCCGCCGCGCGCTCGATGATCAGCGACTCACGCTCGCGGACGAGCGCGTCGCAGATCTCCCGGGCCGCCTCCGCGGCCTTGGTCTGGCGGTCGCGCTTAACCTCATGCGCGGCAATGTCCTCGGTCAGCAGGCGCACTCGCAGCTCGGCTATGAACAGGCGCACTGCGTCGCGCTGCCGTTCCAGCTCGCCGCGTCGTCCTAGTGCACCGTCGTAGTGCTTGCTGCTGGCGACCAGAGGCTGGAGTGCATCGAGCTGCTCACGGGCGCGCTTGACGGCGTCGTGCGCCTTCGTGAGGTCCTCGAAGTGCGCAACGATGTCGCGCACCTTGTCGCCGGCCTCCGCTGGCTCCAGCATGTGGCTGCGGACGAACTCGTTGAGGTTGCCGACCGATTTCATCGAGACGGTCTGGTGGAACAGTTCCATCGCCTGCTCGGACTTGATCCCGAGCAGGCGCCGGGCCCGGCGTGCATAGTCGGGGAACACGGTGTGGATCTCGGCCCCGCCTGCCCGGAGCCGTCGGCGCAGGTCCGTCAGATCCGAGCCGAAGTCGGTAAAGTCCGTTTCGATCGACAGTTGCTTCTGCGAGGTCACAAAGAACCGATCCGGCTGGCCAGCCCGGTCCTTCTGATGGAATACCTGGGCCAGCGTCATCGACTCATCGAAGCCGTCATTGGCGAATACGCCGAGGATGACCGAGTAGTGGCGCTGATCGCGAAGACCGACTGGCCGGGACGTGCCGGTAGCCTCAACTCGCTCGGACTTGTAGTGACCCTCCACGTAGGACCGCAGGGTTCGTTCCCTCGCCTCCGCGCCCGCTGCCTTGTTGTAGGCGATCCGGTGAGCCGGCAGGAGCAGCGTGCTGAGGGCGTCGACCAGCGTCGACTTGCCGCTGCCGATGTCGCCCGTCAGCAGTGAGGTGGCGCCGTCCGCGGACAGCCGCCAGACCCGCTTGTCGAAGGTCCCCCAGTTGAATACCTCGAGTCGCTGCAGGCGATAGCCGGCCTTCGGGCCCCCGGCGCCCAGCTCGATCGTGGAGAAGAGGTTGTCACTCACCGGGCGCTGCCTTACCTGACGCTGCTGCGGCGTATTCAGTGAGCTTTCCGGCGAAGTCCGAGAGCGTCTGCGCATCCACGTAGGCCTTCAGGATCCGGCGCACCTCCCACTGGTCGGAACGCCCGCGGAGCTGGCGCAGGAATCCCAGGTCAGCCGCCCGCCGGATGGTGGTGTCGACCTGATCGACCACCCTGGCCTCGTTGGTCGATTCCGTCAGGAACAGGCGCAGCATTTCAACGATCTGATCGCGGCTCAGGACGAGCTTGCCCTCGGCGCCGGCCGTCTCGAACTCCACGAGCCGCTTGCGGAGCAGGACCAGCAGCAGGCTCAGGTTGTAGGTGAGAGTGCGGCGATTTACCAGTCGCGGCAGCGGATCCTCGCCTTCGGCGTCCGGCCGAGTCTGCAGGTAGGCATAGCCCTCGGTGGCGTCGACGACCACGTCGACTCCAATCGCAGCAAAGTGATCACGGATCGGCGGCGCGCTGCGGTCCAGGGTGGCCCAGGTCGTGTCGTCCTGCTCCCGGTAGATGACGCCCCGCATCAGTTGGATGATCGCGGCGGCTGTGGCGTGTTCTTCGGCGGACCTCACCTTCGGGTCACCGTCACCTTGGGCAACCGTGCCCGACGGGTTCCCTGGCCAGCGACGTAGTCGATGCGCGTCTCATCATGTTCATCCACCGAGACCTCGAGATCGTCTTCCGCTAGCGCCAGGTAGCCGACGATTTCAGCAGCGCCTTGCTCGACGGGATAGGCAGCAACGATGTCGCTCAGCAGCGCCGAGCCGCGCTCTGGCACGGCGGAGCGGATGTTGGCGGCAAGTCGTGCCTGGCTGACGAAAGTCTGCTCGAACAAGGCGCTCACATCCGCTTCCGTCTCAGCGGTCGGGTCCAGCAAGCTCTCGACCCGCGCGCTGGGGCGAGCGTCATATAGCGGCCTTTCGAACGGCAGGGCGATGCTGACTCCCGGCTCGTACACCTCAAGCCCCATGGCAGGCGGCGCGTCCCGGCAGGAGAGCGCGCTGGCCTCGATCGAATGGACGAGATCGAGGACGCGGCGGTTCTCCAGCCACACCTGATCATCGAGGAAGCGGCGCAACTGCTCGGAAATCTGACGCACGGTTCGCTGGGTACGCTCGGCGGCTTCGGACCAGTCATGATGCACGGTGCGCAGCCGCCGGTCCGTGTCAACTTGGTCCAGCGCCTGCAACCGGCCCAGCATGTGCGCTAGCTCGTCCTGCCGTGTCTCGGACAACAGAAAGTCATAAAACGCCTGGAAGCTCTGGCCCTGATCCGAGCCGTCGATGTCGGTGCGGCTGCTGACAAGCTCGGCCAGCAGGTCGCCCTTGCTTCCCGCCCAGGATGCGATTCGCTCGCGTATTGCGCGATCGAGGCCGCGGAAGTTCTCCTCGACCTCGCGGAAATCCGACAGCAGCTCGCGGGCCGTAGACGCAAACTGCTGATAGCGGTCACGGAGCGCGGCGCCGCTGAGAAGGGTCAGCTGCCCGGCCTCGACCGTCGCTATCTCCTGGTCGATCTCGTCCCGGCGGCGCTGAAGTTCAGCCAGGCGGATCTCCGGGTCGGTCTCGGTGCCGTGCACGATCTGGCGCAGTAGCTCAACCACCGTATGCAGCCGCGATTCCGTGCCGACGAATGGGCGGACGCCCAGCCCGGTGACCCAGCCATAGGCTTTCTCGAAGGCCGGAGTCGCATCGTAATGCACCTCGTCTGACCCGAGCGGGTAGAAGCGGCGCAGCCAGCCTGCATCCGGGTTGGCCCAGTCCTCCAGATAGTCCATGGCCGGTTTCGGATACCGCGTGGCGCTCGGGTCAGCTGCGTTAAGCGCGTAGATCTCGTCGTCCAGCGCCACGGCCAGAGCCGACATGGACGTAGCGCCGTGGTTACTTTCGACAAAGTAGCGGCCGAGGAAGGTCAGGATGAGCGGCGCGTTGGCAGCGCGGAGCAGCCGCCAGGCCGGATGGCGGTCGCGGAGCCGCTCGACATCACTATGGTCCATGGGCCCTCCGTGCTCAGCTGTGCTCAGCCTAAGGAGCAGCACCGACAGTGCGGGTCGATACGACGTGGGCCGTGCATCGTCACCGATGAGAGGCGGACCGCACACGCGATACCGAAATGAGTTCCGCGCGACAAAGGGTGGCTGACCTCCTTGATGCAGCCCGGCGCAGGTCGCGGAGGGAGTCAATAGGCCGATATGTGATGGCGGCGGGCCGCTGTGGGCGGCACGCTACCGCAGGGCACTCCTTCAGGTGTCAGCCTTGACTTCAGGTGTCAGCCTTGACGTACTGCACGACGATCACGACTTGCCTGTCCTGGGTCTCGGTGACCGTGTACCAGATGGTCAGGCCGTCCGATGGAAGATAGAGACGGTAGGCGCCCGGCAGCGGGTCGTCTTCGGGAAACGGGTCGGCAAGCGTCGGGACGGGCTCCTGCAGGAGGTGAAAGATTGCCTGGTGCGCAGCGTTCCGAAGTGGCTGCGGCAGCCCCTCTAGTTCGTCCCAGGTCCTGTCCGGGAAGCGTAAGACCCGGTCACTCACCTGATTCCCCAGGCCTCCGCCAGTTCCTCGCGCGTGAATGTCCGGCCGTCGCCTTCATCTGATCGGATGCGCCGCAGCGCCTCGCGATCCCCGGCTTCACGCCGCAGACGCCGGTTCTCCGCCCGCAGCGCTTCTAGCTCGGCTCGGGGGACCAGGACCATGTCTTCGGCCTGCGCGGGCATGTGACTCCTCAACCAACGTTCGAGACCGGCGCTTTCCTGAGTCTAGCCCTGGCCTGGCCACTCCCTCGGCAAACGGCGCGAACGACGTCGGAGCCCGGTGCGGAGCCATGCTCGGTCGGCCCTGATGCGCGAATATGACTGACGTGATCGGTCAGATTGCGGACGCCCAGATACCCGCACCGACAAACCAGACCGAACCCGCTCCAGATCGGTGTTCGATCACCGGCCGCAGTCGCAGATACTTGAAATACGTATATGTAATATTAAGTAATGACGTGTCCGAGGGGGGACTTGAACCCCCATGCCCTTTTGGGGCACTAGCACCTCAAGCTAGCGCGTCTGCCTATTCCGCCACCCGGACGTGGGACTCGGGCAAGTTGCCGA
>Ga0335076_10003089_pt1 | contig 16674 bp, 15 predicted proteins | sample Lox_Sample_25_FD_206717 | JGI IMG/M metagenome (GOLD analysis project Ga0335076, IMG submission 206717) | Soil microbial communities from Loxahatchee National Wildlife Refuge, Florida, United States - Lox_Sample_2.5 | ecosystem: Environmental > Terrestrial > Soil > Wetlands | place: USA... | reverse complement strand
CTGGCCGTCTTTCTTCGACGCACCCATCGCTTCGACGGCCCCGAGCGTCAGCGTCGTCATCGCGACGGAGTGCACGACGTACTCGGTCAGCTCGTCGGTCTCCAGCGGGTTCGTTACGTAGCCCACCTTCGTCAGGTTGCGCTTGGTGAACTCGTCGGAATTCGCGATTACCATTCCGCCGCGCGGCAAATCGCCGATGTTGGCTTTCAGCGCCGCCGGGTTCATGGCCACGAGGACATCGGGCCGGTCGCCGGCGGTCAAGATGTCGTAATCGGCGATCTGAATCTGGAAGGACGAGACCCCGGGCAATGTGCCTGCGGGGGCGCGGATCTCGGCCGGGTAGTTCGGCTGGGTCGCCAGGTCGTTCCCGAAAAGCGCCGCCTCGGATGTGAACCGGTCGCCGGTCAGCTGCATGCCGTCGCCGGAGTCTCCGGCGAATCGAATGACGACTTGTTCTAGACGCTGGCGTTCAGATGACGACCCATTCCGAGAGGAGCCGTTATGAGAATCAGACCCGGCCCCGCTGCCGTTCGGATCCACGTATCCGCCTTCCATTCGCTATCCGGGCAGGCACTCCGCTGGAGCATTAGGTTACGCGCCGTTTAGGCGACTCCCGCGCCCTCGAGCTTGTGTGTCACTGGCAGTACCAATTATGGCACTCCTTTTAGGCGAGCAGGGGCGTCTCGAAACCATTACATGCAGCGGATTTCCGGCCAAAAGCCTACGTCAGCGCGGGGTGCCGGCGCAGACAATTCAAAACTGTGGTATTGGTCACGTCCGTCGGGCCGCGCGGCGGGCGCTTCAGGCGACCGCGTCGGGGCTATGCGCTCTTGTCGCGGCGCTCACTGCGCGACGGCTTGCGCGGCACGATCGTCGGCAGCACGTTGTCCTTCACGGTCTCCTTGGTCACCACGACCTTGGCGACGTCGTCGCGGCTCGGGATGTCGTACATCACCGGCAGCAGGACTTCTTCCATGATCGCCCGCAGGCCGCGGGCGCCGGTGCCGCGGTGGATCGCTTGATCGGCGATCGCCTCCAGCGCGTCGTCGGAGAACTCCAGCTCCACGCCGTCCATTTCGAACAAACGGGTGTACTGCTTGACCAAAGCGTTCTTCGGCTCGGAGAGGATCTTGACCAACGACTCCATGTCCAGGTTGGTGACCGAGGCGACCACCGGGAGCCGGCCGATGAACTCGGGGATCAAGCCGAACTTGATCAGGTCTTCGGGCATGACGTCGGCGAAGTGATCGGTCGTGTCGATCTCGGCCTTGGAGCGAACCTCGGCGCCGAAGCCCAAACCGCGCTTGCCGACGCGCTCGTAGATGATCTTTTCCAGCCCGGCGAACGCACCCGCGACGATGAACAGCACGTTGGTGGTGTCGATCTGGATGAACTCCTGATGGGGGTGCTTGCGACCGCCCTGCGGGGGAACCGATGCCTGGGTGCCTTCCAGAATTTTCAGCAGGGCCTGCTGCACGCCCTCGCCGGAGACGTCGCGGGTGATCGACGGGTTCTCGCTCTTGCGGGCGATCTTGTCCACCTCGTCGATGTAGATGATGCCGGTCTCAGCGCGCTTGACGTCGTAGTCGGCGGCCTGGATGAGTTTGAGCAGGATGTTCTCGACGTCCTCACCGACGTAACCGGCCTCGGTCAGCGCGGTGGCATCGGCGATGGCGAACGGCACGTTGAGCATTTTGGCCAGCGTCTGGGCCAGGTAGGTCTTGCCGCAGCCGGTGGGGCCGAGCATCAAGATGTTGGACTTGGTCAGCTCGACCGGCTCGGAACGGGAGTCACGAGTCTTCTCGCCGGCCTGGATCCGCTTGTAGTGGTTGTAGACCGCGACGGCCAGCGTGCGCTTGGCGGTGTCCTGCCCGATGACGTATCCCTCGAGGAACTCGCGGATCTCGGCGGGCTTGGGCAGTTCATCGAGTTTGACGTCGTCGGCGTCGGCGAGTTCCTCTTCGATGATCTCGTTACAGAGATCGATGCACTCATCGCAGATGTACACACCGGGGCCAGCAATGAGTTTCTTGACCTGCTTCTGGCTCTTCCCGCAGAACGAGCACTTAAGCAGGTCACCGCCGTCTCCGATGCGCGCCATGGTGCTGAGGGCCTACTTCCTGATCGCCGTTCGTCTTGCTATGCCGCATGTAATCCCCGACGCTACCCGCTTGCTCGTGCCCGACGCGACCATTAGCGCCGAATCGCGTCTTTGATATTCGCGGGTGTTCGTGGGAGCTCATGCCTCTTCCGTCTGAATGAAACATATAGGCAGACAGCGCGCCTCACTCGCCGAGACGCGCAATCCGTGTCTTTGGCGTGTCGCAGTCGTTACCCGACCGAGGCTGGTGCGCTGGAACAACCCTACAGTGACTGAGTGGGATTGGCGCTGCACAGCGAATCCGTCCTGATCAGCGATGGCGGCATGGCCACCGAGCTGGAGGCGCGCGGTTACGACCTCTCCGACCCATTGTGGTCGGCGAAGCTGCTGGCGGACGCCCCGCAGGAGATCGTCGCGGTGCACGCCGCCTATTTTCGGGCCGGAGCCACGATCGCGACCACGGCCGGCTACCAGGCATCGTTCGAGGGCTTTGCGGCCCACGGAATCGACCGACACGAGGCCACCGCGCTGCTGCAGCGCAGCGTCGAGCTCGCCAGGGCCGCGCGTGACGAGGCCGGCGCGGGTGGGCTGTCCGTGGCCGCCTCGATCGGCCCGTACGGCGCGGCGCTGGCCGACGGCTCCGAATATCGCGGGCGCTACGGGTTGTCCGTCGCGGCTTTGACGCGGTGGCATCGGCCCCGGCTGGAGATCCTGGCCGCCGCCGGAGCGGACGTGCTGGCCCTGGAAACCGTGCCCGACGTCGACGAGGCCGAGGCCCTGGTCAATCTGGTTCGCTCCGTCGGCGTGCCGGCCTGGCTCAGCTACACCATCGACGGGACGCGGACCCGCGCCGGACAGCCGCTTACCGACACGTTCACGGTGGCCGCCGGGGTCCCCGAGATCGTCGCGATCGGCGTCAATTGTTGCGCACCCGAGGACGTCCTGCCCGCAATCCGCGCGGCGAACATCGGCAAGCCGGTGATCGTCTACCCGAACAGCGGTGAGCGTTGGGACGGCCAACGCCGCGCCTGGACCGGTCCCTCGCGGTTTTCCGCAGAGCTCGCGGCGCAGTGGGTGGCGGCGGGCGCCCGCATCGTCGGCGGATGCTGCCGGGTGGGTCCCTCGGATATCGCGGATATCGCGGCCGTTCACCGAGCGTGCACTCAGCGCGAAAATTCAGCCGAGAATTCGCAGTGAGTGCACGCTCGGGGAGGCGTTACGCGGTCTGCGCGGAGAGCTTCCGGTATTCGAGGACCGTGTCGATGATCCCGTAGTCCTTGGCTTCTTCGGCGGTCAGGATCTTGTCCCGGTCGGTGTCCTTGCGGATGACCGACGCGTCCTTGCCGGTGTGGCGGGCTAGCGTGGTCTCCATCAGCGTGCGCATGCGCTCGATCTCGGCGGCCTGGATCTCCAGATCGGAGAACTGGCCCTGGATCACGCCCGACAGCGACGGCTGGTGGATCAGCACCCGGGCGTTGGGCAGCGCCATCCGCTTGCCCGGGGTTCCGGCGGCCAGCAGCACCGCCGCCGCCGAGGCGGCCTGGCCCAGACACACCGTCTGGATGTCGGCGCGCACGTACTGCATGGTGTCGTAAATCGCCATCAGCGAGGTGAACCCACCGCCCGGGGAGTTGATGTACATCGTGATGTCGCGGTCGGGGTCGAGCGACTCCAGCACCAGCAGCTGCGCCATGATGTCGTTCGCCGACGCGTCGTCGACCTGTACGCCGAGGAAGATGATGCGTTCCTCGAACAACTTGTTGTAGGGGTTCGACTCCTTGACGCCGAAGCTGGAGTGCTCGATGAACGACGGCAGGATGTAGCGCGCCTGGGGTTGGATCTCGGGGTTCATTGGGCTTCTCCATTGGTGATGTGGGCGGCGCGGGTGATGATGTGGTCGACGAAACCGTATTCCAGGGCTTCCGGGGCGGTGAACCAGCGGTCGCGGTCGGAGTCCGCCTCGATGCGCTCGATCGGCTGCCCGGTGAATTCGGCGTTGAGCCGGAACATCTCCTTCTTGATGACGGCGAACTGCTCGGCCTGAATGGCAATGTCGGCCGCGCTGCCGGTCACTCCGCCCAGCGGCTGGTGCATCAGGATGCGGGCGTGCGGCAGGGCGTAGCGCTTGCCCTTGGTGCCGGCCGCCAACAGGAATTCGCCCATGGAGGCGGCCATGCCCATCGCGTAGGTGGCGATGTCGCACGGCGCCAGGACCATGGTGTCGTAGATCGCCATGCCGGCGCTGATCGATCCGCCGGGCGAGTTGATGTAGAGCGAGATGTCCTTGGTGGCATCCTCGGCGGCGAGCAACAGGATCTGTGCGCACAGCCGATTGGCGATTTCGTCGCTCACCTCTGAACCCAGGAAGATGATGCGCTCGGAGAGCAAGCGCTCATAGACCGAGTCCGTGAGGTTGAGACCCTGCGAGTTTGAACGCATGTCAGTCACGACGGGTTTACCTGCTTTCTAGAGTTCTGTATGCACCGACCCTAACCAACCAAGCCCACTGTGTGCCGGTCACGCACCCCGTGAAATGGGCGCGTTCGCTCACAGCGTCATGGCGGGGTCACTTCGCTTCGTCGTCGGCCTCATTGGTTTGGTGGGAGTCTTCGTCCGCTTGGTCGACATCCTCGGCGGCCTCCTCAGCCTCGTCGGCCGGCTCGGCTTTGTCGGCCTCCGGGCGCTTGCCGAAGAACTCACTGGTGTCGACGGTGTTGCCGTCGGTGTCGGTGACCGTCGCCGCCTCGACCACGGCGGCGATGGCCAGCCCGCGGCGCACGTCGGCGAACATGGCCGGCAGCTGGTTGTTCTCCTGGAGATAGCCGAACAGCTGCTGCGGCTCGATGCCGTACTGCCGGGAGGTCATCAACAGTCGCTCGGTCAGGTCGTCCTGGCCGACCTGGATTTCCAGTTCGTCGGCCACCGTATCCAGCAACAGCTGCCTTTTGACGTCCGTCTCTGCGGCGTTGTGCGCGTCGACCTCGAACTGCTGACGCGACTTGCCCTGCTCGCGGAGCACCTCGGCGAACTTGGCCTCGTCATGGCTGAAGCTGTGGAGTGCGTTGTGCACGGCGCTGTCGGCCTGGGCCTGAACGATCGCCTCCGGCAACGGCACCTCCACCTGCTCGAGGAGGGCGTCGATCGTGGCGTTGCGGATCTGCTCCGCCTGTTGGGCGCGTTTGACCTGGCCTACCTGGTCGCGGAGGTTGGACCGCAGTTCGTCGATGGTGTCGAACTCGCTGGCTAATTGGGCGAACTCGTCGTCGGGCTCGGGCAGTTCGCGTTCCTTGATCGATCTGACGGTTACGGTGACCTGCGCGTCTTTCCCGGCGTGTTCGCCGGTAGCCAACTGCGCGGTGAATTCCTTGGACTCGTCGACGGACAGGCCCACCAGCGCGTCGTCCAGGCCCGCGATGAGCCGGCCCGAGCCGACCTCGTGGGACAGTCCCTCGGCGGCCGCGTTCGGCACCTCCTCGCCGTCGACGGTGGCCGACAGGTCGATCGAGACGAAGTCGCCGAGGGCCACCGGCCGGTCCACCCCGGTGAGAGTGCCGAACCGGGCCCGTAACGACTCCAGTTCGGTGTCGACGTCGTCGTCACTGAGCTCGATCGGGTCGACCGAGACCTTCAGCGAGCCCAGGTCCGGAAGGGCGATCTTCGGGCGGACGTCGACCTCGGCGGTGAACGCCAGCTCCTGGCCGTACTCCTTCTTGGTGACCTCGATGCTGGGCTGGCCGAGAGGCTGGACCTCGGACTCCGCGACCGCCTGTCCGTACCGCGTGGGCAGCGCCTCGTTCACGACCTGGTCGAGCAGCGCCTCCCGGCCGAAACGGGCCTCTAGTAGCTTGGCCGGTGCCTTGCCGGGCCGGAAGCCGGGCAGCCGCACCTGCTTGGCCAGCTCCTTGTAGGCCCGCTGGAAATCCGGCTCCAGTTCGGTGAACGGCACCTCCACGTTGATGCGCACCCGGGTGGGGCTCAACTGCTCGACGCTGCTCTTCACGGGTGTGCTCCTCGGTTTTCGTTCCGGGCGGTCGGTGGCCTTGTGCCGGCACTGGGCTTGTTGGGCTGGTCGGGGTGACAGGATTTGAACCTGCGGCCTTCCGCTCCCAAAGCGGATGCGCTACCAAGCTGCGCTACACCCCGCGCTGACCTCGCGATCCTACGGTCCCTCATCACCACGTTGGCCACCGGCTTCGTAGCGACCTAAAGACCTCACGGGGCGATCACAAAACCGCTTCGATTAGATTTGATGTTCGCCGCCAGATACAGTCTCGCTCGACTAAAACTTGCGGGCGTAGCTCAATGGTAGAGCCCTAGTCTTCCAAACTAGCGACGCGGGTTCGATTCCCGTCGCCCGCTCGGGCTAACTCTTGCTCGACAGAAAGGCGCCATGAGCGACGTCAAGATCAAAGGCTCATGCGCGTCGGACTTCGTCGGTGTACGCGACGCGTTCGAGCGCAACTTCGCGCTGGGCAAAGAGGTTGGCGCGGCCGTGGCGGTGTGGGTTGAGGGGGACCTCGTCGTCAACCTCTGGGGCGGCTGGGCCGACGCCGCCGGCACCCGGCCCTGGCAACAAAACACGCTGACCACGGTGCTGTCCGGTACCAAGGGGATGACGGCCACCTGCGTCCACCAATTGGCCGACCGCGGCGAGCTGGACCTGCACGCGCCGGTGGCCCGCTATTGGCCCGAGTTCGGGCAGGCGGGCAAGGAAGCCATCACGCTGGCCATGGTGATGAGCCACCGCTCGGGTGTCATCGGGCCACGCAGCCGGATGGGCTGGGAAAAAGTCGCTGACTGGGACTTCGTCTGCGAGCAGCTGGCCGCCGCCGAACCCTGGTGGGAGCCGGGCACCGCGCAGGGCTACCACATGACCACCTTCGGTTTCATCCTCGGCGAGGTGTTCCGGCGCGTGACCGGTCGGACGGTCGGTCAGTACCTGCGCACCGAGATCGCCGAACCGCTCGGCGCCGACGTCCACATCGGCTTGTCCCCCGCCGGCCAAAAACGCTGCGCCGAGCGGGTCAACAAGCCGCACGCCCGGGACCTGCTGGCCGACGCGCAAGCCCCCGGCTACCCGACCAGCCTGACCGAGCACCCCAAGGCGGCGCTGTCGATTTCGATGGGATTCGCCCCCGACGACGAACTGGGCTCCCACAACCTCGAGCTGTGGCGCGAGCTGGAGTTCCCCGGCACCAACGGCCAGGTTTCGGCGCTCGGGCTGGCGACCTTCTACAACGCGCTCGCCCAGGAGAAGCTCCTGAGCCGCGAGCACATGGAACTGGTCCGCGTGTCGCAGGGCGGTTTCGACACCGATCTGGTGCTGGGACCGCGGGTCGCCGACCACGGGTGGGGGTTGGGCTACATGCTCAACCAGCGTGGCGTCAACGGACCAAACCGGCGGATCTTCGGCCACGGGGGCCTGGGTGGCTCGTTCGGGTTCGTCGACCTGGAGCACCGAATCGGCTATGCGTATGTGGCGAATCGCTTCGACGCCACCAAGGCCAACGCGGACCCGCGCAGCCTGGCGCTCAGCGATGAGGTCTACGCCGCCCTGGGCGTCGTGTCGGACTGAACCGAGAAGAACTTACCGGGGTGCGAACCACCCGCGGACGGCTCGCACTCCGAGTTCATCGAATGGGGCTGAGATCAGTGTTGCCAGGGGTTCGACTGCCACCCCGGGCCGCCGGGGTGGTCGTGGTCCCATCCCGGTCCGCCGCCGTTCCAGTCGCGGTTGTGGTCCCAGCCGTCCATGTCGCGGTGGTGATCGTCATGGCAGTTGCCGCCGTCCCAGTTCGGGCCCCATCCCGGGTCCCACCACTGGCCCGGGCACCAGTGGTAATCGGGAATGGGTGCGGGTTGAGCCTGAGCGGTCGCGGCGCCAGCCCCACCCAAGCCCAAGGCAGCGGTCGCAGCGAAAATCGTTGCAGCTAAACGTGGAATGGTTTTCACGCCGCCCTGTCTACCCAAGCAAGCTGAATCCGAAACAATAGACGCCAGCGTTTCCTCCTGGCAGTTCCCTGTCAATTTGCGTGCTCTTCCAATGACATTGGAGTTCGAGGTATTCGACGTGCGCTTAGTTACGTCTGACAGGTCGGGCACCAGAACAAGTTTCGGCCCTCCAGCACTTCCGTGCGGATCGGTCCCCCGCACACCCGGCACGCCTCCCCCACGCGCCGGTACACGTATGTCCGCGGCCGCCCGGGCCGATATGACGGCGGACCGTGGTCGTGTTCGGGCAGCACCACGATGATCTTGCCGCGGCGCAGACCGACCTTCATCAACGCCACCAGATCGGTCCACGCCGCGTCGAACTCGTCCTCGCCGATCCCCCGGCCGACGCGGAACGGATCGATGCGGTGACGGAACAGCAACTCGTTGCGGTAGACGTTGCCCACCCCCGCGATGACGGTCTGGTCCATCAGCAGCGCCCCAATGGGCCTGCGCGACTTGGTAATCCGGGCCCACGCCCACGCCGGGTCGGCATCGCCGCGCAAGGGGTCGGGACCGAGCTTGGCCACCACGTCGCTGACCTGGCCTTCGTCGATCACCTCGCACACCGTCGGGCCGCGCAGGTCGGTGCCGTGATCGGCCCCGACCATCCGCATCCGCACCTGCCCGACCGGTTCCGGTAGCGGTGTACCGATGGGGCGCTCCCATTCGGTGAAGACGCCATACAGCCCGAGATGCACGTGCACGATCGCGCCACCGGCGTAGTGATGGAAAAGGTGCTTGCCCCAGGCGCTGGTCCGCCGCAGCACGCGGCCGTCCACCAGCGCCGCCGGATCCGCGAAGCGGCCCTGCGGGCTGGACACCGCGACCGGTGCCCCGCCGTATCGACGCTGGTGCAGCCGGGCCAGCCGGTGCAGGGTATGCCCTTCGGGCACGCGGGCCTCTCAGCCCGGCGCGCCGGGCACTGGCGGCGCTTGGTGAGTGCGTTCGTATTCGGCGAGGATGTCGATACGCCGTTGGTGGCGTTCGGCTTTCGACCATGGCGTTGTCAGGAAGGCGTCGACGAACGCCAGCACCTCGGCCACCGTGTGCATGCGGCCACCGATCCCGATCAACTGCGCGTTGTTGTGTTCGCGGGCCAGCGTCGCGGTCTCGACGCTCCACGCCAGCGCGCAGCGGGCTCCCGGCACCTTGTTGGCGGCGATCTGCTCACCATTCCCGGACCCGCCCAGCACGATGCCCAGGCTGTCGGGATCGGCCACCGTGCGTGTGGCGGCGGCGATGCAAAACGCCGGATAGTCGTCCTCGGGGTCGTAGCTGAAGGCACCGCAATCGACCGGCTCGTGCCCGGATCCCTTGAGATGCTCGATGATCTGCTGCTTGAGCTCGTATCCGGCGTGGTCAGAACCCAGGTAGACGCGCATGCCCGTCATCTTTACAGCCGCGCGCCGCCCAGGGCCAGTCGGCGATCGCAAGCGCGGCGGAGCCGGGCGCTGGGGGCACCTCCCGCTTGCGGGGGACGGGTCGCCGCCCGACTGATCTAGTCGAACTCGGGCGGCTCGGTGCGGGTCCGCTTGAGCTCGAAAAAGTGCGGGTAGGCCGCGAAGGTCACCGAGGCGTCCCAGAGCTTGCCCGCTTCCTCGCCGCGCGGGATCTTCGAGAGCACGGGCCCGAAGAACGCCACGCCGTTGACGTGAATGGTCGGCGTGCCGACATCGTCACCGACGGCGTCCATCCCGGCGTGGTGGCTCTTGCGCAGCGCGTCGTCGTAGGCGTCGCTTTCGGCCGCCGCGGCCAACTCCGCCGGCAGGCCGGCGTCGGCGAGCGACAGCTTGATGACCTCGTCGAGGTTCTTGTTGTCCTCGTTGTGGATCCGGGTGCCCATCGCGGCGTACAGAGGGTCCAGGACACCGGCACCGTGGGCCTGCTCGGCGGCGATCGCCACTCGCACCGGCCCCCATGCCTTCTTCATCATTTCGCGGTATTTGTCGGGCAGGCCTTCGCGGTTCTCGTTGAGTATGGCGAGGCTCATGACGTGGAAGTGCACTTCGATATCACGGACCTTCTCCACCTCGAGGATCCAGCGCGACGTGATCCAGCACCACGGACACAGCGGATCGAACCAGAAATCGGCTTGGTTTTTCGCGGGGGCCTTCTCGGGCATAGCGCAGTCCTCTCGAGGGTCGGAAACGATCACAACACCGTTCAGCACAACCGTAGTCACGGTGTGTGTGTTCCCGCCCTGCGCCGCCGGCCCGGCACGCCCTAAGTTGGACGCGTGGTCCTTCCCAATCTCACCCGGGATCAGGCCGTCGAACGCGCCGCCCTGATCACCGTCGACAGCTACCAGATCAGCCTCGATGTCAGCGACGGCTCCAACAGCAGTAGTGCACCCGGCGAACGAACTTTCCGGTCCACCACCACCGTGGTGTTCGACGCGCTCGACGGTGCCGACACGGTCATCGACATCGCCGCCGACACCGTCCGCGGCGCCACCCTCAACGGCCGCGAGCTGGACGTGTCCGGATACGACGAATCGACCGGCATCCCGCTGCGCGGGCTCGAAAAACGAAACGTCCTCGTCGTCGACGCCGACTGCCGCTACTCCAACACCGGCGAGGGTCTGCATCGCTTCGTCGATCTTGTGGACGACGAGACCTACCTGTATTCGCAATTCGAAACCGCCGACGCCAAGCGCATGTTCGCCTGTTTCGATCAGCCCGATCTCAAGGCAACGTTCGACCTGCGGGTGGTCGCCCCCAAGCACTGGAAGGTGATCTCCAACGGCGCCCCTGCCCGCGTCGAGGACGCAGAGAACACCGCCACGAACAGCGTGCACACCTTTGCCACCACCCCGCGGATGAGCACCTATCTGGTGGCCCTGGTCGCCGGCCCGTACGCGGAGTGGAAAGACTCCTACACCGACGAGCACGGCGAGATCCCGCTGGGCATTTACTGCCGGGCCTCGCTGGCCCAACACATGGACGCCGAGCGGTTGTTCACCCAGACAAAGCAGGGATTTGGCTTCTACCACAAGAACTTTGGCCTGCCGTACGCGTTCGGGAAGTACGACCAGCTGTTCGTCCCCGAGTTCAATGCCGGCGCGATGGAAAACGCCGGGGCGGTGACCTTCCTCGAGGACTACGTGTTCCGCAGCAAGGTCACCCGGGCTTCCTATGAGCGGCGCGCCGAGACCGTGCTGCACGAGATGGCGCACATGTGGTTCGGCGACCTGGTCACCATGACGTGGTGGGACGACCTGTGGCTCAACGAGTCGTTCGCGACCTTCGCGTCGGTGTTGTGCCAAAGCGAAGCAACCGAATTCACCGAGGCATGGACGACGTTCGCCACCGTCGAGAAGTCGTGGGCCTACCGCCAGGACCAATTGCCGTCCACGCACCCGATCGCGGCCGAAATCCCCGACCTGGCCGCCGTCGAGGTGAACTTCGACGGAATCACCTATGCCAAAGGCGCTTCGGTTCTCAAGCAGCTCGTCGCCTATGTCGGGCTGGAGCACTTCCTGGCCGGGCTGCGCGACTACTTCCGCACGCACGCATACGGCAATGCCACGTTCGGCGACCTGATCGCCGCACTGGAGAAGGCCTCGGGTCGTGACCTGTCCGACTGGGGTCAGCAGTGGCTGAAAACCACCGGCCTGAACACGCTACGGCCCGATTTCGACGTCGACGCGGACGGCAAGTTCACCCGGTTCGCGGTAACACAGAGCGGCGCGGAGCCCGGTGCGGGTGAAACGCGGGTGCACCGGCTGGCGGTGGGCATCTACGACGACGATCTCTCCGGGGAGCCTGGCAAGCTGGTCCGGATACACCGGGAGGAACTCGACGTCGACGGGCCGCAGGCGGAAGTCCCTGCGCTGGTTGGGGTTTCGCGCGGCAAGCTGATCCTGGTCAACGACGACGACCTGACCTATTGCTCGCTGCGGCTGGACGCCCAGTCGCTGCAGACCGCGCTGGAGCGGATCGCCGACATCGCCGAGCCGCTGCCGCGCTCGCTGGTGTGGTCGGCGGCGTGGGAGATGACCCGCGAGGCCGAACTGCGCGCCCGCGACTTCGTGGCGCTGGTCTCCGGCGGCGTGCAGGCCGAAACCGAGGTCGGCGTGGCGCAACGGCTGCTGATGCAGGCCCAGACCGCGCTGGCCTCCTACGCCGAGCCCGGGTGGGCCCGCGAGCACGGCTGGCCGCGATTCACCGACCGGCTGCTGGAGTCGGCGCGCGCCGCGCAGCCCGGATCGGATCACCAGCTGGCGTTCGTCAACACGCTGTGCTCGTCGGTGCTGTCGAGCCGGCATGTCGTGACGCTGGCGGACCTGCTCGACCACGACCCCGCCGAGCTGGGGTTGACCGGCCTGGAGATCGACACCGACCTGCGCTGGCGCATCGTGACCGCGCTGGCCGCCGCAGGCGACATCGACGCCGAGGGGCCCGCGACACCGTTCATCGACGCCGAGGTGCAGCGCGACCCGACCGCCGCCGGCAAGCGCCACGGCGCCCAAGCGGCGGCCGCACGGCCCCAACTGCAGGTCAAGGATGAGGCCTGGACCACGGTGGTCGAGGACGACACCCTGGCCAACATCACGGCTCGCTCGATGATCGCGGGCATCGCGCCGCCGGGACAGCACGAGCTGCTCAAGGCGTTCACCGGGCGCTACTTCCAGGCGATACCCGGGGTGTGGGCCCGACGATCCAGCGAGGTCGCCCAGACGGTGGTGATCGGCCTGTACCCCCACTGGGACATCAGCGACGCCGGCATCGCGGCCGCCGATGAGTTCCTGACCGCGCCCGAGTCGGAGGTGCCGCCCGCCTTGCGGCGGCTGGTGCTCGAGGGCCAGGCCGGGGTGAAGCGGGCCTTGCGGGCCCGCAAGTTCGACGCTTCCTGATCGAGCCTCCGCAGTGGTCGCAGTTTCGGCGCCGTGACCGCAGGCTGGTCGCCGGCAAGCGGGCTAAGCCGGCGAGATCCCGGCGCTGAGCACGCGGATCGCGCTGACCAACCCGTCGACCAGGTGGCCCTGCTCGAACGCCGACGAAGCGGCGGCCACTCCCAGCGGCGCAGCGGACTCGGCGCCGCGGCCGCGGACCGCCGAGCCGTAGACCACCTCGATGGCGGCCTGGTCGGGCGAGACGGCGAGCAAAACCGCGTTGTCGGGGGTCGGCACCTTGGCCAAGATCTCGCGGGCCCGCGCGGCGGTGTCGCTACCCAGGTCGCCGAGGTAGATGGCGAACCGCGCCCTGGACGCCCGAGACCCGTATTTGAGCGCGTCGTCGATGAGGACCAGTTCTGCGATCGGAAACGGATAGTCGACGGACAGCTCGCCAGGCTCGGTGACGCCCGAGATCCGTCCGCTGGTGGTGATCACCGAACCCTTGGGCAGCTCGCTGGGCTCGATCGTCGCGACCTCACCACGTGCCACTGGCGCCACCTCCAACCGAGAACTCCGATGTGCCGTGTCCGCCGTGCGCGCCGCCGACGTCCTCGTCGGTGGCGGCCCACAGGATCGGTGGATGGGTCCACTTCTCCGACATCTTGTAGGTCGCGGGGTGGGGTCCCTTGCGCGACCAGATCAGTAGCGACAACGTCACGACCAGCAACAGCGGGATTGCGATGAAGTAGAGGTGAATCTCTGCAACGCTCACGACGCAAACCGTATCCCACCGGGTGATCTACCCGCACACTTGGACACCAGATTGGTCAGGCCGCGCCTTCGCCGAGGTATCGGGCCCAGGCCGGGTCCAGTTCCTTGACCGTCGACAGCAGTCGCCAGTGCTGTCCCGTCGGCGGCAGGGGCGCCCGTCGCAGCGCCCAGCCCAGCTCGTTGAGCAGCTTGTCGCCCTTGCGATGGTTGCAGGTCGAACAGCACGCGACGCAGTTTTCCCAGGAGTGGTCACCGCCACGGCTGCGGGGCACCACGTGGTCGACGGTGTCGGCCTTGGTCCCGCAGTAGGCGCAGCAGAACCGGTCGCGGTGCATGAGCGCGGCGCGGGTCATCGGAACGCGCGCCCGGTAAGGAACCCGCACGTACGAGCGCAGCTGGATCACCGACGGCACCACGATCGACCTGGTCGCGGAGTGGATGACCGGCCCGGCGGGGTCGTCGTGCACCACGTCGGCCTTGCCGCAGATCACCATGACGATGGCCCGGCGCATCGGCAGCGCGGTGAGCGGCTCGTAAGTGGAATTCAGCAGGAGCACCCGCCGGCGGCTCCAGATCGATGCGCTCTCGTGGCGGGTGGGCGGATGGGTGTCGACGCTATGCAGGGACGCCGCGGTTGGGGGCCCGGTCAACCCTGCCGCGGCCCCGGAACTGCGGTGACTGCGGCGTCTCTTGCCATGCGCCATAGATCCTCCGCGGATAGTCCACCATGATTCGTCGCCAAACGCACCCTTATACCTGGTGCGCGCCGTGTCGATCCGGTGAACGGCGGGGGCGGCTCGGCGGTGCCACCAGGGCGATGCACCACAATGGAGGGGATGGATCAGGAGAGCTTTTACGACGCCGTCGGCGGCGCCGACACCTTCAATGCGATCGTGTCGCGCTTTTATGCGCAGGTCCCGGAGGACGAGATCCTGAGTCAGCTGTATCCGGCGGACGACCTGGCGGGCGCCGAAGAGCGATTGCGCATGTTCCTCGAGCAGTACTGGGGTGGTCCGCGGACCTACTCAGACAGGCGCGGGCATCCCCGGCTGCGGATGCGGCACGCCCCGTTCCGGATCACGCCCATCGAGCGCGATGCCTGGCTGCGGTGCATGCACACCGCCGTCGCCTCCATCGACTCGCACACCCTCGACGATGAGCACCGGCGCGAGTTGCTTGAATACCTGGAAATGGCCGCGCACTCCCTGGTCAATTCGTCGCTGTAGTCAATTCGTCCCTGTGATGCCAAGAATCTGAACGGAGCAGTATGAGCCCCGAGCCGTGGTGGTCAAACGCGGTCTTTTACCAGGTGTATCCGCGGTCGTTCGCCGACAGCGACGGCGACGGGATCGGCGACCTGGACGGGCTGACGGCCCGGCTGGGGCACGTGGAACAGCTGGGTGTGGACGCGATCTGGCTCAACCCGGTCACCGTCTCGCCGATGGCCGACCACGGCTACGATGTCGCCGACCCCCGCGACATCGACCCGCTGTTCGGCGGGATGGCCGCGATCGAACGGCTGATCGCGGCGGCGCACCAGCGCGGCATCAAGATCACCATGGACGTGGTGCCCAACCACAGCAGTTCGGCGCACGAATGGTTCCAGACCGCGCTGGCCGCCGGCCCGGGCACCGACGCGAGGGAGCGCTATTTCTTTCGTGACGGACGCGGTCCCCTCGGGGAGCTGCCGCCGAACAACTGGACGTCGGTGTTCGGCGGGCCGGCCTGGACCCGGGTGGTCGAACCGGACGGCAAACCCGGTCAGTGGTATCTGCACCTCTTCGACGCCGAGCAGCCGGATTTGAACTGGGAGCACCCCGACGTCTTCGACGACTTCCAGAAGACGCTGCGCTTCTGGCTGGAACGCGGCGTGGACGGCTTCCGCATCGACGTGGCCCACGGGATGGCGAAGCCGCCCGGCCTGCCGGACGCGAAGGAAGACATCAAGGTGTTGCATCACAGCGACGACGACCCGCGCTTCAACCACCCGAGCGTGCACGAGATTCACCGGGGGATCCGCACGATCGTCGACGGATATCCAGGGGCGGTGACCATCGGCGAGGTCTGGGTCATGGACAACATCCGCTGGGCGGAGTATTTGCGGCCAGACGAACTGCATCTCGGCTTCAACTTCCGGCTGGCCAAGATCGATTTCGACGCCACCGAGATACACGACGCGATCCAGAACTCGCTGGCGGCCACCGCCATCGAAAACGCCATCCCGACCTGGACGCTGTCCAACCACGATGTAGGCCGGGAGGTCACCCGCTACGGCGGCGGCGAGATCGGGCTGCGCCGGGCGCGGGCCATGGCGATGATGATGCTCGCCCTGCCGGGGGCGGTTTTCATCTATAACGGCGAGGAGCTCGGCTTGCCCGATGTCCTGGACTTGCCCGAGGAGGTGCTCCAGGACCCGACGTGGGAACGCTCGGGACATACCGAACGCGGGCGCGACAAGTGCCGGGTTCCGATTCCGTGGTCGGGTGACGCGCCGCCGTTCGGGTTCTCCGCGAGCGCCGACACCTGGTTGCCCATACCCGCGAACTGGGCGGCACTCACTGTCGAAAAGCAGCGCGACGACCCCGACTCGACGATGTCCTTCTATCGGCGAGCCCTCGAAATACGCAGGGAACGAGGCGAATTCGATGGCAGCGAGCTCGAGTGGCTGACCGGCCCCAGTGATGGACTGATTTTCGAGCGCAACGGTGGCGCACTTGTGTGTGCGCTGAACGCCGGCCGCAGCCCCATGGTTTTGCCACCCGGAGAAGTGATCTTGGCCAGCGCGCCGCTGGTGGACGCCAAACTGCCCCCCGACGCGGCGGCGTGGCTGGTCTGACTCTAAGCGGTCAACGCAGCGTCAGCGCCGCATGGCTGCGGCGCCGGTACACCGAGCCGAACTTGGCGTCGATCCGCAGCCAGCTTGGCAGTGTCCGGACCCGGACGATCTCGTCGGCGCCGATCGCATCGGGTG
>Ga0335076_10003088_pt1 | contig 16674 bp, 13 predicted proteins | sample Lox_Sample_25_FD_206717 | JGI IMG/M metagenome (GOLD analysis project Ga0335076, IMG submission 206717) | Soil microbial communities from Loxahatchee National Wildlife Refuge, Florida, United States - Lox_Sample_2.5 | ecosystem: Environmental > Terrestrial > Soil > Wetlands | place: USA... | reverse complement strand
TCTCGCTGTGGATCCTGTGGAAGGTCGCCTTCCCGCGGATTTCCGAGGCGCTCGACCGCCGCCAGCATGCGATCGAGGAGTCGATCGATCACGCCGAAAAGGTTCGCCACGAGGCGGACGACCTGCTCGCCGAGTACCGCGAGCGGCTCCGCGAGGCGCGGACTCAGGCCGAGGAGATCCTCGACCGCGCCCGCAAGACCGGTGAGGTGACCGAGCGCAATGCCCAGGAGCAGGCCGAGAAGCGCCGCGAGCAGTTGATGGAGCAAACCCGCCGCGAGATCGATGGCGAGACGCGTCGCGCGATCCAGGAGATCCGCCGCGAGGTCGCCGACCTGACGGTCATGGCGACCGAGAAGGTGACCCGGAAGGTGCTCGACGAGCAGGATCAGCGGCGGCTCGTCGAAGAGGCGCTCTCAGAGCTCGACTTCAGCGCGCTCGCGCCCTCGGAGGACGGTCACTAGAAATGCGCCGCGGGGGTAACGGCTAGTGGAAGAGATCGCCCAGGTCTACGCTCGGGCGCTGTTCGAGGTGGCCAAGGAGCACGGTCTCCTCGACGAGGTGCGCGACGACTTGACCCAGTTCGCCCAGGCGCTGTCGGACACGCGCGAGCTCGCCGTGTTCTTCTTCTCCCCGTATTTCTCGACCCAGGAGAAGAAGGACGGGCTGAAGCGGGTGGTGACCGGCGCGGAGCCCGTGTTCATGAACTTCCTGGAGGCGCTGATCGAGCGCGGCCGGATGCCCGCGCTCTTCCGGATCCGGGACGACTACCAGGAGCTGTGGAAGGACGAGCGCCATCTGCTGGCGGTCGAGGTGACGAGCGCGATCGAGCTCGACAAGGCGACGATCAGCAGCATCGGCGACCGGATCGGAGAGCAGACCAAGCGCACGGTCGAGCTCTCGAGCAAGGTCGATCCGGACCTCCTCGGTGGGATCGTGCTGCGGGTCGGCAACGTCATCCTCGACGCCTCGATCCGGAGCCGGCTAGAACAACTTCGCAAGCAAGTCGCGCGGGCGTAGCTACTCTCGCGCGCCAAGGAGTCATGAATGCAGATCAAGCCTGACGAGATCACCTCAATCCTCAAGAGCCGGATAGAAGGGCTCGACGCCTCGAGCGCCGACCTGACCGAAGTCGGCACCGTGCTGTCCGTCGCCGACGGAATCTGCCGGGTCCACGGGCTCGAGAACTGCATGTCGTTCGAGATGCTGGAGTTGCCGCACGATGTGACCGGGCTGGCGCTGAACCTCGAGTCCGACAACGTCGGTGCGGTGCTGTTCGGGGAGTGGGAGAAGATCGTCGAGGGCGACACGGTCAGGCGGACCAAGCGCCTGCTCGAGATCCCGGTTGGCGACGAGTTGCTCGGACGGATCGTCGATCCGCTCGGCAACCCGCTCGACGGCAAAGGCGAGATCGACACCACCGAAACGCGGCCGTCTGAGTTCAAGGCCCCCGGCGTCGTCCAGCGCCAGCCGGTGAAGGAGCCGATGCTCACCGGGCTCAAGGCGATCGACTCGATGATCCCGATTGGCCGTGGGCAGCGAGAGCTCATCATCGGCGACCGCCAGACGGGCAAGACTGCCATTGCAGTCGACGCGATCATCAACAACCAGGACCGCGACCTGATATGTATCTACGTCGCCATCGGGCAGCGGAAGTCGACCGTCGTCGGCCTCGCCAAGACGCTCGAGGACGCCGGTGCGCTCGACAACACGATCATCGTGATGGCCGCCGCCGACGAGGCCGCGCCGATCAAGTTCCTCGCCCCCTACGCGGGCTGCGCGATGGGCGAGCACTTCCTTTACAACGGCAAGGCGGCGCTCGTGGTCTACGACGACCTTTCCAAGCACGCCGTCGCCTATCGGCAGATGTCGCTGCTGCTGCGCCGGCCCCCGGGGCGTGAGGCGTACCCGGGAGACGTCTTCTACCTGCACTCGCGGCTGCTCGAGCGCGCGGTGAAGCTGAATGACGATCTCGGAGCAGGGTCACTGACCGCGCTGCCCGTGATCGAGACCCAGGCCGGCGACGTTTCCGCCTACGTCCCGACCAACGTGATCTCGATCACCGACGGGCAGATCTATCTCGAGCCGGGCCTGTTCAACTCGGGCGTGCGGCCGGCGATCAACGTCGGCATCTCGGTTTCGCGGGTCGGCGGCAACGCCCAGATCACGCCGATGCGCCGGGTGGCCGGACGGCTCAAGCTCGAGCTTTCCCAGTACCGGGAGCTCGAGGCGTTCTCGCAGTTCGGCTCCGAACTCGACCCGGCCACGCAGCGGACGCTGGCGCGGGGCGAGCGGCTCGTGAAGACGCTCAACCAGCCCGAGCGTCACCCGCTGCCGGTCGAGGACCAGGTGATCCAGGTGTACGCGGCCACCAATGGGTATCTGGACCGCATCGTGGTGGACAAGGTCGACCGGTTCCTCGCGGAGCTCACCGAATCGATGCGGGCCAACCACGCCGACCTGCTCGAGAAGATCGCCGGCGGGGACTGGAGCGATGAGACCCAGCAGGCCGTCGAAGAGGCCGTGTCGAAGTTCGCCGAGGACTTCGGCTTCGACCTCGATGAGGAGGGTCATCCGATTGATGAGGACGAAGCGAAAGCGGCCTAGCCGCTGAGTCGGGAGCCGACCAATGCCGTCGCAGCGAGACGTCAAGAACCGCATCGGGGCGGTCAAGAACATCCAGAAGATCGCTCGAGCGCTCGAGCTGGTCGCGGCCGCCCGCCTGCGGCGCGCCGAGCAGCGGATCGAGGCTCTGCGCCCGTACGCGGACGCGATCAGGCGCATGACGCGCCAGGCGGCCGAGGCCGCGGGCGACGTTCCGCAGCTGCCGATCCTTCAGGAGCATGATCAGGTCAATCGAGTGGGCCTGTTGCTGATTGCGGGCGACCGCGGCCTGGCGGGCGCGTTCAACTCGAACATCGTTCGCGCCGGCGTCGCGGCGGGGCGCGAGCACGACGGGGAGGGGCACACGCCGGTGTACTTTGCCTCTGGTCGCCGGCCGGCGACGTCGTTGACGTTCCGCGGGTTGGAGCTGGCGGAGAGCTTCACCGGATTCACCGATCGCCCCTCCTACGCCGACGCCCGGCGGATCGCCGACACCTTGATGGCGGCCTATATCGACAACGAGGTCGATCAGGTCGAGATCTTCTACAACGGCTACATCTCGCCCGTGGCCCAGGAGGTGCGGCGCGAAACCCTGCTGCCGCTCCAGAAGGCCACCGTGCTCGAGGAGGAACCGGACTCATCTGAGGATGAGTCACGTCAATCCGAAGGCAAGGATGAGCCCCATGCTCTGGTCGACTACGAGCCCGACCCCGAGGAGATCCTCAAGCGCCTCGTGCCCGACTACGTCGAGATCTCGATCTACCGGGCGCTGCTCGAGTCGACCGCGTCGGAGCACGGCGCGCGGATGACCGCGATGCGCAACGCATCGGACAATGCAAGCGACTTGATCAAGACACTCACCCTCGAAATGAACCGAGCCCGTCAGGCCGAGATCACCCAGGAGATCTTGGAGGTCGTGGCGGGAGCCGAAGGGCTGTCCGGGTAGACCTACACTGGAGAAGCTATGTCAGTAGCAGAAGAACAGCGCAGCGAAGCCTCGGAGGAGCCCAAAAAGAGGAATACCGGCCGGATAGAAGAGATCCAGGGCGTCGTTATCGAGGCCGTGTTCCCCGACAAGCTGCCCGAGATCAACCACGCGATCGCGATTCCGCGGCCGGACGTGCTCAAAGAGGAAGAGGCAATCGACATCGCCTCGCAGGAGGAGAGCTACCTGATCTGCGAGGTCCAGCAGCACCTGGGCGATGACCGCGTGCGTGCGGTCGCGATGGACGTGACGGACGGCCTGTCCCGCGGCACCGAGGTGATTGACACCGGCGCGCCGATCACCGTGCCCGTCGGTGACATCACGCTCGGTCGGATCTTCAACCTGCTCGGGGACCCGATCGACCTCGGCGAGCCCCTGCCCGACGACCTCACGCGCTGGCCGATCCACCGCGACGCGCCCACCGTCGAGGACCTCACCCCGACCACCGAGATGTTCGAGACCGGGATCAAGGTCATCGACCTCCTCGCCCCCTACGCCAAGGGCGGCAAGGTCGGCCTGTTCGGCGGTGCCGGTGTGGGCAAGACCGTGATCATCCAGGAGCTGATCCGCAACCTGGCCGAGGAGCACGAGGGACTGTCGGCCTTCTGCGGCGTCGGCGAGCGCTCGCGCGAGGGCAACGATCTGTGGCTCGAGATGAAGGAATCGGGCGTGCTCGAGAAGACCACGCTCGTGTTCGGCCAGATGAACGAGCCGCCCGGCGCGCGCATGCGCGTCGCGCTGTCGGGCCTGACCATGGCCGAGTACTTCCGCGATGAGGAGCACCAGGACGTGCTGCTGTTCATCGACAACATCTTCCGGTTCGTCCAGGCCGGCTCCGAGGTGTCCGCGCTGCTCGGGCGGATGCCCTCGCAGGTCGGCTACCAGCCGACGCTCGATTCCGAGATGGGCGAGCTCCAGGAGCGGATCACCTCGACCAAAGAGGGATCGGTCACCTCGATCCAGGCCGTCTACGTGCCGGCCGACGATCTCACCGACCCGGCGCCCGCGTCGGTCTTCGCCCACCTCAACGCCACCACGACGCTCTCGCGGTCGATCGCGGAGAAGGGCATCTACCCGGCCGTCGACCCGCTCGACTCCACCTCGACCATCCTCAAGGCGGAGATCCTCGGCGAGGAGCACTTCCAGGTCGCCAACCAGGTCAAGCAGGTGCTCCAGCGCTACCGCGAGCTGCAGGACATCATCGCGATCCTCGGGATCGACGAGCTGTCCGACGAGGACCGGCTCACGGTCAACCGGGCGCGCAAGATCGAGCGCTTCCTGTCACAGCCCTTCCACGTGGCCGAGCAGTTCACGGGCACGCCGGGCGTCTACGTCCCGATCGCCGAGTCGATCCGGGGCTTCAAGGAGATCCTCGAGGGCAAGCACGACGATCTCCCGGAGCGCGCCTTCTTCCTGAAGGGCACGATCGACGACGTCGTCCGCGACGCCGGCGGCGGCGAAGAGGAGTCCGAGGAGGACTCGGGGGACGACGACTCTGGTGGCGGCGACGAACCCGAGAGCAAGGCCGAGGACAAGTCGAACGCCGGCGATTCCGAGGAAAAGAACGAGGAAGAGTCGGACAGCGACGATTCCGAGGACAAGGAATAGGCGCCGGTGGCGCACTCCAAGTTCCGCGCCGAGGTCCTCACACCCGAGGGCGAGGTGTTCAACGATGAGGTGGAGCTGGTCTCGACCAAGACCGCGGTCGGGTCGATCGGCATCCTCGCCCACCACGAGCCCGTCCTGGCGATGCTCGACCCCACCGAGCTTCGCCTGTACAAGACCGAGTCGGAGGTCGTTCGATTTGCCCAGGCCGAGGGCTATCTACAGATGGCCGACAACCGGGCGCTGATTCTGGTCGAGGAGGCCATGGAGCCCGGCGACCTCGACGCCGGCAACCTCCGCGAGCGGCTCCAGCAGGCCGATCGCGAGCTCGAGTCGGCGGGAGATGACACCGAGAAGCGCCGGGTGGCCGAGCGGGACAAGCGCCGCCTCGAGGCGTTCCTGAGCATCGCCGAGGGCTAGCGCCCCTATCCTGTCGGAATGCTCGACGAGCTCGTTCTGGCCGAGCGCCTGATCTCCTACGACACATCCAGGCCGGAGGAGATCGTCGCGGCGGCAGGATTCGTTAAGGGATGGCTCGAATCCCGCGACATCGAGGTGCGTCACCACGATCACAACGGGCTGCCCGTGTTGGTGGCGGAGGTCGGGCCTTCCGATGATGAGGGCCATGAATACCCGTGCGTGGTGTTCCACGGACACCTCGACGTCGTGCCCGGACGCGCCGAGCAGTTCGAGCCGCAGATCGACGGGGATCGGCTGATCGGCCGCGGCGCCTACGACATGAAGGGCGGCCTCGCGGCCATGATGTGCGCTTTGAAAGATCTCGAGCGGCAGGGGCAGGTGCGGGTTCGGCTCGTGTGCGTCCCCGACGAGGAGTCCGAGGAGATCGAGGACCGCTCGACCGACGCCGTGGTGGCCCGGGGCCTCGGCGGCGACTTCGCGATCACCGGCGAGCCCACAAATCTGCACATCGGGGTGGAAGCCAAGGGCGTGCTCGCGATGGTGATCGAGGTCCATGGCCGCGCCGCGCACAGTTCGACACCGTGGCTCGGGGACAACGCGGTGCTCAAGGCGGTCGACGTGTTCCGCGCGATTGAGTCGCTGCCGTTCTCCAGAGAGTCTTCGGAGGTGTTCGACCGGCCGTCGATCAACCTCGGGCGGATCGAGGGTGGCGACGCCATCAACAAGGTGCCGGACGAGTGCCGGATGTCGGTCGACATCCGCTTCCTGCCCGGGCAGGATCCGCAGCTGATCCTCGATCAGATCGCCCGGATACCGTCGATCGACGTAACGAGGACGTTCATCTTCCCGCCCATCAGCGTCGCTCGTGGCAACCCGTACGTGCGCGCGCTGCGAGATGCGGTCACACGCTCGATCCCCGACAAGGAGGTGCTGAGCGTCGGGCGTGACGGTGCATCTGACGCGGTCGCGTTCATGGCGGCAGGCATCCCGGCAGTCGAGTTCGGCCCCGACGGCGCGGGTCACCACGGGCCCGAGGAGTGGGTTTCGGTGTCATCGATGGCGCGCTACCGCCGCTCGCTCGTCGGCTTCGTGCGGACGCTGCCGATATGGCTCGAGCGGCCGATGGAGCCGGCTTCCGACGAGGCCCTGGTCGACGGACTCGTTCAGCGTTCGCCCGCGCGCGGCGAGAGCGCCCCGTCCGGGCTGACCGACCCCCGGTCCGGGCTGACGGCGATCGAGGGCGGCCTCGGATGAGGCGCCTGATTCCGAAGTCTCGGGTCGGTTCGCTCGTGCGGTTCGCGGTCGCCGGTGTGCTCGTGATCGCGTTCGCCGCCACCGCGACCGCGGTCGCCGGCCTGCTTCAGGTAAAGCAGATCACGAAGTATCTCGACGCGACGCCGGCGTTGAAGGTATCGGCGGCGGTGAGCGTGCCCAATCCGGGCAGCCCGCAGACGATCCTGCTGGTCGGCTCCGATCATCGCGCCGGCGAGCCGTTCAAGTACTCGAACACCGACACGATGATGCTCGTGCGGATGGATCCCAACTCTTCGACGATCAACCTCCTGTCAGTGCCCCGCGACCTCAAGGTCCAGATCCCAGAGGGCGGGGCGGTGGCGACTGACAAGCTCAACGCCGCCTATTCGATCGGCGGCGACAACCTGCTCGTGAAAATCCTCGAGCAGCAGGTCTTTCCGGGCCTGAAGATCAACCACGTCGTCGACGTCAATTTCGGCGGGTTCGAGGACCTGGTGAACGCGATCGGGTGTGTCTACACGGACGTCGACCACCGGTACTACAACAACACCGCGTACACCGACTACTCGAGCATCGACATCCAGCCCGGATACCAGAAGCTGTGCGGCACCGATGCACTCGAGTTCGTGCGCTTCCGCCACACCGACAGCGACATCGTGCGTAATGCGCGCCAGCAGGACTTCATCCGGTGGGCGAAATCCCAGTTCACGCAGGACCAGATCATTCAGCAAGAGGGCACGCTGCTGAGGATCTTCGGCAAGCACGCGCAGACCGACCACAACCTCCACACGACGGACGGACTGATCAACCTGTTCGACCTGGTCGCCTTCTCCGCCGGGCACACCATCAAGCAGATCCCGTTCCCGGCGATTCTCTTGCCCTGCGCTCCGGTGACGGCGACGACCAACAGCGCGGTTCAACAGACTCCGTGCTACGTCACGGCCGAATCGGGCGCGGAACAGAGCGCGTTCCACGCGTTCATGAGCCAGACGCACAGTGCGCCGCCGCACGCGCCGGCGACCGGATCGTCCGCGGGCGCGGCCAGCGGGGGCGGGAAGCACGGTGGGGGCGGGGGCAGCGCACCCGGGCTGAGTCCCGACCCGAGCGATGGCGTGGGTCAGGCAAAGGCACTCGGTCCGCTCGGTATCCCGATCTACTACCCGAAGCTGATCGTGAGCGGCTCGCAGTACTGCTCGAACACCACGAGCGTGTGTCCCGAGGAAGGTGGGGCCGGCACCGGCTTCTACCCCCGGGCCTACCTGCTCCATGACCGGCAGGGGATCTCCCACTACTCGTACCGGATGACGATTGCCATCAATCCGGTGCTTGGTGAGTACTACGGCGTGCAGGGCACGACCTGGCAGAACCCGCCCATCCTGCAAAGCCCGACCCAGACCAAGATGGTCAACGGCAAGCAGCTGCTCGAGTACAGCAACGGCGGCAAGCTGAGCTTGGTCGCCTGGAAGACCCCGCAGGGCGTCTACTGGGTGTCGAACACGCTGGCCGACAGCATCGGCAACCGGCAAATGGTGGCGATCGCCGCGTCGCTGACGCGAAGCGGCGGCAAGTAGACCGCTACCCTCCGCACCCATGGCAGGAGAACGCGAACCGATCGCGGTGATCGGAACAGGCTATGTCGGGCTGGTGACGGCTGCCGGCTTTGCCGAACTCGGGAGCGAGGTGTGGTGCGTCGACATCGACGCGGACAAGATCGCCCGGCTCGAACGGGGCGAGATCCCGATCTATGAGCCGGGACTCGCGGAATGCGTTGTCGCCAACCACGATCGGCTGCACTTCTCGACCGAGCTCGCACCGGCGCTCGAGCACGCGCGCCTGCTGTTCGTGGCCGTGGGCACGCCGCCCACGTATTCCGGGGACGCCGACCTCTCGGCGGTGAACGCGGTGGTCGACGCCATGCCGCGCTCGGACCGTCACGCGCTCGTGATGAAGTCGACCGTACCGGTGGGAACCGGCGCGGCGATCCGCCGGACGCTGATCGAGCGGGGGAAGGAAGGCTTCGCGTACGTGTCGTGCCCGGAGTTCTTGAAGGAGGGATCGGCGCTCGAGGATTTCCGCCACCCAGACCGGGTGGTCGTCGGCGACGACGGCGATTGGGCGGGCGACGCGGTCAGTGACCTCTATTCGCCGCTCGACGCGCCGCTGGTCCGGACGGACATCGCCAGCGCCGAGATGATCAAGCTCGCGGCAAACGCCTTTCTGGCGACCAAGATCTCGTTCATCAACGAGATCGCCAACGTGTGCGAGGAGACCGGCGCCGACGTGCTCGAGGTGGCTCGGGGGATGGGACTCGACCGCCGGATCGGGACGCATTTCTTGAAACCGGGCATCGGCTTCGGAGGGTCTTGCTTCCCCAAGGATGTATCGGCGCTGAAGCAGCTCGCCGGCAACTCGGGATACCACTTCCAGCTGCTGACCTCGGTGATCGAGGTCAACGAGCTCCAGAAGCGGCGAGTGATCGGGAAGCTCCAGAAGCACCTGGGGTCGCTGGTCGGCAAGACCGTCACGCTCCTGGGGCTGGCGTTCAAGGCCAACACCGATGACATGCGCGAAGCGTCCTCGCTGGTTCTGTCCGCGCGTCTCCAGGCCGACGGGGCCGCCGTCCACGCCTATGACCCGATTGCCGAGACCGAGGCCCGCAAGCTGATGCTGGGCGTCCAGTTCGCGGACACTGCCCTCGAGGCGCTCTCGGACGCCGATGCGTGCGTGATCGTCACGGAGTGGCCCGAGTTCGCTGAGCTCGACTGGGCCGCGGCCGCCGAGCGGATGCGAGGCAGGCTGGTGATCGACGGGCGCAACTTCGTCGATCCCGAGGCGGTCAGGGCGGCCGGATTCGTCTACGAGGGCATTGGGCGTTGATCTGCGGCAAGACGGGCAGCTGAAGTGCAAGCGCTGATCCTCGCCGGCGGGGAGGGAACCCGCCTGCGGCCACTGACGTCGACGATCCCCAAGCCGGTCGTACCGCTGGTGGGGCGTCCGTTCATCTCATACATGCTCGAGTGGCTCCGCGGGCACGGCGTGGACGACGTGATCCTGGGGTGCGGGTTCATGGCGGATCGCGTCCGGGACGTGCTCGGCGATGGCTCCGGCCTCGGGATCTCGCTGCGCTACCTCGAGGAGCCGCGGCCGCTCGGCACCGGCGGGGCGCTCAAGTTCGCCGAGGATCTGCTCGACGAGCGCTTCTTCATGCTCAACGGCGACGTGTTGACCGACATCGATCTCACCGCGCAACTGAGGTCACACGAGCGTACGGGCGCCCGCGCCACACTCGCGCTCGTGCCGGTCGACGACCCGTCGGCGTACGGGCTCGTGCGCACTGCACCCGACGGGGCCGTGACCGAGTTCGTCGAGAAGCCGGGGCCGGAGCAGACCGACACCAACCTGATCAACGCCGGCGCGTACATCCTCGAGCGCAGCGTGCTCGATGGCATGCCGCCTGCGGGGACGAACGCCTCGATCGAGCGCGACGTGTTTCCGACGCTCGTCGACCGGGGCCTGTACGGGTACGAGGCGAGCGGCTACTGGCTCGACATCGGCACGCCCGATCGCTATCTGCAGGGCACCTACGACATCCTCGAGGGCAAGGTCGATACCGAGGTCGGCCGCCAACTCCACGATGCGGGACTGATCCTCATTGACGGCGCGAGCGTCGAGGGCCGCGTCGTCGCGCCGGCGCTGGTGGCGTCGGGCAGCTCGGTCGGAGCGCGGGCGCTCGTCGGCGACCGGAGCGCGCTGGGGGAGAATGTGACGATCGGCGAGGGGGCCCGCGTCGAGTCCTCGGTCCTGCTCGCGGGCGTGAGTGTGGGCGTCGCAACGACGATCCGTGCCTCGATCATCGGCCAGGACGTGCAGATTGGCGACCACTGTCAGATCGAGGGCGGCGTCGTGCTCGGCGCCGGCGTCAAGATCGGGTCGGGGAACACGCTGGCGGCCGGCGCGCGTATCTTCCCGGGCGTGGCGTTGCCCGACGGAGCGATCAGGTTTTGAGCGCGACTGCGGATCTGACTCGGGAGACGATCGCTTCGGTCGACCAGGCGCGTCAGATCGAGGACATTCTCGCGATGCCCGATCACCTGCGCGACGCGCTGTGGCGCGTGGAGTCGGCGAACCTCGAGCCGGACGACGCCCCCGGCGGTCTGATCGTCGCCGGAATGGGTGGCTCGGCGATCGGCGGCTGGCTCGCCCGGGCGGCCCTCGGCGACCGCGCCTCGCGACCGATCGTGCTCGCTCGCGGCTATGCGCTGCCCGCCTGGACGACGCCGGACAGCGCTGTGCTGTGCGCTAGCTACTCCGGCAACACCGAGGAGACACTCGCCGTGTACGAGGCGGCCGGCGTGATCGGCGCCCGCCGGATCGTGGCGACGACCGGGGGCAAGCTCGCCGATGCCGCGCGGGCCGAGGACGTCCCCGTCATCCCGCTTCCGGGCGGCTTCCAGCCCCGAGCGGCGGTCGCGTACTCGGTGGTGGTGGCGCTCGAGGTCGCCTGGCTGTGCGGCGCCGGCGAGCGCCTGCACGCCGAGATCGACGTCGCCGCCGCAGGGCTCGAGCAGGCCGTGCAAATGTGGGGTCCGGACGCGCCCGACGACTCGCTTGCGAAGCAGCTTGCCCGTGGGCTCCACGGGACGATCCCCCAGATCGCCGGTTCGGGCCTGACCTCGCCGATCGCCTACCGGTGGAAGACCCAGATCAACGAGAACGTCAAGATGCCGTCCTTCTCGAACGAGCTCCCCGAGCTCGATCACAACGAGATCCAGGGATGGCAGAGCGCCAGCCAATTCGGGCGGTTCAGCGCGGTGTTCCTCGACGACTCAGATCTGCATCCGCGGATCCGCCAGCGGATCGAGCTGACTCGCGGCCTGATCGAGGCCGAGTCCGCGGGCACCTACCGGGTGGAGAGCATCGGCCAGAACCGGACCGAGCGCATGATGTCGCTGGTGCTGCTCGGCGACCTGGTGTCGCTCTACCTCGCCGTCCTGCACGAGGTCGATCCCACGCCGGTCCCGATGCTCGACCGTTTGAAGAGCGCGCTCGCTCGCGGCTAGGCGGGCCGGCGCGCAGCGGCCCTGCGGCTCTGCGGCTCAGAGGCTTTGCGGCTCAGAGGCTTTGCGGCTCAGCGGGCTTTGCGGCTCTGCGGCTCCCCGGGGCCCGAACGCCCACCGTTCGGGCGCCCTCACTCCCGTGTGAGGGGCCCGAACGGTGCCCAACCCCCAGGGTCCCTGCCACCCCAGCCCACTACCTCAATGCGATACCGCGCTGCTCATACAGCCGACGATCGGATACCTCGAGGAGTTCCTCGAGCGTCGTGCCGTCTTCGGGGAATGACGCCATGCCGATCGTCAGCTCCCACGGGACCGAAATCTCCATGCCGGCGCGAGCCTCCTCGACGCGCGCGCCGATGCGGCGGAACACCGGGGCGGCGCTCTCGGCGGTCTGCTCACCGAGAAGGAGGGCGAACTCGTCGCCGCCGATGCGCCCGACGACGTCGTCCGCTCGCGCCGACTCCTTCATCAGGCCGGCCACAGTCTTGATCAGTTCGTCGCCGACCAGGTGGCCCTCGGTGTCGTTGACCGACTTGAGCCCGCGCACGTCCACGTAGGCGAGGACGAACGGACGCTCGTAGCGGCTGGCGCGAGCGAGCTCACGCTCGGCGGCCTCGGTGAAACCGCGGCGGTTGAGAATGCCGGTGAGTGCGTCGGTCAGGGCTGCGGCGGAGATGGCCGCAAACTCGTTCTCGCGGCGACGGGCCCGGCGGCTGGACCGGAAGGCGACGGCGGCGAAGGCGAGCATCAGGCCGAAGGCCGCGCCGAGCGCGATCCACACCGCGGTCGGGATGACGTTCACGAAGCGGACGATTTCCTTCGCGCTCTGGTTGATCGACCCGCCGATGCCGGAGCCGTCGTTAGGGGACGGGTGCTTTGTGCCGCGGTGGGTCGGCGTGTGCGCGCCAGCCTTCGCGGCGGCGGTGCCGCCCGCGGTCCCGGTGCCGGTGGTGCCGGTGGGCGCCCCGCCCGTGGCGGTCCCGCCCGCGAGGGCGGCGGTGCCGGTGGGCGCGATCGCGCCGGCGGTCGAGCGATGCGAGCTGCTGCCGGTGCTGCTGTGGTTCTTGAGCGCCGAGGCGAAGTTCGGGAGGTGGATGTTGAGGTTGATGCCACTTCCGGTCGACGGAGTCCCGCTCGAGGTCGGGGTCGTGGGAGTCGTCGCGGCCGGGGTCGGGGTCGGGGTGACCGGGGCCAGGCTCGTCGAGGAAGAGGTGTCGTTGACCGGCGTGGTCAGCGCCACCGGGGCGACGCTGGCCGGCGTGACGGTCGCCGGGGTCACCGTGAAGCTGCCCGAGCTCGATGCCGAGCTGGTCGCGGGGACGGCCGCCTGGGTGACGCTGGAGGTGGTGCTCGAGCCGACGCAGCGTCCGTGGCACAGAGAGGTGGTTGTCGTGTTGGTGCTCCCGGGCTGCCGGCCGTTGACGAGCGAGGTGGCTGCTCCGTTCCCGGTCGTGGTCGCGGCGTTCGTCGACGTCCCGGTCGTGGTCGTCCCTGTGGTCGTGGTTCCGGTCCCGGTGGTCGTCGTTCCGGTCGTGGTGGTGCCGGTGGTGGTCGTCCCGGGCGTGTCGGTGGTCGTGGTTCCGGTTCCGGTGGTCGTCGTTCCGGTGGTCGTCGCTCCGGTTGTGGTGGTGCCGGTCGTGGTGGTGCCGGTCGTGGTGGTGCCGGTCGTGGTCGGATCGGTCGCCGTCGTATCGGTCGTGGTCGTGCCGGTGTCGGACGGGTCCGAGGCCGTCGTGGTCGAAGTCGTCGTGTCCGCGGGCGTCGTCGTAGTCGCCGCCGCGGTGGTGGTCGTGGACGCCGCGCTCACGGAGGACACCGGGGTAACCGCGGCCTCGTGGGCGGAGGAGGCAGCGTGATGCTCAGGACGCATTGCGAGGACGACCTGCTCGGGCGAACGATGCGCGAGCGCGATTCCGGCGAGCCTGGCCTCGAGCCTGGCCTCGCGGACTTGATGCGCGTACGAGCGATCGCCGCCGGCGGCGCCGCCAACCCCGAACGCCGCGCAGCCGAATCCGACGGCGAGTGCGGCGATCGTGCAAGCTCCCTTGCTGCGCTGACTCATTGGCGTCCTTTTGGCGGACCGATCCATGCCCGGCCTCCGACTTCCTGTTTCGAGGTTGGTTTGCATCCTAGGTGCGGCTTCACTTCTCAGGACGTATTTCGACAAATGTCCGAGCCGACTTAAGCCCTTTTGCAGAAAACTTCTGATCGCCGCTCGAAACCTTGACAACATCGTGGTAAGGTTGAGAGTCGATGGAAGGTTTGACCATCAACGAGGCGGCGCGCACGACCGGCTGGTCGGCGCGAATGCTGCGATACGTCGAGCAGACGGGTCTGGTTTCTCCGGCCCGGTCGGCGTCGGGCTACCGTCTCTATGGGCCTGCTCAGCTCCAGCGGCTGCGCACGCTCAAGGAATTGCTCGTGCGCTTTGACGTCGGCCTCTCCGATGTCGCGTTCGCGGCGCGGATGGCCGAGAGCCCGGACCTGCGTGACTCGGTGCAGGCCTGGCTCGAAGCCGAGGCGCGCCGACCCGAGGACGTCGGCCCGGAGGACTGGCTCCGATTCGAGCAACAAAAACACGAGAAGCTGCTGGCAGTCGCCTGAGCGCGGCCGCCCGATGACCCCAAACGTGGAGGAAACATGAGCACGACCGCTGCCAAGGCGGACTTCAAGGTGGCCGATCTTGGATTGGCCGAGTTCGGGCGGAACGAGATCCGCCTGGCCGAGCATGAGATGCCTGGGCTGATGGCGGTTCGGCGCGAGTACTCCGACGCGCAGCCCCTCGCGGGCGCCCGGATCACTGGGTCTCTGCACATGACGGTCCAGACCGCTGTGCTGATCGAGACGCTGGTGGCGCTTGGCGCCGAGGTCCGTTGGGCGTCGTGCAACATCTTCTCGACCCAGGACCATGCGGCGGCGGGGGTCGTGGTCGGTCCGGACGGAACTCCGGAGGACCCCAGCGGCGTGCCGGTGTACGCCTGGAAGGGTGAGACGCTCGAGGAGTACTGGTGGTGCACCCAGCAGGCGCTGACGTGGCCCGACGGGCAGTCGCCGAACATGATCCTCGACGATGGGGGCGACGCCACGCTGCTCGTCCACAAAGGTGTCGAGTTCGAACGCGCCGGTGCGGTGCCCGATCCCTCGACGGCCGACTCCGAAGAGTTCGCGATCGTGCTCGCGCTGCTCCAGCGCTCGCTCGAGGAGGACTCGCAGCGGTTCACGCGCATGGCCGCAGAGATTCGCGGGGTCACCGAGGAGACGACCACGGGCGTGCATCGCCTGTACCAGTTCGCCGAGCAGGGCAAGCTGCTGTTCCCGGCGATCAACGTCAACGACTCGGTCACCAAGAGCAAGTTCGACAACAAGTACGGCTGCCGGCACTCGCTGATCGACGGGATCAACCGCGCCACCGACGTGATGATCGGCGGCAAGCTCGCGGTCGTCTGCGGCTACGGTGACGTCGGCAAGGGCTGCGCGGAGTCGCTGCGCGGCCAGCGGGCCCGGGTCGTGATCACGGAGATCGACCCGATCTGCGCGCTCCAGGCCGCGATGGACGGCTACCAGGTGCTGACGCTCGACGACGTCGTTTCCACGGGGGACATCTTCATTACGGCGACGGGCAATCGTGACGTGATCACGGCTGAGCACATGTCGCGGATGAAGCATCAAGCGATCGTCGGAAACATCGGCCACTTCGACAACGAGATCGACATGGCCGGGGTGTCGAGGATTCCGGGCATCAACAAGATCGGCATCAAGCCGCAGGTTGATGAGTGGGTCTTCCCGGACGGGCATTCGGTGATCGTGCTGTCCGAGGGCCGGCTGCTGAACCTCGGCAACGCCACCGGGCATCCGAGCTTCGTGATGTCGAACTCGTTCACGAACCAGGTGATCGCGCAGCTCGAACTGTTCGGCGGTAGCGACAGCTACGACAAGCGGGTTTACACGCTGGCCAAGCACCTCGACGAGAAGGTGGCGCGCCTCCATCTCGAGGCGCTCGGGGTCAAGCTCACTGAGCTGTCCTCGGGTCAGGCCGAATATCTCGGGGTCCCGGTCGACGGCCCGTACAAGCCGGACCACTACCGGTACTAACCCGGCGGCCGGGTCGGCGGCTGGCGGTCTGGGTCAGCGGCTGGGTGGAGTGAGGCCTGCGATGGCTCGCACCCGGCTGCCGCCCCACGACATAGCCGATCTCGGCCTGGCGACGGGAGGGATCTCGCGGATCGCCTGGGCGGGCGAGCAAATGCCCGTGCTGGCGCGGATTCGCGAGCGGTTCTCCGAGCAGCGCCCACTCGATGGGATTCGGGTGGGCGCCTGCCTCCATGTCACGGCGGAGACCGCTCAACTCGTCCTGGCGCTGACCGCCGGGGGCGCACGCGTGGCGCTGTGTTCGGCCAATCCGCTGTCCACGCAGGACGACGTGGCCGCGGCGCTCGTGTACGAGCACGGCGTCGAGGTGCGGGCGCTCCGCGGGGAGGACGTCGACACCTACGCCCGCCACGTTCGCGCGGTTCTCGACGGAAAGCCGGAGGTGACCGTCGACGACGGCGCCGACCTGCTGATGACGGCCCACGCGCTCGGCGGCGAGACGCTCGAGGCGCTGATCGGCGGCACCGAGGAGACAACCACCGGCCTCGTGCGGCTTCGCCGGCTCGAGGCCGAAGGGAAACTCGCGTGCGCCGTGATCGCGGTCAACGAGGCGCGCACCGAGAGGGCATTGAACGATCGCCACGGAACGGGGCAATCCGCTCT
>Ga0335076_10003087_pt1 | contig 16675 bp, 10 predicted proteins | sample Lox_Sample_25_FD_206717 | JGI IMG/M metagenome (GOLD analysis project Ga0335076, IMG submission 206717) | Soil microbial communities from Loxahatchee National Wildlife Refuge, Florida, United States - Lox_Sample_2.5 | ecosystem: Environmental > Terrestrial > Soil > Wetlands | place: USA... | reverse complement strand
CGGCTGCGCTTCCAGCGTCTGGGCTCGCCGGGCCTTCTCGAGGTGATCGGCCATGGCGAGGCGGGCCGCCTCGACGTCGCGCGCCCGGATCGCACGGAAGATGCGGCGGTGCATCTCGGCCGAGTCCCGGAGGTCCCGGGCCCGGGCGACCGTCTCCTTGCGCAGCTCGTAGACCTGCGCCGCCACCATCTCCATGAGGGCGGCGAGGACCCGGTTGCCGCAGCCCGACCCGACCGCACGGTGGAAGCGCACGTCGTGCCTCAGGAATGCCGCGGGGTCCTCGAGCGAGGCGAACATCTCGGTGACCTCCTCGGCCATGGACGCCAGCGACTCGCCCTCCGCGTGTCGGGCGGCGAGGCCGGCCACTCCCACCTCGAGGACGAGGCGGGCCTCGAACATCTCGTTCGGTGTGAAGCGGTGGAGAGAGGCGAGGAGGCTCAGCGGCTCGGCGCCGAGGTCGGGGGGTCCGTCGGCGATGAAGGTGCCGGCGCCCCGCCGCGAGACGACGACGCCCATCGACTCGAGGGCCTCGATCCCCGAGCGCACGCTGGGACGGCTGACCCCGAGCTCGAGGGCGAGGTCGCGCTCGCTCGGCAGCCGGTCGCCGGGCGAGAGGCCCCCCTTCTCGATCAGCCGGCGCACGTGCTCCACGACCCGGTCGCGGGTGCTCGCGTGCTCGGTGGCGGCCTCGGGACGGGCGGCGCTCACGGGGTCCCCCTTTCCGCCTCGGCGGCCGCGGCGTAGATCGCCTCGACCAGGGCGAGGCTCCGGAGTCCCTCGCGGCCGTCGCAGGCAGGAGCGCCGCCTTGCGCGATCGCGCGGGCGAAGTCCTCGAACACTCGACGGTGCGGAGTCGCATCGGCGACGGCGGCCGTGCTCGCCCCGGACGCGTCCCCGTCGGCGGCCGAGACGAGGTCGGAGGCCTTCGTCCTCAGGTCGGCGGCGACGACCTCGTCGCCCTCGACGACCACCGTGCCCTCCGTGCCGGAGATCTCGACGCGGCGCGGGTAGCCGGGGAAGGCGGCGGTCGTGGCCTCGAGCGTGCCGACCGCTCCGGAGGCGAACCGGAGGAGGGCGAGGGCGACGTCCTCGCCCTCGATCGAGTGGAGCTGCGTGGCGGTGAGGGCCTGCACGCGCGTCACCGGCCCGAGGAGCCAGAGCAGGAGGTCGGCGGTGTGGATGCCCTGGTTGACGAGGGCGGCCCCTCCGTCGAGGGCCCTCGTCCCGCGCCACCGCGAGGTCGAGTAGTAGTCCGGCGGACGGTGCCACTTCACCCGCGCCGAGACGAGGAGCACGCGGCCGAGGCCGCCGCCACGGAGGAAGTCACGGAGGCGCACGAGGCCGGGCTTGAGGCGGTCCTGGAAGAGGACCCCCAGCTTCACCCCGGCCTTCTCCGCCGCCGCGACCAGGGCCTCTCCGCGCGAGGTGGCCACGTCGATCGGCTTCTCGACGAGGACGTGCAGGCCGCGCTCGGCGGCCGCGACGCCCTGCTCGGCGTGCAGGCCGGACGGGCTGCCGATCACGACGAGGTCCATCGGCCGGTGGTCGAGGAACTCCTCGATGCGCGCGAACGCCCTCCCCCCGAAGCGGCCCGCCATCGCTTCGGCCCTCTTCGCCTCGCGGCCGAGAAAGGCCGCGATCCCGAGGCCGGCCTCACGCGCGGCGCGGGCGTGGGTGTCCGTGATGTTGCCGCAGCCGACGAAGCCGGCCCGGAGCGCCACGGGCCGGGGCCTACTCCTCGCCCTCCGCCGCGTACGCCTTCCACGCGGCCTCGGCCTTCTCGGCCGCGAACGGCCCGGGCAGGATCGACAGCCGATACCGGAAGGCGGCCTTCTGTCCGTTCTCGAGCGAGCACGGGCGCTCGGGGTCCCTCCCGTTCGAGTACGCGTGGGGGCCGAACGGGTTGAGGGCGAAGAGGCCGTATCCACGCGCGTGCCAGTAGGTGGGGTGACCCGGGTTCTTCGGGTGGTCGAGGAGGAGGACGACGACGTCTTCGTCCCCCAGGCGCCCGGAGAGCGCCATCCACCGGGCCCGGGTGCCCCAGACGGCGTCTCCCTTCAGGCCCTCGCTGCTCGTGTAGAGGCCGCTCACTCCCTTGTTGTCGAGGACGGGCACCGCGGTGGGCTTGCCGCTCGCGTCGGTGAAGACCTCGGCCTTGTCCGCGGGCTGCTCGAGCGCACGGGCGACGCGCAGGCCCAGCATCCCCTCCTTGGTGTCGCGGAAGGTCACCGTGCCGCCCTTCGCGGTGAGCGTCGTGACGCGGTCGATCGAGCGGCTCGTCGAGTCAGCGCGGAATGCGAAGCGCGTGCGCTCCTCGAGGACCACGACACCCCCGGGCTTCACCCAGTCCAGGAGGACCTCGAGGTCCCCCCTTCCCGCGCCCCCCTTCGAAGCCACGATCTGGCGGTGGCGGATCACGCCCAGCTTCGCCCGCTCGGGGGCGGGGACGGCCTCGGAGTTGCCCCAGTAGTCCACGCCGTCCACGTCGCCGTAGGTGAGCCAGTAGCCCACCTGGTGGGGATGGTCGACCCGCTCGCCGGGCCGCGGCTCCAGGGGGAAGCCCCGCGTGACGAGAGTGCCCTTCGCCGTCCGGATGGGATAGAGGACGGGCTTGGAGACCCGCTCGGGCCAGATGTAGCTCGTGAACGGACGGCCGTCCACGAGCACGTCGACTCGTCGATCCGCGGCGCGGCTCTGCACCTCCACCCTGGGGCTCTGGTCCGCCGAGACGGACAGCGCGGAGACGGCCGGCGAGAGCGCCGCGAGGACGACCCATCGGAGTCTAGTGGTCATACCAATCACCTCGCGCAGGACAGACAGGGACACTTCTATCGCTCGTTGGGTGCGCTGTCAAGAGCCCGATCGATGGCTTGGATCTCGAGACGGAAGGCTCGAAAAATCCGTTGAATACGCCGGTGGCTGCCCGGACCGGCGACGGGCCTCGCGGAAGGGTCGCCGCTCCGTGCCGCCAGTCCGAAGCGTCTCTTCCGGTCAGACCACATCTTGACAGGACTGGCGAGTGCCCATAGGCTAGGGTTTCGCCGGGAGGCGGTGTTCCGTCCCGGAGGGGAGGGGCTCTTGAGCGATCGCTGGACGTCGCTGGGCATGGACGTCGTGCCGGCCTCCCGCGTCGAGGCGAACGGCGCGGCGTTGGCGCTCGTGCGCGGCCGGTCCGGGCTGGAGCTGGCGGTGGCCCCGAGGGGAGAGGCCACGCGCGTGCTCGACGCGTTCGAGGGCGAGACGGTGGCCGCCTCCGACGGACCGATCCTCGTCGGGCCACGCTCGCCGAGAAACGCGGCCGCCCTCCGCCGTCACCTCGAGTGGCTCCGCCCGCGTCCCCTCGGCACGCGCACCTCGGCCGGCCTCGGCGACCGCCTCGGCCTCGCCACCGTCGGCCACGTGCGGGCGGTCCGGGCGGTGGGCGGCGCCTCCGCGATCGCGCCGATCTTCCCCCAGCAGTCGATCCGGGAGATGACGCGCACGGGTCGCACCCCGACCGAGGTCCTGGACGACGCGACGTGGGGGATGTTCGCCGAGGGCTGGCGCGAGGGCACCGGGGCCGACGCCGACCACCTGAAGACGACGGCTGACATCGACGCCTGCCTCGCCGTGGGCTTCTCGATGTTCACGATCGACCCCTCCGAGCACGTCGACTCGTCCGCCGACGCCGCCCACCTCGCCGCGCTGCAGGCGAAGGTGGCGGCGCTTCCGTGGGCCGATCTCGCGGACTCGGAGGACGGGCTCCGGAAGCGGCTCCTCGGCCGGTCGTTCACGGTCGAGCACCTGAGGGTCGTCTTCGACGAGGCGGTCCTCCTGCGCGCGGCGGCCAAGTACGGGAAGGCCGTGGCGCACGTCGCGCGGATGTCCCGCCACCTGCTGAAGGCCGCGGGCTCGACGCCGGTCGAGCTCGAGGTCTCCGTCGACGAGACGGAGACCCCGACCTCGCCCGCCGAGCACTACTTCGTGGCCTCCGAGCTGCAGAGGCTCGGCGTCGCGTGGGTGAGCCTCGCCCCGCGGTTCGTCGGCCGCTTCGAGAAGGGCGTCGACTACATCGGCGACCTCGCCCTGCTCTCGAAGGACGTGGCCGCCCACTCGGCCCTCGCGCGGCACTTCGGCCCGTACAAGCTCAGCCTGCACTCCGGCTCGGACAAGTTCAGCGTCTACCCGATCGCGGCCCGCCTCGCGAAAGGCCTCGTCCACCTGAAGACGGCGGGGACGAGCTACCTCGAGGCCTTGCGGACCGCGGCCGCGCTCGATCCCCCCTTCTTCCGGTCGATCTACGCCTTCGCCCGCGAGCGCTACGAGACGGACAAGGCGAGCTACCACGTCTCGGCCGAGCTCGGGAAGGCCCCGCTCGCGGCCGACCTGCCGGAGAGCGACCTGCCCGGCCTTCTCGAACACTTCGACCCCCGCGAGATCCTCCACGTCACCTTCGGCTCCGTCCTCAAGGAGACGGGCCCGGACGGCCGGCTCCGCTTCAAGGAGCGGCTCTTCTCCCTCCTGCGCTCGAGTCCCGAGGCCTACGCCGACAACCTCGAGAGGCACTTCGTCAAGCACCTCCGTCCGTTCGTGGGGTGACGACATGACCGCTGCATCCTCCGGGACCGCGCTCGCCGAGGCCGTCGTCGGCCGCGGCGTCGAGACGGGGACCCTGGGGCCAGACGAGGTCCGGGGGATCGCCCGGGAAGGCCTCGCCCGGCTGCCCGTCGACGGCCGGCGCGTGCTCGTGCTCATCCCCGACGGCACGCGCACGATGCCGATGCCGATGCTGTTCGAGGTGATCGACGAGGCCCTCGGCCGGCGCGCCACGGCTCTCGACTTCCTCGTCGCGCTCGGCACCCACGCGCCGATGGACGACGCGCGGCTCTCGCGTCTCGTGGGCCGGACGGTCGCAGGCGGCCGGGCCGGCGCCCGGCGGGTCGTCAACCACCGCTGGGACGACCCGGCGAGCTTCGCGACACTCGGCACCATCCCCGCCTCGGAGATCGAGGAGCTGACCGGCGGGCGGCTCCGAAGGGACGTCGCCGTGGCCCTGAACCGGATGCCCCTCGACTACGACCACGTCCTCGTCTGCGGCCCGGTCTTTCCCCACGAGGTGGTCGGCTTCTCGGGCGGGACGAAGTACCTCTTTCCGGGGATCGCCGGGCCCGAGATCATCCACTTCACGCACTGGCTGGGCGCGCTCATCACCAACTTCGAGGTGATCGGGACGAAGGCGACGCCCGTCCGCGCGGTGATCGACCGGGCGGCGCGACTCCTCGACCGGCCGATCTCGCTCCTCGCCCCCGTGGTCCTCCACGAGGGCGTGGCCGGCCTCTTCTGCGGGCCCGTCCACGAGGCGTGGTCGGCTGCGGCCGACCTCTCCTCGAAGCGGCACGTGGTCTGGCTGGAGGAGCCGGTCGAGCGCGTCCTCTCCGTCATGCCCGCGATGTACGACGACCTCTGGGTGGCGGCCAAGGGCATGTACAAGATGGAGCCGGTCGTGGCCGACGGCGGGGAGATCGTCATCTACGCCCCCCACGTCCGGGAGGTGAGCCACGTCCACGGGAAGCTCCTCGACGAGGTCGGCTACCACTGCAAGGACTACTTCCTGAAGCAGTGGGACCGCTTCCGGGACGTCCCGGGAGGGATCCTGGCCCACTCGACGCACGTGAAGGGCCTCGGGACCTTCGACCCTGCGACGGGGAGGGAGAGCCCGAGGATCCGCGTCACCCTCGCCACCGGCATCCCCCGCGAGCGGTGCGAGCGGATCAACCTCGGCTGGCTCGACCCCGCCTCGATCGACGTCGAGGCCTGGAAGAAGGCCCCGGGCACGCTCGTCGTCCCCCGCGCCGGGGAGCTGCTCCACCGAATCCGCATCCGGCCCGCCCAGTCCCCAGGGAGAAACGCATGAAGTACGGCCTCGACATCCGGAAGGAAGCCGCCCTCGACTTCGTCTCGGTGGGCGCCCTCGTCCACCGCCTCGATCCCGGCACCATCCCGTTCCGCAAGGCGACCGAGTGCGCGATCCACGTGAGCGGGGGCGAGTTCAACTGCGCGGCGAACCTCGCCGACTGCTTCCGCCTCAAGACCGGCATCGCCACCGCCATGGTCGACTATCCCGTAGGCGACCTGATCGCGGAGCGGGTGAGGGCGATGGGTGTCCTGCCCTTCTACAAGCGCTTCGCCCACGACGGCGTCCGGGGGCCGAACATGGCCGCCGTCTACTCCGACCGCGGCTTCGGGGTGCGGGCCCCGGTCGTCTTCTACAACCGCTCGAACGAGGCGGCCTCCCTCCTGAAGGCGGGGGACTTCGACTGGAAGGCCATGTTCGCGGGCGGGGTCCGCTGGTTCCACAGCGGCGGGATCTTCGCCGCCCTCTCGCCGACGACGCCGGACGTCGTGGTGGAGGGGATGAAGGCGGCGAAGGCGGCGGGCGCCGTCTGCTCGTTCGACCTCAATTTCCGGGAGAAGCTCTGGAAGGTCTCGGGCGGGGCGGAGCGGGCGGTGGAGACGGTGGCCCGCATCGTCGAGAACGTGGACGTGCTCGTCGGCAACGAGGAGGACCTCCAGAAGGGCCTCGGCATCCCTGGCCCCGAGGTCGCGGCGAAGAGCAAGCTCGACCCGAGCGCCTTCTTCGGCATGATCGAGCAGGTGGTGAGGAAGCACCCCAAGGTGAAGATCGTGGCCACCACCCTCCGTGAGGTCCACACCACGAACCGCCACTCGTGGGGCGCGGTGGCGTGGATCGACGGGGAGACCTACGTCGCCCCCACCGCCGAGCTCGACGTCCACGACCGGGTCGGGGGCGGCGACGGTTTCGCCTCGGGCTTCTTCTACGGCCTCCTCTCCGGCGAGGAGCCCGAGGAAGCGGTCAGGCTCGGCTGGGCGCACGGCGCCCTCCTCACCACGTTCCCCGGCGACACGACCATGGCCACCGTGGAGCAGGTGCGCGCGTTCGCCAAGGGCGGCTCGGCCCGCATCCAGCGTTAGGAGAATCCATGCAAGCGGACATCGGCCTCGTCGGCCTCGCCGTGATGGGCGAGAACCTCATCCTGAACATGGAGAGCAAGGGCTTCACCGTCGCCGCCTACAATCGGACGACGTCCAAGGTGGACGCGTTCCTGAGCGGCCGGGCGAAGGGCAGGAAGGTTCTCGGCGCCCACTCGGTCGAGGAGCTCGTGTCCCTCCTGAAGAGACCGCGCAAGGTCATGATCATGGTCAAGGCGGGGCCGGCGGTCGACGACTTCATCGAGCAGATCCTCCCCCACCTCGCGCCGGGCGACGTCCTCATCGACGGCGGCAACACGCACTACCCGGACACGGTTCGCCGCACGGCCTACGTCGAGTCCAAGGGGATGCTCTACATCGGCACCGGTGTCTCCGGCGGCGAGGAAGGGGCGCTCAAGGGCCCGTCGATCATGCCCGGCGGCTCGCCCGCCGCGTGGCCGCTCCTGAAGCCCATCTTCCAGGCGATCGCGGCGAAGATCGCGGACGGGACGCCGTGCTGCGACTGGGTCGGGGAGAACGGCGCCGGCCACTTCGTGAAGATGGTCCACAACGGGATCGAGTACGGCGACATGCAGCTCATCTGCGAGGCCTACGACATCCTGAAGAGCGTCCTCGGGATGACGGCGTTCGAGATGAGCGAAGTCTTCGCGGAGTGGAACCGGGGGGAGCTCGACAGCTACCTGATCGAGATCACCCGCGACATCCTGGCCTTCCGGGACGAGGACGGCCAGCCCCTCGTGGACCGGATCCTCGACACCGCGGGCCAGAAGGGGACCGGCAAGTGGACGGGGATCGAGGCCCTCGAGCTCGGGATCCCGCTGACGCTCATCGGCGAGGCCGTCTTCGCGCGCTGCCTGTCCGCCATCAAGGAGGAGCGCGTCGAGGCCTCCCGGGCCCTGGCCGGGCCGAGGCCGAGGTTCGACGGGGACCGGAAGGCCTTCGTCGAGGACCTCCGCCAGGCCCTCTACGCCTCCAAGATCGTGTCGTACGCCCAGGGCTACACGCTCATGCGCGCGGCGGCCAAGGAGCGCGCCTGGAACCTCAACTACGGCGGGGTGGCGCTCATGTGGCGGGGCGGCTGCATCATCCGCTCGGTCTTCCTCGGAAAGATCAAGGAGGCCTTCGACCGGAATCCCGGCCTCACGAACCTCCTCCTCGACCCGTTCTTCCGCGACAAGGTCGTGGGGAGCCAGGAGGCCTGGCGTCGCGTCGTGGCGAGCGCCGTCGTGAACGGCGTGCCGGCGCCGGCCCTTGCGACCGCCCTCAACTACTTCGACGGGTTCCGGGCGGGGCGGCTGCCCGCCAACCTGCTCCAGGCCCAGCGCGACTACTTCGGCGCCCACACCTACGAGCGCACCGACCGGCCGCGCGGCCAGTTCTTCCACACCAACTGGACGGGGCGGGGCGGGACGACGTCGGCCTCGACGTACACGGTGTAAGCTGCGTCGTCCCGGCGAATCCCTCGGGACCGTCCGACCCACCTCCCTCGGGATGACAAGGAGCGAGTCTCGATGACCACCGCCAACCCCAAGCTCGACCAGCTCTGCGTCGACACCATCCGCGCGCTGGCCATCGACACCGTGCAGAAGGCCAACTCGGGCCATCCCGGCCTGCCGCTCGGCGCGGCCCCGGTCGGGTACTCGCTCTTCACCCGGACGATGAAGCACGACCCCGCGAACCCGCAGTGGCCCGACCGGGACCGCTTCGTGCTCTCGGCCGGCCACGGCTCGGCCCTCCTCTACAGCCTCCTCCACCTGACCGGCTACGACCTGCCCCTCGACCAGCTGAAGCAGTTCCGTCAGTGGGGGAGCCACACCCCGGGCCACCCCGAGTACGGCGACACGCCGGGAGTGGAGGTCACGACCGGCCCCCTCGGCCAGGGCTTCGCGATGGCGGTCGGCATGGCCGTCGCGGAGCGGCACCTCGCGGCCCGCTTCAACCGCCCCGGCCACGAGATCGTCGACCACCACACCTACGTGCTCGCGGGCGACGGCGACCTCATGGAGGGCGTGGCGCACGAGGCGGCCTCCCTGGCCGGCCACCTCGAGCTCGGACGCCTCGTGGTCTTCTACGACTCGAACCGGATCTGCCTCGCGGGCTCGACCGGTCTCTCCTTCACCGACGACGTGCGCCGGGTGTTCGAGGGCTACGGCTGGCACGTGCAGAGCGTGGCCGACGGGAACGACCTCGAGGCCCTGGCCCGCGCGACTGACGCCGCGAAAGCCACGTCGGACCAGCCGTCGCTCGTCATCGTCCGGACCCAGATCGGCTACGGCAGCCCGAAGCAGGGCACCTTCGGCGTCCACGGCTCGCCCCTCGGCGCGGAGGCGGTGGTCGAGACGAAGCGGAAGCTCGGCTACCCCTCCGAGGAGCCGTTCTTCATTCCCGACGAAGCCCTCGCCCACCTGCGTGGCGCCGTCGAGCGGGGAAAGGCGGCCGAGGCCGAGTGGCGCTCGCGGTTCGAGGCGTACCGGAAGGCCCACCCCGACCTCGCCGCCCAGTTCGAGCGGGCCGTGAGGGGCGAGCTGCCGCCGGGATGGGACGCGGACCTCCCGGCGTTCTCGCCCGCCGACAAGCCGATCGCCACCCGGGCCGCGGGCGGGACGGTCATCAACGCGATCGCCGCCCGCGTGCCCGAGCTCTTCGGCGGCTCGGCCGACCTCAACACCTCGACGGAGACGGCGCTCAAGGGCGCGGGCGACTTCCAGGCCCCCGACACGGCGGGGACCGCTCTGCAGGGCGCGGTGGGCGGCGAGTGGGGCTACGGCGGGAGGAACATCCACTACGGCGTGCGCGAGCACGTGATGGCGGCCGTCTCGTCGGGCCTCGCCCTTCACGGAGGCCTCATCCCGTTCTCGGCGACGTTCTTCACGTTCGCCGACTACATGCGGCCGGCCATCCGCCTGGCCGCCCTCATGAAGCTGCGCTCGATCTTCGTGTTCACCCACGACAGCATCGGACTCGGCGAGGACGGGCCGACCCACCAGCCGGTCGAGCACGCCGCCTCCCTGCGCGCGATGCCGCAGCTCGTCGTCATCCGGCCCGCGGACGCGAACGAGGCGACCGGCGCCTGGCGCGTGGCCATGACGCGGCGAGGCCCGACCGCGCTCCTCCTGACGCGCCAGGCCGTGCCGGTCCTCGCCGGCAGCGGCGACGTGGCGCGCGGCGGCTACGTGCTCGCCGACTCGGACGGCCGCCCGGACCTCGTCCTGATCGCCACCGGCTCCGAGGTCGAGGTTGCCCTAGGGGCCCGGACGCAGCTCCTCGCCCGGGGGCTGAAGGTGCGGGTGGTGAGCCTGCCCTCGTGGGAGCTCTTCGACGCCCAGCCGAAGGAGTACCAGGACTCCGTCCTCCCCCCCGGCGTCCTCGCCCGCGTGGCCGTCGAGGCCGGCGTCCCGCAGGGGTGGGAGAGGTATGTCGGCGCCTTCGGCGCGGTCGTCGGCATCGAGAACCGCTTCGGCGCCTCGGCTCCGCTCAAGGTCGTGATGGAGAGGTACGGCTTCACCGCCGATAACGTCGCGGCGAAGGCGATGGCTTTGGTTGAGGCCCTGCCCGCGCGCCTCGCCGCCCTCGGGCTGGCGAGGGCCTAGGGAGAGCGGGCGAAGTCGACGTAGCCACGCTCGACGTCCGTGTGGACGAGCTCCACGCGGACGCGGTCGCCGACGTCGAGGCCGTGCTCGCCGCGCACCACGCGCCCCTCCACGGCGGGGTGGAGGACGCGCACCCAGGTCCCCTTCGGCGACGCGCCGGTCACGATCGCGTCGAAGCGCTGGCCGACGCGAGGGGCGAGGAGGAGCGCGGCCGCGGACTTGCGCACCTGGCGCTCCACCTTCGCCGCGTTGTCCTCCTGCTGCGTGCAGTGCCGGGCCAGGGCGTCGAGATCCTCCGCCGTGAGGGGAGAGGGGCTCGAGGCAAGCGCGGCCGTGACGAGGCGCTGCGTCACGAGGTCTGGGTAGCGGCGGTTCGGGGCGGTGGAGTGCGTGTAGCCCTGGACGGCGAGCCCGAAGTGGCCGTCGCCCTGCTGGCCGGGGCGCTCGGCCGCGTACTCGCCCTTGCCGAGGAGCTTCACCACGGAGAGAGACAGGTCGGCGAAGCGGGCCGGGTCGGCCTCGCGCCGGCGCTCGAGGAGCGCCTGCAGCGCCGGGGCGCTGGGCTCCGCGGGGAGGCGCTCGCCGAGTCCCGCCGCCAGGACGACGATGCGCTCCCACCGTTCGGGCGAGCGCAGGACCCGCCGCAGGGAAGGGAAGCCATGGCTCTCCAGGAACCGGGCGGTCGCGACGTTCGCCGCGATCATGATGTCCTCGATCAGCTCCTTGGCCGTGTTCTTCTCGTCGGGCCGCAGGTCGGAGAGAACGTCCCCGTCGAAGACGGCCCGCGGCTCGGTCGTCTCCAGGGTCAGGGCGCCTCGGTGGTGGCGCAGGTCCTTCATGGCGCGGGCCACGCCCGCCTGCAGTCGCAGCTGGTCGGCGACCTCCGGCCCCGAGGCGACGGCGGGGGGCGGCGGGCCCTTTCCGTCGAGCCAGGCGGCCACCGAGTCGTAGGCCAGCTTGGCCTCGTTCCGGACGAGGCCGCGGAAGACCTGCGACTCGGCCACCGCCCCGTCGGGAGAGACCGCCATCTCGACGACGATCGCCAGCCGGTCCTGCGACTCCCCGAGCGACGTGAGGTCGGTCGAGAGCCGCTCCGGCAGCATGGGGAAGATCTCGGCCGCGGTGTAGACGGAGGTCGTGTTCGCGCGTGCGTGCTCGTCGATCGCGCTGCCCGCGTCCACGGTCGCGGCCACGTCGGCCACGGCCACGAGAAGCCTCACCGTCCCTCCCGCGAGCCGCTCCGCCACCGAGAGCTGGTCGAGGTCGCGCGTGTCGTCGTTGTCGATCGACACCCATGCGAGGTCGCGCAGGTCGCGGACGGCGGGTCCCGCCTCGACGCGCGCGCCGAGGGCCTCGGCCTGCGCCAGCGCGCCTGGGGAGAAGTCGGGGAGGAGGCCGCGCTCGGCCATCGCCCGGCGGGCGATCGTCCGGAGCTCGGCGCGGCCGGCGGGAGGGCTCGGGCTCATGGGCCGATCATGACACAGCAGCCTCGGGCGCCTTCGCGCCCCCCGTCGGGCGCTCGCGTGTATCCTCGGCGACGAAGAGGACGAGGCCTCCGGACGATGGGCAGGCGCAGAAGGGAGCAAAAAAAGGGCCGCGCGCGCCCGGAGGCCGGCCGAGCGGCGCCGGCGTCGGGGCCTCGGCTCGGAGAGGGATGGATGGCGGCGCTCCTCGTCGGCGCCGTGCTCCTCGCCTACGCCCCGGCCCTCTCCGGCGCCTTCCTGTGGGACGACGACGCGCACGTGACGGCGCCCGACCTGCGCTCGCTGGGCGGGCTCGCGCGGATCTGGCTGGACCTCGAGGCGACGCAGCAGTACTACCCGCTCCTGCACAGCGCGTTCTGGCTCGAGCATCGTCTTTGGGGCGACGCGGCCGTCGGCTACCACCTCGCCAACGTCTTTCTCCACGCCGCGGTCGCATGGCTCTTGTTCGTCGTCCTCCGTCGCCTGGCCGTCCCGGGGGCGCCCCTGGCGGCGGCGGTCTTCGCCCTCCATCCCGTCCACGTCGAGTCCGTCGCGTGGATCTCGGAGCAGAAGAACACCCTGTCGACGGTCTTCTACCTGGGCGGGCTCCTCACCTACCTGCGGTTCGACGAGGGAAGGCGGCGAGCGGGCTACGCCCTGGCCACCGCGCTCTTCGTGCTGGGCCTCCTCACGAAGACGGTCGTCGCGACGCTGCCCGGCGCCCTCCTGGTCGTCCTCTGGTGGCGGCGCGGACGTCTCGAGGCCCGGCGCGACATGCTGCCTCTCGCCCCCTGGCTCGCCCTCGGGGCGGGCGCGGGCCTCCTCACCGCCTGGATCGAGCGGCGGCTCCTCGGGGCCGAGGGCGCCGAGTTCGCCTTCACCTTCGCCGAGAGGTGCGCGCTCGCGGGCCGGGTCGTCTGGTTCTACCTCGGGAAGCTCGCCTGGCCGGCGGACCTGGCGTTCGTCTACCCGCGCTGGACGATCGCCGCGCCCGGCTGGCCGCAGCTCCTCCCTCTCGTCGCGCTGCTCGCGGTGATCGCCGCCTCCTGGGTCGTCCGCGGCCGGTCGCGGACCCCGCTGTGCGTGTCGCTCCTCTTCCTCGGCGCGCTCTTCCCCGCCCTCGGCTTCGTGAACGTGTACCCGTTCGTGTTCTCCTTCGTCGCCGACCACTTCGTGTACGTGCCGAGCCTGGCCGTCATCGCGGCCGCCGCCGCCTCCGCGGCGCTCCTTCGCTCGCGTCTCCGAGGTCCCTCGCGGCGGGCGTTTGAGGTCGGCGTCGCCCTCCTCGTGGCGACCCTCGGCGTCCTGACCTGGCGGCAGAGCCGTGCCTACAGGGATCCGCAGACCCTCTACGAGGAGACCCTCGCGCGGAATCCCGGCTGCTACCTCTGCCTCAACAACCTGGGCACGCTCGCGGTCGCGGACGGCCGCTTCGACGAGGCCTTCGACCGGTTCAGCCAGGCCCTCCGCCTCCATCCGGGCTCCGTGGAGGCGCACAGCAACCTCGGCAACCTGCTGCTCAAGTCGGGCTCCGCGGCGGAGGCGATCGAGCACTACGAGGCCGCGCTCCGGATCGCCCCGAGGAACGTCGCGACGCGCACCAACCTCGGCATCGCTTTCTTCCTCGCCGGGCGGCGGGCCGAGGCCAGGGAGCAGTACGAGACGGCGCTGCGCATCCTGCCGGGCTACGCGCCGGCGGAGCGGAGCCTCGACCTTCTCCGCGGGTCCGAGGCCCGCTAGACTAGCGTTCGATGCCTCGATCGATGGGAGGAGCGCTGATCCTGGGTCTCCTCTTCGCTCCCGCCGCCCTCGCCCAGGAGCCCCCGGCTCGGCCCGGGCAACACCTTCCCGCCACCCCGACCCTCCCTCCGGTCCGCACCGAGCTCGTGCAGATCGACGTCGTGGTGACGGGGAAGGACGGTCGCCCGGTCGAGGGGATCGCTCCCGGGGAGTTCGAGATCCTGGAGGACGGGAAGCCCCAGACCCTGTCCCACTTCGCCGTCGAGGCGCGGCCGGGCCTGCGCGTGGAGGAGGCGGCTCCGCCCCCCGCCGGCGCCCCGCCGTCGGCCGTTCCGGGCCCCTCGCCGGCCGCCGGGCACCGGCGGTTCCTGGTGCTCGCCGTCGACGATCTCCACACCGCGCCCGGCAACATCGCGCCGGCCCGCCTGGCGATGACCCGCTTCGTGGAGGACCAGATCTCGAGCGACGACCTCGTGGCCCTCGCCACGACCAGCGGCACGACCGGCGTCTTCCAGGACTTCACGCGGGACAAGGAGGCGCTCCGCCGGGCGGTGGCGCGGGTGGAGAGCCGGTACCAGCCGGTGGAGCCCGGCGGCACGCCGTACCTCAGCGAGTACCAGGCCGAGCTGATCGACCGCGGCGACGCCGAGGCGCTCCGCGTCGCCGTGCAGGAGATCCTGCAGACCGAGGACTACCTGGGCGACGTGGGCGCCCGGGAGCAGGCCTACGCCCAGGCCCGGCGCATGGTCTTCGAGATCATGGCGAGGTCGGGCCGGGCCCTCGAGGCGATCCTGGGCCTCGTCAACGGCCTCGCCCCTCTTCCCGGGCGCAAGGTCGTCGTGCTCGTGTCCGACGGCTTCCTGGTCGGCCTCGGGGCGGCGGAGAACCGGGCCTTCGACGTCCGCCGCATCGTCGACGCGGCGACCCGCTCGGGCGTCGTCCTCTACGCCCTCGACACGCGCGGCCTCGTCGCCGACGTCCCCGGCGGGAGCGCTTCCTTCCAGGGCCCGGGTGTCCTCACCGCACCCGGAGGACGCGCCGACCTCCAGTCGCGCGGCAACGAGGCGCAGCGCCAGAGCCTCAACGCGCTCGCCGAGGACACGGGCGGCTTCCTCGTCCGGGACACCAACGACCTCGCCCGGGGCCTCGGCCGCATCCTCGCCGACAACGACGTCTACTACCTCCTCGCCTACGAGCCGACGAACGCCGCCCGCGACGGGAAGTTCCGGCGGATCGAGGTCCGCCTCCACGGCCGGAGCGGCCTCCGAATCCGCACGCGGAGCGGCTACTTCGCCCCCGACGACCGCAGGGCCGCCACTCCCGCCCCCGCCGATCCGGCGGCCGCCCGCGAGCGCGAGATCGGCCAGGCGCTGGGCTCGCTCTTCCCGCTCCAGGGCGTTCCCATGCGTCTGAGCGCCGACTTCATCGACCTGCCCCCCGCGGGGCCCCAGGCCGTCATCCGCACGCAGATCGACGTGTCCGGCGTGCCCTTCGTCCCCAAGGACCACCGCTACGCGGCCGATCTCGAGATCGCCGGCGCCGTCTACGACGAGAAGGGCAGCCTCGTCGGCGAGGTGTCCGGCGAGCGGGCCCGGATGAGCCTGACCGAGGAGACCTACCGGCGCGCGATGGCGGAAGGGCTCACCGTCCAGAAGACGCTCCCTCTCCCCCCCGGGCGCTACCAGGTCCGGATGGCGGCCCGCGAGGCGACGCGATCCCTGCTCGGCAGCGCCAGCGGCTGGGTCGAGATCCCCGACCTCGCGACACGCCCGCTCACCCTGAGCAGCGTCTTCCTCCTCGCGGACGCAGGGGCGGGCGCCAGCGAGCTCACGGACGTGCAGGTCGAGCGGCGCTACCGTCCCGGGCAGGGGCTCCACTACGTCGTCCAGGTCTACGCGGGCTCGGCCGGCGGCCCGCCGGCCGGGGCCAGCCTGCAGGGCCAGGTCTGGCAGGCGAGCCGGCTCGTCGGGGTGACGCCGAATCACGACCTCGCCTTCGCCCCCGGGACGTCCGCCGCGAAGTGGAGCGAGCGGATCTCGCTCGACGGCTTCGCGCCCGGCGCCTACGAGCTGCGCCTCGTCGTCCGGGAGGCCGACGGCAAGGAGGCCGCGCAGCGGCGGGTGTCCTTCCGGGTCGAGTGAGGGACCGCAGGGCCCCGGGATGACGAAAGGCCCGGCGGCACGCGCCGCCGGGCCTCCGCGTGCGGCTCAGCCGATCAGAACGTCAGCTTCGCCACGAACTGGATGTTGCGCTCCGTCGTGCCGCAGAGGGCGCAGGCCGGGTTCTGCAGCATGGCCGAGATCTGCGCGACCGTCGCGCTCCCGACGGTCCGATTCGGGAGCTGGAACTGCGGGTGGTTGAAGATGTTGAAGGCCTCGCAGCGGAGCTCGAGGGTGGTGGGCCCGATCTTCGTGTACTTGATGAGCGACATGTCGATGTTGAACTGGTCGGGCCCGCGCATGATGTTGCGGCCGGCGTTCCCGTACGTGCCCGTGGTGTCCGTCGGGGGCTTGAACGCGGTCGGGTCGAACCACTTGTCGACGGTCGGGCTGTCGAGCACCCAGTTGCCGACGACGTTCGGCCGCTGGCCGGTGCCGCCGGCGGTCGTGGAGAGGATGCCCTGCGTCTGGCCGGGCGTGAACGGGTAGCCCGTGCGGAAGTAGAGGATGCCGCTCGTCTGCCAACCCCCGTACCACTTCTGGCGGGCCCACGGCAGCTCGTACATCCCGGCCACGCTCAGCGTGTGCTGGATGTCGTAGTCCGAGGGACCGTAGTTGTAGCCGGCGATGTTGTAGACGTTCGCCACCGTGACGCTGCCGTCGTTGTCCGAGGCGTAGTCCATCGCCTTGGCGAAGGTGTACGAGCCGAGGAGCGAGAAGCCGTTCGCGAAGC
>Ga0335076_10003086_pt1 | contig 16676 bp, 16 predicted proteins | sample Lox_Sample_25_FD_206717 | JGI IMG/M metagenome (GOLD analysis project Ga0335076, IMG submission 206717) | Soil microbial communities from Loxahatchee National Wildlife Refuge, Florida, United States - Lox_Sample_2.5 | ecosystem: Environmental > Terrestrial > Soil > Wetlands | place: USA... | reverse complement strand
GGACGCCCCGCGGCAAGTCCGCCGCCGTCCGCCGCCCGCAACACCTCAGGCGTCGTGCTGCGCACGCTGACTGAGGACGAGCACGCCGCGCGCGTCAGTGCGCTGGCCGACGCGCGGGTCCGCGAGCAGGAAGAACGCCGGCAAGCCGAAGAGGAAGCCAAGCGCCGCGCCAGCCGCGAGAGCATCGAGCAGGCCGAGCGCGAGGCCGCCGAAGCCCGCCGCAAGGCGGAGGATGAGCGCCATCGCGCCGATGAGGAGGCCAAGCGCAAGGCCGAGCTCGAGGCCAAGAAGCGGTTTGGCGAGGGCGAGACTCCTGCCCCCGCTCCCGCTGCTGCGCGCCAGACGACCGCTGCTGCTGCGCCCGCGCCGGATCCGCAGGGGCCACGGCGGCGCCGCGCGTCCGGCCGCAGCCCCCAAGACCACCCACAAGCCGTCGCCGCAGAAGCAGCGCGGCCGGCTGACGCTCGTCACCGCGCTCGATGCCGACGATGTGCGCGAGCGCTCGATCGCCTCGTTCCGGCGCCGCACTCAGCGACTGAAGGGCCACGCCTCGAACGAGCCCAAGGAAAAGCTGATCCGCGAGGTGATCATTCCCGAAGCGATCACCATCCAGGAACTCGCCAACCGCATGTCGGAGCGGGCCGTGGACGTGATCCGTCTCTTGATGAAGCAGGGTGCGATGCACAAGATCACCGACGTGATCGACGCGGATACCGCCCAGCTCATCGCCGAGGAAATGGGACACACCGTCAAGCGCGTCGCCGCCTCCGACGTCGAGGAAGGCCTGTTTGACGTTGTCGACGATTCCACCGACACCGAACCACGCTCGCCGGTCGTGACCGTGATGGGCCATGTCGATCACGGCAAGACCTCGCTGCTCGACGCGCTGCGCCACGCCAATGTGGTGTCCGGAGAAGCCGGCGGCATCACCCAGCATATCGGCGCCTATCAGGTCACCTCGCCCGAGAGCGGCAAGAAGATCACCTTCATCGATACGCCGGGCCACGCCGCCTTCACCGCGATGCGCGCGCGCGGCGCCAAGGTCACCGATATCGTCGTGCTGGTGGTTGCCGCCGACGACGGCGTGATGCCGCAGACGGTCGAAGCCATCCATCATGCGAAAGCGGCCAAGGTGCCGATGATCGTGGCGATCAACAAGATCGACAAGCCGGACGCCAGGCCCGAGCGCGTGCGCACCGAGCTCTTGCAGCACGAGGTTCAGGTCGAATCGCTCGGCGGCGACGTCGTCGATGTCGAGGTCTCGGCCAAGAACAAGACCAATCTCGATCGCCTGCTGGAGATGATCGCGCTGCAGGCCGACATCCTCGAGCTCAAGACCAATTCGCAGCGCCCCGCCGAAGGCACAGTGATCGAGGCGAAGCTCGATCGCGGTCGCGGCCCGGTCGCAACCGTGCTGGTCCAGCGCGGCACGCTCAGGGTCGGCGACATCGTGGTGGCCGGCGCGGAAATGGGCCGAGTCCGCGCGCTGATCTCCGATCAGGGCGAGACGGTCGAGGAGGCGGGCCCCGCGGTGCCGGTCGAAGTGCTCGGCTTCAACGGCCCGCCGGAGGCTGGCGACCGCCTCGCAGTGGTCGAAAACGAAGCGCGCGCCCGCCAGATCACGAGCTATCGCGCCCACCAGAAGCGCGAGAATGCGGCTGCCTCGATCTCCGGCATGCGCGGCTCGCTCGAGCAGATGATGTCGCAGCTCAAGACCTCGGGCCGCAAGGAGTTTCCGCTCGTTATCAAGGCCGACGTGCAGGGCTCGCTCGAAGCGATTTTGGGGTCGCTGGAAAAGCTCGGTACTGAAGAAGTTGCAGCGCGCATCCTGCATGCGGGCGTCGGCGGCATCTCGGAATCTGACGTGACGCTTGCGGAAGGCTTTAATGCCGCGATCATCGGCTTTTCTGTGCGAGCCAACAAGGAAGCGGCGGCCGCCGCCAAACGCAACGGTATCGAAATTCGCTACTACAACATCATCTACGACCTTGTGGATGACGTGAAAAAGGCGATGAGCGGCCTGCTTGCGCCCACTTTGCGCGAGACCATGCTGGGCAACGCCCAGATCCTGGAAATCTTCAACATTTCCAAGGTCGGCAAGGTTGCGGGCTGTCGCGTCACCGACGGCACGGTGGAGCGCGGCGCCAATGTCCGGTTGATCCGCGACAATGTCGTCGTGCACGAGGGCAAGCTCTCGACACTGAAGCGCTTCAAGGACGAGGTGAAGGAAGTGCAGGCTGGTCAGGAATGCGGCATGGCCTTCGAAAACTATCACGACATGCGCGTCGGCGACGTGATCGAATGCTATCGCGTGGAGACGATCCAGCGCTCACTGTAAGTCCAAATCTTACGAAGCGCCGGGTTTTTGACCAACTGTGTGCCCAGACGGCGCGTCAAGTCGCCGCTGACATTTCGGAAACAAAATGCTGGATCGCCCGCCGCCTGAGCGGGCGACGCATCGATCGGATTTTTTGAATGCCTCGCCATCAACAGAATAAGAACTCCGCGCACGGCGGTTCACAGCGGCAATTGCGCGTCGGCGAAGCTGTGCGCCACGCTGTTGCCGATATTCTCGCGCATGGTAGCGCGCACGACACGGACCTCGAAGGTCATATCATTACCGTGCCGGAGGTTCGAATGTCGCCGGACCTCAAGCTTGCCACCATTTATGTGATGCCGCTCGGCGGACGCGACACGGATATCGTGATCGCGGCGCTTGAGCGGAACAAGAAGTTCTTGCGCGGCGAGGTCGCACGCCGCGTTAACCTGAAATTTGCTCCGGATATCCGCTTCCGCGTCGACGAGCGATTCGACGAAGCGGAACGGATCGAGAAATTATTGCGAACGCCTGCGGTGCAAAGAGACCTTGCACCAGATTCGGACAAGGAACGATGATTGCAACTCCCGCAAAGAGCGCGCTCTCGTCGCAGGACGAGTTGGAATCGCGCGGCGCCGGAAAAAATTTTTCCGACCTGCAAGCCCACGATGCGCGCGGCAACGACGATCCCCGCGCAGGCGCCAAGCAGCGCCCGGGCAATCAGCCACGGCGCGACAAGCGCGACATCCATGGCTGGATCGTGCTCGACAAGCCGATCGGCATGACGTCGACGCAGGCGGTCGCGGCGGTGAAGCGGCTGTTCTCGGCCAAGCGCGCCGGACACGCCGGCACGCTCGATCCGCTCGCGTCCGGCGGCTTGCCGATTGCGCTTGGCGAGGCGACCAAGACCGTCCCCTTCGTGATGGACGGCCGCAAGCGCTACCGTTTCATGGTGCGCTGGGGCGAAGAGCGCGACACCGATGACACCGAGGGCCGCGTGGTCAAGCACAGCGACGTCCGGCCGACGCCGGAGGCGATTCGTGCCCTGCTGCCCCAGTTCACCGGCCTGATCGAGCAGACCCCGCCACGCTACTCTGCGATCAAGGTCCAGGGCGAGCGGGCCTACGATCTGGCGCGGGACGGCGAAATCGTGGAGTTGACGCCGCGCCCGGTCGAGATTCATCAATTAGCTCTTGTAGACCAGATAGATAGAAACCTTTCGGTATTCGAGGCCGAGTGCGGCAAGGGAACCTATGTGCGGGCCCTCGCCCGCGATATCGGCCGGATTCTCGGCTGTTTCGGCCATATTTGCGCGCTGCGGCGGACCCTGGTCGGCCCATTCGGCGAAAATGACATGATTCAGCTGGAACAGTTGGAAGCTTTATGTAATAGAGCCGCGTCCGGCGAGGGTAGCCTCGCCGACGCGCTTTTGCCCGTTGAGACCGCGCTGGACGACATCCCGGCACTGGCCGTCACTCGGGCTGATTCGGCAAGGCTCCATCGGGGCCAAACCGTTTTGTTGCGCGGACGGGATGCGCCCAATAGTAGCGGCACAGTCTATGTCACGGTGGCAGGCCGGCTTTTGGCGCTTGCCGAAATTGGCAATGGCGAACTCATCCCCAAGCGTGTGTTCAACCTGACCGGGCTGACTGCCAGCTCCGGTCGCAACGAAAGAGTCTGATCGATGTCGATTACCGCCCAACGCAAAGCGGAAGTCATCAAGGCAAGTGCGACCAAGGCCGGAGACACCGGCTCTCCCGAGGTTCAGGTTGCGATCCTGTCGGAACGCATCAACAGCCTCACCGAGCATTTCAAGACGCACGTGAAGGACAATCATTCGCGGCGCGGCCTCTTGAAGCTCGTGTCGACCCGCCGTTCGCTCCTCGACTATCTCCGAAAGACGGACGAGGCGCGTTACAAGGCGCTGCTTGAAAAGCACAACATTCGTCGTTGAGCTTGTTTTGAAGTACGCGCGCGACGAGCGCGCGTTTTTGCATGAGGCTTCGAAAATCCGCTCGCGGCGCTCGAAGGTTCATGCGCCAGAGCATGAAGGCGCAAGTCTCATGCTCAAGTGTAAGCGTCCAGCAGCAATCCGGCCGCTGGGCTCGACGGGCAAGGTGCCCGTGATCGACGATAAGGATGGACGCCATCCGAAACATGAAACCATGGCAGGATCGCCGGACGCTGATCTCGATGCTCGATCTGCGTCCCGCCGTCTTGCGCATGGTTCTTGTTTTTGGGGTGTCCATTCTTTCGTGAACCATGAAAGAAGAACCTATGTTTGATATTCATTCGGTCGAGATCGACTGGGGTGGACGTCCCCTCAAGCTTGAAACCGGCAAGATGGCCCGTCAGGCCGACGGCGCCGTCGTCGCAACCTATGGCGAGACCGTGGTGCTCGCGACCGTCGTCGCGGCAAAAACGCCGCGCGAGGGCGTCGACTTCCTGCCGCTGACCGTCGATTACCAGGAGAAGACCTATGCCGCCGGACGCATTCCCGGCGGCTATTTCAAGCGCGAAGGCCGGCCGACCGAGAAGGAAACGCTTGTCTCCCGCCTGATCGACCGCCCGGTCCGGCCGCTGTTCGTCGACGGCTGGCGCAACGAGACCCAGGTCATCGTGACAACGTTGTCGCACGACATGGAGAACGATCCGGACGTGCTCGCGATGGTGGCCGCGTCCGCGGCGCTGACGCTGTCCGGCGCGCCGTTCAAGGGACCGATCGGCGCTGCGCGGGTCGGCTTCGCCAACGACGAATACGTGCTCAATCCGACGCTGGACGAGATGACCGACACTCAGCTCGATCTCGTCGTCGCCGGCACGTCTGACGCAGTGCTGATGGTGGAATCGGAAGCGAAGGAGCTGAACGAGGACATCATGCTGGGCGCCGTGATGTTCGGTCACCGCCACTTCCAGCCCGTCATCAAGGCGATCATCGAGCTTGCCGAGAAGGCCGCGAAGGAGCCGCGCGAGGTCGAACCCGCCGACCACAGCGCGCTCGAGAAGGAAATGCTCGGCATTATCGAGCAGGACCTGCGCAAGGCCTACGCGATTGCGGTGAAGCAGGACCGCTATGCCGCGGTCGGCACCGCCAAGGAAAAGGTGATGGCGCACTTCTTCCCGGAAGGGCAGGAGCCGAAATACGACAAGCTGAAAGTCGCCGACGTCTTCAAGGAGCTGGAAGCCAAGATCGTCCGCTGGAACATCCTGGACACGGGCCGGCGCATCGACGGACGCGACGTCAAGACCGTGCGCAACATCGTCTGTGAAGTCGGCGTGCTGCCGCGCGCCCACGGCTCGGCGCTGTTCACCCGCGGCGAAACCCAGGCGCTGGTCGTGACCACGCTCGGTACCGGCGAGGACGAGCAGTATGTCGACGCGCTGTCTGGAACGTACAAGGAGACGTTCCTGCTGCACTACAATTTCCCGCCCTACTCGGTCGGCGAGACCGGACGCCTTGGCGGCACCAAGCGCCGCGAGATCGGCCACGGCAAGCTTGCCTGGCGCGCGATCCACCCGGTGCTGCCGCCGCATCACGAGTTCCCCTACACTTTGCGCGTGGTGTCCGAGATCACCGAGTCGAACGGCTCGTCGTCGATGGCGACGGTGTGCGGCTCCTCGCTGGCGCTGATGGATGCCGGCGTACCGCTGAAGCGGCCGACCGCGGGCATCGCCATGGGCCTGATCCTCGAAGGCAACCGCTACGCGGTGCTGTCAGACATTCTCGGCGACGAGGACCATCTCGGCGACATGGACTTCAAGGTCGCCGGCACTGATCACGGCATCACGTCGCTGCAGATGGACATCAAGATCGAGGGCATCACCGAGGAGATCATGCACGCTGCGCTCGGTCAGGCCAGGGAAGGGCGCATCCACATTCTCGGCGAGATGAGCAAGGCGCTGACTGCGGCGCGCGCCGAACTCGGCGAATATGCCCCGCGCATCGAGACCTTCAAGATCCCGACCGACAAGATCCGCGAAGTGATCGGCACCGGCGGCAAGGTGATCCGCGAGATCGTGGAGAAGACCGGCGCCAAGATCAACATCGAGGACGACGGCACCGTGAAGGTCGCCTCCAACGACGGCGAAGCCATGAAGGCCGCCATCAAGTGGATCAAGTCGATCACCTCGGAGCCGGAGATCGGCCAGATCTACGACGGCACCGTGGTCAAGGTCATGGAGTTCGGCGCTTTCGTGAACTTCTTTGGCGCCAAGGACGGTCTCGTCCACATCAGTCAGCTCGCGGCCAACCGCGTGCAGAAGACCTCCGACGTCGTCAAGGAAGGCGACAAGGTCAAGGTCAAGCTGCTCGGCTTCGACGACCGCGGCAAGACGCGGCTGTCGATGAGGGCAGTCGACCAGACCACCGGCGAAGACCTCGAAGCCAAGCAAAAGACCGAAGCGCAGGCGCCGCGCGAAGCCGCCGGCGAATAGATCTTTCCATCTGTTCAAATGTGAAGGGCGGCCCTGGGGCCGCCCTTCGTTTTTCTGAGAGGTGCTTCGCCGTCACGCTCCGGCGATGTCAAAACGATCCGCGTTCATGACCTTGGCCCAGGCCGCCACGAAGTCGTTGACGAACTTCTCCCTGGAGTCAGCCGAGCCATACACCTCCGCGAACGCGCGGAGCTGCGAATGCGACCCAAAGATCAGGTCGGCGCGGGTTCCGGTCCACTTGACGGCGTTGGTCTTGCGGTCGCGTCCCTCGTACACGCCATCGGAGCCGGCGACCGGCTGCCAATACGTGCCCATATCAAGCAGATTGAGGAAGAAGTCGTTGGACAGCGTCTCGGCCTGCTTGGTAAAGACGCCGTGCTTCGACTTGGCGACATTGGCGCCGAGCACGCGCAGTCCGCCGACAAGAACCGTCATTTCCGGTCCCGTCAGTCCCAGCAACTGCGCCCGGTCCACCAAGGCCTCTTCAGCCTGCATGAACTGCCGCTTGCCGCTGATGTAATTGCGGAAGCCGTCGGCACGCGGTTCGAGCGGCGCAAAGGACTCGACGTCGGTCTGATCCTGCGACGCATCCATGCGTCCCGGCGTAAACGGGACCTTCACGTCGACGCCGCCGGCCTTTGCGGCCTTCTCGATGGCCGCGCTGCCCGCGAGAACGATCAGATCGGCGAGCGAGACCTTCTTGCCGCCACCGGCCGAGGCGTTGAACTCTTTCTGGATCCCGTCAAGCTTCTGCAGCACAGTCTTGAGCTGGGCCGGCTCGTTCACCTCCCAGTCCTTTTGAGGGCTTAAGCGAATACGCGCCCCGTTCGCTCCGCCCCGCTTGTCGGAGCCGCGAAACGTCGACGCCGACGCCCAGGCGGCCGAAACCAGATGGGATACCGGCAGACCTGACGCGAGAATCTTCGCCTTCAGCGCGGCGACGTCCTTTTCGTCGATCAGCGGATGATTCAAGGCCGGGATCGGGTCCTGCCAGATCAACGTCTCCTTCGGCACGAGCGGGCCGAGGTAACGCGCGATCGGACCCATGTCGCGGTGCGTGAGCTTGAACCAGGCGCGGGCAAACGCGTCCGCGAACTGGTCCGGATGTTCGTAGAAGCGCCGCGAGATCTTCTCGTAGGCCGGATCGAACCGCAATGACAGGTCGGTGGTCAACATCGTCGGCACATGCTTCTTCGACTTGTCGAAGGCATCGGGAATCGTCGCAGCGGCACCTTTCGCCTGCCACTGTTTCGCTCCGGCCGGGCTCTTGGTCAGCTCCCATTCGTTTTCGAACAGATTCTTGAAGAAGTTGTTGCTCCACTTTGTCGGCGTTTGCGTCCAGGTGACCTCGGGCCCGCCGGTGATGGTGTCGGCGCCGATACCGGTGCCATACTTGCTCTTCCAGCCGAGGCCCTGATCCTCGATCGCGCCGCTTTCCGGCTCGGGTCCGACCAGCGACGGATCGCCGGCGCCGTGGGTCTTGCCGAAGGTGTGACCGCCGGCAATCAACGCGACGGTCTCCTCGTCGTTCATCGCCATGCGGAAAAACGTCTCGCGGATGTCCTTTGCCGCCGCGAGCGGATCCGGGTTGCCGTTCGGGCCTTCCGGATTGACGTAGATCAGGCCCATCTGCACGGCGCCGAGCGGCTCCGCAAGCTGACGCTCGCCGCTGTAGCGCTCGTCGCCCAGCCACGTCCCTTCAGGACCCCAGTAGAGTTCCTCCGGCTCCCAGACATCGGCACGGCCGCCGGCAAAGCCGAATGTCTTGAAGCCCATCGACTCGAGCGCGACATTGCCTGCGAGGACCATCAGATCGGCCCAGGAGATCTTGCGGCCGTATTTCTGCTTGATCGGCCACAGCAGGCGGCGCGCCTTGTCCAGATTTGCGTTGTCAGGCCAACTGTTGAGCGGCGCGAAGCGCTGCTGACCCGCACCGGCGCCGCCACGACCGTCGGTTATGCGATAGGTGCCGGCGCTGTGCCAGGCCATGCGGATCATCAGACCGCCGTAGTGGCCAAAGTCGGCCGGCCACCACTCCTGTGAATCCGTCATCAAGGCGTGGAGGTCCTTGACCACGGCATTCAGGTCGAGGCTCTTGAACTCCTTTGCGTAGTCGAACCCCTTGCCCATCGGATCGGACTGACCGGAGTTTCGATGGAGAGGCTGAAGATCCAGCTGGCTCGGCCACCAGTCACGGTTCGTAGGCGTGCGCTTCCCGCCCGAAAACGGGCACTTCGATGTGTCATCCATGGTTGTCTCCTCTGGTGGTTAGGAGTTACGCCCTGAACCAGGCGGGCGCAATCTACGCAGCGCATTTCATCAGGTAAAATTGACTTTAATGATTGCTGCGATAGGATAATCTTATGATCAACGTCACGCTGCGCCAGCTTCGCTATTTCGATGCGTTGGCACGTCACGGCCATTTCGGCCGCGCGGCCGAGGCCTGCGCGATCTCGCAGCCGGCCTTGTCCATGCAGATCAAGGAAATGGAAGAGGCGCTCGGCGGTTTGCTGCTGGAGCGAAGCGCGCGTCAGGTCGCGCTCACGAGATTCGGCGGAGAGCTCGCCGAACGCGTCCGCGACATCCTGCGTTCGGTCGATGAGCTCGGCGATTTCGCGCGCGCCTCGCGCGACCGCCTCGCGGGTCAACTGCGCATCGGCATGATCCCGACGGTTGCGCCCTATCTCTTGCCCAAGATCATCGGAAATCTCACCCGCCTGCATCCCGAGCTCGATATCCAGGTCCGCGAGACGCTGACGTCAAAACTGATCCGGGAACTCGCCGAGGGTCGGCTCGACACCGCCATCCTCGCACTTCCGGTGTCCGAACCAGCCCTGACCGAGGTCGCCCTGTTCACGGAGAGTTTCCTGCTGGTCCGCCCGCCCAAGGACGAGGGAACACCGGTGCCGAGCCACGAGATGCTGCGCGAAATGCGGCTGCTCCTGCTGGAAGAGGGACACTGCTTTCGCGATCAGGCCTTGTCGTTCTGCAAGACACAATCGTCGGCGCCTCGCGAGATGCTGGATGCGAACTCGCTCTCGACACTGGTGCAGATGGTGAGCGCCGGCATCGGTGTCACCCTGATCCCGGAAATGGCCGTCGAGGTCGAGACCCGCTCGGCCTCCGTGTCGGTTGCGCGCTTCAAGAATCCGCAGCCTGCGCGGACCATCGGCATGGTCTGGCGCAAGACCAGTCCGCTCGCCAGGCAGCTTCTGCAGATCTCCGAGGTGGTCTGCCTGTCCGCCGGCAAGGTGCGCGGGCGACACGCGAACGGATCGCTGTCGCGCAATCCCAGGGCCTGAATTTTGGATCTCGTGATCCGCCCTGCCCGCGCGGACGAATATGACGAGGTCGCGCGCGTCTGGATGGAGAGCTGGGTCTCGACCGGGCTCGAAGAGGCGAGCAATTTCCTGCTGGCGAAGTTGCGCGCCCGCGTGCCACAGGAGGTCGAGAAGGGCTGGAGCCTTTTCGTCGCCGACGATGGCGGCAGGCTCGCGGCCATGCTGGCGCTGCATTTGCCGGACCTTTATCTCGACCAGCTGTTCGTCGCCCCGCAATATCAGGGCCGTTCGCTGGGGCGAAAACTGCTTGCCTTCGCGCGAACGCATTTGCCTGATGAAATCGTTCTGCGCTGCGTGCGCGAGAACGAGAAGGCCTGGCGCTGGTATGAGCGCGAGGGTTTTTTATTCGAAAGGGAATTGGTCGAGCCGATGACCGGCTTCGTCATGAAGCATTATCGCTGGAAGAGGCAGAACTCACAATGATGCAGCTTTATTGGTCGCCCCGCTCGCGCTCGTTCGCGGCGCTCTGGCTGATGGAAGAGACCGGCCAGCCCTACGAGCGGGTGCTGACGGATATTTCGACGGGCGCGCAGAAGAGGATCGAATATCTCGCGATCAATCCGATGGGCAAGGTACCGGCCCTGAAGGACGGCGAGGCCACGCTGGCGGAATCGGCGGCGATCTGCGCCTATGTCGCCGAGCGCTATCCGGAAGCCAGGCTTGCGCCGACGCTCGGCGATCCCTTGCGCGCAAAATTCCTCTACTGGCTGTTCTTCCTGCCCGGCTGCATCGAGCCCGCGATGGTGCAGATCGCAACCAAGCTCGAGATGAACTCGATTGCCGCCGGCTGGGGCGACTCGCAGCGGGTGTTCGACGTGCTGGACGCTGCGCTTGCCAGGGGTCCCTGGATCCTCGGTGAGGACTTTTCCGCAGCCGACGTCGCGATCGGCTCGGCGCTGAATTTTTCCGTGCGGCTGTTCAAGATGGTGCCGTCGCGGCCGAATTTCGATGCCTATATCGCGCGATGCGCGGCGCGGCCCGCGTTCCAGCGCGCCGAAAAGATCGCGGCGGGCTAACCGGTATTGTTACCCTTCAGCTCTTCCGGCCGCGGCATCGAGATCACATTGTAGCCGCTGTCGACATAGTGCACCTCGCCGGTGACGCCGCCGGACAGCTCGGACAACAGATAAAGCGCCGAGCCGCCGAGCTCGTCGAGCGTGACGCCGCGCCCAAGCGGCGAATGCTTCTGCTGAAACGCGAACATGGTGCGCGCATCGCCAATGCCGGATCCGGCAAGCGTACGCACGGGCCCCGCCGAGATCGCGTTGACGCGGATGCCTCGCGGACCGAAATCCGCGGCAAGATAGCGCACGGAGGCCTCCAGCGCCGCTTTCGCCACGCCCATCACGTTGTAGTTCGGCATCACGCGCATCGAGCCGCCGAAGGTCAGCGTGACCATCGCGCCGCCACTTTCGGGCATCAGTTCGGCCGCGCGTTTGGCAAGCTCGGTGAACGAAAAGCAGGAGATCAGCATGGTGCGCGAAAAATTCTCGCGCGTGGTGTCGGCGTAGCGGCCCTTCAGCTCGTTCTTGTCGGAGAAAGCGATGGCGTGGACGAGGAAATCCAGCCCGCCCCATTTTTCCCGCAGGCTCGCGAACACCGCATCGACGCTGTCGAGATTCTCGACATCGCAGGGCAGCACCATATCGACATTGAGCTGTTCGGCCAACGGCCGCACCCGCTTGCCCAGCGCCTCGCCTTGATAGGTAAAGGCAAGCTCAGCGCCGTGCGCGGCGAGCATCTTCGCGATACCCCAGCCGATCGAATGATCATTGGCGATGCCCATGATCAATCCGCGCTTGCCCTTCATCAGGTCCTGCATCGCCACTAAGCCGAAAAGTTACGCGTCCAGGCGCCTGAACACCAGCGTGGCGTTGGTGCCGCCGAAGCCGAAGGAATTCGACAACACCGTGCCGATCTTGGCATTGTCGATGCGCTTGCGCACGATCGGCATGTCGGCGAACGCCGGATCGAGCTCGCTGATGTGGGCGCTCTCGCAGATGAAGCCGTTGTTCATCATGAGCAGCGAATAAATCGCTTCCTGAACGCCGGTGGCGCCGAGCGAATGCCCGGTCAGCGCTTTGGTCGCCGAGATCGGCGGGCATTTTTCGCCGGTGCCGAACACTTTGCGGATCGCTTCGATCTCAGGGGGATCGCCGGCCGGCGTCGAGGTGGCGTGCGGATTGATGTAATCGACCCTGGTATTGACCGTCGACATTGCCATGCGCATGCAGCGCTCGGCGCCTTCGCCGGATGGCGCGACCATGTCGTGGCCGTCCGACGTGGCGCCGTAACCCACGATCTCGCCATAGATGCGCGCGCCGCGCGCCTTGGCATGCCCGAGTTCTTCCAGAACAACCACGCCGGCGCCGCCGGCGATGACGAAGCCGTCTCGGCTGATGTCATAGGGGCGCGAGGCGGTCGAGGGCGTATCGTTATATTTCGACGACATCGCGCCCATGCCGTCGAACAAGACAGACAGCGTCCAGTCGAGTTCCTCGCAACCGCCGGCGAAGATCATGTCCTGCTTGCCGATCTGGATGGTTTCGTAGGCATTGCCGATACAGTGGTTGGACGTGGCACAGGCCGAGGAGATCGAATAGTTCACACCCTTGATCTTGAACCAGGTGGCGAGCGTGGCCGACGCGGTGGACGACATCGCCTTCGGCACCGCAAACGGACCGACGCGCTTGGGTCCCTTGGAGCGCGTGATATCGGCGGCATCGACGATCGCGCGCGCCGAGGGACCGCCGGAGCCCATGATGATCCCGGTGCGGACATTGGAGACGTCCGACGGATCGAGACCGGCATCCTGGATCGCCTGCTCCATGGCCACGTGATTCCACGCTGCACCTTCGCCCAGAAAGCGCATCGCACGGCGGTCGACGACGTCGGATGGATTGAGCGTGGGCGCGCCCTGCACCTGCGAGCGGAATCCAAGCTCGGCATATTTGGCGGCGCGCGTGATGCCGGACTTGGCCTCATGGAGGCTCGACAGCACCTCCTGGGTGTTGTTTCCGATGGATGAGACAATCCCCATCCCCGTGATGACAACCCGCCTCATGTTCGCCTCGCCCTATACGTTTGTCTCTGGTGCGCGTGTTTCCGTTCAAGTCGGCGCGGTGCCCTGCTTGAACAATCCGACCTTCAGGTCCTTGGCGCGATAGATAATATTGTCGTCCACGGAAAGCCACCCGTCGGCGATGCCCAGCACCAGCTTTAGGCGCATCACGCGCTTGATGTCGACGTTGTACACAACCTTGCGGGCATCGGTCAGCACCTGACCGCCGAACTTCAATTCGTTTAAGCCCATCGCCCGGCCGCGACCTTCGCCACCGATCCAGCCGAGATAAAAGCCGACCATCTGCCAGAGCGCGTCGAGGCCGAGGCAGCCCGGCATCACTGGATCGTTCTTGAAGTGGCAGCCGAAGAACCAGAGGTCCGGCTTGACGTCGAGCTCGGCACGCACCAAGCCCTTGCCGTACTCGCCGCCGGTTTCGCTGATCTCGGTGATGCGGTCGAACATCAGCATCGGCGGCAGCGGCAATTGCGCATTGCCCGGACCAAACAGCTCGCCGCGGGCGCAAGCCAGCAAATCCTCATATTCGTAACCGCCGCGCCGATCCAGCATTACCTCACACCTCTCTCACAATCTTAGATAGAGCGTTTTTCAAGCGAACGGACCCCTTTGCGCGGGAAGCGCACCGAAAAATCGCTCAAATCGGCACGAATTCCTGAAAGGACACCCCGCGGCAGGCCACTCGCCAGATCGGCGGGTCCGCCGGACCTCTATCATAGCCCCCGCGGACGGCAAAGCGTCGCGACCAGCCAAATCGACGCATTCGGCTGCCATTCCGAACAGCGGAGCAGGTCTGCGCTAGTTGCGACAAACTTGCATCTGCACCGTTTCCTCCATATATTCCGACGACATAGTATAGGAAAAGGGTGCCGTGCCGATCTCGGGAACAAACAGCGGCCTTCCGGCTGCGAACGACGAAGCGACCCCTGCCGCGTCCCCTCATCCGGGGCGGCAGCCTGCGTTGACCGGCTGCCCGTGGCACGACGTCAACGAGATGCTGCAAGCCGCAGGCCTTCGCCCCACCCGTCAGCGCATGGCGTTGGGCTGGCTATTGTTCGGCAAGGGTGCGCGCCACCTCACGGCCGAAATGCTTTACGAGGAAGCAACCCTTGCCAAGGTGCCGGTGTCGCTTGCCACCGTCTACAACACGCTCAATCAGCTGACCGATGCCGGCCTGTTGCGCCAGGTCTCGGTCGACGGCACCAAGACCTATTTCGACACCAATGTCACCTCGCATCACCATTTCTATCTCGAGCACAATCACGAGCTGGTGGACATCGCCGACCCGCATCTGATGCTTTCGCAGGTGCCCGATGTGCCCGAAGGCTACGAAATCTCGCGCATCGATATGGTCGTGCGGCTGCGCAGGAAGCGCTGAATCGATGGCTCGTCATACGCGGGCTTGACCCGCGTATCCATCAATCTTCACAAGACGCCTTTTCGAGGCGGATGGATTGCCGGGTCAAGCCCGGCAATGACGATGGAAATCTACTCCACCTTTTCGTCGCCGTAGACGCCCCATAACCGCCGCTGCTCGATCCAGCCGTCAAAACCTTCGCCGGCGATGCGGCACCAATGCTGGTCGCATTTCTTCACCTGGGCGATGACGCCGGCCTGCAGGCGCGCGGTGACGGCACCATCGACACCGGCACGGTCGTAGAGCGGCGCGAGTTCGTCCTTGCTCTTCATCGTCACGACCGCGGTGCGACGGCCCGACAGCAGCGAGTGATAGACCCAGCCCTCGGCGCCTTCCGAATCCCGCACGCGCCGCCAGTTCTCGAACTCGGCCGTGATCTCAACCGGCAACCCTGTGCGGGTGTAGACCCAGGCCACGTCGTTATCCTTGGTCGGACCGGCCCTGACATTCACATGATCCGATTTCAGGCTGACATAGCGCGGAATGGGCAGACCGCTGGTGCTGCCGGTCGAATCCTTGGCCGTGTAGCCGGTCGAGACGGAGGCACCGAGCCAACCGCACGCAACCACCGCCACAGCACAAAAACGCCAAAACGCCATCAACCCGTCTCCCGCCCGGCTCGCCCCAACACCGAAATGCTCGAGTTGGAGAAACGAACCCGCGCCTTGATCCCCTGCCCCGGTCACTTGAGGCTTGAGCGCCTTCAAGGATTGCCGGAGTTCTTGTCTTGGCCCGGCCTTCTGCTAGAGAGGACGGAATGCCAGTGGCCAAAACGTGCCAAAAACCCTCTGGCGGCTCCTTATCGGGACGCAACGGGAACCCAAGGAAACGTCGGGATTTAGCGGCAACGGCAGTGTCGAACACCCCGGTTAATGAGGTCTGAACGGCCTCATGAGAGCAGGACATGTCGGTTAAGAAAAAGCCTCTCGTCGTCGTCACTCGCAAATTGCCGGATACGATCGAGACGCGCATGCGCGAACTCTTCGATGCGCGGCTCAATCTCGACGACACGCCGATGACGCCGGACCAGATCGCCGACGCCGCGCGATCGGCGGAGATCCTGGTTCCGACCGTGACTGACGAGATCACCGAGGAGGTGATCAAGGACCCCGACTGCAAGCTCAGGATGATCGCCAATTTCGGCAACGGCGTCGACAATATCGATGTCACGGCGGCACACGCGCGCGGCATTACCGTGACCAATACGCCAAAAGTTCTGACCGAGGACACCGCCGACATGACCATGGCGCTGATCCTGGCGGTGCCGCGGCGGATGATCGAGGGCGCCTCCATTCTCACCGAGGGCAAGCACTGGGCAGGCTGGTCGCCGACCTGGATGCTCGGTCACCGCATCGGCGGAAAAAGGCTCGGCATCATCGGCATGGGCCGCATCGGACAAGCGGTGGCGCGCCGGGCGCGCGCCTTCGGCCTGCAGATCCACTATCACAACCGCCGCCCCGTCGCGCCGTACATCGCCGAAGAGCTCGGCGCGACCTATTGGGAAAGCCTCGACCAGATGCTGGCGCGGATGGACATCATCTCGGTGAACTGTCCGCACACGCCGGCAACCTTCCACCTGCTCTCGGCGCGGCGCCTGAAACTGATCCGCAAGGAGGCCTATATCGTCAACACCGCGCGCGGCGAGGTGATCGACGAGGATACCATGATCAAGCTGATCGAAACCGGCGAGATGGGCGGCTGCGGCCTCGATGTCTATGAGCACGAGCCCGCGGTCAATCCGAAGCTGGTGCGGCTCGCCAAGCAGGGCAAGGTGACGCTCTTGCCGCATATGGGCTCGGCCACCATCGAAGGCCGCGTCGAGATGGGCGAAAAGGTGATCATCAACATCCGCACCTTCCTCGACAACCACAAGCCGCCGGATCGCGTGCTGCCGAGCATGCTGTGATGTGATTTCTTGCTGTAGGGTCGGTTAGCCGAAGGCATAACCCACACCTTCTTTCGCCGATTGTTGCGGGCCGATGGTGGGTTAGGCTTCGCCAAGCCACCCTACAATTCCGATTCGAATTTCAAACAGCTGAAAGCCCACGACACCGCATTCCCGCGGCGCGGAGTGCGCCCGAGTCTTGC
>Ga0335076_10003085_pt1 | contig 16681 bp, 18 predicted proteins | sample Lox_Sample_25_FD_206717 | JGI IMG/M metagenome (GOLD analysis project Ga0335076, IMG submission 206717) | Soil microbial communities from Loxahatchee National Wildlife Refuge, Florida, United States - Lox_Sample_2.5 | ecosystem: Environmental > Terrestrial > Soil > Wetlands | place: USA... | reverse complement strand
CGCCGGCGGCAGCATCGATCACTTCGGCATGCCTGTGGATCCCGGCAACCTGCTCTTGCTGGCGCACCTCGGCGACATCGATGTCTTCGGGCTGCCCGGCTGCGTCCGCTCGCCCAAGCTAAACGGCTTCGACTGGGTGCTGCAGCGCCGGATCGCCGATCTTCCCGTGACGAGGCGCGACATCATGCTTCTCGGGGCCGGCGGCCTCCTGAAGGAGATTCCGACCCGCCCGCAGCCGCGCGCCGGCGCCGACGGATCGAAACCTGCGCCGGCGCCACGCGCTCCCAGGATCGCCGCGCTCGTGCTCGCCGCCGGCCGTTCCACGCGCATGGGCGTTGCCAACAAGCTGCTGGTCGAGGTCGACGGCGCACCCATGGTGCGCCGCGTCGTCGATGCCGCTCTCGCCTCCCACGCCCGTCCCGTCGTCGTCGTCACCGGCAACGAGCAAGGCAAGGTGCAGGCGGCGCTGCGCGGCTGCAGGGTCACATTCGTCCACAACCCGGCATTCGCCGAGGGCATGAGCACGTCGCTGAAGCAAGGGCTGGCGGCGCTCCCCGGCGACGCCGAGGGCGCCATCGTCTGCCTCGGCGATATGCCGCTGGTGAACGCCGCCATGCTCGATCGTCTCGTTGCCGCGTTCGATCCCCTGGAAGGCCGGGAGATCTGCGTGCCCACTTGGAACGGCAAGCGCGGCAACCCCGTATTGTGGGCGCATCGCTTCTTTTCCGAGATGGCCGAACTTGCCGGCGACGTCGGCGCCAAGCACTTGATCGGCGAGCATGCCGACATGGTCGTCGAGGTTCCGATGCCCGACGACGCCGTCCTCACCGACATCGACACGCCGGAGGCCCTGGCCGCTCTGCGGCAGGCCGGAACCCGTCAGGCCTGACTACGGGGTGCGGGCTCTCCCAAAGAACAGAGGGTTCGGGTTCTTGGCATCCTTCCCACCGCTCCCGTAGCTCCGGGTGATGATTTCCAGCAGGTGGCCGTTGGGATCGTCGAAGTACAGGCCTCGGCCATCGTCGAAGGTATTGATGCTATCGGGTTCGTGGCGAAACGGATCGGCCCAGTATGGGAGACGCCGCTGCTGAATGCGGCCGAATATCTCGTCGAACTCCGTTTCGCTGACGAGAAAGGCAAAGTGCCGCTGCTCGATGGGTCCGTCGGTCTCGACGAAGTCCAACGACGTCTCGCCGAGGCGCACGACGGCGAAGTGACCGACTTGAACGGGAGGCGGCAGTCCGAGCAGGTCGGTCATGAACTTGGCCGTCGCCTTCTTGTCTCGCGCAACGACGATCGTGTGGTTCAGGCTGACAGCCATGGCGGCGCCTCCTTCATGCGATCGCGCAGAGGCTGAGGCCAGTGGCAGGCCTCATTCACGCGGCGGCCCTGAAGTCGCCGATCTGCGCATCGAACGCCCGCTTGAAAGCCGGCCGGGCCGTGCAGCGGTCGACATAGGCGGCAAGGCGCTTGTGGCTCGTCACGATGTCCGTATGCTTCAGGATCCGCAGCACCGTCGTCATCATCAGGTCGCCGGCCGTGAAGCGGTCGCCGTCGAGATAGGGCTTGTCGCCGAGCGATCTGGAAAGCGCTCCGAGGCGCCGCTCGACGAATGCCACGGCTCCCGGCCGGCGCAGCTTTGCCCATTCCTCCCCGGAGTAGAAGATGTCGATCAGCGCGACGTTCATGACGAAGGGCTCGATGGAGTTGAGCGCCGCGATCAGCCATTGGGTCGCGCGGGCGCGGGCGCCCGCGTCCTTCGGCAGGAGCGTCTCGCTGCGTCGCCCGATATGGAGCACGATGGCACCCGATTCGAACAGCACGAAGCCGTCTTCCTCGAAGATCGGCACCTGCCCGAACGGCTGCAGCTCTCGATAGTCCGGCTTGTCCTGGTCGCCCTGTTCCAGGAGGCGCGTCTTGTAGGGCAGGCCGGCCTCCTCCAGTGCCCAGCGCGCGCGCAGGTCGCGCACCTGGCCCTGGGCGAACTCTGGAACCCACTTGAAGGCGGAGATCGTGATCATGCGATGTACTCCCTCGCAGTTCGTGCGTGTTTGGCTTCCCCACCATGCGGCCAGAAGGAACAGGCGAACGCCTGCCGCCCGGTGGTCTCATCCTCTGGTCGAACGAGGCGGCCCGAGATCGACTGGCCGATGTAAAAAGTCTGTCGGGCCGACCTAGGCACCTGGCCGTGTCGGGACCAGGAGCGTCCAACGCTGGATAACCACGGGCATGCCGTCCTGGTTGCGCGTCGTCACGGTCAGATCGAGGAAGCCGCGGTCCGGGCGGCTGCCGGACCGGCGGGTGCCGAGCACCTCGGCCTCGGCCGTGAGGGTATCGCCCGGTCGCACCGGATGGAGGAAGCGCAGGTTCTGGATTTCGATGCCGATCATCGGCGTGGTGCCCAGCGGCTTGGTGTCGGCGATCAGGCGCATCGTGATCGCCAGAGTTTGCCAGCCGCTCGCCACCAGCCCACCGAACATCGAGGCGCGTGCCGCCTCGGCGTCGAGGTGGATTGGCTGCGGGTCATAGGCTTCCGCGAAGCCCCGGCTCATCGCCTCGGTGATTTCAGTCGATCCCGTGCGGATGCGGTCGCCGGGGACAAAGTCCTCGAGATAGCGCGGAATCGCTGCCGCTTCGGTCATGGCGTCTCCTGCCCGGGTTTCTGTCGTCGCATTGTCTGCTATCATCTTTGACGGGCGGAACACAGGGGTTACGGACGCCGTCGATGTACGAGAACGTCACGCGCGAGGAGATCAAACAGCGGATCGCCGCGAGCCACGCTACGGTGCGCGCGCTCCATGACTACTGGCGAGCGAAGTGCGGTACCCGCCTGATGCCGTCGCGCCAGGACTTCGATCCCGTCGATCTCAAGCCCTACCTGCCGTCGATCATCCTGGTCGATGTCGTGCCCGACTCCCGCCGCTTCGTCTATCGCCTGGTCGGTACGAAGGAGGTATCCGAGCGCGGCCAGGATCCCACCGGCAAGCCGGTCGGCGAGACCTTCTTCGCCAAGACGGCCGAGGAAACGCTCGAGCTCTATGCCCATATCGTGCACGAGCGGCGCCCGTTCTGCTTCCGCGATCCCTATGAGGCACCCGACGGTCGGATCGAGCACGAGGACATCATCTACCTGCCGCTCTCCGCCAATGGCACCGATGTCAACATGATCATGGTCTATTCCCACAACTACAACTTCCGCTCGCGGATGGCTGGGGCCAGCGTGCTCCGCTGAGCTCTCGTGCTTTGACTCTGAAATGTCACTCGACTCCGGCGGGAATGGCGGGCTTCCTGTCGGCCGTTCCGCCACATCAGACGGAGGCCAGGCCGTTGAGCGTCCCCGATCCTGACCTCTCCCCTCTCACACCCGGCCTGCTGAATGCAGCACGCCGGTTGCATGACGCCCGCCCCGTCACCGACGCGGAGGCCCGCGAGCTCGCCCGGGCGATGTACCCGAGAGCGGAGTCAGAGGTGATCGACCAGGTCGTCGACCTCTGGCGCCAGCACGGGACCGATGACACCCAGCCTGCACCCCGCCCGGTGATCATCCCGATCGACTGATCCGTCAGAGGCTCGGGCTTCCCCATACATCCACCGTTGAAAGGCCGCAGGTCGAGCCGCCTGCGTCCGTTTCGCACCTCGCAGCGACGGTGTTGCTATTGGTCCGCTGGCGGGAAAATATCCCTTGATGTCGGCCGCACCCACCGGTCGTTTGATGCCGTGAGCGAAGATGTCGGACGAGCCGCCGTTGCCGAAATGATGCACAGGCTCGCGATCCACCGCTATCTCGATCCCGGTGAAACCCTGGGCGAGGTGCTGGGTGGGTTCATCATGGCCCTCACCTTCACCCTGGGCGCTCGCCTCTTCGCCGCCGGCGGGCAAGTCGAAACGCGCCCGCTCGTCGTGGCCATCGTCGGATGCAATGTCGCCTGGGGCGTGATCGACGCGACGCTGTTCGTGCTCAACAGTCTCTTCTATCGAAGCCGGCATGCGCGCTTCTTTCAGGCCCTGAAAAGCGTCCGCAACGAAGCCGAGGCCTTGGCCGCCGTTGAGGAGGAATTCGGGCTGGAGGAAGAACCTCTGGCCGTGAATCCGGAGGATCGCGCCCGCCTCTATCGATCGCTGCTCGCCCTCAGCGTGCGGGCCACGCCCGTCCGCGCCAGCTTGCGGCGACAGGATTTCGTCGCGGCCCTGATCGTCTTTGTCCTGGTATCGGCGACGGCCATTCCGGGCGTGATCCCGCTTCTCCTGCTCGCCGACTCTAACTTGGCGCTGCACGTCTCGAACTGGGTGCTGATCTTCCTGCTGTTTGTCGTGGGATATTGGTGGGGCGGCTATACGGCTGCCCGTCCCTGGCGTGTCGGGCTGGCCGCGATGTTGCTCGGGGTGTTCATGGTCTCCGTCGCCGTCGCCCTGGGTGGATGAAGGATAATGCCGACAGGCCCCTCGATCGTCAGGCGAATCGTGCCCGTGCTCGACTGGCTTCCCGGCTACCCGCGCGCGTGGCTGCTGCCGGACGTCCTCGGCGGCCTCGCCCTCTGGGCGGTCATGGTGCCGGAGGGCATGGCCTATTCCGCCATCGTCGGCGTGCCGCCGATCATGGGCCTCTACACCATCGTGCCGCCGCTGATCGCCTACGCGCTGTTCGGAACCTCGCGGCTGCTGGTGGTCGGACCGGACACCGCCACGGGGCTGATCTCCGCGCTCACCGTCGGCGCCATCGCGGCGCAAGGCACGGTCGAGTTCAGCACGCTCACCTCCACCCTCGCCATCCTGATCGGCGCCTTCTTCCTGTTGTTCGGTGCGCTGCGCATGGGCTGGGTGGCGGCCTTCATCCCGACGCCGGTTATGCGCGGATTCATCGAAGGCCTCGTCTGGGTCACGATCATCGGACAGGTGCCCCATCTCCTGGGCTTCAACGGCACCTCGGGCAACTTCTTCGCCAAGCTGTGGTTCGTGCTGCAGCACCTGCCCGATGTCTCGCTGGCACCGATGGCGACCGGGCTTCTCTGCCTCGTCGCCATGCAGCTGCTCCGCCATCTCGCACCGCGCATTCCCGCGGCCCTGGTCGTCGCGGCCGTCGCGACCATCGCCGTCGGGCTGCTGGGTGGCGAAGCGGTCGGAATCAGCGTCGTCGGCGATCTTCCCTCCGGCCTGCCCCACCTCGCCTTGCCCACCCTCGACCCTGCGGTCCTTCGCGAACTCGTGCCCGGTGCGCTCGCCATCGTGCTGGTCGGCTACGCCGAGGCGCTCGGCGGGGCAAAGGCAGCGGCGCTGCAGGTCGGCGGGAACATCGACCCCAACCAGGAGCTCATCGCCCACGGGCCGGCCAACATCCTGAGCGGACTCTTCGGCGGCTTCCTCGTCGTCGGGAGTCTGTCGAAGACCTCTGTCGCGATTTCGGCCGGCGCCCGCACCCAGCTTGCCAATGTCGTCGCCGCGCTCTTCTGTTTCCTGACCCTGATCCTGCTGACGCCGCTGTTCCGGGGCATGCCGCATCCCGCCCTCGCCGCCATCGTCATTGCGGCCATGCTGCACCTGACCAAGCCAGCCTATCTCCGAAGCCTGTTCGCCCGCAGCCGGTGGGAGTTCGCCCTGGCCGCGATCGTCTTCGCGGGCGAGCTCAGCCTCGGCATCCTGCAGGGCATCGCGCTGGGCGTCGTGCTGTCGCTGATCATGCTGATCTATCGGACGACGCATCCGCGCGGGGCGGTGCTCGGCCAGTTGCCCGGTGTGGAAGCCTACCGCGACGTCACCCGGCATCCCGACGCGATCACGTTCCCAGGGCTGCTGATCTGGCGTCCGGGCGGCGACCTCTTCTTTGCTAGCATCGGCCATGTTGGCCAGGGGGTGAAGGCGGCATTGGCGGCCAGCCGCTCGCCGGTAGGGCGGGTCCTGATCGATGCCGGGTCGGTGAACCTGATCGACACGACCGGCGTCGATGCCCTGTTCAACACCGTAAAGGAGCTGGAGGGCGAAGGCATCACCGTCGCCTTCGCTCGGGTCCGCGACGAGGTTCGCGAGCCGATGCGGCTCGCCGGCGTCGAGGCTGCAATAGGCCCCGAGAACTTCTACGAGCGCATCACCGATGGCGTCCGCGCCTGGCAGCGGACGCAGGAGCAGACAGGCGCCCGACAGCCGCAAGCCGATTGACACCCGGTCGCGAATGTTCCCATAATGTTCTCTCGGCGTCGAATGGGCGCCGGCACCGTTGTTGGACATCGTGAAACCGTCCGGTTGGGCCCGATCTGGTCAGGGGCACCGTTGCCATCGCTGGGAGCGCTTTGCCCGGGCCGTCTCCGCTGGACATGGGGTACTTTCGCTCAAATTGACGGACCCATTCTGCCTGGCCCGCTTTCCCGGATGCGTAAGGGGTTAATTTGCGAGACCCGAACGGTCCGATGAATCCCTGTGCCCGATCACGACCCCCGCTGGGCATGGGGTCCATCGCCTATTTTTGCACGCCTCCTAATCCAAGAAGGAAGGACCATCCGGCGAAAGCCGAGACCCATACCGGCCCATCGAATTTGGCCCCGGCCTTTCTCCGGGGTTACGCCCGGAGCGGGCACTGCCGCACCTCCCGCTGGACATGGGGTGCATCCGTCATTTTCCCGAACTGAGCGCCGGGGCACCGCGGCGGCGGCCCGGCCTGCGCGCCACCGCAGGAACCCTGGAGCGCCCCAATTCCCGCTGGGCATGGGGTCCATCGCTCATTTTTCGGATGGCTTGGCCGGCCGGGCCGAGCGATTGACAAAACGCCTGGGCTCATGTCGCCTGTCGCCCAGCCCCTACAGCTGCAACGGGAGGACCACAGGACATGAAAGTCGTCGTCATCGGCGCCACCGGGACCATCGGCCAGGCGGTTGTCGCCGCCCTCCAGGACCGCAACGAGATCGTGAAGGTCGGCAGCAAGAGCGGCGACTATCAGGTCGACATCAAGGACGCCCAGTCGATCCGCAAGCTGTTCGAGAAGACCGGCCGCTTCGATGCCCTGGTCTCGACCGCTGGCAAGGTGCATTTCGGCGATTTCGCCGCCCTCACCGAGAAGGAGGTGCAGATCGGCCTGCGCGACAAGCTGATGGGGCAGGTGAACCTGGTGTTGATCGGCCGCGACTTCATCAACGACAACGGCTCGTTCACGCTGACCAGCGGCGTCCTGACCCATGACCCGATCCGCTTCGGGGCCTGCGCCAGCCTCGTGAACGGCGCCCTCGAGGCCTTCGTGCGGGCCGCCGCCATCGAATTGCCGCGCGGCCTGCGGATCAACGTCGTAAGTCCCGGTGTGCTCGTGGAATCGCTCCCGGTCTTCGGCGAGTATTTCCGCGGCCACGAGGCGGTGCCGGCCAAGCGGGTCGGCAGCGCCTATCTCAAGGCGGTCGAGGGCCGGCTCACCGGCCAGGTGCTGTCGGTGCTGTAGGCGCCGGCTATTGCGAGAGGGCGACGGCCGAAACGCCCTGCTGGATGTTCCCGACGCCGGTGCTGATCTGCATGATGGTAGGCGTCAGCCCCTGACCGCCGGCGCTCGACAACATGCCGAAGCCGCCGGTGCTGAGCGGGCCGATGACGAGCGGTCCGTCGACCGATCCGCTGGCATTCGCTTCCGCATGCAACTCATGCTGCTGCGGGACATCGCTGACGTCGGCCGACGTTCCGACGGACGCGTCCGTGCCGCGAGCGGTCTCGGCGGCCATGTCCGCCGGCGACATCGCCGATGTCAGCGACAAAACGGAGGCTTCGTTGCGCTCGGTCGGGTCGGCGGCAAGGCCTTGTCCGACGCCAAGCACACAGGCAAGCGCAACGCAGGCTGCAAGACGAATAGTCATTTCCGGCCCCCATCGACATTCGTCGCCTCTTGCCGGCGCTTCTTCGTATTACAGGAAACTTAGCCGGAGTATTGCAAGACTGCTACAGGAATCTGGTCCGCGACGGGCCGGCCGGCGGCCTCAAGATCCGAAGGCCATCACGACGCTGATCGAGTTCTGCTGCAGGTTGCCGAGCCCGGTGCTCAGCTGAATGCTGCTGATGCCGCCACCCGCACTTGACGAGAAGGGGCCGATACTACCGGTGCTGAACCCTGCAGCTATGGCAATCGGAGAACCGGTGATCGTGCCGCTGACCGACGATACCGAGGAGAGCGCGACAGCCTGATCGCCGGGGCTCGTCGACAGAAACGAGACTGAACTGTCGCTGAAGCCCGCGCTGGTCGCCATCTCGCCGGTTGAAAGCGGCGCCAGATCGCCGACCACGAGTTCGTCTATCGACCCTGCTGCGGCCGCCTGGCCCGACACCGTCCAAACGACAAGCATAGGCATCCAGAAGCGCATCGCCATCGGCGTCTCCCGCACGTGTCCGCGCAAGCGATGGCGATCATCGCCGGGGAGGGTAAAAGCCGGCTTACCAAGGATGGGGCTGCCTCAAAAAGGCCCCTTGGCCCCTTAAGGGCTGAGCCGACTACGGCGGCGCCCGCTCACGCAGGAATTCCATCACCGCCGCCGGACCGCCGAACTCGTCGAAGTTTACATGATTGGCCTCGGGGAACCACTTCGCGCCCTTCGGCTCGGGCGCCGCTGCAAACAGCTCACGACCGAAGCGGATCGGGATGACCCCGTCCCGCTCGCCATGCATCAGGAACAATGGACAACGAATGCGCGCGATCTTCGACAGCGAGTCGAATTTGTCGAGCACCAGCTGCCGCACCGGAAACATCCAGTACCGGCTCTGCGCCACTGCGCCGACGGAAGTGAAGGGAGCCTCGAGAACGAGGGCCGCGCAGCCATGGGTCGTCGCCATCTCCACCGCGACCGCTGTGCCCAGAGACTCGCCATAGAAGATCATCCGGTCCGCCGCGACACCTTGGCTAGCCAGGAAATCCAGGGCTGCGCGCGCATCGGTATAGAGGCCCTGCTCACTGGGCTGCCCCGGATTGCCGCCGAAACCCCGGTACTCGACAAGGAGCACGCCGTAGCCTGCCTCGAGATAGGGCCGCACCCGGTCGGCGCGATGACCGATATGGCCGGCATTGCCATGGAAATAGACGATCACCGCTCCCGGATTGCTCGAGCGCGGGCGGTACCAGGCGAGGAGTTGCAGGCCGTCCGCGGTCGTCGTGTGCACCGGCTGCACGGCACCATCGAAACCGGCCTCGGCCAGGTTCGGCACCTCGGCGTTCGGCACGTACAGTAGGTTGCGTTGGAACACGAACAGGAGGGCCAGAGCTGCCAGATAGAGGCCGGCCGCCGTTCCGATGACCACACCGATCAAGCGCGGCATCCGCCCTGGGGTTCGTCCGACGCAAGCATGTGGCCAGTCTGTCGGATGCGTCGGAATGGCGCAATCGTGGCGAGATGTATTTCATGTTCGCGTCAGACGCGATGCATCGTATTGTCATCCAGGTCATCACGCTCGTTACTAACCGCAATGTGGCAATTCCTCCTCGCCCGGTTCATCCCGCTGACAGCGTTCCTCGCATTGGCCGCCTGCGCAGGCCATGAAGAGGCGCGCATTGGCGGGATGGCGGCTGCCGACCCGACGCCCGCGCATTTCTCGCTGTGCCATGGCAATGGCTGCCGGCTCCGCACGGATATCTCCTTGTCGTCAGCAGAATGGCAGGAGGTGCGCGCCTTCTTCACCCCGGCACGCGCCGATGCCATCGCCGAACGTCACCAGATTTCGCTGGCCATCGGTCGTCTCGAAATCCTGGCTGGCCGGCAGGCCGGCACGCTAGACGACGCCCCCGGCATGGGCACCCATTGGAACGAAGACGGGCAGCTTGATTGCGTCGACGAGACCGTGAACTCGACCCAGTATATGCGGATGATGGCCGCCGACGGGCTGCTCCACTTCCATCACGTCGGCTCGCCGGCGCATCGCTTCGTGCTCTCCGCCTGGGGGCCAAGCAACACCGCGACCGCGATCGAAAACGCCACCGGCAAAATCTACGCCATCGACTCGTACTTTCTGGCCAACGGCGAACCGGCCTCGGTCGTGCCCCTGGATGTCTGGACCGCGGGCTGGGTCCCGGAGGACGGCCCGCCGCCGGCTTCCTAGTCTGCGTAGTCCGGCTCGTCCCGGTCGAGCACGCGCTTCAGCGCCGTGAAGTGCTGCTCCGCGAAATGCTTCATGTCGCAATTGCCGAAGGTGGCCTTGGCCACCTCGTCGGGCACGATCTTGAGCTTGCGGCCGGTCGACATGGCCAGGACCTGGAACTGGCAGGCGCGCTCCAGGAAATAGAGATCGTCGAACGCCTCGGCGATGCTGCGGCCGACGACGATGACGCCGTGATTGCCGCAGAAGAGCACGCGCTTATCGCCGAGCGCTCCGGCCAGACGGTCGCCCTCGTTGTTGTCGAACACGAGTCCGTTGAAGCTGTCCTCGTACGCCACGTCACCGAAGAAGCGCAGAGCGTTCTGATGCGCCGGCGCCAGCTCACCGCCCTCGACCATGCTCAGCGCCGTCGCATAGGGCATGTGGGTGTGCAACACGCAGGCGGCCCGCGGACTGGCCCTGTGGATGCGCGAGTGGATATGGAAGGCTGAGCTTTCGATCTCGCCTTCGCCCGCGATCGTATGTCCCTTGAAATCGACGACGACCATCTTGCCCGCGGACATCTCCGACCAGTGCAGGCCGTAGGGGTGCAGCAGGAACCGGTCCGTCTCGCCCGGCAGCATTACCGTGAAGTGATTGTCGATCCCCTCGTTTAAGCCGAACCGCACCGCGAGGCGCAAAGCAGCGGCGAGGTCAACGCGCAGAGGCCATGTCGCATCGGCGATGGCTCGCGGTTGCCGATCACGTAAGATGTTCATCGCTCTCTCCGTTCCATGGCGTCGATCCCGACGATACAGGGGCCGCGGGTCCGCTGGCAATCAGGCCGCCTGCCGCACGGCGGCAAAGAATGCCGCCAATTTCGCCCGATCAAGACGTCCGTGGCTGCGCACGCCTGAACAGATGTCGAGGCCAAAAGGTCGGACCGTGCCGACTGCCTGCGTCACGTTCTCGGCACGTAACCCGCCCGCGAGGAACACCGGCCGCTCGACAGCGGCGACGAGGCGCTGGCTCAGCCCCCAATCGTGAACGCGTCCCGTACCTCCCAGCTCCTTCACCGCCAGCGTCGGGTTGCCGGAATCGAGCAGGAAGGCGTCGACCAGAGGCGCCAAGCCTTTCGCCTGGTCGATCACGGCAGCGTCGGTAACGTGCAGCACCTGCACGATCTTCAGATGCGGCAACGACGCTCGAACGCGGCGATAGACATCCGGCTCGACCGCGTCGACGATTTGGACGGTGTTCGTACCGCAGCGGCGAACGTGGTCGATGATGGCGTCGGCCGACGTTTCGCTGGTGAGTAGAAATGTCGCAACGGCCGGCGGCGCCGCGGCGGCGATCTCCGCGATCAGCGCGTCGTCGATGACGCCCGGGCCGCTCGGCATCCGGGCGACCAAGCCGAGGGCGGAAGCGCCGGCAGCGATTGCCATACGCGCCTCTTCCACGGACATGATGCAGCAGATCTTGACTCGCCGTGTCACCGCCGGACCATCCCCCACGCAGCTCGCGAGCGTGGCCGGTCGCGGCGCCGGCGCGCTACAATCGGCCGATGGACGAAGCCGTCTACCGCCACCAACGCGTTGATCGCTCCAGGCTCGGGGTGCTCAACGCCCGCTCCGATGCGCAGGGCCTCGGCCGTGCCGCGGCCCACGGCGGCGCTTTGCTCGCAACCGCTGCAATTCTCGGCAGATCGATCGGTACCTGGTGGATCGTTCCGGCCACCGTGCTGCATGGGGCAGTTCTGGTCTTCCTGTTCGCGCCGCTGCACGAAACGATCCATCGCACAGCATTCAGGACGCGCTGGCTGAATGACGCGGTCGCCTGGGTCTGCGGCGCCCTGCTCCTGCTGCCGCCGAAATACTTCCGCTACTTTCATTTCGCCCATCATCGCTACACGCAAGATCCCGTCAATGATCCCGAGCTGGCAGTGCCCAAGCCGGCGTCGCCTGGGGAATGGCTGATCCATGTCTCGGGATGGAGATATTGGCGGGCTCAACTCACCGGCACGGTCGCCCATGCGCTCGGCCGAACCCCGGAGCAATTCCTCACGGCGGGCAACCGGATACAAGTGATCGCCGAGGCGCGCCTCCTGCTCGCTGCCTATGCGGCTGTCGGCATCGCTGCCGTTGCCTTGGGCTCCTGGGCGCCAGTCACGTACTGGATCGTGCCGGCTCTCGCGGGGCAGCCCTTTCTGCGTATCTATCTGCTGGCGGAGCACACAGGATGTCCGCTGGTGCCGGACATGGTGGCGAATTCGCGGACGACGCTCACCAATGCCGTCGTCCGTTTCTTCGCCTGGAACATGCCATACCATGCCGAGCATCACGCCTTTCCTTCGGTGCCGTTCCACGCGCTTCCGGCACTGCACCGGGAACTCGCGCCGGATCTGAAAGTCGTTGCGCCAGGCTACATCGCGGTCCAGCGGGAGCTGCTGCACAACTTCCGGCAGGCAGCGGCCACCTAGTCGCCCCGTGCGACCCCATCGAGGATCTTAGCGCGGAAGGCCTCCACGAGCTGATCGACATCCGGTCCCAGCGCGCGGGCCTCGACGACCGGCGGGACGTGACATCGGATCTCAGCCAGAAGGTCGGCGAGTGCAGGTGGAGCAGGCCGTTCCGTCGCATGAAACGCCTGCGAGGCGATCACGGCCAGGATCGCCAGCGACGCCTCCAGGCAGAAGGCCGCCTGCTCCTGTCCACGCCAAGCCAGGAACGTCGGCGGTGCCACGTCGTTCTGTCCGAACCCGCCGCCCTCACTGCCCGGCAGAAACGTCCCCTGCGCGGCTCGTCGGGCCTCCTCGGCATAACCCACCTGCACCATGCCCAGCGTGCCGAGGTAGCCCTCCCCGGTCATCAGCTGGTCCGGCAGCAAGGAATATCGTCCATCCAGCAGCTTCGACGTATGCTTGTCGGCAAGGGTGCAGAGGTCGGCACCGGCCGCCGCCAGCGCATCGAGTGCCGGATAGGCACCGGCGTTGTGGTAGCCACCGGTGCTGTAGACACGGCCGTGCGGATGCTCCTTGTCGGGCGGCAGATACACAGGATTGTCGGTGACCGCCTTCAGCGAACGCTCGGCAATATCGCGGGCCTGGGCCAGCGCCCGGCGCAACTGGCCGAGGACGCGCGGCAGGATGCGGTAGCTGACGGGGGCCTGGTACGGCCGCCGCTCGGCTGCACCGCCGGCGAGGTGCTCCCGGAGGGAGCGGAGTGCCGCCGCCTCGTGCGGATCGTTCCACAGCTCGTCGAGATCCGCCGCATAGGCTTCGAGCGGCGCCTTTATCGCTTCGGCGGAGAGCGCAAAGACCTGCTCGGTGAGCGACAGCCGCCGGTCCCAGGCAACCACAGCGTCGGCGATCAGGGCCGTCGCGCAGGGCGAGCCGTTGACCAGCGCGAGGCTCTCCTTCTCACCGAGATCGAACCTGGCCGCCAAGTCGAGGAAGAGCGGCGCCAGCCCCAGGATTTCGCCGGCGCCGCCCTGCCCCATTGCCGAAACCGACGGCAGAGGGCGGCCGTCGAGCATATCCGCCACAGCCGTCGCCAGGGCCGGCGATACCGCGGCATGGCCTTCGACATAGTTGGCAAGCCGGCCGAGGACGATGCCTCGGGTCACCCGCTGCGGCAGCGGTGGCCCGAACGCGCTGGCAGCCCCGTAGGGCGGCTTCCGCGCATGAGCGCGGCGCTCCTCTGGGTTCAGACGGATGCGGGCATGCTGGCCGTAGCCCGAGGTGACGCCATAGATCGTGAGATCGGGATCGCTATTGATGAGGTGCAGGAATGTTGTCCGGCACTCGGCCATTCGTCGCAGGGCGCTCGCACCGAACGCGGCCGACGCCCCGAGCCAGGCAATCCTGAGGTAGTTGTCGAGCGTGAAGTCCGCCCGCGAATTGATCGTGATGAGCATGAGCACCGCATTCGTCGCATGGAAAAATTGGAAGCCACCGCCTAGAGATAGCAGACTCTCCTGCATCAGCGTAGTAGCGACGGCATCCTTCTCGGATGAAGGTCTCGGCACGCATCGAGGCGACGATGTCGAACATTGCATTGCATGCAATCATTCTAAGTTGTGACATTTCTTACAGTTAATGCCGCGCTTGCAATTCTTACTCACGGCGCTCAAAGTATAGACTGGTTGTCCTTCGCGGATATTTGTCCGTGATTCCCGTCGGGGCGCAACCCGCGGGGTGCTTGGTTGTCGGACGCTCGGGCAGGGACAAGCCTGGGGAGGCGTCGCTAGAGCAGAGTGAGGGTAATGAACGAACGACAGCAACCCGGCAGTTCAATGGGCGGGGGCGCCTCGGAACTGCGTGGCACGATCAAGTGGTTCAATCCCGAGAAAGGATACGGGTTCGTATCTCCAGCGGACGGATCACAGGATGTGTTTTTGCATATATCGGCACTGAAGCAAGCCGGCTTGCAGGATGCGCCGGAAGGCTCGACCATCCTTTGCGAGGTCGGACAGGGCCGAAAAGGGGTTCAGGTGTTGCGCGTGATTCAGCTCGATGCGAGCACGGCCGCACCGCGAAGCCCGCAACCACCACAACGCCAGCGGCGTCCGTTCCCGCCGCGGGGAAACAGTTCCCATCACGGCCACGAGTAGGGGTGCCGCTGCGGCTCCGACGGGTTTGCTTCGGCGTCCCGCGGTGTTGGCTTCAAACCGTCCGACGGATGGGAGGACGGCGGCTGATGGCAACGGGGGAGCACAGGAAAACATTCCGACCGCTGCGCGGCGGTCGATCGGCGTCGCGTGGACGTGGTCAGGATCCAACGGTCCGGCGTGAGCATCAATCCCCGCGAGTTCCGCCGGGCGCTGGGTTGCTTCGCGACGGGTATAACCGTGGTCACGACCGCATCCATGGACACAGGGATGGTCGGCATCACGGCCAACTCCTTCAACTCGGTTTCACTCGACCCGCCCCTCGTCCTCTTCAGCCTCGATCGCCGCGCCTATAGTCTGCCCGCCTTCCACAGCGCCGGGCACTTCGCCATCAACGTGCTGGGCGACGATCAGCGCAATCTCTCCGCCATATTCGCCACACCGCTGATCGACAAGTGGGAAAACGTTCACTACGAGCTCTGGAATACCGGTTGCCCGATCCTGACGGATACCCTTGCCAGCTTCGAATGCAAGACCCAGCACATCTATGACGGCGGCGACCATCTGATTTTCGTCGGACGGGTCGAGAAGATGCGGTTCACCGCGGAGCGCGATCCCCTGCTCTTCTTCCGTGGCGCCTACCACCGGATCGGCGGCACTCACTGAACGGGCGGCCCGGTTGGCGCTCTAGTCTCCGACCAGGAGCCTGTAGCCGACACCGGGCTCGGTCACGATGTGGCGAGGCCGTTCCGGGTCCGCCTCCAGCTTTTGGCGCAGCTGCCGGATGAACACCCGCAATGACTGGACATCTCCCGTCATCTCGGCGTTCCACACTTCGCGCAGGAGGTGGCGATGCGTCAGGACTTTGCCGGCATGGATGACGAACTGCTGCAGAATGTCGTACTCCTTGGGCGAGAGCCTCACCTCCTGTCCGGCGACGGTGACCCGCCTGTGGACGAGGTCCACCGACAGGTCACCTGATCGGAAGACCGGCTGGCTTCCCTGCTCCTGCAGCCGGTGCCGCATCGCCGTACGAATGCGCGCCATAAGCTCGTCGATGCCGAACGGCTTCGTCACGTAGTCGTCGGCGCCGATATCGAGAGCCCGGACCTTGCCCCGCTCCTCGCCGCGGCTCGACAGCACCACGATCGGCACTTGCGATTGCGCACGCATCTTCTCGATGAGGTCCATTCCGTCCATATCGGGCAATCCCAGATCGAGGATGACGAGATCCGGCTTGTCTCGCCTCAGCGCAGCCAACGCCTCCGCGGCGGTTGCCGCCTCGACGACGCGGTAGTCCTGCACGGTCAGCGTGTTGCGCAGCAACCGTCGGATCGGCGGCTCGTCGTCGACGACGAGTATGGACGCCATATTACCGGGCATCGGCCCGCCATCCTTCGGACTTCTGCCGCTCCACTTCCTCGATCGGCAGTCGGATCGTAAAGACGGCGCCGCTGCGCGCGGGGCGATTGGCGGCGCTTATGGTGCCGCCTTGCGCCTCGACGAACCCGCGGCAGATTGCCAGCCCCAACCCGGTGCCAGCGCGCTGCCGGTCGCCGCTTCGCACGCGGTAGAACTTGTCGAAGATGCGTTCGAGATCGTCGACGGGGATGCCAGGACCTTCGTCGCGAACCTCGATGACAATCTCTCCGTCCACGGCTCGGGCATCGATCTCGATGGTGGTTGCCTTCGGCGCGTATTTGGCGGCGTTGTCGAGCAGATTCACCAGGACCTGTTCCATCAGCACAAAGTCGATGGGAAACATCGGCAGATCCGGCGCCAGCGTCACCGACACGCGGTGATCGCCGAGGATCTTGCCGCAGCGCTGCAGCGCCGCCCCCACGACATCGCTCAGGTCGGTCATCTCCCGCTTGAGTTCGATGGCGCCCGAGTCGATGCGGGTCATATCCAGCAGGTTGGCCACGAAGCGGTTCAAGCGCTCGGCCTCGTCCTGCGCGGTCCCCAGCATGTCGTCCCGCGTCCGGTCGTCGTAGAGTTGGCCGAAGCTACGCAGGCTCGTGATCGTTCCAATAATCGATGCCAGCGGCGTGCG
>Ga0335076_10003084_pt1 | contig 16682 bp, 16 predicted proteins | sample Lox_Sample_25_FD_206717 | JGI IMG/M metagenome (GOLD analysis project Ga0335076, IMG submission 206717) | Soil microbial communities from Loxahatchee National Wildlife Refuge, Florida, United States - Lox_Sample_2.5 | ecosystem: Environmental > Terrestrial > Soil > Wetlands | place: USA... | reverse complement strand
GGCGCAGTACGACGATCTCTCCACCTACCCCCGGCTCCGCCGCAGCCCTGGCCGCGACGAGCGACCGGTCACGGGCAAGTGCCGCCGACGCGTCCTCGAGGAGCTGGTCGTCGATCGCGCTCTCCTCGTCGATGAGCGCGATGAGGGGAGCCTCCGAGAACTGATACATCCCAGCCCGCGCGACACCCGCGTCGGCAAGTGGGAAGCTCTCGACGCGTGTCGGTACCAGCGGCAGGTACTGCTCGACCAGGTTCCACGTCGTCGCGAGCCCGTCCTCACCGTGAAGCCCGATCAAGAGCTCCGCGGAGTCGATCTGCGGAAGCTCGGCGAGGCTGAGGAGCGTTCGCTCCAGCCGCTCCGCGCAGTCGGCCGTGGTCAGCAGGATGCTTAGTGAGGGATGCTCGCGCCGTTCGCTGCGCGCCTCGCGGACTCTCGTCGCCGCCACGTCAGCCTCCCGGCGTGCCGCAAGGGCACCAGCCGGGAGTGACCATCACAACGAGCTGGTGCCGCCGCAGGTCCACCACGTTCCAAGCGTGGCCTCGACCTGCCGGATGCGGCAATAGCCGTTGGGCTAGGTTCGCAGACCCCACCCGTCGCGGCTACGGCAGTTGCGGGTCGCCGAGCAGGTCTTCCTGGGCGCCGCCGTCGGAGATGCCGAGTGACTCGAGCTTCTCGAGGTACGCGGCGCCCTCGTTGAGCCGTCCACGCCGATTCCATGGCAGCATCAAGAGGTTTGGGTCTTCGGGCCGCAGAGACGCCACGAGTCCCGAGAATAGGCCAAGCCGGCCTTACGAATCAACTAGGGAGGTCTCCGCCACCAGGTGCCTGCGAGGTCGCCCGCAAAGCCCGCTCCCCGGTGACAATCGCCCGCACCGGCCGCGTATCGTAGGGCGAATCGATGGACGACCGAGGCGACGCCCAGAACAGCGGCCAGGACTTCCTGCTCCAGTTCCTCTCCGAGCATCGGGAGAGCAGCCGGCGTCCCGGCGAGCGGGATCACCGTGTGGGTCGGCACCGGACGAAGATCGTTGTGCTGCTGCTGGGAGTCGTGGCCGCTGCTCTCGTCGCCGTCGGCGTAGTGCTCTGGAGAGACTCCACGCACCACCGGTCTGTGAGCCAGGCACCGGCCGTTACCACCGATCCAGGCAAGAGCCGCTCGGCCACTCCGACGCACGTCGAGCGCGGCGGCACGTCCACGTCCCAAGACACGAAAGCATCGCCGTCGCCTCCGAGATCGATCCATGTCACGCTCACCGCCGCTCGAAGCGACTCTTGGGTGCAGATCCGGAGGAACAACTCCACGGGACGAGTGCTCTACGACGGAGTCGTCTCCGAGGGCCGGTCGATCCGTTTCGTCGGCCCGCGCTTCTGGGCGCGCTTCGGCGCCCTGGGCAACTTCGACCTGACCGTCGACGGGCGGCCCGTCCATCCGTCGTTCAGCGGCACGGTCGACACGGTCATCACGGCGGCAACGATCCGGCAGGTCTCCTCCGGCTGAGAGGCACGCCTCGCGCACCCCGGAGCGCTCAAGTCGCTCCGGGGTGCCGCGATGGGGGAAGTGGCCGCAGCGCCGAGGCGAACGCGAATCGCGCGCTCAAAGCGGGCTCCGGCATGGGAGACCCTACGACACTTCCCCTATTCCTGCCTAGTGTCCGTCCCGGACACGCTGCCGGTAATGGTGTCGGAGACGGGAAGGCCGCTTCCCATCCCCGACACACCCGCGCGGAATCCTCAGGGCTAGCGGCCCCGCTGACCCGGCCATGTCATCCTCCCGGCTCGGGCCCGGGCAGGACATCCCTCGGGTGAGGGGTTTTCGGGCGCTGCGGTTCACATGCGGGCGTCGAGCTTGCACGCCGCGACCCGGACGACGCGGCTCCCTCCTTCTGGCCAGGTGACTTGGAGAAGCCGACGCAGTAGCCTGTCGCGGTCGTCACTCCTGAGAGGGATCGGGCGGACGCGAACGGCTTCCGACAAGACCCGCGAGCGGCTGGATCCGGCCAAATGCGGGCCGCGAGGATGCCGCATAGCGTCCCGACCCGGCCCCCCTATGCGGCCAGGGGAACGTCGCTCAACCCCATGGGCCGATGCCTCGGGTGGCCGCACTCGAGGGTCGGCCCACCTCGAATGAGCGGAGCGTCGCGGCGCCGACCGGTTCTTTCCACAGTGTCCACCGAATCCACAGGGCCTGGACACGCGCTGTCACCGGTTCGATACTGCGCGGCGTCTCGACCACGGAGTCACGATGCAGAAGAAGCACCGCGAACGCACGATCGCAGCCCTCCCTCTCCGGTGCCTCGAGTGCCGGCGTCCGTGGGTCGAGTCGACAGAGCGCTGGCGCATCTACCTCAGTGGTGAGAATCCCTCGATACCGCTCACCTACTGCCCTGAGTGCGCACAGCGCGAGTTCGGGTAAGAGGGGGAAAGGCCGGTGCCAGGGCTTCGCAGGGCCGCCTGCGTAGCCCGGGCACCGAGGCGGTCAAAACGAAGGTCGCCCCCTCGCAGACGAGATCGATTCTCCCATGCCCGGGTCGGCAGGGCAAATGGTCCAGAGAAGTCGCTGCCGGCGGCGGATCTGCGGCCAGACCCGCCGCCGGAGTGCGACTGGCTCCGCACGGTTTAGCCGTGCGATGACAACCCGACGGTAAAACGTCGCGCGTACCAGCGCCTACTCCCCATTGGGAGCGTATCCATCCGAGGCCGATTCGAATGCGTCTTCCGCTTGTGAAGTTACCAACGCGCCGGCGACGATTCTCTCGTCGTCGGTTCGTTCAGTCGCTGCTGTAGGCCTGCCTTCAGGCAGCCGCAGGCGTGAGGTCCGTCGCCGCCTGTTCGTCCCGAGGATTCGGCAGCAGCCCGTTGACCTGCGCCCACCGGCTCGCCTCGGTGCGGTTACCCACGTCGAGCTTCCGATAGATGTTCGAGAGGTGGAACTTCACCGTCTGCTCGGTCACCCACAGCATCCGAGCGAGCTGAGAGTTCGAGTGCCCCTCGGCCACGAGCTGAAGGATTTCCAGCTCGCGCTTCGTGAGATCGTGCGCCACCGGCTGCACCTCCGCAGCCGAGGGTCGGAGCCGGTGGTCGTGGCTCCCGGTCGTCGCGAGGTAGATCGACCGCTCGAAAACCTGTCGGATCGCCGACGCGAGATCCTCCTGCCGCGCGGTCTTGATGCAGTACGCAGACGCGCCTGCCGCGAAAGCCGCATCGATCGCCTCGAAGCCGGTGTTGTCAGAGACGACGATCGACTTCAACTCGGGATGCTTCTGCGTCGCTCTCCTGATGCAGGAGATCTGCTCGCTGACGACCGGGTCGACGCCGGCGATGAACACGTCGGGCCGGTGCTCGTCGATCAGCTCAAGTGCCTCGTCGCCGTCCATCGCCTGGGCGAGGACTTCGAACCCAACATCCAGAAGAAGCTTGTCCATTGCATCCAGCCAAAGTGGATGCCGGTCGAGGATGACCGCAGACCTATCCGTCGTACCCCTCATCGAAAGGGCCGCCTTTCGATCGAAGTTACAGGTCCCACCTGCTCCGTCGTAGAGGAAAGGTGTAGGCCTTCTTCTACATGCCGTTTGGGGTGGTGTAAAGAGGGTCCGCCAGAAAACTAAACTTTTAGGGGTCCGGAAGCCGCCGAAAGTTCTCACTCGTTCGGGGGGTTCTGCTATGCCGGTCCCTTAGCCTGCGCTTGCTCCGGTTAGGTACGCCTCGACCTGAAGGTTGAAGAGGTCGGCGTACGAGCCGCCGAGCACCATGAGCTCCTCGTGCGTGCCCGACTCGCTCACCCGGCCGTGCTCGAGGACGTAGATCCGATCGGCCGAGCGGACGGTGGAGAAACGGTGCGAGACGAGCAGGACCGACCGGCCGCCTGCCAGTTGCCGCATCTGCTGGAACAGCTCGGCCTCGGCCCGCGGATCGAGTGAGGCCGTCGGCTCGTCGAGGATGAGGAAGTTGCCGGCCCGGAAGAACGCCCGTGCCAGCGCGAGCCGCTGCCACTGCCCGACCGAGAGCTCATGGCCGCCGAAGAACTGCGGGCCGAGGCGGGTCCCGTAACCCTCGGGCAGCTTCGAGAGGAAGCGCGTGGCCCCCGCGCGCTCGGCCGCGGCCGCCGCACGTTCGTGGTCTTGGGCGAGGTCAGGCCGCCCGACGACGATGTTGTCGTACGCGGACAGGTGGTACTGGACGTAGTCCTGGAACAGGACCGTGATGTCTTCGCGAGCCTCGCCGCCGGGCCGCGTCGCGACGTCGACGGCGTTCCAGAGGATGCGGCCGGCCTGCGGACGGTAGAGCTGGCAGATCAGCTTCACCAACGTCGTCTTGCCCGAGCCGTTCTCGCCTACCAGGGCCACCACCTCGCCCGGCTCCACCTCGAGCGAGACGTCCTCGAGCACCGGGGCGGGGCTGCTCGGGTAGGCGAACGAGACGTTCTCCACCCGAAGTCCGCTGAACTCGCGCGGGGCTCGCCGCGGCGGCTGGTCGCCTGGGTCCGGCGCCGGCTCGCCCTCCTCAGGGGCAAGCTCGAGGAAGCTGCGATAGTCGTCGAGGAACATGCCCGACTCGATCAACGAGCCCACACCCGTGGTGAGCAGGTTCAGGCGGATGCCCAGCTGCTGCATGGCAAGTCCGGCAGTGAGGGCAGAGGCGACGGGGATGCTGCCGTGGGCAAGGAGATATAGCAGTGCTCCGAGCGCTACGACCGTGCCGACCATACCTGCACCGCTGCCGAGCAACGCGACCTTCAGACGCGCGCGGAGGAAGAGCTTGAACTGCCGGACGCGCTCGTTCGTCAGCGCATCCCAGCGCTTGCGTAGGAACCGACCTGCGCCGAACGCGCGGATCTCCTTCGCCGGCTCACGGTCGGTAAGCAGCTCGAGCAAGTACAGCCGCTCGCGGCTTTCCGGAGTCATCGCGTACTCGAACCGGTATGCCTGGCGTCCATTGTGGATCGCCGCGAGCAAGGGGAAGACGGCGGCGAGTGCGACGAAGACGAGCAGTACCGGCTGCAGCATCGCGATCACCACGGCGATCCCGAGACTCATCAGGATGCCCGTGGTCAGGGCCAGCAGACTGTTGACGAGGTCGACTGTCCGGTAGACGCCGGAGTTGCGCGCGCGCTGGAGCTGGTCGTAGAAGGCAGGCTTGTCGAACGAGTCCAGCTCCACGGCCCCCGCCACGCCGATGATTCCGTCGAAGGCGTGCCTTGCCGTGAGCTCGGAGAGGAGCCGCTGCTCGTAGTTCAGGAATGCGCCGAGCGAGCTGAGGACCGCCGTGATCGCCGCCAGCAGTCCGAACCAGAGATAGACGCTCGAGACCGGCTGTCCGTGGCTGACGTCGACGAGCCCTTCCAGGATCTGGCGGGTGATCAAGAGCTGCAGACCGATGCCGACCGCCGCTGCGAACTGGAGGAATCCGGTCAGCAGAAGATGTCCCCTGGCGGCCTGCCACACGAGGCTTAGCGCGCCGAGCCCCAGCCTCGGCACCTGCCGAACCTGGGCGGCCCTATTCGAAGGAGATTGCAGGTCGAGCACGGTCGGCTGCGCGCGACCGCCCCCCAGCGGGGTGGCGCCTACGGCGGCGGCGTTCTCGCTCACGCCGCCAGCAGGCCCTGCGCGGAAAGGCTGTTCAGAAACGCGTCGACGTCGGTCCCGGCCCGTCCCTCCTCCACGCCGAAGTCGGCGACGAGGAGGGCGACGAGCGCCTCGCGGGAGGTTCCCCCAGCGAGCGATTTCCAGAGCAGCGCCCCGGTCGCGTTCGTCGCCAAGTATGAGGACGACTCGTGGCCGAGCGCGATCACTTCGCCGTCGATCTCGCGCCACGAGACGGCTTCTGAGTTGAGACGGATCTCCGTCATGGGCCCGGCACTGAGCGTAGTTCGCCCGGGCCTGGCCCGAAAGCTCTCGAGGAGAGAACTGGCTGCGAACTAGCCTCCTGGCTAGGACGCTCTACTCCGGCGGCGCGGCATCGTTTGAGTGATGAGCGTCCCAGATCCGGCCGCCACCGCCGCGCCGCCGGCCGCCACCAAGTCGGCCTTCGACGCAACACGTCGGACGCTGCGTCGGCATCCCGGCATCTCGCTGGGCGTCGCCCTGACGCTCGTGGCCGTGGTCTCCCAGATTCTGACGCAGGCGATTGACTTCGAGTTCTTTCAACTCCGCATCGGCCTGTTGGATGCGGACAGCCACGCGAGCATCTTCGGAGTAGCCAGCCTCGCGGCACAGGCTCTGGCGGCGTTGGCGGCGGCGGAACGAAGCCGCGCGTGCCGCTGGTCGACGGGATGGATGGCGGCGGCGCTGTTGACCGCTCTCCTCCTCGTCGTCCGGGTCGGCGTGAGCTTCCGAGCTGCGCTCTTGTTGGGGCCGGTCGCGCTGCTGTTCGTTCTCCTCTGGTATCTGACGTCCTCCGACTCGACGCCCGCGCGGACCGTGGTGCGCCTAGGGCTCGGCGCGCTCGTCCTCTCGTACGTTGTCCATGCCTTCGGACCACACGTCGTTGCTGCGCTCGGCTACGCCGGCAACACGTGGCCGTATCAAGTGAAGGGCATGCTCAAGCACTCCGCGGAATTGGCCGGCTGGCTGCTCGTGGCCACAGGCGTCTTCGAGGCCCGCCCGGTGGCGACTTCACGGCGGCGCTGAGCATGAGTGCTCGCGATCCGGTCGCCGTCACGCCGGCCGCCGGTTGGACGACCGGCCGACGGCTATGGGTGCTGATCGAGATTGCCGCGACCTACTGGCGCGCCCGCTGGTGGCTCTTCCGGCTGAGCTTCCCGGCCGCGGTGGCAGCCGCTCGCGATGTCAGAGCGACGGATCTCGGCCCGGCCGGCGCCGCCGACCAAACGGCTGCGGCAGTCCGGCTCGGCCGAGCCGTGGAGCGCACGTTGCGACTCGCTCCGTTCGACTCCCGCTGCCTCGTCAAGGCCCTCGTCCTCACTCGGATGCTCTCGCGCCGCGGCATCGGCAGCTCATTCGTGATCGGCGTTCGCCCCCGCTCAGACTTCGCAGCCCACGCGTGGCTCGAGCGCGACGGGGTCGCACTGCTCCCGACGACCGACGGTTTCCACCGCCTCAGCGAGCTGTGACGGTGTCGGGAGGTTCGAACCAGACGTGTGCGCCATCGCGTCGCATCGTCCCGAGTGCGACCTCCGCGTCTGACGATTCCGCCGTCTCCCGCCGGCGCCACCACGACGCGATATCACGCGGCAGTGCCCGCCACAGGTGGTGCCGCTCGGCGAGCGCGTCGAGGAACTGCACGTAGAAGGAGCGTTTGTCGGGTTCCCCGAGGTAGCCCGCATCCGGATGGCTCAGGCAATGGATGAGCCCGTGGCGCGCCTCGATCTCGTCGACCATCGTCAGCCACCTCTGCGCCGAGCGTTCGCGCAGCAGCGTGAAGAGCGTGTGATCCTGCGGAAGCGTGTAGGGAAGCTCGACGAGCGGGCCGAGTCGGAACGGCCAGAGCGTGCAGCACCCGCCCGGCTGGGGCTCGTACGGGTCCGAGTGGAACATCGTGGTGTCGTAGGAGACCGGTAGCTCCGGAAGCCACTCGACGACGCGATGTGTCGAGGGCGATCGGAAGCCGATCGCTCCCAGTTTCCGTGCCGCGTGACGCAGCCCGGGCAGCTGACGCTCGAACTCTTCCCGCGACGAGAAGAGGGAGCGATCGTGGTGGAGCCCGTGGAGGCCGATCTCGAATCCACGGCTGTCGAGCTCGCGAACGATCCCCATGTCGATCGGGTACTCGTCACCGACGATGTTGAACGACGATCGGAACCCGCGCTCCTCCTCGAGATCAGCAATTTCGGTCGCGAGTCGGAGCCCGTCGGCGGACTCGACGTCGTGCGTGAGCATTAGCGCTGCGTGGTGGGAGTGCGGCCAGAACCAGCGGAACGAGGCGCGCGGCGTCCCGTCAGTCGTGAGAAGGCAGAGGGCGTAGAAGCGCATGAGACGATCGACGCTCTCGTCGAGCGGCCACTTTGGGAATTCCGGCAGGCCGGCTCGTCGTACGAAGACTCGTCGCGCGGAAAGCAGCAAGCCGCGCGGGATGAGTCGCTTCATGGCGTAGTACACCTGCAACTGCTTCGTGCTTAGAGCGCGGAGCGAGCCGTGCGCCCTCCACGCTTCGGAGACATAGCTGCGGTACGCCTCGTCGAAGTCGAACGGAACCCGCACGACTCTCTCGTCGGAGTCGAAATAGGCGCTCACCTGGCCGCCCGAGGGGAGCGCGAACCGCATCAACTCCTCGCCGTGCTGCGGCACCTCTCGCGGCCGAACGAGGAGCTGCCACCCGTCCTCCCGCGTCAGCCAGGTGAGCTCCCCAGTTCCGGCCTGTGCGTCGAGCAGCGGCGAAGCAACCGGTAAGAGCAGCCGCTCAAGGGTCGTGCTGTCCGCCGTCACACCCTCCGCCGTCGCGCGCGACTGCATCCGTGTGGAGTGCTGAATCGCCGTTGAGCGACACTAGCGCATCGTCCAGTGCCAGCTGGCGCGAGTCGTGCCATGCTGAGGCGAACTTCGGATGGCCTCTCCTGATCAGCATCACTCCTCCGACCACTCGATGACGTCGCCGACCTGCGATGTCGCGATCATCGGTGCCGGCCCTTACGGGCTGGCTGCCGCTGCGCACCTGCGCCGCGACATGGACCTCGAAGTACGGATCTTCGGCGACCCCATGTCCTTCTGGCAGTCGATGCCGCGGGGGATGATGCTCCGGTCGCGCTGGGAGGCCTCGCACATCGCTTTCCCAGCGGGTGACCTGAGCATCGATGCTCACCTCGCCGAGACGGGTGAGCGCTTCGGTGCGCCGATCCCCCTCGAGCGCTTCATCGACTACGGCATCTGGGTGCAGCAGCGGGTCGCTCCCGACGTCGATCGCCGTCGAGTGACCTCCGTCCGTCGTGAAGCCGACGGCTTTGCACTCGCCATCGACGACGGCGAGTCCCTCCATGCGCGTCGAGTCGTCATCGCTGCTGGGATCGCCCCGTTTGCGCAACGGCCGACGGAGTTCGACGACCTTTCGGCGGATGCCGTCTCGCACACGTCCGAGTGGGACGACCTTTCGGTCCTCTCGGACCGGCGCGTCGCTGTCGTGGGCGGCGGTCAGAGCGCGCTCGAGTCGGCAGCCCTTCTCCACGAAGGCGGCGCGCGCGTGGAAGTCATCGCGCGGCGCGAGTCCCTCAACTGGCTCAAGGGTGGCGTGATCCAGCGCCGCCTCGGTCCGTTCAAGCCGATCTTCTACGCGCCGACCGACGTCGGCCCACTCGGGATGAGCCGTCTTCTCGCTGTGCCTGAAGCGTTCCGGAAGTTCCCACGTACCACGCAGGACAAGATGGCGCGGCGGGCGATCCGCCCGGCAGGCGCGAAGTGGCTCCAGAATCGGCTCCTCGACGTCCCGCTGACGACCGGTCGATGCGTCGTCGCGGCACGGAACGGCGACGGTGTCCTCATCGAGCTCGACGACGGCACGACGCGGCACGTCGACCACGTGATGCTCGGAACGGGCTACCGGGTCGACGTCGGGCGCTACGAGTTTCTCGACGAGAAGCTGCTGGCGGGGGTAGATCGGATCGGCGGCTATCCCGTGCTGCGGCGAGGCCTCGAGTCGTCGGTGCCCGGACTTCACTTCCTCGGAGCGCCGGCCGCGTGGAGCTACGGCCCCCTCATGCGCTTCGTCTCCGGCACTTGGTGGGCAGGCAGTGCGCTGCGCCACGCAGTGACCGGCCGTCGCGCACGCTAGGCGGGTGCAAAGGACAATGCGTCGGCGCGCGCCGACTCTCGGAGCAGAAACTGCCGGCGCACTCGTAGTCGGGGGCGACTATCAGGGGCTAGGCATCATCCGCAGCCTCGGCCGTCGGGGCATCCCAACGTGCGTGATCGACGACGAGCACTCGATCGGACGGTTCTCCCGCTACGCGACCTACTCCTGTCGCGTGCCGGGTCTTCGCGACGATACGGCGGCGGTCGATGCCGTCCTCGCGGCCGTGCAGCGCTTCGGTCTGGACGGATGGGTGCTGTACCCGACGCGCGACGAGCATGTCGCGGCGTTCGCGCTCGCGCGCGAGCGGTTGTCCGAAGTTCTCCGCGTGCCCACGCCGCCGTGGGATGTCGTGCGATGGGCATATGACAAGCGGAACACGTACGAGCTCGCCGAGCGGATCGGTGTCCCGACTCCGCGATGGTGGCTCGTCGACGGTGTCGACGGGCTGGAGAAGGTGGACGGCGAGCCACCGTGGGCGATCAAGCCGGCCATCAAGGACCACTTCGTCTATGAGACGAAGGCGAAAGCGTGGCGTGCGGACAGCCGTGAGGAGCTACGGCAACTGGTCGTGCGAGCGAGCGGGCTCGTAGGCCCGCACGAGGTTCTCGTTCAGGAGCTCATCCCGGGGAACGGCGAGAACCAGCACGCGTACTGCGCCTTCTTCCGCGAGGGCGAGGCCGTCGCAAGCATGGTCGTCGAACGACGCCGCCAGCATCCGCCCGAGTTCGGCCGTGCCAGCACATACGTGCGCACCATCGAGTCGAGCCGCCTCGAGGAGTGGTCGTGTCGCCTTCTGCGTGAGATGGACTACTACGGACTCGTGGAGGTCGAATTCAAGGTCGATCCTCGCGACGGGCAACCGAAGTTGCTCGATGTCAACGCGCGAACCTGGGGCTACCACACGTTGGGCGCCTGTGCCGGCCCCGACTTCTCGTATCTGCTCTACCGAGATCAGGTCGGCCTTCTGGTGGCCGGCGATCGAGCCGCTCTCGGCAGGACATGGCTCAGGCTCGCGACGGACCTTCCTGTGGGGGTGCTCGAGATACTCCGCCGGCAGACCCGCCTCAGGGACTACGTTCGGACACTGCGGACTGCGAGCACGGAGGCGGTCTTCGCCCGCGACGATCCACTCCCGGGACTCGCCGAAGTTGCGCTGATCCCCTATCTGGCACTTCGCCGGGGCTTCTGAGCAAGTCTCCACCGCGACGACCGCGCACGTCTCAGGGAGCCGGGACGGCCCGATCCTCCTCGTCGGGAGGATTCCTCCCGCGACCTCGTGTCGCCTCGTCCCCGAGCTCCAAACCGTGACTCGAACGCGGCATGCCCGCATGGCGCAGCGCGATACGCGTGCGGGCGAGCTTCGCCTTCCAACCTTCCTCGGGAGCGCGCAGCAGGTCCTTCCGGAGGCTCGACAGCGACTGCGCGACGGCTTCACGCGGGGGGAGCGCCCAGAACCCGGAGACCCACCCCTGGAGATGCCCCTCCAGCACGGTTCGCTCGCGGACCGCGGGTAGGTGGCGCGCCCACAGGCGAAGAGCCAGCGGCGGCAGGCCCTCTTCGAACAGCGCCGCCGCTGCCGCTTCGGTCGTGCCCCAGAGGGATTCGATCCGCCAGGCACGCACGAGCCGCTCGACTTCGGCCTGCTCCGCCTCCGCCGCCAGCGCTGCGATGTCGACGAGATCCCTGAGAGTGCGCAGCGGCTCGTGCGCCCAGGCGTGCGCGGCGAGCAGGACCGCGTGCCGCGCAGGATCCGGCGCGAGAATGCCGTCGATTCCCAGGGTGGAAGGCGCCGCCGCTTCGATCAACTCGGCCGCCATCCCTGCCGGACGGTGAAGCCGGTCCGGCCATTTCGCAGTGCTGTGGATCTCGACCGCGAGGGGGAGCCCCTGCCAGGCGAGCGGGCGTAGATGGTGGAGCCGGTAATAGAGCTCCGGATCGCCCACCTCGACGAAATCGCCACCGCGCAGCTGCTCGTGGGTCAGCCGGGCGTTCGGCACGAGGAGGTCGAGGTCGCCGAACAAGCGAGCCGACTCCGGATAGCGACGGGCGACCTCCGGCCCTTTCATGAGCACGACCGGTCCGTCGCAGTTCGCTCGCACGGCCTGCAACACGGGCCTGACTGCGAGCATCCGGACGGCGGCTTCCCGCTCCTCGGCCAGCCACGACGCAGGAACGGCACGGCCCATTCGTCTCAGCGTCACGGCGGCAAGCGGGGCCAGCCGATGCGCGAGCACTCCCTCCTCGGACGCCGCGTCGAAGCGCTTTTCGAGCGCTTTCCAAAGGGAGGAGTTCCTTTCCGCCACCGTCGCAGCGTAAACGCGCGGGATCGAAGCCAACACGCCCTCTCGAGGGTCATTGCTCCTCGGAAGGGGCCACGGAGCCTGCACGGATGGCGAGTGGTCGCGGTGACCGACAGCGACTAGCTTGATTGGGATGTCCCACGAATTCGATCCATCCGCTGAGGAGGCGTCGGCCCCATGCGTGTCCTCGTAACGGGTCACCACGGTTACATCGGCTCGGTGCTCACCGTGCTCCTCGCCGAGGCGGGACACAACGTGGTGGGACTCGACTCGTTTTACTTCCGAGGTTGCGACTTCGGAGACGCGAACGAGTGGTCCGAGGCGATCGTCGCCGATCTGCGGGACGTCGGCCCCGCGACCCTGTTCGGCTTCGACGCGGTCGTCCATCTGGGCGCACTCTCCAACGATCCTCTCGGCGACGTCGATCCGGCCTGGACCTACAACATCAACCGTGACGGCGCGGTCGACCTCGCACGAGCGGCGAAGGAGGCGGGAGTCGGCCGCTTCGTCTTCGCGTGTTCTTGCAGCATGTACGGCGCCGTCGACGGCGACGCGCCCGTTGACGAGAGCTATCCCCTTCGCCCGCTCACGCCCTACGCCGAGTCCAAGGTCCGTGCAGAGGAAGTGATCCTCGGCCTCTCGGACTCGGGCTTCGTGCCGATCTCGATGCGGAACGCGACGGCCTACGGCGTCTCCCCCCGGCTCCGACTCGACATCGTCCTCAACAACCTGGTTGCCTGGGCGCATACCACCGGTGAGATCCGGTTGCTGAGCGACGGCATGTCGTGGCGTCCACTTGTGCACATCCGCGACATCGCCAAGGTGACGGCCGCGCTCCTTGAGGCCGACCCCCGAGCCGTCTCAGGCGAGGCGTTCAACGTCGGGACCAGCCAGCAGAACTACCGGATCCGCGATCTCGCCGAGACGGTCCGTCGGCGGCTTCCGCATTGTCGCGTGACCTATGCGGAGGGAGCATCTTCAGACCCCCGCAGCTACCGCGTCGACTTCGCCAAGCTGGAGACATGCCTACCCGAGTGTCGCCTCGACTGGACTGCGGAGCTCGGCACGGACGAGCTCGCCACCGCCTACGAGAGAGTGGGTGTGACCCTCGACGATCTTCAGGCAGGCGACCGCTACATCCGGCTGAACCACCTCAAGCGGCTGCTTCAGGCGGGTGACCTCGACGCCAACCTCCACTGGACGGGCGCCGAGACGAAGACGTCTGCATGAGCACAGGCGACGCTTCGGCCCTACCCGGCTCCCCGCGGGCAGGCCATTGCCCTTCCTGCCGGTCGCCGCTGCTCACCCGCATACTCGATCAACGCGATCTGCCGATCCACACTTCGGCGCTGCTGTCCTCAAGGGCCGAGGCTGTCGCGTATCCGCGGGCCGATCTCAGCCTCGACGTTTGCCGGGCCTGCGGCTTCATCAGCAACTCGGCCTTCGAGGCGCCAGGACACGACTACAGCCGGAGTTACGAGGAAGTCCAGTCGTTCTCGCCGCGTTTTCGGGACTACGCCGCGAGACTTGCCGACGAGCTCGTTGAGCGCCACGCGCTGGTAGGGCGTGACGTGTTCGAGATCGGATGTGGCCGCGGTGACTTCCTGACGGAGCTGGTGCGCCGGACGCACGGACGCGGGTTAGCCGTCGATCCGAGCTACCGGGACGGCGATCTGGAACCCGAGTTCGTGGACCGCGTCACGATCGACAGAGCGTTTTTCGCAGCGGAGCAGGTTCCGCCTGACACCGGCTCCATCGTCTGCCGGCACACACTCGAGCACGTGCACGACGTAGCAGGGTTCCTGCGCGAAGTGCGAGCCGCACGCGAGCAGGCATCGGGAGCCGTCGTCCTCTTCGAGGTTCCGGATACCCGGCGAGTGCTCGAGGAGGGAGCCTTCTGGGATCTCTACTACGAGCACTGCTCATACTTCACCGCCGGCTCGCTTGCACGCGCGTTTCGCTCGGCGGGCATCGCTCCCAGCCGGCTCGAGCGAACCTTCGACGACCAGTACCTGTTCATCACCGCGGCGGCCGGACACGATGAGCCTTCCGAGCCGCTGCCGGAGGAGGAGACCGCGCAGGAGGCGGTCGCCCTGGCCGAGCGCTTCAGCGCGGCGTTCGACGAGACGCAACGCTACTGGCGAGGCAAGCTGCGCGCAGCCCGGGCGCGCGGAGCCAGAACCGTGATCTGGGGCTCGGGCTCGAAGGGGGTCGGGTTCCTCTCGATGCTCGGGGTCGTCGGCGAGGTCGACTACGCGGTCGATGTCAATCCCGACAAGCACGGGATGTTCATGCCGGGCACGGGCCACGAGATCGTGTCGCCAGACCGGTTGGACATAGTGCGTCCCGACCTCGTCGTGGTGATGAACCCCATCTACAGAGACGAGATTGCCGAGGACCTCGCGCGTCGCGGCATCGAAACCGAGCTGGTCACCCTCGGTTCCGCGTCGGATGCGCGTCGGCATGCGCAGATGTGAGTAGGTTGGAGACGTGGCGGACGCGTTAGCAGTGCGGGTCGGCGGATCTCACTGCCGCTTCTGCGAGGCGCCGCTCGAGTTGACCATGGTCGATCTCGGGAAGTCCCCGCTGTGCGAGAGCTTCCTGCCGGCCGACCGGCTCGAAGCTATGGAGCCCTTCTTCCCGCTCCACGTCAGGGTGTGCGAGCGCTGCTGGCTCGCGCAGGTGCCGTCGTTCGTCCCACCGGCCGAGATCTTCGAGGAATACGCCTACTTCTCCGCATACTCGGAATCGTGGGTCGAGCACGCCCGCCGCTACGTCGAGATGATCACGGAGCGGCTCGGGTTGACGGCCGAGAGCTTCGTCGTGGAGCTCGCGTCGAACGACGGCTACCTGCTGCAGCACTTCGTGCCGAAGGGCATCCCCGTGTTGGGGATCGACCCGGCCGCGAACGTTGCGAAGGTGGCCAAGGAGCGCGGGGTGCCGACGCTCGTCGAGTTCTTCGGACGAGAGCTCGCCGGGCGGGTGGTGGCCCAGCGCGGTCACGCCGATCTCGTGCTCGGCGCGAACGTGCTCGCGCAGGTCCCCGACCTGAACGACTTCGTCGCCGGCGTCTCGGTGCTGCTCGCGCCGGAGGGCACGACGACCTTCGAGTTCCCGCATCTCGCCCGCCTGCTCGAGGGCATGCAGTACGACACGATCTACCACGAGCACTACTCCTATTTCTCGCTGACGACGATCCGGAAGGTCTTCGCGGCGCACGGCCTCGACGTCGTCGACGTCGAGGAGCTGCCGAGCCACGGCGGCTCGCTCCGCGTGTACGGCGCCCACGCCTACGCAGGACGCGAGCCGACCCAGGCGGTGGCGGAGCTCCTCGAGCAAGAGGAAGCGGAGGGTCTGCTCGCCCCCGACCGGTACCAGCGGTTCGCGGACGACGTGGTGGAGTCGAAACGGGCGCTGCTAGAGCTCCTGATCGACCTCAAGCGCGACGGGAAGCAGGTTGTCGGCTATGGCGCTCCGGGCAAGGGGAACACCCTCCTCAACTACTGCGGTATCCGGACCGACTTCCTCGACTACACAGTCGACCGCAACCCGTACAAGCACGGGCGTTACACCCCGGGGACGCACATCCCTATCTTCCCCCCGGATCGCATCGCCGAGACGCGGCCGGACGCGATCCTCATCCTGCCGTGGAACCTTGCGCGTGAGATCGCCGAGCAGCTCTCCTATACGAAGGAGTGGGGCGCGAGCCTCATCGTGCCCATCCCGACGGCAACGGTGCTCGAATCCCCCCGGATCGCCGGTTGACGCCGGGCGGGGCGCAGCCTTCACTTCGAAAAGCGTGAGCGCCCAGGTGGGACCGGTCCTGTGAAGGTCGTGATCTTCTGCGGCGGCCTCGGCGTGCGCATGGGCGAGGAGACGCAGCGCATCCCGAAGCCGATGGTCGAGATCGGCGGCCGGCCGATCCTGTGGCACATCATGCGCTACTACGCCGCCTGGGGGCACAACGACTTCGTGCTGTGCCTCGGTTACAAGGGCGACGTCGTCAAGCGGTACTTCCTCGAGTACAACGGCGCGATGCTCAACGATTTCGTGCTCGACCGGAACGGCGAGGGCGCCAAGCTCGAGCTCCTCTCGCGCGACCTCGAGGAGTGGCGGATCACGTTCGTCGACACCGGAATGAACGCGACGATCGGCGAGCGGCTCAAGGCGGTCGAGCCGTACCTCGCCGAGGAGGACGTATTCCTCGCAACCTACGGCGACGGACTCACAGATGCGCCGATGCCGTTGCTGATTGACAGCTTCCTCGCACACGGCAAGGTCGCGCAGTTCATCTCGGTACCTCCCCAGTTCAACGCACACCTCGTCTCGACAGACGCGGGAGGCACTGTCGTCGCGGTGGAGGACATGAGCCGCTCGAGCATTCGCATCAACGGGGGCTACTTCGCCTTCCGTCGCGAGATTCTCGGCCTGATCGAGCCCGGCGACGAACTCGTCGAGGAAACGTTTGAGCGCCTGATAGCCGCAGGTGAGCTCGTCGCGTATCCCTACGACGGCTTCTTCGGCGCGATGGACACGATCAAGGATCGGCAGCGGCTCGAGACGATGCACGAGACGGGTCAGGCGCCGTGGCAGCACCCGCGGCTCGACCTGCTCGACCAGCTCGCCCTCTGACCTTTACGCTCG
>Ga0335076_10003083_pt1 | contig 16683 bp, 21 predicted proteins | sample Lox_Sample_25_FD_206717 | JGI IMG/M metagenome (GOLD analysis project Ga0335076, IMG submission 206717) | Soil microbial communities from Loxahatchee National Wildlife Refuge, Florida, United States - Lox_Sample_2.5 | ecosystem: Environmental > Terrestrial > Soil > Wetlands | place: USA... | reverse complement strand
GATCGTCGTCGGCGAACCGACGATCGAAAAGGGCTTTGACAAGGCCGTCACGGGCGCCGCGAAGGTCGTCAAGCGCTCGCTGGACGCCACGACCGACGAGATCGCGAGCGAGCTGCAGGAAGCCGTCAGCAGCTAGCGCCCTTGCGGGTGCCGATTGCCGCGCGGTCTGGAGAGGGCATGCGTCGAGGTGCGAGCTGCGCTGCTACGCGAGTTGGCTTCGCGTGGCCGCGCTTCTCGCCCGCCTCGAGCGCGGGGCGGCTCAGCGGCGCTCGGCACCCTGACACCACGACGTCCGCCACGGCCGGTGTGCCGAAGTAGCCGAAGTGGGACTTGGCGACGTCCATCGCCCCGCGTCGCAGCGGCGAGCCGAACTGTCCTCGGCCCGCCTCGACGCTGCGCTCGTGTGGTTCGATGGCCAGAACACGGCGATCGCGAGGTTCGCGAGCGCGCTCGAGCGATCAGACGCCGAGGAGCCGTGGCTGCGCGAGCTGGGGTTCATCGAGCATCACCGCGACGGGCGGCTGCTGCTTCGTGCCACGGTCGCCGAGCACGATCTCGATGACCCGGACAGCGATCACGTCTGCACGCATGCGTCGGGAGTCTGCAGCCGTGCGGTTGGGCTACTGGGAGCCCTGCTGCGATCGCCCGCAGTCGCCACCGCGCTGCTGCCCGACCGCAGCATCGGCGAGCGGGCGGGCGGGCCGAACGCGACCGAGACCGAGACGGAGCCATTCGTGCAGCGCCTCCGCAGAGCGCTGCCGAGCGGATGCTCCGCGATCGTGTTGGTCGCGACGGCCGCTGACGTCGACGAACTGATCGTGGCGATCGGTGAGGGCGCACGTGGGACCGTCAGGCGCACGCTCACGTCCGCGCAGGAAGCCGCGCTGGAGGCATCACTGCGCGCGCCCCCGCCGCCCGAGAGCTCCGGCTGAGCCCCGGGTCCTCTGCACGCGCGCGCCCGGACTGCTCCGTGGCTCGCCGTGATCAGGGGCTCGCGCCCATCCGGTCGGAGAGCTGATCGAGGGTGAGCCCGTAACGTTCGAGGACGGGCCCGTCACGGTCCAGGTCGATTGGGTCTGGCAGCTGCGCCATGACTTCCTCGATCACCTCCGCGGGGTACCCGGCGCCCTGCATCACGTCGCGAGCGTCGGCGTGCGAGATGGTCTGTGCGAACGGCGCCATCAGCTGCGCTCCTGCGCGAGCATGCCGAGCAGATGGGCGGCCGCAAGCTCGATGTCGCTGTGCCGATACTGCCCTGCGCGCGACTCCGCTGCCAGCAGCGCGCAGCGGTGGACGTTCTCGAAGTCGCCGTAGGGGAACTCGTAGCGCTCTTTGGTGTGCTCGCGCTTGGCCTCGTTGACACCGAGGTGCCACCGCGCGTACGCGTCCAGGCCGTGCTCTTCGATGAAGCCGTTCTCGGCGGCCGCAGACGGTTGGTGCTTGCTCCATTCGCCACGGCCGTCGAGCACGCAGTGTCCCTCCTTGATGAGCCGCTGTGCGTGCTCATACGCCGTCCGGTTGACCTTGACTGCCATCGTTCCAATCCTTTCGCGGTTGCCAGATGTCGGTGTCGCTCGCCGGACACGCGCCTGAGCGGGCCGGAGGTGCTTTGCCATTCCGACTCGCCCGGGCGCGGCCGCTGCGAGCTGCTCGCTGAGCCGCGTGGCGTCAGTACTCGACGAGAATGCGATCGTCGACGTCGGTCACGCCCGGGGCGGCCCATGCGGCCGCCAGCGCCTCGTCGTGCTCGGCCCACGAGCTAACGGGACCTTCGAGGGTGAGCGTCCCGTTCGAGGTCGAGACTGAGAGCTCGTCGGCGTCGAGCCCCGCGTTGCGCTTGAACGCCTTGCGGATGTCGGTCTGGACGGCTTGCGCCTGGGGCGCCGGGCTCAGCGCGATCTCGTCGAGGACGTCGATCACACCAGGCACGTTCGCCGCGACGAGCTCTGCGTCTTCACGCTGAAACTGCCATTCGACGGTACCCGTGAGGGTGACAGACCCGTCGTCGACCTTCGCGTCCACGGTTTCGGGGATGAAGACATCCAGCGCGAGCGCGCGTAACACGTCCCCGCGCACGTCGGCGTCCTCGCGCGCGAACTCATCCAGCAGGTGGACCTCGAGCTCGTTGCGCACCGAGCGCACCCCGTAGACCCGCGCGGCCGCCTTCTTGGCCTCGTGCTTCTCGCGAAGGCTGCCGACGGTCCCGCGCAGCGTTATCTCGCCGCCGTCGGCCGACACCGCGATCGCCGCGTTATCGACCTTTGGGTCCCAGAAGAGTTCTTCGGTGACGTTGTTGATCAGATCTTGGTCGGACATGTACGTTGCCTTTCGTTGGGATTGCGTAAATGCAGCTGGTTCTGCGGGCCAGCGCCAGGCTCGCGCCGGGTGCGCCGAGCATGCGCGGCCACGCCCTGTGTCGGCTCGCGTCGACGCGCGCAGGCGTAACCAGGCTCCAATCACGTGGCCACGCTGCGTCCGCCGGAGGGCGGCCTCCTGTCTCAGTCCACGCGGAGCGCGAAGACGCGCGCGTGTGGTTGGACTCGATGCTCGGTTGCGATGGGTTCCAGTCGAGTCTCGGCCGCGATCGACGCATGTCAATACGAATCCTTTATGGAATCGCGCCTGCGCCGGTAGCGCGCCCGGCAGCCGCGTGAGGCGAGCGCTAGAAGGCGGCGACTTCGCGGGCGCGGCGGGATCGGGACGCCCCTACGACGAGCCGTCGTCGTTTCCGCGCCCAGGGTCCACTGGCTGGCGCGCAGGCGGGCTGGCAGCCTGCCCGCGCCAGCGGCCAACTGTGTGCCGCAGCTGGACGTAGCCGATGCTCTCGGGCAGAAACGGCAGCCAGTAGGAGATAGTCCGGTAGGCGAGCACGGCCAGCACGGCCAGGCTGCCGTTCACACCGAATCCCAGAAAGGCGCCGATCATGCCGCCCTCCACCCCGCCGATTCCAGCGGGCAGGGGCAACGCGCTGCCGAGCGTCCCCACGTAGTAGCCCATGATCAGGACGGCGACGGGTGGAGCGTCTCCAAAGGCGCGGAAGGACGCCCACAGCACCGCGATGTCGAAGCCCCACGCCGGGATCGCCGCGAGCCACGAGCGGTCGGGCCCCCGCGCGGTCTGCATCGCGCAGCGCAGGCCCTCGCGCAGCGTGCGCGGAACCGTGGCGCCGCGCCGCCACCAGCGTGCGACGCGCCGGTGCGAGCGCTCGGCCCGCCGGAGCATGAACTCTTCTACGGGCTCGGCGAGCCATCGCATGGAAAGCGCGAGCACGATCAGGCCAAGCGCCAGTAGCGCGGGCAGGAGGGTCAGTGCGAAGGGCGCGTGGCCGGTGAAGGCCCCCGCCCAGAGACCAAATCCGGCAATCACGAGCGCAGCCATGTAGACCCCGTAGTTGATGAACTCGAACGACATCATCTCCTCGGCGAGCGTGTCGGTTGAGAGGCCGGCGGCACGCAGCGCCCAGACGGCGACGGCCATGCCGCCGCTGCCGGCCGCCGCGAAGAGCTTCGTCGCGCCGCCGCCGGCCATCGTGATCTGGTAGCTGGCCCTCCATCCGATGCGGGTCGCGCCACGCGAGAACACGCTGCGAAACACCGCCATGTAGGACGCCAGCGACAGCGCCTCGAGCGGAACGCCGAGCGCGAGCCACCATGGATTACCCGCGCGCAGGCGTTCCAGGGTCGGTCCGAGGCTGACGATCTGCGGCAGGACGTAGTAGAGGAAGCCGACCGACGCCGCCCCGAGGAGCAGCGAGCCCGCGGCGCGTCTGTGGCGCGCGAGGAAGCCCCTTCTGTGCGGTCCGTGGCCTTCGTTCGTCTCAGAAGCAGGTGTGGCCGTTGCGGTGTGGAGCTCCTCGCGAGTACCGGCGTCCGCGCGCGCATCGGCGCCGTCAGGGGTGCTCCGCATTCAAAGAGGATGTATGCCGTCCGCGTCGTGGCGAGATCGTCTTCGCTCAGTCCCAGAACCAGGAGCTATCGCTCGCTGCCAAACTCGCATCGCTCGGCGCCCCGCGACCACGAATGCTGAAGGCATGATCACGCCTGGCTGTGGTGCGCCGTGAGGGGTGTCGAAATGGGCGCGACCGTAGTCCCGGCGGGCTCCCGGCACGCTCCCTCTCACCACAGCTGGGGAGCGCTGGCGGCCGCGCGTGGGCGGCTGCAGAAGAAGGCGCTGAAGCTGCTCGGCTATCTCGTCGTCGTATTCCTGGTCATCAAGCTGATCCCAGGGATAAACGAGGCGCTGAAGAGCCTCGAGCGGGTGCGCTGGGAATGGGTGATCGCGGCGTTCGCGCTCGAGATCCTCTCCGAGATGGGATTCGTGGTCTCGTGGCGCGCGATCGTCGACCCCGAAGACGTGCTCAGCCGCGAAGGCCGCGGGCGCCGAATGGCGACCCGTGTCGCGTGGGCGCAACTGGGAGGCGGCATGCTGGTGCCCGGAGGCTCGCTCACCAGCGTCGGCGTGGGAGCCTGGATCCTGCACCGCTTCGGAATGCCGACCAAGCTGATAGCCGAGCGCCAGTTCAACCTCAGCTTCCTCAACACCGCCGTGGACGCGCTCGCTCTGATCGTGTTCGGACTCGGCCTCGCATGCGGGCTCTTCCCGGGCGCAAACAGCCTCGCGCTGACGCTGCTCCCCGCGGCACTCGCGGCGATCGGCGTCGTCGCCGCGTTGCTCATCGCACGCGGCGCTGCGAGCTACGCGGCGCGAGCGGAGGCCAAGCACCCGAAGCTTGCCCTATCCATCACCACGCTCGCCGACGCGGTCCAGGACACCGAGCGGCTGCTCTTCCACCGTCGCGGCCCAAAGAGCGTGCTCGGCGCGATCGCGTACCTGGGATTCGACGTGCTCGTGCTCTGGAGCGCGTTCATCGCGATCCACGCCCATCCGGCGCCGGGCTTCGCGGTGGTCGTAATGGCCTACATAATCGGCGCGCTCGGCGGATCGATCCCGTTACCGGCCGGTCTCGGCTCGATCGGCGGAATGGTCGGGATGCTCATCCTCTATGGCGTCGGCCACGGCCCCGCGGTCGCAGCGGTGCTCCTCTACCAGGCGGTCGGACAGCTCGTGCCGCTCATCGGCGGCGCGATCGCCTACGTGTTCCTGCGTCGCACGCTCGGTCCGATACGCCGCGCCGCCCCCGCTCCCCAGACGTTACGCGTGTGACCTTCGTGACTCGCGCGTCTGAGCCCCAGTCGGGACTTCACGCCACAGCGACCGACAGGCCGATCGTCAGTGCCGAGACGACGACGAGGATCGAGTAGGTGACCAGGTACCCGCGGTAGTGGCCGATGATCGCGGCTGCGACGAAGGTGATCGCGATCGACGCGATCACACACCCCCGGGAGTCGCCGAAGATGAACGGTATCGCTGGCAGAACCGAGCCGATCAGCGTGGCGAGTGCCATCACGCCCGCCCTGCGGAGGTTGCGCTCGCCGTCCGAGAGGTACTGACCGGCGCCCATTCCGATCGTGGCGGCCACCGCGATGCCAATCGCACCGGCCAGGATCTTTGGAGCGCTCGCGTTTGCCGCCAGCAACCCCGCGACGACGCCGAGCGTCGAGGTCATCCCGTCGAAGGAGCCGAAGATCGCCTCTCTCAGATCGGGCATGGACAAGCCCGCACCAGCCCGCGCCGGGTTGCTCGCCGGCGCAGCCCCTGAGCTCACCGTGTCGGCGCTCATGAGCCGACCGTACTCCAGGCGCTCGCGACGGACAAGCACTCTTGGGTATGGCGGAGGTGCGTCGATGATCTGAAACGCTCTGCGCCGGGGACCTATCGTGATCGCATGAGCCTCATCCGACGCTCATGGCGGCCTGGGCTGGGCGAGAAGACCGGTCTGCACGACATCCGCGCCCGGCGTACGCGCGAACGGGCCTCGGCGCGTGCTCTGCAGGGCTCGCTGATATCGCTCGCCGCGCTCGCCGGCTCGTCGGTCCGGGACGCAAGCGGCGAGCCCGTGGGCAAGCTCCGGGACGTGGTCGTGCACTGGACTCGCGCGACCGCTTACCCGCCTGCCACGGCGATCGTCATCCGCAGTGGCGGCCACGACGTGCTCGTGGGCATGCGCTGGGTCGACATCGAGGCACCCGCATCCGTGCGCCTGCGCTCCTCGGCGGTCTACGCGCGGACGCTCGAGCGGCGCCCGGCGGATGTAGCGCTCGCCCACGACGTGCTCGATCGCCAGGTGGTGGACACGAACGGCATGCAGCTCGTCCGGCCGGCCGACGTCTACCTCGTCGACATGGATGGCCGCATCGAGGTGGCGGGCATCGAGGTGGGGGTGGGGGCGCTTCTCAGACGCATCGGGCCGCGACGGCTGCGTGCACGCGCGCGCCCACGACGTGTCATCGACTGGGCGACGATCAGGGCGTTCGCACCCGCACGCCCCGACGGTGTGGGCCGCGGTCGTCGCGATGAGCTCGCCGGCCATGCCGGTGCCGGGCTCGAGCTGGCGGTGAGCGCAGGCGAGCTGCGGAGGCTGCGGGCGAGCGAAGTTGAGGACGCGCTGGAGGCGGCAAACCGCTCGCACGGCGGCTCCTCATGAGCGCGCGTGCGGCACACGCGCTCGATCGCCGGCGACCGGATGAGACCGAGTCGAGTCGGCCGGTGGCGCTCCCGCGCGATGAGGTCACCTTCAGGCCGGGCGAGGAGCTTACGGTCGAGGCGCAGGTGGTGCGGACGCTTTACGGCGACCCGGCCCGGCGACGAGGCATCTATGGGACCTCTCGCGCCGCGCCCGCGGACCAGCTCTCGAGCGTACGGGCAGTGACCTGCGCGAGCGTGCTGCCGAGGAGCGCTCCGGCGACCGCGTCTGCCGGATAGTGCACGCCGGTGTGCACACGGGAGTAGGCCACGACGGCCGCGAGCGCGCGAATCGGGATCGCGTCGAAGGGCAGGACGCTGCCGACTCCGCCGGCGAACGCGAAAGCGCTGGCCGAGTGCCCGGACGGGAAGGCGCTGCTCAGCGGCATCGGCGCCTGGCGGCCGGGGTCTACTTCGCTACGCACCGGTCGTCGACGACGGCTGAGCGGCTTGATCAGGAGATTGGCCACGGCCGAGGTGAGGGCGACCGACGTGAGCCCTGTCAGCGCGGCGCGCCGGCCGCGAGCGCCGCGCGTGCTCGCGAGCACCGCCGCGATCGCAAGCCACAGCCGCGAGCGGTCCGCAGCCTGCGTGAGGCGCACCATCGCAGGGTCGAGATTGGGAGTGTCGGTACGCGTGATCGCGGCGTAGACCGCGTGATCGACGCGCTCGGCGTCTCCCAGCCAGCCCCGCAGCGGGGGCTGCGGGGTAGCCGAGGGGCTCGTGGCAAGAAGCGACACCAACGGCAATCCTACGAGCCACGGTGATGGCGCAACGACCACGCCGAGCGCACTCGCTGCAGAGCGCGCGGCTCGACGCGCTCGCGGCGCTCGTGCTGGGCGCAGTCGCGCTCGGGCTCGTCGCGGTGGCAGCCTGGAAGCAGTTCCCGGACGGTCTGATCGCGCTTGCCTGTCTCCTGGGCGCGCTCGTCGCGGCCCTTCACGGAGTGGTGCACAGAGGCGCCGTACGCGTGCTCGCCCTCGCGCTGGCGCTCGCGCTGCTTGGCGCCGCCGTGGCACTGCTCGTATCCCGCGAATGGGTCCTCACGGTCCTCCTCGTCCTCGCCGCAACGCTCTCGCTAAGTGCGGCGAACGCCGCCTTTCGAGTGCGCATCGCGCTTCCGCGCGGTCCGCGTCCGCGGCGGGCCGTGCTCTTCTACAACCCCCGGTCAGGGGGCGGGAAGGCCGTGCATCTCGCGCTCGCATCCGAGGCGAGGGCGCGTGGGATCGAGCCGGTGGAGCTCACGCCCGGCACGAGCCTGCAGGCGCTCGTGCGTGACGCGGTGGGGCGGGGCGCCGACGCACTCGCGATGGCCGGCGGCGATGGCTCGCAGGCGATCGTGGCGGCGATCGCGGCCGAGCGCTCGCTGCCCTACGCGTGCGTGCCCGCCGGGACGCGCAACCACTTCGCGCTGGACCTCGGCGTCGACCGCGACGATGTCGTGGGCGCGCTTGACGCGCTGGTCGACGGCGGTGAGCGCGTGGTCGACCTGGCGCTGGTCAACGGCAGGGTCTTCGTCAACAACGTCTCGCTCGGGATCTACGGCGAGGCTGTGCGGCGACCCGGCTATCGCGACGCGAAGCTGCGCACGCTGCTCGATGCCATCCCCGATGCGGTGGGCCCGGACGCACGAGCGCAGCCGCTGCGCTTCACCGACCCGGAGGGTCGGCGCCACGAAGATCGGGCGACGGTGCTGGTCTCGAACAACCGCTACAGGCTGGGCGGCCTGGGCGCCGGCACGCGTCCGCGCCTGGACGACGGTCTGCTCGGCATCGTAGTCGCGCGCGAGCGGCCCCTTGAGCGGGCCGGCGTGCTGGAGCGTGCCCGCGGCTTGCGCGCGTGGACGGCGCCAACGTTCACTGTGCTGGCGGACGGACGCCTGCCGGCCGGTGTCGACGGCGAGGCCGTCGAGCTGGCGGCCCCGCTGCAGTTCACCATCTGGCCGCGGGCGCTGAAGGTGCTGATCGCGCGTGCACACCCCGGCGCCTCGCCGTCGGTCATCGAGCCCGAGGGGCTGTCGGAGGCTATCCGCGCACTCGCGCGGATAGCCCTGGGTCGAGCACCGCGGTAGCGTGGGGCGGGCGGTTGTTGGTCAGCTCGCAAGCTTGCGGACCTGGAACGCACGCACGATGTCGGTGATGCCCTTCATCAGCGCCCAGATGCCCGCGAAGATGAGCAGCGTGTACGCCCGTTCGACGAAGAACTCGCCGGTGGTCCAGAACGCGAGCACGATCATCAGGATGCCGCTGATCAGCCCCAGCCACCAAAGGGGATTGAACGGCTGCTCCGTGAACGCCTGAATGGTCCACATCACCCCGATCAGCAGGAACACGAAGCCGAGGATTTCTGCGAATCCCGCGAACGTGGCCTGGGGATGGATCAGCGCGAGGATCCCAGCCACCGTCAGCAGACCCCCGAAGAGGGCCCACAGCCACCGCGTCGCGCGGTCGTCGATGACGGCGAACGCGAACTCCTCGGCCGCGAAGAGCAGAAACATGATGCCCGTCAGCACGCCGACCGTCACGACGGAGGCGTGGTTGAACTTCAGCACGACCACGGCGATGATCAGCCAGAGCACTCCCAGCAGCAGCTCGACCCACCAATACTGTGCGACCGGCGCCAGGATGTCGCTGATCACGGGACGGTGACCCGGCGGGCCATTCAACTCCGAGGCGATTTCCTTCACGCTCTGAGCGGGTTCGGACATGTGTTTCTCCCAATCAATCGACGTGGACGACGCCCGCGGAGCATGAAGTCCGCAGGCTTCTGTCCAGCCTCGGCGCGCGCTCGCAGCTTTGCTAGACAGATGGGGCAGCGCGGCGATAACCGCTGCTGAGGACGAGCGATCGCGGCGATCGACCGCGGGCTCCTCGCGCACATAGACGTCGCTTATGACGGCGGCGACCTGCGCGTCTTGGCAAGCCAGGCACGCGGCGCCACGATCGAGATCGAACGCGCTGCTCACAGCCGGGCGTCTCCTCCCCCATTGCGTGTGGCACCGCAACCGCCGCCCTCTCTGGCAGTGGGTCGAGCCGCCGCGACGGTGCCTTTGCTCGTCGCGGCGGCCGAGCGCGTCCACCACCGGCGAGCGCGTCCTCGATCGAGCGCCATCAGCGCTGGCTATGGCGCGACAGCGATGATCGGCTTGGTTGGATGCGCCGGGCTCGCCAGGGTGCCGTCATGCCGTATGTGAGCTGCGGGCACTGCCGCGGGCTGAACTACCTGCCGCGCTCCTATCTGCAGGCGGAAGTCAGCTGTCCGGTGTGCGGCGGCCCGCTGGACCCTGGGTCCTATCGGCCGCGCGCGGCGCCCGGTGTGGGCTCCTCGGCCGGCGCGGAGCTCGTGCGGCGGCAGCGCTCGGCGGGCGCCGGCCGGGACGGGCTCGAGCGAATCGCTGGCCGACCGGCGGCGGGCACTCGCCCAACGACGAGGTGAGCGCGACCACGGTCACGGTGAGCACCGCTGGTTATGGCGCGCCCTCGTCGATGTTCTGAGTGCCGAGGCCCTCGCGCGGTAGCGTCCAGCGTGAGATCGCTTGCAGACCCTCAGGGGCGCCGGTCGTGAGCGCGATCGACGCTCCCGTCCATCGCGCCGCGCGCACACGGCCGCGCTGGGTGGTGCGGGTGCTCGCGCTGCTCGCGGTCCTCGGCCCCGGGCTGATCGCGGCGAACGCGGGCAATGACGCCGGAGGCATCCTCACGTATGCGAGCGCGGGGTCTCAGTTCGGCTACCGCACGCTCTTCCTGATGGTGCTCATAACGGTCGCGCTGGTCGTCGTGCAGGAGATGTGCTCGCGGCTCGGTGCCTACACGGGGCAGGGCCTCGGTGCCCTGATCCGCGAGCAGTTCTCCCTGCGCAGCGGCGCGAGCGCGATGGTGCTTCTCTTCGTCGCCAACGCCGGCCTCACGGTGAGTGAGTTCGCCGGCGTGGGGGCGTCGATGGAAATCTTCGGCGTATCGCGATACATAGCCGTTCCCCTGGCACTCGTCGCGATCTGGGCGGTGACGGTGCTCGGCAACTACTCACGCGCCGAACGCGTCTTTCTCGTGATGGGGCTCGTGTTCATCGCCTATCCGATCTCCGCCGTCCTCGGTCACCCGCACGCGGGCGCGGTGGTGAGCAATCTGCTGTGGCCGCACTTCCTGCACTCCAAGGCCTTCCTGTTTCTCGCCGTCGCCCTCATCGGCACCACGATCACGCCGTACATGCAGTTCTACCTGACGTCGGCAGTCGTCGACAAGGGCGTAACTCCGGCCACCTATCGCGGCGAGCGCTTCGACACGGTCAACGGGGCGATCCTCTCCGACGTCGTCTCCGTCTTCATCATCATCGCGACGGCTGCCGCGATCGGTGGTCACGGGCCACTGAACTCTGCCGGTGAAGCGGCCGCTGCTCTGCGTCCGGTCGCGGGCGCAGCGGCCGAACAGCTCTTCGCGGTGGGGCTGCTCGGCGCCTCGCTGCTTGCCGCGACGATCGTGCCGCTCTCGAGCGCCTACGCGATCGCCGAGACGGCCGGCGTCGAGCGCTCGCTCTCTCGCAAGCTCCGCGAGGCACCCGTGTTCTATGGGCTCTACAGCACCCAGCTCGTGATCGGCGCACTGATTGCGCTGCTGCCGGGGAACGCCGTGGAACTCGTGGTAAATGCACAGGTCCTCAACGGCTTCATCACCCCGGTGCTGCTGAGCTTCATACTGATCCTCGCCAACAGGCGTTCGGTACTTGGTGACGCGGCCAACGGCCCTCGCTTCCGCGCGCTTGCCACCGTTTGCGTGGCGGTAGTCGGCGTTCTCTCGGGCTTCGTGCTCGTCCAGACCGTCGCCGGATGGCTGTGAGCAGCGGCGGCGCTCGGTGGCGCGAGAAGTGAGCGGCGACGAACAGCATCCTGCGGCGACGAGCGATCGCGCAGCGCCGCCGCCGACACTCGTGCGCCTGCGCGCGCCGTCGATACGAGGAGTGCTGCGCATCCTGCTGATCGTGATCGGGTGCGCTATCGCGCTCTACCTCGTCTGGAGGGTGCGAACCGTTGTACGGCTCGCCGCGATCAGCCTGTTCCTCGCGCTCGCGATACTTCCGGTCATCGACGCGATCGACCGCAGGACGCGCGCGCATCGGTCGCTGATCATCCTCGGCGTTTACCTCCTGCTGATCGCGGCGGTGCTCGTCATCGGGTACGTGGTCGTGCCGAGCCTCGTCAAGGAGATTGGACAGCTCTCGCACAACGCGCCGCGCTACGCGCGCGACCTTCGCGCGAACTCGACTTTTCGGCACTATGACAATCGCTACCACATCAGCGCGAAGCTCGTGCAGGATGCCCGACGGCTGCCGCAGACGCTGGCGCATCTCGCCGGGCCGCTCCAGTCGGTGACGGTATCGGCCGCGAGCTTCCTCGGTCAGCTCATCACCGTACTCGCACTCACGTTTCTGCTCACGCTCCACGGTCGTGAATACGTGAACATGGCCCTCTCGCTGACCGGAGGCCGCGAAGAACGCTACAGGCACCTGATCACCGACATAAACCGCGCGGTGGCGGGGTACATGCTCGGGAACATCGTGATCAGTGTGCTCGCGACGCTCGTGACCTGGATCGTGCTGTCGATTCTCGGCGTCCCGTATGCGTTGTCGCTCGGCTTCGTGATGGGATTCTTTGACCTGATCCCGCTCGTCGGCGCGACGCTGGGCTCGATCGTCGTCGCTGTCGCGACCGTCACCGTGCATTTTCCGGTCGCAACGATCGTGTGGATCGTCGCGATCTTCTTCTGGCAGCGCTTTGAGAACTACGTCATTCAGCCGCTGATCTACCGCCGAATGCTGCACGTCAATCCGATCGTCACGATCCTCGCCGTGCTCGCGGGCGCCTCGCTTCTCGGGATCCTCGGTGCGCTGATCGCGATCCCGACAGCCGCTGCGATCCAGATCGTGCTGAGCGACTGGTGGTCCTCAAGGGGCGGGGCGCGCGCGAGCAGCGCCCGAGCCGACCTGGGTGCCGGCGCGAGCGCGGAGCAGGCACCGGCCGGTTGACCGCCTGCGCGCCAGCGCTCGCCGTCGGGGCGCGAGGATCAGGTCACGGATGGCGGCCGGCTGGGAGAGGAAGGGGTGGTGGCCGGCGTCGAGTTCCACGACGCTGCCCACCCGACCGGGAACTCGCGCCGCGGCTCGGCGGGGGTACCCTGGTCCCCCGCGCAGACGAGGTACGTCGAAGACACGTGCTGCCAGGCGGCTGAGCACACCGGCTGCTCGAGGACCGCAAGGCTCTGGCGGGCCGTCTCCTCCGCGGCCTGCTCATGGACCTCGACGCCACCGGCGACACCGCACGCACCGACGGGGCCTTCCACGACTTCCTCGCCACAATCGATGGCGCCTGAATAAGCGATTCCCATTGTGCGAACTGGATGCGACCTGCGCGTGCGGCAGCTGCACGAGATGGTGGCGGACTCGGGCGCGGCGTCTCGTCTCGCGCTCTGCTGGGACTTGGGAGCGAGCCTGCGGCGAGGGTGCGATGCGTCTGTTTTAGGAGCAGGTGCCTGCGCGGGCGGCGGGCCGCCCGCGCAGGCACCGATGCTCAGGGGTTGATGACCTTGATTTCGTTCGTGATGCCGTAGACGCCGTAGAGGCCGGCCACGTCGTCGTAGGCGTCGTCGCTCTGGAACTGGTAATTGACCGTTCCCTTGAGCGTGATCCAGCCGTCCTCGACCTTGACGTCGATCGACTCCTCGGGGACCTCGACGTCCCACATGAGGATCTGCAGCGCGATGCCGCGGATTTCCGCGTCTTCACGCTGCCAGTCGTCGAGCAGGTGGACCTTGAGCTCGTCGTGAACGTCGTAGTCCTGGTCGGCCTCGCGGGCATCCGTGACGGCGGCGCGGCGCTGGCGGAAGCTGCCGACGGTGCCGCGCAGGGTCACGACGCCGTCTTCGGCCAGCACCGCGATCTCGCCTGGATCGGGGATGCGGGGGTCGAGGTCGAGCGCTGAGCGGATGTCGTCTTCGACAGTGGTGCTTGTGAGCATTAGTGCTCCTTTCGGGATTGGAGGGTGCTCCGATCCTGGAGCGATGAGCGCGCCACGACCAGAACGCTCGCGCGTGGGCTCCATACCGCGCGCTTACGGGCGCGCCGGCAACGGCATCCTCCGAGTGAGCGAGGCATTGCGCTCCGGCGCGTGCTCGCATCCTCAGGACGGATAGCCAGCCCAATAAACACGGGCAATCGCGGGTAGGGCTAGCCCGACTCCGCCGGTAGGGACAGTGGCGCACGGCCGGTCCGGCTAGCGCCCGCTGAGGACGCTGGACGACGGTCTCGAGGCGCGCTCCTCCTCACCCCACTGCTATCCGGCGCTGGCCACCTGCGAAAAAGACTGTCAGTGCGGGTGATGCGAGTACTCGAGTGCGGGCATACGGTGCTCGGCATGATCCGACTCGAAGGAGGCATCACCATGAATTTCCTGATCCGTCCGGGTGTCCCGTTCTACGGCAAGCAGTTGCACGCTCGCGCGATGAGGGTCTGGCGCGGCGCGGCCGACCTGGTCTGGACGCGCTGGGAGGTCTTGGGAGAAGCCGCGCCCGAGCTCCGCCCAGTTGCGTTTGCGGCCTACCTCGCCGCGCTCGACGCCGAGGCATCGGCGGCCGCCGCGCTCGCCGACATCCAACTCTTCCAAGCCGCGTAAGGAGCGTTCGATGGAGCTTCGTCACCTACGCTATTTCGTCGCAATCGCCGAGGAGCGCAGCTTTACGCGTGCCGCGGAACGACTGTGGGTTGCTCAACCCGGGCTCTCCACGCAGATCCGGCGGCTCGAGCGCGAGCTCGGTGTGCGCCTGTTCGAGCGTCACACGCGCGGCGTTGACCTCACGTCCGCCGGAGAGCTGTTCCTGGACCGCGCACGCGCCGCGCTGGCCGCCGCCGAGGTGGCGCGCTGCACGGGCGGGGACCTCCAGAGCGGCGTCCTCGGCAACGTGCGGCTCGGTCTCTGCACGGCGCCGCGCTGGCAGGGCAGCTCCAGTCTCCTCGATGCCTTCGCCCGCAGTCGTCCGGCCGTCGAGGTGAGCGTGCTCGAGGCCTACGGCGGCGCGCTGGCGCGAGAACTGCGGGACGGCCGACTTGACGCGGTGCTGGTGCCCTCGGTCTTTGGAGCCGCTGACTTCCGCGGCGTTGATCTCGGAACGGAGCCGTGGGCCGTGCTCGTCGGTGAGGGCCACAAGCTCGCCGGCGAGGGCCCGCTCGAGGCCTACGAGCTGCGCGGAGAGGAGATCGTCGTCACCGGGCATCGCGACGGCGGCGCCTATGACAGGGCGGTCGCCGAGATGCTCTCCGGGCTCGGCCTGAGCGCGGCGCTGCGCTCCGGCGGCCCGGGTCCGGCGTTCCTCGCCGACGTCGCGGGCGGCGAAGCGCTCGCGCTCGGCACGGCCGCGTGTGCCGTGGGTCCCGGCATCACCGCTCGCACGCTGGCGCCGGTCTGCACCGTTGGCTTCCGCCTTCTCTGGCAGGCAGATACTCCCTCGCCAGCGCTCGCAGAGCTGATCCGCACGGCCGAGGAGCAGGCGATGCCGGCGCTCGCAAACACTCGACCGCAGCTGCGGGCAGTCGCATGACGAGAGTTGACCCCAGATTGGAAGGCGCCGTGCGTAGCGAGATGAGGCGCCTCGGCGGGCGCTCCCAGCGCTATACCCACCGCGCCCAATGGCCGCGTGCGGTCGCACAGAGCCTGCACCACGGCCAGCATGGCCTGCTCGAGCACGTCCAGCGCGTCGCCGCCGCCGTGCCCGCTTCGTTTCGGCCCGTCGCTTGGCTCCACCACGCGGGCGACGATCTTCCCCGCGCGCGGGACCTCTCCGCCGCGGGTCTCACACCTCCGGAGCTCGAAGCGATCAGCCTGCTCGCCGACGCGGAGCGCAATCCGGATGGCGCCAGCGACGCTTGGGCGGGCCAGGCGATCGCCCGTGCGCCCGGCATCGCAGGGCGCATCGCGAGGGTCGTGGCGCGCGCCGCGCTCGCAGATCTGCTGCGCACGGGTGCTCCTACCGCCGGCTGCTCGCCGACGCTGATGGCGCCGAGTGAACTGGGGCTCCTGAGATGAGCGCCCAGCCGCGGGCGCAGAGCGCTGGGCCGGCTCGTTCGCCCATCCGACCGACCTCCGACGGACGCCGCACGCCCTTGAGCGCCGTCGAGGAGGTGCGGCTGGCGAGGCGCATCGAAGCCGGGGATCTGGCGGCGAAGCGGGAGATGACCGAGCGCAACCTCGGCCTCGTCTACGCGATCGCGAGGCCCTACCGCAACTGCGGCGTGCCGTTCGCCGATCTCGTCCAGGAGGGATCGGTCGGTCTGATACGCGCCGTCGAGGGATTCGACCACCGCCGCGGTCTGAAGTTCTCGACATATGCGGTGTGGTGGATCCGACGCTCGCTGCTCGACGCGATCGGCGCCGCTCAGACGATCCGCATCCCCGCTCACGCGGCGCAGCAGCTCTCCGCCGTGCGGCGCGCCGAGCAGGAGCTCGAACGCGCGGGCGTACGCCTCGCCTCGGTCGAGGCGCTCGCCGAGCGCAGCGGATTGAGCGTCGCCAACGTGCGCGCGGTACGCCAGGCGGCGCGTGTGACCGCGTCGCTCGATGAATCGGTGGGGGATGAGGCCAGGCCGCTCAGCGAAGTGATCGGCGACCCTCACGGCGTCGATCCAGAACGCGACATGGCGCGTGAGGAGATGCGCAGGCACGCCTGGCGGCTGCTGCGGCTGCTGCCCGAGCGCCACCGTCAGGTCCTGATCAGGCGCTACGGCATCGGCGGCGGTCGCCCGCAGAGTCATCGCGAGATCGGCGAGCGTCTCGGCGTGAAGGAGGAGCGCTGCCGCCAGCTCGAGCGCGAGGCGCTGCACCGGCTGCGTGAGCTGCCTGCCTCGACGCACCGCGCTGCGTGAGCGAGCGGCCCTCAGCGCGCGGACACCTCGCGAGCAGCAGACGGCGGGCGCCGGGCTTCGCTGCGCGCGCGGCGATCATGCTCGTCGTCGACGGGCTGCTGCTGTGGGGTCTCTCTGCGCTTGGGGCCGGCATATCGGTGCCCTCCTTCGGCGCCGGCGTGCTGACGGCCGCGGCGATCGCGCTGCTGACCGCGATCC
>Ga0335076_10003082_pt1 | contig 16684 bp, 16 predicted proteins | sample Lox_Sample_25_FD_206717 | JGI IMG/M metagenome (GOLD analysis project Ga0335076, IMG submission 206717) | Soil microbial communities from Loxahatchee National Wildlife Refuge, Florida, United States - Lox_Sample_2.5 | ecosystem: Environmental > Terrestrial > Soil > Wetlands | place: USA... | reverse complement strand
TGCCGAGCGCCCGGCGTCGGTGTGCCCGAGCAGTTCTTCGATCTCCTTGGGGTCCATCAGCGGGCAGTCACCCGGGACGAGGAGCACGCGCTCGATCCCATCCTCGAGCGCGGCTTCGATCCCCTGCTTGGCGGCCCAGTTGTGGCCACGCTCGTCGTCCTCGACGACGGTGGCGCCGTACCCCTGGGCGATCCGCTGGGCGACGCGGTCCCCGCTGACCACGATGATCTGCTCGAGCGCAGGGACCCGGCGAAGCGCCACCAGAACGTCGGAGAACATCGAATCAACGAGCGCCCGCCGGTCCGCGTCGCTCAGCTCCTGGCGCAGCCGCTGCTTGGCCTGCGAGAAGCTCTTGATGGGCAGGATCGCGAGGGTGCTCATGGCGCGCGAACGGTACCTACCCGAGCGCGAGCGCGAACCGGAGCGTCTCACCGGCCACCCGGCGGCGCGCGGCCGGCGTGTCCATCAGCACGTCGGTCTCGAGCACGGGGACCTGCTCGGCGCGCGTGTCGGCGACCAGGCCGTCGATCATGCCTTTGTAGTGAGCCGCGATCCCGTCGCTTGACAGCGGCTGGCCCGCCCACGCCATGAACGCCTTTGTCGGGCCCTTGAGGACAGCACCGGCTACCAGCGGGCTGATCGCGACGACAGGGGCCGGGCTGTCTTTGAGCGCCGCGCCGAATCCGGGCACGCCGAGGATCGGACCGATCGAGATGACCGGATTGGAGGGGCCGATCACGATCGCCTGGGCCGTCGCGAGTGCCTCTTGCACTTCCGGCGTCGGTCGCGCGGCGTTGATGCCGCGGAAGTCGACGTCCTCGACCGGCACTTTGCCACCGGCTTTGATCATGAACTCCTGAAACGGCCACCAGCGTCCGGCGGCCATCACCCGGGTGCGGACGGGAGCATCGCTCATCGGGAGCACCCGGCCCGGTGCGCTGAGCGCCGTCGCGATCGCAGCGTGAGCGTCGGTGAGTCGCTCGCCGTTGCCGAGCCGGCGTGCGCGTTCGACCCCGATCGCGAGGTCCTCGTCGCCGAGGTTGAACCACACGTCGACGTCCAGGCGCCTGAGCCCCTCCATCACGCGGAAGGTGTCGCCCGCGATGCCCCAGCCGCGCTCGTCGATCCGGTCCGCCAGCCAGAGCGTGACCAGGTCCGGGTCGGGCGACACGTACGCGCCGTAGATCTCGATGTCGTCACCGGTGTTGGCGATGACGACCAGCTGGTCGGGTCCGACCACGTCGAGCATGCCACGGGCGAGCTTCGCGCCGCCGGTCCCTCCGGCGAGGACAACGACCGGCCCGCTCAATGCGAGTTCAGGCCCGTGATCTTGATCCCGGCACGGACCTTGTTACGCACGTTGATCGAGATGATCAACGGTGTCAGCTGCTCGAGGATCCGGGCCATCTCGAGCGGCCCGCAGTCGACCGGGCGGAGCCCCGAGATCGCGTCGACGAGGTCGGCCAGTTTCGCCTTGTCCTCGCGTCGGTCGCCGCAGATCAGCACGTCCTCGTCGAGTTCGGTGTCGAGATCACTGAGCAGCGCCGCGCTCACCGTGTGGAACGCCGACACGACGCGGACGCCGTCAGGGGCCATCTCCTGGGCCTGTTGCGCCGCCGATCCCTGCCAGACGCCGAGGCTCCGCGTCGCCTTGCCGCTCACCGCCGCCGCGAGCGGCACGGTCGCGTCAACGAGCAGCTGGTCCGGGTGCAGCGTGTGCTTGAGGTTGGTGAGCGTCTCGGATTGATTGCGGAACGGGACGCTCAGGATGACGATTTCGGCGTCCTTGGTCGATCCCGGGTTCTCGAGTCCCATGAAGGAGCCCTGCGGAACGTGTTGTGACGCGTGCTCCGCCGCCTCCTCCGCGCGATGACCGTCACGTGAGCCGATCACGACCGGCACGCCGGCCAGGCCAAGACGCAGCGCAAGCCCGAAGCCGAGCGCGCCGGTTCCCCCAACGATGCAGACGGACTTCGCCAAGGCGCGGGAGTGTATGGGCTAGGGTCAGGAGGGCAATCGCGGGGAAGGAGCAGTGCGGAGGCTCGTGTACCGCCGAAGCGGTCGGGATTTCTAGAATCGAGGGGTGAGCAGCCTTCCAGCCGCCGTTCGAATCCGCGAGGTCGGCCCGCGCGACGGGTTCCAGAACGAGCCCGAGGTGATCCCGACCGCCGAGAAGGTGCGGTTGATCGAGATGCTCGGCCGGACGGGCCTCAACAGGATCGAGGTCACGAGCTTCGTCCGGCCGGACGTGATCCCGCAGCTGGCCGACGCCTCGGAGGTGCTGTCCGCGGTTTCGCTGCCTGCCGGGGTCGCGGTGGGCGTGCTCATTCCAAACGAGCGTGGCCTCGAGCGGGCGCTGGCGTTGCGCGACCGGTTCCAGGAGATCAACGGCTTCTTGTCGGCGTCCGAGACGCACAACCAGAAGAACGTCGGCCGCTCCGTGTCGGAGTCGCTGGCCGGGCTGCAGCGGACGTTCTCGCGGGCCTTGGCCGAAGGGTTGCGATGCGAGGGCGTCATCTCGACTTCGTTTGGGTGCCCGTACGAGGGGCATGTGCCGGTCGATCGCGTGCTGGAGATCGCTCTTGCGCTGGTGGAGGCCGGCGCGGTCGAGGTCGGGTTTGGTGACACGACCGGGATGGCCAATCCAGTGCAGGTTCGTTCTTTCTTTGAGGCGGCGGTCGAGCGCCTGCCGGGCGTCGAGTTGACCGCCCACTTCCACAACACTCGTGGGCAGGGCCTCGCGAACGTGCTGGCCGCGCTCGAGGCTGGCGTCGAGAGCTTCGAGTCGAGCTTCGGCGAGCTTGGCGGCTGTCCCGTTCCGGCGGGCGCGACCGGGAACATCGCCACCGAGGACCTCGTATCGATGCTCCATGAGATGGGGATCTCGACCGGGGTGGACCTGGGTGCGCTGATCGCCGCCTCGCGCGCGGCACAGGATGTGCTTGGACGTCCGCTGGGGAGCCATGTTCTGCTGGCCGGTCCGGTTGAGTGGGAGGCCGCATGACGGACGTGGAACGCGGCGATCCGCTGGACGTCGCGGTTTCGCGCGCCCTGGCCGGGGGTCCCGAGCGCCATCGCGAGAAGGCCGTGTCGCAGGGCAAGCTGCCCGTTCGCGAGCGGGTGGCGCGGCTGCTGGACGCTGGCTCGTTCGCCGAGGAAGGGCTTCTGGCCGGATGGCAGGAGGACGGGCTCGGCGCCGAGGGGGTGGTGACGGGCGTCGGGACGATCGCCGGCGCGCCGGTGGCGGTGATGGCCAACGATCCGACGGTCAAGGCCGGATCGTGGGCGCCTCGCACTGTCGAGAAGATCGTGCGGATCCAGGAACGCGCGCTGTCTCTTCGGATCCCGCTGGTATATCTGGTCGACTCAGCCGGCGCGCGGATCAACGAGCAGGTGCAGATGTTCCCGGGCAGGCGGCACGCGGGACGGATCTTCTTCAACCAGGTTCGGCTGTCCGGCGTGGTCCCACAGGTGTGCGCGCTGTTCGGGCCTTCTGCCGCCGGTGGCGCCTACATTCCCGCGTTCTGCGACATCGTGATCATGCGCGACGGCAACGCGTCGATGTATCTCGGGTCGCCGCGGATGGCCGAGATGGTGATCGGCGAGAAGGTCACGCTCGAGGAGATGGGCGGCGCGCGCATGCACACCTCTCGGAGCGGGGTCGGGCATGCGTTGGTAGCGAGCGATGAGGAGGGAGTCGATTTCGCGCGGCGCTATCTGAGCTACTTCCCGTCGTCGTTCGCCGGCGAGCCGCCGAGCGCGCCCCCGGCGGCGCCCACGCCATCATCGGAGCTGTCCATCCGCGAGCTGATCCCGATTGACGAGAACAAGCCGTTCGACATGCGCTTGCTGATCGACGCGGTGGTGGATGGCGGCTCGTTCCTCGAGATCCACGCCCGCTGGGCGAAGGAAGTGATCGTGGGATACGCGCGGCTCGAGGGGCGCGCGGTCGGGATCGTGGCGAACCAGCCGAAGGCCAAGGGCGGCGTGCTGTTCGTCGACAGCTCCGATAAGGCCGCTCGGTTCATCTGGACTTGCAACGCGTTCAACATCCCGCTGCTGTTTCTCGCTGACGTGCCCGGGTTCATGATCGGCACCCAGGTCGAGCGCGAGGGGATCATCCGGCACGGCGCGAAGATGATCAGCGCGGTCTCGGAGGCGAACGTGCCGAAGATCTCGGTGATCGTGCGCAAGGCTTACGGCGCCGGCCTGTACGCGATGGCTGGGCCTGCATTCGACCCGGACTGCTGCATCGCGCTCCCGACCGCGTCGATCGCGGTGATGGGCCCCTCGGCCGCAATCAACGCCGTGTACTACAACCAGCTTCAGGCCATCTCCGACGAGACCGAGCGCGCGGGGCGCACCGAGGAGCTCCGGCGGGAGTACGCGGAGGACATCGACATCCTGCACCTGGCATCGGAGCTGGTGATCGACGCGGTGATCCAACCCGAGGATCTCCGGTCGGAGCTGATCCGCCGATTCGCGCTGATCGCCGGCAAGCATCGAGAGTGGCCGGACAAGCGCAATCCGGTCACGCCGGTGTAGCGGTCGCCGTTTCCGTTGTTTGAGCGAGTGACGCGTCGATCGCCGCGATCAGGTCCAGCCCGAACCCGATCGCCCGATTGATCGCATTGTCATCGACCGCTTCGAACGTGTCGGCTCGCCGATGCGAGCGGGGCGCGAGGCCGCGGGCGTCGAGACAGCCGATCGCGATCGCCGGCAGGCCGGTGGCGCGCGCAAGCAGGGCGGGCGTGACGCCGCGGCCGCGATGCGGCACGACGCCGGTCTGGGCGCACAGCGCTCGCAGCGTGCGGGCGTAGCGGAGCGGCACGAGCCGCCCGTCGCTGATCCACCAGACCGGTTCTCCCGCGCCCGTCGCCGCCACCCCGACCACGATCGCGTTCGAGTGCTTGTGGGTGCGCAGGTAGCGCCGGAGCCCAATGCCCTGGCTGTCGCCGGCGCCCTGGAGGACCAGGTCGACGGTCAGGTTGCGCGGCGGGTCGGTGGCTAGGGCGTTCGTCAACGCGATCGCGACCGCGACGCCCGCTCCGTTGTCATTGGCGCCGGGTCCGTAGGCGGATCCGGCCGTCTCGAGCAGGACCGCCAGGGTGAGGACGAGCGCCACCGCAGGCGGGAGTTGTAAGACGCCGAGGAAGGCGGGTGGGTGAGTGCCGGCGATGCGGACGATCGCGATGGCGAGCTCGTAGCTGATCGCGATCGCGAGCCATCCGAGCCAACCGGGTGTCGCGCCCCGGGTCGCTTGGTTGAGGCGGGCCGCGCTGTCCCGGAATGCGTCGTGGTAGATCAGGCCCGTCCGGCCGGCGTCGTAGTTGGCCGTGATGATCAGGCGTGTGGCTTCGCGGGATGCGGTTTCCCGGCTCGCGCTTGCCAACACGTTCTGGCTCGCGCGCTCGGGGGTGAGGCGGCGCCCGAGTGACGTGCCCAGGACCTCGTCCGCGACGGTCGACGCGAGCGCCACCGCGAGAAGGACGGTACCGGCGAGCGGGTCGCCGACCGAGATCAGGCTGCCGACGAGGGCCAGCGCGGCGTGCCAGCCGTGCGCCAGCGCCCAGTTCGGACGGCACCAGAACGTCTCGATCCGCACCCTTTGGCGAGATGCGACCAGCTCGCCGGCAAGCCACCGGGCCGCCCGTCGTTCGGCGTCGGTTCCGGCGCCGCGGCCGTCGAAGTCGGCCAGGGTCGTCGTCTGGAGTGACCGCATCGGGCCGATGATCGCAGCAGCTTTTTCCGATAGAACCCGATTAGATGACTGCGAAGGACGAGCGCGAGCTGCTCGCGGTGGCGCGCGAGGCGGCCGAGGCGGCGGCGGACGAACTCCGCGCGCGGTTCGGCGAGCGCGCCCGCGGGGTGAGGTCCAAGAGCGGTCCGACGGATCTGGTCTCAGAAGCCGATCTGGCGGCCGAGTCCGCGATCCGCTCTGTGCTCGGCGGCCGCCGTCCGGGCGACGCAATCCTCGGCGAGGAGGGTGGCGAGACGGGGGAGGGAGAGCTCCGCTGGGTCGTCGATCCACTAGATGGGACGATCAACTACCTATACCGGATCCCCGCGTTCGCGGTCAGCATCGCTTGTGAGTCGGCCGACGGCACGCTGGCCGGGGTCGTCCTCGACCCGATCTCCGGGGAGCGCTTCGAGGCGACGCGGTCGGGCTCACCGACGCTGAACGGTGAGCCGATCCGTCGCGACGGCCACGCTGAGTCACTCGATCTCGCGATGGTCGCCACCGGCTTCAATTACGACGCGGCCGTGCGGGCGCGCCAGGCGGGCGTGGTGGCGCGGCTGTTGCCGCGAGTGCGCGACATCCGGCGCGTCGGCGCGGCGGCGCTCGATCTCTGCTGGTGCGCCTGCGGGCGCTATGACGCGTACTACGAGCGCGGGCTCAATCCCTGGGACGTCGCCGCCGGCAGCCTGATTGCGTCTCGCGCCGGCCTGACCGTGCGTGACCTGGCCCCGGGTGACGGCGTCCCGGCCGGGACGGTGGTGGCGCCGCCAGGGTTGATCGACGAGCTGGTCGGTTTGATCGTGGGCTAGGCGACAGGCCGCTGCGTGCCCCCGGCCCAACCCGCGCCACTAAACTGCGCCGAGCGCGGCGGTGGCGCAATCGGCTGACGCGGTGCCCTCAAAAGGCACTGTCCTTCGGGACGTGTGGGTTCGAGTCCCACCCGCCGCACTCTTCGATCGTTGGGGGGCCTCAGGCCGTCGCGGGCTCGCGCGGCGATGATGTGTCGGGCGGGTCGTACCCCCGGCGACGCGCCTCCTCGATCGGGACTTCCTGTTCGACGTTCCAGCCCTGCGCGAACGCCCGCATCGCGACGATGATCAACAGCACCTGCACGGGAATCAGGAGCAGCGTGATCGTCCCGAGCGTGTCGGCGCTGAGTCCGGTTCCCCCGAACAGCGACTGCGCCTCGGCGAAACCGGCGTGGTTGCGGTCGAACCAGCTCGTCCCGGACAGTCCGAGGCCCGCGACGATCGCGATCATCAGCATCAGAATCGCCAGGCCCGCCGCGATGGGAAGCATCCCGCGTGCCCATCTGGCCCAGATGTAGAAGGCGATGATGAGATAGGCGATGCACCAGATGAAGTTGAGCGGCTTCATCCCCTCGAGCTGCGACCACCCGCCGATCGTCACGATCAACAGCAGCCCGACCGACACGAGCAGCGCCAGCGCCACGAACGACTTCATCAGCTTGCTCGAGGCCTTCTCCCGGTTCGGGTAGACCACCGCGTAACCGGGGGTCAAAGTCCGGTGCTGGGACACGTGTGGGACCTTACAAACTGGGCTTTGCGCGTGCGGCAGTTAGCCGACCGCCGGCCGTGCCACGAGGGCTCCTGGTGCTCTCCCGGCGCTACGACCTAGAATCGCCTGCTGGTCTCGCGCGGGCGTGGCGAAATTGGCAGACGCGCCGGCTTTAGGTGCCGGTGGGCTTAGCTCGTGGGGGTTCGAGTCCCTCCGCCCGCATGGTTCCGCCCGAAAGCACCGTCCCGACGCGCGCCTCCGGGAGATAAGCATCCCCCACGTGCTGTTATGTGCCGGGGGCGGACACGCGCCGCAGAGGTTTCGGGCCTCGTACAGGGGAGAAGAGCCGCATGACAGGGCGAGGTCGGTACCATCGCGGCTGTCCCAGGGGAGTGAGTCAATGGCTACACGCGCGGTCTCCAAAACCGTGAATCCGGGTTCGAATCCCGGCTCCCCTGCTTGAAGTCCCACACGGTCTACCGGACCTTCAATACTCGAGAGCGCCGCGAGTTCGTCCGTATAACCGAGGATGTGGCGGAGGCGGTTCGCGAGGCCGGCATAGCGGAGGGAATGGCGCTGGTGTGTGCGATGCACATCACCGCCGCCGTGTGGATCAACGACGACGAGCTCGGGCTGCAGGCCGATGTGCTCGAGTGGCTCGACAAGGTGGCGCCACCGAGCTGGCATGAGCCCGACGGCGAGGTGGCGAGGGAGCTGCTGCCGGATCCCGGGGACTACCGCCACCACCGGGGCGGGGAGGACAACGGCGACGCCCATCTGAAGAACCTGCTGGTCCACCACGAGGTGACCGTGCCGGTCACCGACGGCGAGCTGGACCTGGGGCCGTGGCAGCAGATCTTCTATTGCGAGTTCGACGGCCGTCGGCCAAAGCGGCTCGTGATCAAGGTGCTGGGGGAGTGACGGCGGCGTCCTCGTGCGTGTTCGTCGACGGCGCGCTCGACGGGCGGGTTGCGATCGTGACCGGTGGTGGGACGAATCTCGGGAAGGCTGCGGCCGTCGAACTGACCCGCTGTGGCGCCTCGGTCGTGATCGCGGGACGACGCGCAGAGGTACTTGAGGAAGCGGCGGCCGACGTCGGCGAGCGGTGCTCGCACGTGACGGCGGACATCCGCGAGGCGAGCGAGGCCGACCGGATCGTGAGAACGGCGCTCGAGCGTCATGGGCGTCTCGACATCGTGCTCAACAATGCCGGCGGCCAGTACATGGTGCCGGCGGAGGCGCTCGCGACCAAGGGATGGCGGGCGGTCCACCGTCTGAACGTCGACGGGACGGTCGCGATGTGCCATGCCGCGTATGAGCTCGCCATGCGCGACGCCGGCGGGGGCACGATCATCAGCGTCACCGTGTCGCCGCACCACGGAATGCCCGCGATGGCTCACACGGGCGCGGCCCGGGCGGCGGTCGAGTCGATCACGCGGGACCTGGCGTCCGTCTACGGGTCCCGTGGTGTCGCGGTCATCGCGGTGGCGCTCGGCCGGTTCGATACCGAGTCGCTGCGCAAGTACCCCGCCGAGCTGTGGAAGAGCGCGGCCGCCACCGTTCCCGTCCAGCGTCTCGGCACCGTCGAGGAGTACGGCTGGATGATCGCGCTGCTCGCGACTCCGCTCGGTGCCGCGCTCTCGGGCTCGGTGGTCACGCTCGACGGCGGACTCGACAACTGGACCGGTCCGTGGCCCCCGACGGACTTCACAAGAGAGGGTGAGGTGCCGACGGAAGAGCGCCGGCCGGTCGCGTGACACCCGTGCCCGGCTACCATCTGGCGACGTCGCGGGCGAGGTGTTAACGGTTGCACGGGAGCCTTCCAAGCTCTAGGAACGGGTTCGACCCCCGTCGCCCGCTCTCAGGTTCGGCGTAGAATCGTCCGATCCACGGGGAGTAGCGCAGTCTGGTAGCGCACCCGGCTGGGGGCCGGGCGGTCGCAGGTTCAAATCCTGTCTCCCCGATTAGGAAGTGGCTGCAAATCAGATGGTTTCGGTTTGCAGCCTTTTCCGTTCTAGAGCCCAGAGGGCATCAAAAGGGCATCAAAGGTCGGACACGTATTGACTCTTGCCGTTCGGTCCCCGGTCTCACACGGCCACCGCCGACCCCGGCGCTGCCGACCGGGGCGAGATCGACAATGGTCCGACGCATGGACTCTCATGACTTCAACTCGGAAGTCGAGACCCGCCTGAGGGAGGCCCTCTTCGGTACCGCAATGACTGGCATCGAAGCGACCGGCGCCGCGTATCCGCTGGGCGCGTTCCTGCTCGTCGGCGCGATGCTCGACATGCTGGCGGGCCTCATGCACGCGCCGGCCTCCGACAGCGATCGGCAACAGGGCGTCCGCTATGCCGCGTTTGTCGACCGCTTCTTCGACGATCGCTACCCGAGCCCTCGGCATGGGCGCCCGCATGTGGCGCGGTCTTCGGTGCCGGCCGCTTCACAACTTCTCGGCTCAAGGCATTCTGCTCGCCGACTCGCAGTCGGACGCCGGGTTGCATCTCCACCAGCATGAAGGCGACGTTGTCCTCCACTGGCCCGAGTTCCTCGAGGACTACAAGCGCGCCGTGGACGCGTACTGGGCAGCACTCCTTGCCGAGCCAGCGTTACAGCGGAACGCTGAGCGTCGCTGCTCGCAGTATCCGCCGTTGATGGTGACGACGGTTGAGATCCCGGGCCTGCGGTTTCCGATCACGTTTCCAGCAACGTTCGGCAGCGTCGCGAGCGCGTACGGAGGGCCTCCAATCGGCCCGGGCTCCTGATCGGCGGTGACAGGGATCTGCGTGTCTGCGACGTCTTCTACCGTGACCGAGATGGCCGCACAAAGCGTTGACCCGATGGCCTTCCGGGAGTGGATGGCACCGCACGTCGCCGCGATCCGCTTGTTCACGTCGGCTGTGGATGACGTCCTGAACGAGAAGCAGCATCCAGGGACCGAGTCTGTCGCGATGGCAGAGATCGCCACGGAACAGAACTACAAGTCGCGGAGCGCCTGGGAGTTTCCGTTCACCGACACGCATTCATTTGCTGGCGCGACCTTGCGGGCAGCAAGCGACTACGCGCGCAGCTTCGCTGAGTTGTTCGCCGCAGATCGCCCTCCGATCTACGCGCAATTCCCGGTAGCACGCGCCGCGCTGGAGGCGGCTGGGGTCAGCGCGTGGCTCAGCGAACTCGGGATCGCCCCTCTGGATCGGTTGAAACGTGGCTTGTGCGAGCTGCTGTACAGCGCGAACGAGGTAAGTAGCCTCGAGCTGTCAGATGACTCGAACCAGGCGGTCGAGCTCTGGATCGGAGTCGCCGACAGCTTTGGTTGGAACGTCAACAACGGCCGGACGAAGCCTGTGATCGACGGCACATCGGCGGCCGCGCATATCGGAATCGATCTCCCAGCTTGCAGGTCTCTCGACCAGCGCGCGGAGCGGAGATCTCTTGTTCAGCCGGCTGTCGGCGGCCGACCACGTGACCTGGTTCGGGCTCACGTGGGCGATGGACATCAAGGACGCACGGCGGACGTCGACGTCGATGCTCGCGACAGTGCCAATCGGCACGACGCGCAAACATGTCTGCACCATCGCGTTCTATGTGGTCAGGTCGCTTCGGACCGCGGCCGCGACCCACTTCAGGTTCATGGGCTGGACCCCGGCGAACTGGGCCAACGCCTCGACATCGGCGGAGCAATTGGAAGCGCGGCTGCTAGGCAACGCATTGCAGGACGGCTGATCGAGGGCACGTAGTCTCAGTTGTGGCACGTGTTGTCGCCGCGGCGGTAGGGCGTCAGCCCTCGTCGGCCCATCCAATGCTCGCGAACTGGCGTCGCAACTTCTCCCCTCGCTTGGGGTTGAGCGATTCCATCCACGAGATGCGTCCCAATAGGTGCGCTCGGAAGTCGGCAACTGCTGCGCGGTTCTGGGACGCCGGTCCGTGAACGCGAGCGTTGTGCAGGATCGCTTTGAGGACGTCGTACTCGTGGCGCGGCGCGTTGAGGCGTTCGTTGACGACGACCCCGCAGACGCGCTGTCGGCCGGCCCGGGTCGCCAGCATCGACTTGTGGTCATTGACTGCAAAGCCTTCCTCACGCACGATCTCGGCGACGGCACGACGCAACGTGTTCGCGGCGCGGACGAGTCGCGTCGGACCGGAGAACGTGAGGTCGTCGGCGTAGCGCGTATAGCTGACGTCGAGTGAGGCCGCGAGCCCGCTGAGGCGTTTGTCGAGCCTGAAGGCGGAGAGGTTGGCGAGGGCAGGTGATGTCGGCGCCCCTTGCGGAAGATGCGGTGTCGCGAGTCGCCGGCCGAGGCGATGATGCGCATCGATCTGGGCCGAGTCGGCGGGGCGCGGAAGGGAGGCCCACAGCCCCGCCGGGACGACGTTCGTGGTCAACGCCGTGAGCGAATGGGCGACGGACTCGGGGTAGCCCGCCGTCCGGAAGATGCCGTAAACGCGACCCGCGGCGATCGAGGCGAAGAAGTCTTCGAGGTCCAGCCGGATCACGACGAACCGTCCGGTGTGCTCGCTTGCATGGCTGCGCACCGACCGGCCCCGCGTGAAGCCGTGCGACGCCTCGTGTGCTGGGATCCAGTCGAGGATGTCGTGCAGGATCCGCCGCTGGACCTCCTTCAGGCGCCGCTTCGGCCGCTCGATCACCCGCACCGGCCGGCCCGGCCGGCGCCCCGGCGTGTACCGGTAGTGCCGGAGCCGCTCCTCCTCGACCGTGCGTTCGAGCGCGCGCGCGTCGGCGAACCACGCAAGCTCTCCGTCGCGAACGCCAAAGAACCTGGCTAGGTCGCCGACGGATGCGATCTCGGGCACCGGCCAGCGCCGCCGCCCCATCGCTGGCTTAGGCAGCAGCCATCGACGGACCGTCGGCGGCCTGTCGCCGGCCGGCTTGCGCTCCCGCATCGCGAGGGCGATGAACCGGGCGAGCTCGCGCGGCGCGTCCGCGGGCGGACGGTGGTACGCCGCCAGCACCTCGCGTGCAACGTGCCGGACCCACCGAGGTCGCGGATCGAGGGCACGGCCCGCACGGTCGACCAGCGCGCGCTCGTTCCACACCCCGGCCAGGAAAGCGTCGGCCAGGCAACGGGAGAGGTAGGCGCGTGTGCGCGCGTCGTACACCACCCAATCATCGCGACGTCGCGCGCCGACTGCACTCCGTCGTGCGTGCCCGGACCTGCTTCCAACGGACGCAGTCGAGGGCTCGCGATGCGCTGGCATGGCCACAAAGGTGTCCCCGGGGTAGCCCCGGAGAGGGATCGGCGCCCGAGGGCGCCTCTACCCACCTCGGTCACGCAACGCCGCGGCGCGAAACGCTACCGCAGGCGACACGAGGCGGCGGCAGTCCAAGTGCCGCCGTGTCTACTCGTGCTTCAAGGGGTTCGAGGTGCCTGCGAGAGGGGGTCGCCCGCTGGCAGGAATGCCAGCGGAACTGGGCATGGACGGGGCGATGGCTCGCAACCGCGTCCGGGCGCCGTCAGCGTCGCCAGCGTCGACGCGGGTTCGGTTCGGGGATCCCGAAGATCTCGCGGTAACGCCGCTCGCGCTCGGCGGCGGCTTCGGGCGACTCTTCGGGCTGAGGCGGCGGGGGCGAGGCCTCTTTGATCCTCGGCGGTACCGACGGCGCAGGCACGACCTGGAATCGTGGCTCGTCGGACTGCCAGTCGCTCCCGACTTCGGCCTCGGTGGTGCTCGCGTCGGGCACGCGAGCGGGCTCGTCGAGGTCGGGGTCCGGGGTTATCGAGCGGATCTCGTCTGCGGTGCGTTGCGCGGCCGCGATGAACTTCGGCGGGGTCAGACGCTCCTTCTTGGCGAGGCGTCGGATCTTGGCGACAGCGGCGGGACTGGCGCAGTCGTACTGGACGGCGGCGTACTGATCGGCCCAGATCGCGTCGCGCCAACCCTCGAGGATCATGCGTTGGCGATCCTCGCGGCGGTGACCTTCCTCGCCGACGATCGCGACCGGGCGCTCGGCGCCCCGTCGCCAGACCGCCAGGTCGGGCAGCTGCTTGCGGTAGCCGCGCTCGTCGCGCATCCGCACGGCCCACCGGTCGGCGTCGGCCGCCAGCTCGCGCGCGGACAGCCAGCGCAAACCGCGACGCTCCATCCGCGCCGCCGACCACGCCACGAGCACGCCGTGCGCGATCGTCGTCGGCGACGGGGGGCGCCTTCACGGCGCGGACAGCGCCGAGGTCCGCGCCGCGAAGACCTGCACTGGTCAGCCAGACGACTGAACCCTCACCCCATACCCACGGCATCCGACCCAACCAGCCGACCGCCTCCAACCTCGCCGCATGTCGCCGCACCACGCGCTCATCGAGATCCAGCCCGACACCAACAGCCGGTAGCGACACGACTCCCAGCCGCCCGATGAAACGCGCAACCCGAACCGTTCCAGGACCTGGCATTCCCCCCCTGGCTCATTCGCACCAGACCACGTTCGCCCGCTTACGCAATACCACCGTCCGCCCCGCCCGCACGAACATTGAAAACCCGGCCTCGACTGGCAGCTGACTACCCGAACGACCACTACGTGGAGAGCGGGTAGTCAGCTGCCACAAAGGGGCCGGGGCCTGCCCGTGATTCCAGTAGCGGCGGGGCGGACGGCGGTCTGCGATGGTCCGCGACCCTGTCCGCCCGAGTCTGGGAACTGCGGACCGGCTCTCGGACCGCGCCACACCGCTCATCGCCGCCGCCCTTGCGTCTGAGGCGGCGTACCGGCGTCCGCTGGCTCGTCGCCGTCGACCGTCCGAGCGTCCTGCTCCAACGCGTCGGCGATCTCGTTGAGCACCCACCCGATCTCGCGGAACTCGTGGGCCACGAAGCTGATCACATTGCCCTGCACGTGGATCGCCAACCTCTCGACGGCCATGTCGTAGCTCTGCCACATGTGCGCGGGGCCGGGACGGTTTCCACCTCGACGGAGCTCGTGAGAGGGGATCACCGGCTGCGGATCTGTCACCGGGGTCCACCTGAAGCCTGGGATTCGATTCGCCTCGTCGAGCGCCTCGGCACGCTCCAGGCTCGCCGCGGCGACGGCACGGATGCGCTGCACGAAGCCGGGATCGGGTGGCGCGTTGTCGCTCGCCTCGACCGCCGTGTCAAACGCGGCTTCGGCCTCCTGCATCTTCTTGATCGCGTCGCCGATGACGCCGGGGTCCATGTTCGCCCTGAGCCTCGCAACCTGCCCCGCGAGGGGGCGGTCGAACACCGGCCTGAGTGGCTGCGGTATCCGCGGCTCCGGAGGTGCAGCTCGCGACGGGTCTGTCAGCGCGAGCATCCGATCGAGCTCGGACCGTCGAACCAAGAGCTTACGCTGGCCGGCCCGCATCGCCTTGAGCCGACCTCGTCTGACCCACAACCTCACGGTCGCCGGGTTCACCCTGAGCTCCGCGGCGATCTCGGCGAGCGTCAGCCACGGATCGTGCTCGTCGGCGGGGTCTGGCCCCTTCTCATCGGTCAAGACAAGGTCCTCCTCAACATGTAACGTATCGTAATCTACGTAAGCCCGTTATCGCCATTTCGCCGCCACAGGCCCGAATCCTCGAACCAATGGGAGACACAAGTGCTCGCGCCGCCGCGCCACTCCAGGCGATGAGCCATGCGTGACCTGCCGGAGCACGTAGGCGGCGGCGTCGTGCGTCTCGGGGCTGACTCAGCCCGGTTGCTTGAGGCGGAGGACGTAGCGAACTACCTCGGCGTTCGGACCGACTGGGTGTACCGGGAGGTGCGCGCGGGCCGGCTCCCGCACATCCGCCTGGGACGAGCCGTCAGGTTCAGGCGAGAGTCGATCGAAGCGTGGATCGACTCTCGCGAGCGCGGGGTGCCCACCCGGCGCCGGCTGTGAACCGTCCGTTGCAACAGGGCGCAGATCAGCTCTCCTTCCTGGGAAGCGTTGACGCCGGAACGACCGATAGCGTCGATCAGGTCGTGAGCGCCGAGCAGCCTGCCAAGCCCACAACGCCGCGACAGCGTCAACGGCGTCCCCGCGGCACCGGAGCCGTGTTCGAGAAGGGCAATCGCTGGTATGGCCAGTGGTACCTGCGCGGCAAGCTGGTCAAGCGCTCGCTCGGACCGATGCGCCAGGCCGGGAGCCGCGACGGTCTCACCCCGAACGCAGGCAGAGGCTCGGTTGCGAGAGCTGATGTTGGAGACAAACGCCGCGCCGCCGCCGGTGGCGGGACGGATGACCGTCGCCGAGGTCGGCGACCGCCGCATTAAGCAGCTCGCCCGTAGCGGCCGCAAGCCCGACACGACCCTCGCCAACTACGAGTCGGAGATCCGGATCCACTTCGCGCCGCACTTCGGCGAGACGACCGTCGACGAGATCAACGCCGATGACGTCGAGGATTTCATCGACGCCTGCCTCGACGCCGAGGACCGGATTGATCGCGGCCTGGCGGAGCTGTCCGTGAAGACCGTCCGCAACTTGTACGTCCACCTGAACGGGATCTTCGAGTTCGCGATCTCGAAAGGCTGGGCCCACGCGAACCCCTGCCGGGCGGTCGACAAGCCGGCGTCGCCCGAGGACGACGAGACGGAGATCCGCTTCCTCGATCAGGCCGAGCTCGATGCGCTGCTCGCCGCTGCGACCACTCCTGTCTGCCGGCACACACCGGCGACGCTCGCAAGGGCGGCGCAGGCGCGAACGCTGCGAGACGTCGAGTGCCTGGAATGGCAGCAGGTCGGCGAGCGCCTCGGATGCTCCGCCGCGACCGCTATCTACCTGTACCGCGCAACTCCCGAGGCTGTGCTCGACAATGATCTCGCCCGCGTAGACCGGGCGCTGTACCTCACCGCTGCGATGACCGGCCTGCGCCAGGGTGAGCTGCTTGGCTTGCGTGGCGGGACGTGGACTGGGCCGCGCAAAAGGTGCGCGTCGTGCGGCCCTACGTCAGAGGCAAGTTCCGGACGCCCAAGTCGCGGATCTCGTCGCGAGCGGTCCCGATGGCCGATCGCGTCGGCCAAGAGCTGGAGCTGCTGTTCCAGGCCTCCGCTTACCAGGCCGAAGACGATCTCGTGTTTGGGCACCCACACACCGGCCACCCACTCGAACGCAGCCAGGTGAGCAAGCGGTTCAAGCGGACCCTAAAGCGGGCCGGCGTCCGCGAGGTCCGTTTCCACGAATATGCCGACGTTCGCGTTATGCCGATGTCGTTGCGAAGAGGCTGCTCAGAGCGGTTTTTGGCGGGTTCGAGGTCGGCATAATCAGAGCGCTTCGAGGAATGCGAGGAGCGTGTCGGTGGGCTGGTAGCGGCCGGGTTTGGCGGCGATCGGTCGGGTGCGATCGATCGCTTTTTGTTTTTGGGTCATGTCGGCGTGCAGGTAGATGTTCGTCGTGGTGATTTGTTCGTGGCCGAGCCAGAGCGCGATCACGGTGATGTCGTTGCCTGCGAGCAGCAGGCGCATCGCAGCGGTGTGCCTGAGCGTGTG
>Ga0335076_10003079_pt1 | contig 16687 bp, 20 predicted proteins | sample Lox_Sample_25_FD_206717 | JGI IMG/M metagenome (GOLD analysis project Ga0335076, IMG submission 206717) | Soil microbial communities from Loxahatchee National Wildlife Refuge, Florida, United States - Lox_Sample_2.5 | ecosystem: Environmental > Terrestrial > Soil > Wetlands | place: USA... | reverse complement strand
TCCTGAACGAATAAATTGGCGGAGGGGGAAATGGCCTTCTTTTCTTGCATAGTCAATGAAATCGGACCGGCGGCCGACGGCGCCGAAACGGCCGAGCCGGTGATTTACATGAACCTCACCGATACGGGGGGAAGCTTCGCCAACCAGTGGTTCTTCGCCGCGGAGCGAGCCAAGACCCAGATGCTGTCGGTCGGCCTCGCCGCGATGTCCACCAACAGACCGGTCGAAGCGGCCATCGACACGCCCAACGTTCCTTATTCGAGCGTCAGGCGCATGTATCTCATGGGGCCAGGAGGCGGCGGGACGAAACTGGCGTTCAGCGGGAATATCGTCGGGACCCCGACGGGGGGAAAAATCCTCGCTCCCATCGACATCAGCCCGTTCGGCAAGATCCGGTTTTCGGTGACCACCAACGGATCGGGCAATGTCCAGTTCTATCTCCTGTCGGCCACCGGAGGGGCGGCGCAGAACGGACTCTTGCTCGATCAATTCACGCTCGGCACTCCCGACAATACCACCCGCGTCTACGACGTTGCGGGGATATCGCTCCTCATCCAGATCATTCCCAGCGACAGCAACAACCAGGCGATCATCGCCGTCTATGGCGCCTGAAGCGCCTCGCGGCCGCCCGAAAACGGCGACGTCTGCAAAGCGGCCCGCAATCGAGCTGACTACGATGAGGCCAATCGCCAGTGCAGCGGTCGGCGGCCGCCCTTTGCGCCGCGGCACAGATCGACGAACGCGTGCCCGGCGCGCCGCAGGCCCTGCTCCGAAAGCCGCGCCAGATTGCGCTCGAACAGGTTCACCGCAGTTTCATAGAGCGCAAGGTCGAGGCGATTGGCCTCAACCAGCCTCGCATGGGTGGTCTCGCCGAGTTCATCGCGCGCGATCCTGAGAGCCGCCGTTTCGCTCAAGCTTTCCTCGGTCGAGGGGTTCTCGCGAACCCAATTCATCTTGAGCTCGGGAAAGACTCGCCGGTAACAAACTTCAAATCCTCGGCACGATTCATGGAAACGCCGGACGAGGCCGAAGAAGCGAAGCGACGAGAGGAGATTGCAAACCTCCGTTAGGTCGTCGAGCCGAGCCTCCGCCTCGGAAATATCGCTTACGCGAAGCGACGCCTGGGAGAGGTGGATGACCTGATAGTTCCGCAGCGCGCTGTTTGGCCGATCGAGCCACCAGTTCACATACTCCTGGAAACCGGAGTCGCGCGCCAGCGGGTGATCGAACTGCGCTGGGTCGCGCCTGGTGAAATAGTAGGCCGATCGCACACGGTCGATCGGGTGTCGAAGAAACAGGACCGGAAAGAACCTTGTCGGGGCTCGAAACGGCCGCGCCTTGTGCGATGAGATTGCGCAGACGCGGGGATTCGCCGCCGCGAACGCTGCGACATCATCGCTGGAAAGCCGGAACGCGTCGGGGACGCCGTCGTAAACAGCCCACCTTCCCCCAAATGAATCGAATAGATTCTTTTCCACACTGCTGCCGGCGTTCTTATAGATATGGTAGTGAACCAGCAGCGGCTTACCAAGTATTCCCATTTCCTTCCATCCGTACGTTTTGAAAGACTTCTGTACGACGTGCGTCGGCCGGCAAGACCTGTTTGCTTCAGTTTCATGACAAGTTTTCCATTCGAGATACTTTCCGGGCAATTGGTGAAACTACCCATGCCAGCGCGCCGCGCGAAGCAGGCGCAAGCTGTTCGGCGGCTGGACGATGGGAGGTTCGGGCTGATCAGCGAGCGATCACGCGCCCTACGCGAGATGGCAGGCGACGTTGTCGCGAAACGCCGGGCGCTCGGTGCGGCAGATGGCGATCGCCTGCGGACAGCGGGGATGGAACGGGCAGCCGGGCGGCGGGTCGATCGGATTCGGCGGCTCGCCGCCGACAGGCGTGCGCGGCAACCCGGTCATCGCAAGATCGGGCACCGCGTCGAGCAGCATCCGCGTATAGGGATGCCGCGGCCGGGCGAACAAGGCCTCGGTCTCGCCGATCTCGATCAGCCGGCCGAGATACATCACCCCCACGCGGTTGGCCATGAAGCGGACGACCGCGAGATTGTGGGTGATGATAAGATAGGTGAGGCCGAGCCGGTCCTGCAGATCGCGCATCAGGTTGAGGATCTGGGCCTGGATCGAGACGTCGAGGGCCGAGGTGGGTTCGTCGCAGACAATGAAATCGGGGTGGACGGCGATCGCGCGCGCGATCGCGATCCGCTGGCGCTGGCCGCCGGAGAACTCGTGCGGAAACTTGCGCGCGTCGGCGGGATGAAGGCCGACCAGCTCGAGCAATTCGCCGACCCGGGCGCGGGTCGCGCGCCGCCCCAGCCGCGCCCCCGCCTCGTCGGCGCCGAACGCCCGGATCGGCTCGGCGATGATGTCGCCCACCCGCCAGCGTGGGTTGAGCGACCCGAACGGATCCTGGAAGATCATCTGCATTCGCCGCCGGATCGCGCGCTGCGCCGCCTTGTCGCCGCTTCGGGCCAGGTCGACGCGCTCGATCACGACATGCCCGGCGGTTGGCTTGAGCAGGCCGACGACCATGCGGGCCAGCGTCGATTTGCCGGAGCCGGATTCGCCGACCAGGCCGAAGGTCTCGCCGCGCTGGATGGCGAAATCCGCGCCGTCGACGGCGGTGAGCGTCCGGCGCGGCTCGCGGGCGAGCAGGCGCGAGAGCAAGGGCGCGGAGATGTCGAAGACCCGGCTCAGCCCGCTGACCACGACGATCGGGCCGGCGCCGCTCACGCCCGCGCATCCGCGCCAATGGGCGTCCTCTCATAGAGCCAGCAGGCCGCGGCGCGGTCGCCGATCGCGATCAGCGGCGGGCGCTCACCGCAGCGCGCGAACGCCTTCGGGCAGCGCGGGGCGAAGGCGCAGCCGGGCGGGATCGCGGAGAGCCGGGGCATCGCGCCGGGAATCTGGGCGAGCCTTCGGGCGGAGACTTCAAGCGTCGGAATCGCGGCCATCAGCCCTTGCGTGTACGGATGGAGAGGATCGCGCACGACCTCGCGGACCTCGCCGGTCTCGGCGATCCGGCCGGCGTACATCACCGCGACGCGATCCGCCGTCTCCGCGATCACCCCCATGTCGTGGGTGATCAGCATCACCGCAGCGCCATGCCGGCGAGTCAAATTCTTGAGCAGCGAAATGATCTGCGCCTGCACCGAGACGTCGAGCGCGGTGGTCGGCTCGTCGGCGATCACCAGCGCCGGCTCGGCGCACAGCGCGAGCGCGATCACCACCCGCTGGCGCATGCCGCCGGAGAATTCGTGCGGATAGGCGTCGATGCGCTTCTCGGGCGACGGAATCCCGACTTCGCCGAGCCAGGCGATCGCCTGCGTCCGCGCTTCTTTCCGCGGCAGCGACTTGTGCGCCATTATCGTTTCGGCGATCTGGTCGCCGATGCGCAGCAGCGGGTTCAAGCTCGTCATCGGGTCTTGGAAGATGATGCCGACGCGGCGGCCGCGGATGTTGCGCATTTTCGCGGGCGGCAGGTGGTCGATGCGCTCGCCGTCGAGAAGGATCTCGCCGCCGACGATCCGGCCGGGCGGATCGAGCAGGCCGATGATGGCGAGACCGGTCAGCGACTTGCCGGCCCCGGATTCGCCGACCACACCGAGCACCTCGCCCGGCGCGATGTCGAACGAGACGCCGTCGAGCGCGACGAGCGGCCCCTTGCGCGTCGCGAACTCCACCCTGAGATCGCGAACCGAGAGCAGGGGCGAGGTCATTTGAGGCGGGGGTTGAGCGCGTCGCGCAGCCAGTCGCCGAGCAGGTTCACCGCCAGCACCAGCGCTGCGAGCGTGAGGCTCGGAAATGCCACGATCCACCATTCGCCCGAGAACAGGTAGTTCTGCCCGATCCGGATCAGAGTTCCGATCGAGGGCTCGGTCGGCGGCAGGCCGACGCCGAGGAAGGAGAGCGTCGCCTCGGTGATGATGGCGAGCGCGAGACTGATCGTCGCGATCACCATGACCGGCCCCATCACGTTGGGGAGGATATGGGTGAACAGGATACGGCCGTGCGAGAGCCCGATCAGCCGCGCGGCAAGCACATAGTCGCGATTCTTCTCCACCATGGTCGAGGCGCGCACCGTGCGGGCGTACTGGACCCAGAACGAGAGGCCGATCGAGACAACCAGCACCGCGAAGGCGGATGCGTCGCGGTTCTCGGGCTTGAGCGCAGCATGGGCGACGCCGTCGAGCAGGAGCGCGATGAGAATCGCCGGAAAGGTTAGCTGAACGTCGGCGATGCGCATGATGATCGAGTCGATCCACCCTCCGGCGTATCCCGAAATCAGCCCGAGCCCAACGCCGATCGCGGCGCCGAGGGCGACGCCGCAAAAGCCGATCGCGAGCGAGACGCGCAGGCCATAGAGGATCGCGGAGAGCATGTCGCGGCCCTGGTCGTCGGTCCCGAGCAGGAAGCGCGGGTCGCCTCCGGCGATGAAGCTAGGCGGATCGAGCGAGTCGGAGAGATAGTTGGCCGCCGGATTGAACGGGTCGGTCGGCGCAATCCATGGCGCGAGCAGCGCCGCGAGGAAGAAAAGGATCGTCACCGCACCCGCCGCGACGGTGATCTTCGACGCGAGAAGGCTGGCGAGAAGATCATTGTCTCTCAAGCGGGCGATGAAGTCTCGACCGGAGCGTGGCGCGCCTTCGGGCCCGGCCGCGATCTCGCTCATCTCAGGCCTGCGCGCGATCGAGGTGGGCGCGGAGTCTCGGATCGACGAGCGCGTAGATGAGATCGACAACGAGATTGATGACGACGAACATGAGCGCGATGAGCAGCAGATAGGCGGCCATGATCGGAATGTCGGCGTTCTGAATCGATTGCAGGAACAATCGCCCCATGCCCGGCCAGGCGAACACCGTCTCGGTGATGATCGAGAAAGCCAGGATCGAACCGAGCTGCAGGCCGACCACGGTGATCACCGGGACCAGGGTGTTCCTGAGCGCGTGATGAAAATGGATGGCGCGTTCGGAAAGGCCTCGCGCGCGGGCGAACCGGATGTAGTCCGAGCGCATGACCTCGAGCATTTCCGACCGCACCAGGCGCATGATCAGGGTCATCTGAAAGAGCGCGAGCGTGATCGCCGGCATGATCAGCGACTTGAGTCCGGAAGCAGTCAGGAGGCCTGTCGTCCACCAGGGGCCGATATGGACCACATCGCCGCGGCCGAACGAGGGCAGCCAGCCGAGAACGACGGCAAAGAGATAGATCAAGAGAATGCCGATCAGGAAAGTCGGCAGCGAGATGCCGATGAGCGACACCGCCTGCAACAGCCGCGCGAGCGCGCTATTTCGATGCAAAGCGGCATAGACGCCCATCGGGACCCCGGCCGCGAGCGCAAGGATCGACGCGACGAACGCGAGTTCGAGGGTGGCAGGCATGCGCGCGCCGATGAGATCGGCGACCGGCTGCTTGAACTGGTAAGAGACGCCGAAATCGAACCGGGCCGCATGGATGAGAAAGCGCGCCGCCTGGACGCTCGCTGGGTCGTCGAGGCCGAGCTGTTGGCGCAACTGCGCGCGTTCCTGAACCGAGGTCTCGACTCCGACCATCTGGTTCACCGGATCGCCAACGTAGCGGAACATTGCGAAAGCGATCAGTCCGACCGCGATCAAAACGCCGATCGACGCCATGAGGCGCCGCAGGATGAAGGCGATCATGCGCGAGCGCGCCTATCGGCGGGGCCTGGCCCAGCGTCGGCGCGCCGCGCGCCGATTCCGGTCATCCCCGCTCAGTCCTTCTTGACCCAAGAGAAGATGTAATAGTTGTCCGGCCGCTGGATCACGTGGGTCGTCTTTGAAACGCCCCAGGCGAGCGCCTGCTGATGCAGCGGGACATAGGCCACGTCGTCGACCAGAGACATTCGCCAGCCTTCGGCGAAGATGTCGTCGCGCTTCTCCTCGTCGGGCTCCTCGAGCGCCTTGCGCGCCAGCGCGTCGACCTTTGGGTTGCAATAGCCGCCCACGTTGTTGCCGCCCCAATTGGTCTTCGGATCGCGGCAGCCCATGATGTATTGAAAGACGTTGAAGCTCTCGAGCGTCGTCGGCGTCCAGCCCAAGAGATAGAACGAGGAATCGTAGCCGCCCGCGGCCGAGATGGCGGCGAAGAACTTCGACTTGGGCTCGGCGTTGAGGTCGATCTTGACGCCCACGCGCGCCAGCATGCCAACCACCGCCTGGCAAATCTGCTCGTCGTTGACGTAGCGGTCGTTAGGGCAATCCATCTGCACCTCGAAGCCGTCGGGATAGCCGGCCTCGGTGAGCAGCTTCTTCGAATCCGCGGGGTCGAAGGGGAAGCGGTGGAAATCCTTCGACAACGAGAACAGCGAGGGCGCGATCATCAGCGCCGTCGGGGTCGCCTGTCCGCGCATCACTTTCTTGTTGATCGCCTCCTCGTCGATGGCGTCATAGAACGCCTTGCGGACCCGGACGTCCTTGAACGGATTCTTGCCCTTGACGTTCGAGTGGCCGAGCTCGTCGCGCGACTGATCCATGCCGAGGAAGATGGTGCGAATCTCCGGTCCAGCCAGAACCGACGTTCCCGGATTGGCGTTGACCCGCGCCTGATCGTTGAGCGGCACTGGATCCATCCAGTCGATTTCCCCCGACAGAAGCGCGGCGACGCGGGTCGCCGCGTTCGGGATCGGGGTGAAAATGACCTCGTCGACATTTCCGATCGGCTTGTCCCACCAGTTCGGGTTGCGTTTCCAGACCGTTTTGACCCCGGGCTCGTGACTGACGAGGATGAACGGGCCGGTGCCATTGGCGTGGAGCCCGGCGTAGGGCGGGGTGGTCGCGTTCATCGCGGTGGCCTCGGTCGCCCCATGCGCCTCTGCCCAGCTCTTGGAGAAGATGCCCCAGCTCTCCCATTCGTTGATCAGCAGCGGGTCGGGAGTCTTCAAGATGAAGTCGACGGTGTAGTCGTCGACCTTGACGACCTTGGCGTCCGCGGGGATGCGGCCCTTGAGATCCGAGCCGGCGCTCAGCACCCGATGGGCGGAGAAGACGACGTCGTCGGCGGTGAAATCCTGACCGTCGTGGAACTTGACGCCCTTGCGCAGGTGAAAGCGCCAATGGAGCGGATCGAGGACCTCCCAGCTCTCCGCCAGGGCAGGCTCGATCTTCATGTCCGGTCCGCGCCGGATGAGCCCTTCATAAACGGCCGAGTTGACGCTCAGGCTGAAGCTCTCGTTGATCTGGTACGGATCGACCGATTTGAGCTCGCCCTGGAAGGCGAAGCGCAGGACTTTGGGCTCATCCGCCGAGGGGGAGAACGTCGGCGTGAGACAGGCGGAGAGGGCGATTGCGGCGAGGAGCGGGAATCTCACGCTGGGCAATTTCATCAATTGTCTCCGCGAACATTGGTGCTATCGACGCCCCGCCGGCTCGAAGCTTACGCAAAAACGCAGCCGGCGGTCCAGACGGCGCGCAAGCCAAAGCGCGCGCATCGCGAAGGGGTTTCGCGGCGAAACATGGCCCCACGTCCAAATGCGCGCTTGCGCGGCCGACTTCGCCAGCATAGCGAAGGATGGGGACATTTCCGGCTTAAGGGCGTGCGATCATGAAACTCATTCTGGCGGTCATCAAGCCGTTCAAGCTTGACGAGGTGCGGACGACGCTCGACCGGCTCGGCGTCAAGGGAATGACGGTCAGTGAAGCCAACGGCTACGGCCGGCAGAAAGGGCACACCGAAATCTATCGCGGCTCGGAATACAACGTCGCCTTCATGCCGAAGGTCAGACTCGAGATCGCGGTCAGCGACCATGATGTCGATCCGACGATCGAAGCGATCCGCGCCTCGGCGCGCACCGGCCAGATCGGCGACGGCAAGATCTTCGTCCTGCCGATCGAGCGGGCGATGCGGGTGCGCACCGCAGAGACCGGCGACGAGGCGCTCTGACCGGAGGGCGAGGCGCGGGCGCCTAAAGAGCGCCGGAACCAGCGCCGATGGCGTGAATAGCAAACGGCCGCCCGTTAGGGGCGGCCCCTGGTGTCAGGCGAAGGGAAAGCGAGCGAGGCTCGGCCTCAGTTGCGCAGGTCGGCCGGCGGCGGCTCGGCTCGCGAATCCGGCTCGAACGGGCGCTGGCGCCGCTCGGCCATGAACTGGTCGAACTCGGCCCGGTCTTTGGCGAAGCGCAGCCGGGCGAGGAAGTCCTTGAACTCGCGCTGCTCGTCTTCGAGCCGCTTCAGCGTCTCGGCGCGATAGTCGTCGAAGGCGCGATTGCCGCTGGAACCCGGAGCGAACCAGTCGCCGCGGCTCCTGATCCGGTCAATCCTGCCCCGCATCCGCTCCATTCTGTCCTGCATCCGGGCGATCTTGCGCTCCCAGCGGTCGCCGCGGTGTTCCCAGTCGAGCATCGGACCATCTCCTGCGAATGAATGCCCCCAATAGCCGAACCTTCCTCTCGCGATCATGAAGGCGAGAATCACGAGCCCAATCGGCCACCACCACATGAACCCCAGGATCGTCAGAATGAGCGGCATGGCGCGTCCCCATTTGTGAATGTAATGAACATTTACATTAGGCGCGAGCCGTTGTCAAGCCCGCTCAGGTCGGGCGCCGCCGCCGCGCCGGATCGATTCCGAGTCCGCGCAAGTAGATCAGCGCGTCCGCCTCCAGAAGCTCCGCCGGCGACATCGGCAACGCCCGTTGCCCGCCGTCGCCGCGGCCAAACAGCGAAGCGATTCCGTGCGCCATGGCCCAGATGTGGAGCGCCACCATCAGCGCCGGCGGGCGGCCGGCCGGGGGCATGGCGGCGCAGACCTTGTCGGCGGCGCTGCGCAGGACGGCGAAGGCCCGTTCACTGGCCTCGCGCAGCGCGGCGTCGGCGCCGACCTGAACGCCGGCTTCGAACATCGCCGAATAGAACGCCGGCTCGGCGCGGGCGAATTCGAGATAGGCCTTGCCGAGCCGGTCCAACGCGGCGAATTCGTCCGGACGACCGTCGTCCCAGGCCCGCGCCAGGGCGGCCGCGAACTGCTCGAAGCCGCGCAGCGCCACATTGGCCATAAGTTCGTCGCGGTCGCGGAAATGCCGATAGGGCGCAGCCGGGCTGACGCCGGCGAACCGCGCCGCCTCGGCGAAGGTGAATCCCGCCGTCCCCTTCCTGGCGATCAATTCCAGCGCGGCGCGGATCAGCGCCTCACGCAAATTGCCGTGATGATAGCTGCGCGGCGCGTCGCGCTCGCCGGGCTCGTCTCTGCCCCAACTCATGTAAGGGATACTTACATTAATCGGGCAGAAAAGTCGAGGGCGGGCGGGCTTCAGCCGCTCGCCAGCGAGAAGGGAGAACGCAGCCCAACTGCGCGCGGCCGGGCCGGTCGCCTACCGCGAGACGCTATCGATCCGCGAGACGACAGCGAGGGAATAGGCGACTGGGGCCGCTGTCAGGGCGTGCAGTTCCGGCTTTTGAACCTCGGTGCCGCCGGGCGCCCCCGACCCCGACAGATTGGCCAGGGCGAGAAGCCCGAGCGCGGCCGCCAGGCTCGCGACAATGGCGGCTCTGATTGGCATAACAGGCTGAAACGTAAGCACGATTTTCCATCCACAATAGACGTCAACGCCTGTAATCGTACGCCCGTACCCGGATCGACGCAGTGACCGGGCGCACAGTCCGGATGCCGGAAGGGAACTGAAGCAACCGGCCCCGGGCCGCGGCCTTGCCGGAATCGCTGCGGCGAGACCAACATCAACGCGGCGCCGGACCCAAGGTTCCCCGCCGGAGATGCGGCGCCCGTGCTCCTCGGCTTTCTCGCCAGGACGTCGCTCCGGCTTGCGCGCTGGCGCGGCTGGCCGTTCGCTGGCATAAAAGCGCAATGATTCGCAGCGTCTACGCGCTCGCGGCGAGCACCGACGCGGGCGCGCCGGCCGACCCCGGCTTCGGGGTCTATGTCCACTGGCCGTTCTGCCTGTCGAAGTGCCCCTATTGCGACTTCAACAGCCACGTGCGCGGCGGGAGGATCGACGAGGAGCGCTATCTCGCAGCTTTCCGCGCCGAAATCGCCCATCGGGCGGGGCTCGCGCCGGGGCGCAAGGTGCGCTCGATCTTTTTCGGCGGCGGCACGCCCTCGCTGATGCGCCCTCAGACCGTGCAGGGGGTCATCGACGCCATCGGCGCCGCCTGGCGGCTCGAGCCCGACGCCGAGATCACGCTTGAAGCCAATCCGACCAGCGTCGAGGCGGAGCGGTTTCGCGGCTATCGCGGAGCCGGCGTCAACCGCCTGTCGATCGGCGTCCAGGCCATGAACGACGAGGATCTCAAGGCGCTAGGGCGCAAGCACACCGCCGCCGAGGCTTTGGCCGCTATCAAGCTGGCGGCGACGCTGTTCCCGCGCTTCAGCTTCGACCTCATTTACGGCCGGCCGGGGCAGGGGGCGGACGCGTGGCGGCGCGAGCTTGCCGAGGCGCTCGACCATGTCGGCGACCATGTCTCGCTCTATCAGCTGACCATCGAGCCCGACACGATCTTCGAGCGCCTGCGCGACGCCGGCAAGCTCCAGCTGCCGGACGAGGACCTGAGCCTCGCCTTGTTCGAGACGACGCGCGAAGTGACGGCGGCGCGGGGGCTGCCGGCCTACGAAGTCTCGAACCACGCCCGCCGAGGCGGCGAGAGCCGCCACAACCTCATCTATTGGCGCTACGGCGAATATGCCGGCGTCGGCCCGGGCGCGCACGGGCGCCTCGTCACGGCGAAGGGACGGCTGGCGCAGGAGACCGAACGCCACCCGGAAATGTGGCTGACCCAGGTCGAGACCGAGGGCCACGGCCTGGTCGAGAGCGCGCCCTTGAGCCGTGAGGAGCAGGGCGACGAGTTCCTGCTCATGGGGTTAAGGCTCAGCGAAGGCGTCGATCCGCGCGCGTTCGAGAAGCTGACCGGCCGCGACATCGACATGGCGCGGGTCGAGAGCCTGATCCAGGACGGATTCCTCGAATGCGATGAGCGCGGCCGCATTCGCGTCACCGCGATGGGCGCGCCGCTGCTCGATACCGTGGTCGCCGACGTCGCTGCGTGACGCAGACGCGGCTTGCGCGGAACTATTTGTAGTTATACGGGTCCGCCGTACATTTGGTGAATTCGGCCTTGGCGTCGGGGCCCTTGAGTCCCTTTTGCTTGATCGCAGCGCCGCACATGCTGCGGGCCTTCGCCTCTTTGCACTTGACCTCGCAACCGGCAAACGACGGCTGCATCCCGGCAATTCCGACGCCAAGCACAATCGACGCGACGATTGCTGGACTAAGCTTTCTGACAAAGGATCGGTTGATCATTCTAGCCTCCCTTCAGCCCTGATATCGGCAATAAGGTTGCAGCAAAAAGAAATTGCACAGTCAAAAGAATAGCGCAAGCGCCATGTCGTATGGCCGGCTAGCCGCGCTCGCAAAGGCTTTCCCCGCCATCCGGGGCGCCGGCCGCCGCGCCCGGTCCGGCCGAAATTGCGACGTCGCCGCGTGACGCCGCGGCGCCGTGATCATTCGGCGCTCGTCTCCGCGTCGTCCGTGATTTGCTCGAGTTGCAGATAGCTCGCTGGATCCGCCTTGCATCGATCAAATTCAGCCTCGCGCGCCCGAGCCTCGAGGTCTTGCGCCTTGACCGCCTGGTGGCAGATCGCGCGCGCCTGCTGCGCTTCGCAATATCCGCCGCATCCGGCAAGAGACTGCCCCATGTCGGCGAGGGCAAGAGCCAGCGCAATCGGGGCGACAACAGCCAAGCGGGCCGCAAACATCCTTGAGGCAATCACTTGCGCCTCCTCTCAATCAATGGACGTCTCAATTCTCACGCTCCGCAGAGTGCCCGGACATTCGGGCGTTTTTCCGCCGGGAATCCGGCCCTTTTGCCTCGACGCCGCCGCGGCCGTCGAGGGCGCGCGCGTCGCCCTTGCGCGGCGGCGCCACAGAGGAGGACCGCGGCGGACGTCGCACACCCAACTTGATCGGCTTGGCGCCGGCTCTCGCGGCCTGATTATTTGAGGACCTTCACCACCGCCCCGGAGACTGGATCCGTGACGCCGCGCCCCTCGCCAAGGTCCTCAAGCGTGTCCCGGAACGAGTCGAGCGTTGCGATCATGCTTGCCCGAGCGCCGGCTAGCGCGTCCATGTCAGCCCATTCGCCGATGATGCAGAAACTATGCTCGCCAGTCCTAACAATATTGGCGCGCTTGAGGCCCGGCCATTGAATGTTGTTGTGAGCGTCGAGAAATTGCTGTTCGCGCCCCGGTGTAACCTTGAACCGGACGACAGTGAACGCAGTCATTATCCGCTCCTCACTTGCCGGCTCCACCCGAACGCCCGTCTATCGCTTCCGGCTTGTCTGCGACGTTCAAGAAGGGGCTGCGTTCTCAAAGCGGCTATTCGCCGAAAAGCGAAGCCGCGTCAAAGAAACTCAGACTTGGCGTGGTCTTTGGAAGCGTCCCGGGCCGACAAGCGCCTAGCCGGCCCGCTGCGGCGTTTCGACCGGCGGAGCGCCGTCCCTCATCACGCTTCGGATCATGCCGCGCAAATCCCGCGTGTCCTGGTGACCATGCACAGCGATCGCATGTTGGACGGCGGCCTCGAGGAGTTCGTCTTCGCTATCGGCGCTGAGCGCGACTGAACAGTTCATCTCGCTCGGGAATTCACGACAGTCGACAAACTTCCGCCCCATCTTCGCCTCCCTCCCTTGTCCCGGGATGACCACTTCATCGCGGGAACGAACACCACGCATTGTGGGCCAAAAATGGCGTCCGTCAACAGCACCGCGGCGGAGTTTTCTGCCGAGAATGGCGCCGCAGTAAACTGTCACTCGATTTCATTGACGCGTGTTCGCCCCCTCCAGCGATTCGGGAGCCTCAAACAACCGGTCGGATGCGGCGCCGCCGGATTTCCTCCGCCTCGGCATTCGTCCGTTCGCTCTCATAAGGCGGATGCAGTAGCCAGGCGGCAAAGACCATGCCGCAGACTGCGCCAAGAAGTTGGGCGACAATGAAGCCGGGAAGGTCGATCGGGCGGATGCCGGAGAACGTGTTGGTGAGCGAGCGGGCGATCGCGACCGCTGGATTCGCGAACGAGGTGGAGGCGGTGAACCAATAGGCGGCGGTGATGTAGAGCCCGACAAGCCATGACGTCGACGCCCGCGCGAACCGCACGCCCGCCAGTATCGTGACGATCAGTCCGAATGTCGCCACCCACTCGGCGAACCATTGCGAACCGCCCGCGCGAGCTTTCAGCGACGTTTCGAAGATGGGGAGAGCGAACATCAGATGGGCGGCGAATGTCCCGGCGACGCCGCCGCCGATTTGCGCCGCGACATAGAGGACGGCCTCTCGCGGCGAGAGCTCCCGCTTGAGCGCAAACACCAGCGAGACGGCCGGATTGAAATGGGCCCCGGAAACCGGCCCGAAGATCGTGATCAGCACGACCAGTATCGCCCCGGTCGGAATCGTGTCGCCGAGCAGTTCGAGCGCCGCGTCCCTGGTCAGCGTCTCAGCCATGACGCCCGATCCGACCACCGTCGCGACAAGAAACCCTGTTCCCAGGGCCTCCGCGGCGAGCCGCCGCGCGAGCGTCATGGTTTCCGCGCCATCGGAGTCGCGCCCTCGATGCGTCCGATCTCGCCAAGCCGGGCGTTGAGGGTCAGCTTGTCGAGGCTCTTAATCGGGAGGCTGATGAAGGCCGAGATGCGGTTCTTCAAGTAGCGGAACGCCGTGTTGAAGGCGCGCTCCTTTTCAACGTCGGTTCCTTCAACCGCAGCGGGGTCCTCGATGCCCCAATGCGCAGTCATCGGTTGCCCGGGCCAGATCGGACAGGTTTCGCCGGCGGCGCTGTCGCAGACCGTGAAGACGAAATCGAGTTCAGGCGCTCCCGGGGCGGCGAATTCGTCCCAGCCCTTCGACCGGAGGCCGTCCGTAGGGTAGCCATAGGCTCTTAGCGCCTTGAACGCGAAGGGATTGACTGCGCCCTTTGGATGGCTTCCGGCGGAAAAGGCGTTGAAGCGCGCCGCGCCGTCTTTACGCAGGATGCTCTCCCCCAGAATCGAGCGCGCGGAGTTGCCGGTGCAGAGAAAGAGAACGTTGTACTTCGGGTCGCTCATGGTCGCGGTTTTGTCGCGCGCACGAAGGCGCTCATGAATTTCCCTTCGACCTCAGGCGCGATTCCATCGACATCCACGCCGGCGCCGGTCAGAAATTCGCGCGCGTCCTCGATGTCATAGACGCGAGTCGGCTCGATGCCGATCGCCTCGAATCCGGCCAAAGCGAGTCTTGCGCGATAGTCGTTCTCGTCCAGCGCGCCCGCGACGCATCCGGCCCAAAGCAGCACGTCGCGGCGAATCCTGGCCGGGATAGGCCCGCGGGTAACGACATCCGAGACGGCGAACCGGCCGCCCGGCTTCAGCACGCGGAAGGCTTCGCTGAGCGCGCGATCCTTGTCGGCTGAAAGGTTGATGACGCAGTTGGAAATGATTACGTCGACCGAATTGTCGGGCAGCGGAACATGTTCGATTTCGCCTTTGAGGAACTCGACGTTGGTCGCGCCCGCTTTGCGCTGATTTTCACGCGCGAGCGCCAGCATGTCGTCGGTCGTGTCGAGGCCGAAAGCCTTGCCTGAAGGGCCGACGCGGCGGGCGGAGAGCAGGACGTCGATGCCGCCGCCCGAGCCGAGATCGAGAACGATTTCGCCTTCCTCCAGCTCGGCGAGCGCGGTCGGGTTGCCGCAGCCAAGCGAAGCCAGCACGGCCGCCTCCGGCAGGCCCGCCTTTTCGTGGTCCGCATAGAGATTGGCCGAGATTGCCTCGGACCCTCTTTCGCCGTCGTAGCAAGCGGACGACCCCGAGCAGCATGAGGAAACGGTCTTTCCCACGCTCCGCGCAATTTCGCCATAGCGTTCCCGCACGACTTCCTTGATCTCGGCTTCCGGCATGGCGATCTCCTATGGACAGGCGCAGGCGACGATTGCTTCGGGGCGAATCGCCTTGTTGCGGGTGCAGCACTCCGCAAACAGGAAGCCGACCAGTTCCTGAAGCGCTTTGACGTTTGCGGTGTGGCAGAGGAATGTGCCCTCGCGCCGTACTGACACGAGCCCCTCGTTCTTCAGCTTGTCGAGATGGTGCGACAGCGTGGATGGCGGGATGCCCAGCTCGGCGCCGATCTCGCCGACGACGAGCCCTTCCGGATGCGCCGCCAGCAAAAGCCGCACGATCCTGAGCCTCGGTTCGGTCCCGAGCGCGCCGAGCATATCGGCGTAGCGGACGATTTCTTCTTCTTCGGCGGAACTCGCAGGCATGACCACCTCTCCATATTTCCATATTTGCAGAAATACAGTATGTCAATCGCGGCCGCCAGGGGAAGGGCGGCCGATCGGCCAGGGCCAGCGAGCCTCGGCAGGGCCGAAATCGTCAGCAACAACCGGACCTTACGGCGCTGCGGGATTTCCCTTTCGCAGCAATTTGTTGCGGATAATCGGAAGAGCGTGGTAGGCTGCGGACATGAGCAATCCTGCCCTGGCCTTAGCCCAAGACCGCCGCGCCGGGCTTCCGCCGGCTCTCGCGCGGCGGCAAGGCGTCGAGAAGAATAGTCCCGCGCAAATCCAGCGCAACCCATTGAAAAGTCTCGATTCGGACGAGAGAATCCAAGGAAAACCAAGGAGAGCGGGGGCAGACACATCGCGTCGCCGCACTTTATTTCGCGATTTACGGAAAAAAGCGATTTACCTTCTGAAAATGCCGCTGGCGGTTATTACTGTAGTTGTACTTCAGACGAATAACAAAAAAACCGCGAGCGCGTATCCTTCAATGCTAGCGTATCATCGCGGCCCTTTCGCTTGGCCTGCGCCTCAGCCATCCCCAACTGGCTTGGCCAGGCGGCCCGTGGAACGGCCTTTCTCCTCAGTGGGCGCGAAGACCCCCATCGGGGCCATGCCGGCCGCTGGCGGCCTTCCTTACGCGATCGCGGGGGCGATGCGAATGCCGCCGCCGAGGTGAGCGCCCACGCTGTCGCGCTTGACCGATGCGCGCATGGCTCCGACATTGACCGTCCGGAGTCGAAGGATAGTGTTGAAAAACTCGGAACGCGGAAATCGCGTCTTCGCGCGGGCTGCGTCATCTCGGCCCATAGTCCTTACGATAGGGTATATGGGGGGTCACTAGCGCCAAAACGTGTCGGTTCGCCGACCCCCTAAGGAATTTTTCATCGAGGCTGCTGGCGGTCTCCTAAATTGTGATCGACGCGAGAAAACGAGTTTTTCAACACTATCGACATCGAGCAGGCATTGCGCGGTTCGCTTAGACTAGGCTGGCAGTCGCGGCTAGTGTGGAAAGTTCGGAGCAACCACCGTTGTGGCGTCCGGCGCGATTTGCAGGCAAGAAGACGGGTCTGACGCGATTTTATGCTTTGATCACCGCGTGAGGCCGGCTAGATCCTGTCTGCAGGCCTCGCTGAATGCAGTCAGCAAGGTCTTTATTTCGCCCTCGCGGGCAACATCTCGCACTTCTTGAATGGTGCGATTTGGGCCCATGTAAGTCTCGAGGATCGTGTCTTCGATGCGCAGGGCCGCGTCGATCACCGCCCGAGCCGACGCGAGCCGCATACGGCTCCCCAACACGTAGAGCGGCACCATGCTGGCCGGGTCTTCTGTCTGGTGGGTAAGGGCGTCGACGTAGCGGCGCGCGACCTCGGAGATGTACTCATTGTAGAGCGCCTCCAACTTGG
>Ga0335076_10003078_pt1 | contig 16691 bp, 11 predicted proteins | sample Lox_Sample_25_FD_206717 | JGI IMG/M metagenome (GOLD analysis project Ga0335076, IMG submission 206717) | Soil microbial communities from Loxahatchee National Wildlife Refuge, Florida, United States - Lox_Sample_2.5 | ecosystem: Environmental > Terrestrial > Soil > Wetlands | place: USA... | reverse complement strand
GTTCAGCGATTCCGCGATGATGCGCTCGCTGTCGACGTCCTTGAGGCCCGCGCAGGCTTCGCCGACCACGGTGCGCAAGCGTTCGACGTCGAGCGGACCGCGGCTGCCGTCGGCGCGTGTGATCGAGAGCGCCGTGTAAGCCGGTTTGACGACGGGCTTGCGTTCGGCGCGGGCGCGGGCGCGGCTCTCGCGATACAGCACGTAGTCGCGCGCGACCTTGTGTTCGCTCGAACGCATCAGCGCGAGTTCGACCTGATCTTGGACGTCTTCGATGTGGATCGTGCCGCCGGACGGAAAACGGCGTTCGAACGTCGCGGTCACTTGGTCGACGAGGTTGCGCACGAGTTCGCGGATGCGCGACGACGCGGCCGCCGTGCCGCCTTCGACCGCGAGAAACGCCTTCGTCATCGCGACCGCGATCTTGCTGTCGTCGTACGCGACGACGGTGCCGTTGCGTTTGATGACGCGCAGATGGCCCGGCGCGGTCGCGGCGACGGCGGCGGATAAAGTCGTGGCCGGCGCCGGTCGGGTCTCGGTGGTGGTGCGCTGAAGCGTGTCCGTTTGCATGGCTGACTGGGCTCCCCGGTGTTCCGTTTTGTGGTCGTTGTTCCTGGTGTATCTGGCGCTCGATCGCTGCGGTGCCGAGACACTACTAATTGTGTTTGTCGATTTCGGTCCTCGGCGCGTCGATTCGCTCCGCTCGTCCCCGTTCTCCCGGCCGAATCGATCTTGCAATGACGCTTCAGGCGTCGGTTCGGTTTCCGGCGAGAACCCCAACATGTTGGGGTGATCCGAGCAGGGGATACAAGATATGCGGTGTTTGCGCCCCGCGCAAGGCGATTGCTGTGGATAACCTGTTCATCGCCGGTGACTCGCGTGTGGATGAATCTCGCGCCGAAAAAATCGCGCGCTGCCCGATCTATTGCTGGCGCGTGGACCACTAGATATTGTGGTCGGCGATTTGCTTTTTTTGACTGGGAGCGCGCGCGTGGACCGCATTCTCGCGATCGATCAAGGCACCTCGAGCACTCGCGCGATCGTGTTCGACGTGCAAGGCCGCGCGCTCGGCACCGCGCAGTGCGAGTTCGACCAGATTTTTCCCGCGAACGGCTGGGTCGAGCACGATCCGGAAGTGTTGTGGGACACGACGCTGCGCGCCGCGCGTGGTGCGCTCGCTGACGCCCGCGTTGAGGCGCGACAGTTGGCCGGCATCGGCATCACGAATCAGCGCGAGACGACGCTGATCTGGGACGCGCACACCGGCGCGCCGGTCGGCAATGCAATTGTCTGGCAGGACCGCCGAACCGCGGCGCGTTGCGAGGAAATCCGCGCCGATGGCATGAGCGACACGATCGCCGCCGCGACGGGGCTGGTCGTCGACCCGTATTTCTCGAGCACGAAGGTCGCTTGGTTGCTCGACAACGTCGCGGGGTTGCGTGCACGCGCGGCGAAAGGCGAACTCCGTTTCGGCACCGTCGACAGCTTTCTGATCTGGCGGCTGACCGGCGGTGCGAGCCACGTCACCGATGCGACCAATGCATCGCGTACGCAGCTCTTCAACATCGTGAAGCAGACGTGGGACGACGAACTGCTGCGCTACTTCGACGTGCCGGCGAACGTCTTGCCGCAGGTGCGCGACTGCGCCGGCGAGTTTGGCGTCGCCGACGCGCGTTGGCTCGGCTCGGCGGTGCCGATCCTCGGCGTTGCGGGCGACCAACAAGCCGCGTTGGTCGGACAAGGCTGCTTCGACAGCGGCATGACGAAGAGCACGTACGGCACCGGCTGTTTCCTCGTGACGAACACCGGCGCGCAGCTCGTGCGTTCGACCAACGGCCTGTTGTCGACGGTCGGTTACCGCATCGGCGGCCGGACGACCTACGCGGTCGAAGGCAGCATTTTCGTCGCCGGCGCCGCGATCAAATGGCTGCGCGATTCGTTGCGGATTCTGCAGTCGTCCGGCGAATCGGAAGCGGCCGCGCGGCGCAGCGGCGTCGAAGCCGGCGGCGTGTACGTGGTGCCTGCGTTCACCGGTTTGGGCGCGCCGCATTGGCGCGCCGATGCGCGCGGCTTGATCAGCGGCTTGTCGCTCGACTCGAGCCGGGACGATGTCGTCGCGGCGACCCTCGCGAGCGTTGCGTATCAGACGGCGGATCTGCTGGAGGCGCTGGCGCGCGACGGCGCGCGCGTGACGCGGCTGCGCGTCGACGGCGGCATGGTCGCGAACGATTGGTTGTGCCAGACGCTCGCCGACATCGCCGGTGTGGTCGTCGAGCGACCGATGATCACCGAGACGACGGCGCTCGGCGCCGGGATGCTCGCCGCGCTCGGCGGCGGCTTGGTCGCGTCGCTCGCAGATGCGGGCCGCCTGTGGCAATTGGAGCGCGGGTTCACACCGACAATGGCCACTGCGACACGCGCGAAACTGTTGAGTGGTTGGGGCGATGCAGTCGCGAGAACGTTGGGTCGTGCTGTCGATTGACGCGGTCGAACATCGCGTTACAAACGCATTACAACGCGTCCTGCGCGTCCATACATCCGCGCCGCCGCAGCCTCATAAAATGCTCGACAGTTCGAGTGTGGACGCCGCGATGGCCGCCGCTCTACAACATCAAGTTTCGCAGACGCTGACGCGCCTGAGACGGTCGCTGCTGACCGGCGCGGGCGTGGCTGCGTTCGTCGCGCTGTGGTGGGCGGGATCGCGCTCGGGCGCGCTCGCGGTCGACACGACGGCGGTCGGCCTCGCGGTCGTCGTAGTCGGTGCCGGGCTCGCGCTGCTGACGCTGTCGATCGTCGCCGATTTCCGTTTGCGCACCATGACTGCGTCGTTGGGCACGCCGGTCGCGTTGTGGGGGAGCCTCGGTTGTGTCGCGACGGCGACGTTCGACAACGGACCGCTGCGCCTTGCGCTGCTCGCGGTCACGCTCCTCGGCCTCACGTTCGCGGCGTTGTATCTGACGCGGCCGCGTTTGCGCTTGGTCGCGGTGTCGACGTGGGCTGCGGCGAGTCTAGCGCTCGTGCTGCACATCAAATCCGGGGTCAATGCCGACATTCCGAACGAGTTCATCGTTTGGTCGTGCTATTCGCTGCTGCTCGTCGTGGCGCTCTTCGTCGCGGACCAAGTCGCGCGGTTGCGAGAACAGCTGACGGGCCGAACCGAGGAGCTCGAGCGCGCGCTGACGCGGGTCCGCGACATGGCGATGCGCGACGACCTAACGGGCTTGTACAACCGCAGACAGCTGATGGAGTACCTCTACCGGCAGAAGGCGCTCGCCGATCGCGGCACGGTGGCGTTCGCGCTGTGCTACGTCGACCTCGACCACTTCAAGCGCGTCAACGATCTGTTCGGTCACAAACAAGGTGACGAAGTGCTGCGGGCGTTCGCCGAGATCGCCCGCAAAGTCGTGCGTGAAGAGGATTTCGTGGCGCGCATCGGCGGCGAAGAGTTCGTGCTCGTGCTGACGAACGCGACGCTCGCGGACGCGGTCCAAGTCTCGAATCGTCTGCGGCGGCAGACGCAGTTAATGGTGATCGATCCGAAGGCGCCGGATTTTGCGGTGACCGCATCGGTCGGCGTTGCTGCATATCGTGCGCGCGAAGCGGTCGAGCAATTGATGAGCCGCGCCGACACCGCGATGTACGCCGCGAAAACTCAGGGTCGGAATCGTGTCGTGGTTGCTCCGGAAACTGAGACGCGGGCCATAACGCCCGCGGCCGGCAGGTGACCCGCGCGGGTTAATTCGGGTAGGCTTCCTCGGCCGCAGTCCGGCGTCGCATTAGGCGCGCCGAGGCCGGAGTAGAAGGACGTGGACCGGCGATCTCACGCGCGACAACCCATCTCGATCGGTGCGCTCGTACATCCCCAGAAGGGACGATCTTGGCTGTGCACGATCCGCGACTTTTGCCAAGGCGGGATGTTGTTGATCGGCTCCGGCGGCAGTCGGTCGCTGGTCGCGACCGGTGCCGAACCGCGGCCCGGTGACCCGCTGAACCTGCACTTCTCCGTTCCCACGCCGCAAGGCGAACAACATTTCCGAATGCAAGCGCAGATCTCGCGCGTGCTCGACTCGGGCAACGGCATGGGCATCCGTTTCCCGACGCCGCTGCAGCCGCGCGCGTTCGAAGTGTTGATGGATTTCGCTGTGGCGTCCGGGATGGTCTCGAACAGCGCCGCGGATCTCGCGCGCGGGCGTCCGCCGAAGAACGAAGACGGCAAAGCTGACGCGGCGCAGGGGCAGACCGAAGGTCATACCGAGATTCCCGAGTCGTTTCTGCGCGATCGACGCATTCGCGATCAGGACGCCGAGCAGGTCAAAGAGCAGTTGCGCCGCATCGTCACGCGCGGCGTGAATCGAATATCGAAGTTGTTCTTCGAGAAGTGCGATCGCGACTTGTTGCTGAAGGCGCGCGACGCCGGCACCAACGCGGTACAGATGATGTACTTCGAGGGGCTCGATCAGCTCGAGAAGCAGCGCGACAACATTCGTACGAAGTTCGGTCGCGCGGTCGTCGCGCAGATCGATCAGATTTCCGATCTCGAGTCCGTACTCGAGAAGCGTCGCCGCCGCGAGTCGGGCAGCAACATCAAGCTCGCGATCGTCGATACCGAAGAGTTTGAAGAATGGTTGGCGGTCGCAGAGGTGATCTCGAAGACCGAGAACCGTTACACCGACGTGCTGTTCGAGATCCGTTCGCGGCTCGGCATGATCGCGAAGCCGTGGGGCCACAAGGACGTCGTGCCGGTGGGACCGGCGGCGCTCGCGTGGGCGTTCGACGATGCGCTATCCGGCGTCGACGTGCGCCGCCAAGTTCGGCAAGACATCTACAAAGAATTCGAAGCAGTCCTGCATCAAGTGCTCGGGAACATGTATCCCGCGATTACGAAGATGCTCGAAGAGAGCGGCGTATTTCCGTCGTTGGAGGAAGTACGCGAGGCGATGCAGCGGGCGTTGCGCAAAGGCGCCCCGAAGGCGCGACCGGAACCGACGCAGAACTATCAAGAACTCGAAGCGCCGGTACGCGAAGCGGCGATGGCCGCGGACGGAATCTCGGTCGCGCCGCGCAGCAACTACAACCCGTTCTCGCAGAAGGAGGGGGGCACCGCCGAGGTCTACAAAGCCGCGCGCGAGTTACTGAACCTCGGTCGTCGCGCGCGACGGCTGCAGGGCGCGCCCGAAGAGGTGGCGTTTGCGCCGCCGAACGCGCCGCCGGATCAACGCTACGAACCGACCGACATCCTGCAAGCGCTGTCGCAGATCGAGACCGAGCTCGGCGACGCCATGGTCACCGACAAGCGCCTCAAGCCGCGCTTGATGGAAGTGCTGAAACAGCAGCACGGCGGTGCCAAGGCGTTCGGCGAGGAGATGTACGACACGTTGGACGTCATGGAGAACCTGGTCGATTCGATCGAGCAGGACAAGTTGCTGACCGAGGGCATCCGCGGCTGGGTGCGTCGGTTGGAACTGACGTTGAACAAGTTGGCGACGAAGGATCCGGAATTCCTCGACCACGACGCGGAACGGCCGCACTCGGCCGTCGAGGTGTTGAACCAGTTGGCGCGGTTGGGCAACGCGCAAGACGTGCGCGTCGGCATCGATCGCGAGGTCGGGCGTCGCGTCGACGAATTGTTGGAAAAGATCGTCAAGGACTACGACCGCAACCCGGAAGTGTTCGAAGACGTCCTCGAAGAATTGAATCCGTTGGTCGAGCGCCAGGCGAAGGCGTATCGCGGTAACGTCGAGCGAACGGTCCGTGCGAGCGAAGGGCAACAGAAACTCGCGCGGGCGCGCCGCGCCGTCGCGCGCTCGTTAGAGCCGCAGTTGGCCGGCAAGCAGGTGCCGGATCTATTCCTCCGCCTGATGAATCCGGGCTGGCGTAACCTGCTGGTGCACACGCACTTGCGTCACGGCCCGAACAGTAACGAATGGCGCGACGCAGCGGCGACCGCTGAAGAGGTTCTCGCGCAGCTGACCGGCGAATCGAAGCCCGGCGGCACCGGCTACGTCGAACCGGAAGTGCTGCTGCGACGCGTCGTCGCCGGCCTCAACAGCATCTCGTTCGAACCGGGCAAGCGCACGCCGCTGGTGATGGGCCTGTCGGATGCGTTGGTCGGCGATACCACCGGCGTGAAGGCCAAGATCAAACTGACGCCGGTTGGCCCTGACGAGACGGAAAAGGCGCTCGGCCTCGAAGGGCTGCTGCCGGATGCGTCACCGGCGATCGAGACCGACGACGAGGGCATTCGCAAGGACTGGAGCCGCGCCCTCGACCGCGCGCGCCGCATGACGGTCGGCGAATGGCTGGCGATGTCGGACGAAGAAGGTCGGCCGTTGATTCTGTCGGTCGCCTTCATCGGCGACGACTACGCCTCCTTCGTACTCGTGAACCGCAAAGGCGTGAAGTCGCGCGAAATGCCGCTGAAGGACATGGCGGACGGCCTGCACAAAGGACGCATCACGCTGCTGGACGACTTCGACCTCCCGCTGATGGAGCGCGCCTCGCAACGGATGCTGCAGAACATGCACAACCAGTTGACGTACCAGGCGGCGCACGACGACCTAACGAAGCTTCTAAACCGCAAGGAGTTCGAGCGCCATCTCGCTGCAGCGATCGAAACAGCGAAGACGTCGAGTTCGCAACACGTCTTGTTCTACCTCGACCTCGACCAGTTCAAGATCGTCAACAACAGCAGCGGCCACACCGCGGGCGACGAGTTGCTGAAGATGGTCGGCCAGCGTCTCGTCGACGGTCTGAAGGATCTGTCGGCGACGGTCGCCCGGCTCGGCGGCGACGAATTCGGCGTGTTGATCACGAACGTCGAAACGGAACCGGCGCGCGACATCGCGGAACGGTTGCTGAAGCTCGTGCGCGAGCAGCGCTTCGATTGGGAAGATCGCCACTATTCGTTGTCGGCGAGCATCGGCGTCGTGTTCATCGACGAGGGCACGGAAAACGCGGATGCCGCGATGCGTGCCGCCGACGAGGCGTGTTACGCCGCGAAGGACGCCGGCCGCAACCGCGTGCAGGAATATGAACTCGGCGACGCGCGCATGATGCGGCGCCGCGGCGTGATGGAGTGGGTCACGCAGCTCGACAAGGCGATCGACGACGGCCGCTTGATTCTGAACTGCCAACGCATCGCGCCGATCGCGAACGGCGCCAATGGCTCCGGCTGTCACTACGAGATTCTGCTGACGATGCGCGACGAGCTCGGCGACTTGATGCCGCCGAGCGAGTTCATCCTCGCTGCGGAGACGTACAACCGCGTCACGATGGTCGACCGTTGGGTCGTAGAGAACGTGCTGAAGTGGATGGCCGACCATCGCAGCCAGCTCGACAACTTCAACGGCTTCGCGATCAACGTGTCAGGCCACTCTGTGAACGACGAATCGTTCGCCGACTTCGTGCTCGAGCAATTCTCGAGAATGCAGGCGCCGACCAGCAAGGTGTGCTTCGAGATCACCGAGACGGCGGCGATCGCGAACCTCGACAACGCGCGTGACTTCATGAATCGCATGAAGATCATCGGCTGCCGATTCTCGCTGGACGATTTCGGGACCGGGTTGTCGTCGTATTCGTACTTGCGCAACTTGCCGGTCGACTACGTCAAGATCGACGGCGTCTTCGTCAAAGATCTGAACAACAGTCCCGGCGATTACGCGGTGGTGCGTTCGATCAACGAGATCGGTCACTACCTCGGCAAGAAGACGATCGCCGAGTACGTCGAAAACGACGCCATCCTCGGCCAGCTGCGCGAAATCGGCGTCGACTACGCGCAAGGCTACGGCATCGAGAAGCCGCAGCTGCTGTCGAACCTCCGGCTGAACTAGCGCCTCGGCGCCATCGTCAGGCGTGTTTCGCTCCGAGAAACTCCAACAGAGCTTTTTGCGAGTGCAGGCGGTTGCCTGCTTCGGTCCACACGACCGAGCGAGGATCGTCCATCACCGTGTCGTTCACTTCTTCGCCTCGGTGCGCCGGCAGGCAATGCATGAAAAGCGCGTCTGGCGCGGCAAGATCGAGCAGCGCTTCGTCGATTTGATAACCGGCGAAATGTTGGCTGCGCTGCGCGCGCTCGTTCTCGTGGCCCATCGACGACCACACGTCGGTGACGACGAGATCGGCGCCGGCGACCGCTTCGCGCGGAGACTTCACGCACGCGGCGCGGCTCGACGTCGCGAGCAACGCGGGCGCGGGTTCGTAGCCTTTCGGGCATGCGATCTTCAAGTCGAAACCGAATTGTCGCGATGCGTCGATGAACGAGTTGCACATGTTGTAGCCGTCGCCGACGAACGCAACGGTCTTGTCTTGGATCGGACCGCGGCATTCGACGAACGTCTGAATGTCGGCGAGCAACTGGCATGGATGCGCACGCGCGCTCATGGCGTTGATGACCGGTACGCCGGCTGCGCGTGCGAACGTCTCGAGCGCCGCGTGATCGCGCGTGCGCAGCATGATCAAGTCGACCATTTCCGATAGTACGCGCGCGGTGTCTTCGATCGGTTCGCCGCGGCCGAGCTGCGTGTCTTGCGGGCTCAGGAAAATCGCGTGGCCGCCGAGCTGTTGCATGCCGGATTCGAACGCGACGCGCGTCCGCGTCGACGACAGATCGAAGACCATCGCGAGTGTCTTGCCGCGCAGCGGTTCGTAGATGGCTCCCGCTTCGCGCATCCGCTTGAGTTCCGTGCCGCGCTCGATGAGACCGGCGAGTTCCTCCGGGCTGAAATCGAGCAGCGTCAGGAAGTGTCGAATCACGTCGCCACCGGAGGGGCGTCCTTGATTAGTGTGACGACGCGACGAACGATTTCGTCGGCTTGATCGTCGGTGAGAATCAGCGGCGGCAGCAAACGCACGACGCGCTCGTGCGTCACGTTGATCAGCAGGCCCGACGCGAGCGCTGCCTTGACGAGATTGGGTTGCGGCGCGTCGAGCTCGATCCCCAACATCAGACCTTTGCCGCGAATGTCGACTACGCGGTTGTCGCCGGCGAGCGCCTTTCTGAAACCATTCAGCATCCGATCACCGAGCACACGCGCGCGGTCGATCAAACCGTCGTCGACCAACGCGTCGATGACCGCGTGTGCGGCCGCGCAGGCGAGCGGGTTGCCGCCGAACGTCGAGCCGTGATTACCGGGCTTCAACGTCTCGGCCGCGACGCCGCGCGCGAGGCACGCGCCGATCGGCAAGCCGTTCGCTAGACCTTTCGCGACGGTGACCACGTCGGGGAGTATTCCGAGCGTCTGATAGGCGAAGTAGCGCCCCGTGCGGCCGTTGCCCGTTTGCACTTCGTCGAGCATCAACAGCCAACCTTTGCGGTCGCAGATGCGGCGCAACGCGGGAATGTAGCTGTCTTCGGGCACGACGATGCCGCCTTCGCCGATCACGGGTTCGACCAGAATCGCGACGACTTCGTCGTTGTTCTCCGCAATCGTCTCGACGGCGCGAACGTCGTTGTACGGCGCGCGTACGAAACCGCTCAGCAACGGTTCGAAGCCCGCTTGTACTTTGCGATTGCCCGTCGCGGTCAGCGTCGCCATCGTGCGGCCGTGGAACGATCCTTCCATCACGATCACGTGCGGCTTGTTGACGTCGCGGCCGTGACCGTACAGGCGCGCGATCTTGATCGCGCATTCGTTCGCTTCGGCGCCCGAGTTGCCGAAGAACACGCGATCCATCCCAGCGAGTTCGCAAAGGCGCTTCGCCAGAGTTTCTTGCAGCGACACGCGATACAGGTTCGACGTGTGCATCAGCTTGGCGGCTTGGCCGGCGATTGCAGCCGTGACGCGTGGATGAGCGTGACCGAGGCCGGTGACGGCAAGGCCGCCGAGCGCGTCGAGATATTTGTTACCCTGCTCGTCGTACAGGTATGCGCCTTCGCCGCGTTCGAATGCGATCGGCAGCCTCGCGTAGGTATCCATCAATGCGGTCATGCGCGACACCTCGATGCCCGCGCGTAGTATGGTTTTCGGCGGGCTCTAAACGACAAAAGGCAGCAACCGCTGCCCTCCAAAGGCGGCGATGGTAGTCGAGTGATATGGGCAGTTCAACCTTCGACGGAATCGCATTGTCATTGTTCGTCGGACGCGTGCAGGCCGTGTGCGACGAGATGGGCGTTGCGCTGCGACGGTCGGCGTTTTCGCCGAACATCAAGGATCGTTTGGACTACAGCTGCGCGTTGTTCGACGCACGCGGTGAGCTGTTCGGTCAGGCCGCACACATACCGGTGCACCTCGGCAGCATGGCGTACGCGATGGCCGACGTCGTCAAACGGTTCGAGTGGCGCGCCGACGATCTCGTCGTACTGAATGATCCGTATCTCGGCGGCACGCACTTGCCCGACGTCACGGTCGTTGCGCCCGTATTCGTCGAGCGCTGCCTGATCGCATTCGCCGCGTGCCGTGCGCACCACGCGAACATCGGTTCCGACGAACCGGGATCGATGCCGATTTCGACGGCACTCGAACAAGAGGGCGTCGTCATCGCGCCGATGCTCGCACAGCGCGGCGGCGTGTTGACCGAGCCCGCCCGGCGCGTGTTCGACGCACTCGCCGGCCGGCCGCACGCGACGGACGAGGCATTGCACGCCGACGAGCGGCTCGGCGATTTCTTCGCGCAGATGAGCGCGTGTCGACTCGGCGGCCGTCGCGTCGAAGCGCTCGCCGCGCAGATGGGTGTCGCCGAGTTCGGCGACGCGATCGACGCGTTGAACGACTACGCCGAACGGTTGGCCGCGACCGCGATCGCGACCATTCCGGACGGCACCTACGCGTTCGACGATGTGATGGACGACGACGGCGTCGGCGCGATCGAGCCCGCGATTCGCGTCGCGGTGACGATCGCCGGCGATCGCGCGCGCGTCGATCTCGGCCGCACCGATCCGCAAGTCGGCGGCAACATCAATTGCCCGCGCTCGGTGACGGCGGCGGCCGTGTTGTACGTGTTCCGCTGCCTGATGCCTGAACAGACGCCAGGCGTCGCGGGCGCGTTCAGACGCGTCGAGATCGTCACGGTGCCCGGCACGCTGGTCGACGCGCGATATCCGGCGGCGGTCGCGGCCGGCAACGTCGAGACGTCGATGCGCATCGTCGACGCGATTCTCGGCGCGCTCGCGCAAGCGCTGTCGGACCGCATCCCGGCGGCGAGCCAAGGCACGATGAACAACATCGCGATGGGGCGACACGCAAGCGACGTGCGTTGGGACTACTACGAGACGATCGGCGGCGGCGCGGGCGCGTCGACGCTCGGCAACGGCGCGTCGGCGATCCATTCGCACATGACGAATACGTTGAACACGCCGGTCGAGAGCCTCGAGACGCACTTTCCTCTGCGCGTGCGGCGATACGCCGTTCGGCGCGGTTCCGGTGGGGCGGGCCGATTCGCCGGTGGCGACGGCATCGTGCGCGAGTTCGAGTTCTTGCAGCCCGCGCGCGTTACGGTGCTCACCGAGCGGCGTTCGCGACGACCGTGGGGATTGCACGGCGGCGCGGAGGCAGCGGCCGGCGTCAACTTGCTCAATGGACGCGCACTCGGCGGCAAAGCGGCGCTCGACGTGACGCCCGGCGACGTGTTGACGATCGAAACGCCCGGCGGCGGCGGGTGGGGCGTAGCGACCTAACGGGTCGACTGAGCGGCGTGAACCGCGTGGGTAAACCGGCGCAGTCCTTCGTCGAGCGTCACGCGCGGGCAACCGAAATTGAAGCGCACGAACCCCGGACCGTGAAACTGCGCGCCGTCCGACAGGCCGAGGCCGTGGGTTTCGAAATGCCGCATCGGATGCGCGAGCGCGAGTCCGCGTACGTCGATCCAGCCGAGATACGTGCCTTCAACGTGCGTCATCGAAACGCCGGGCAGTCCGGCGACGCACGCTTCGAGCGCATCGCGATTGCGCGTGAGATATGCGATCAAACGCGGCAACCAGTCGGATGGATCTTCATACGCCGCGAGCGCGGCGGTGAAGGCGAATTGGCCGACGTTCGGTACCAAACCGGCGCGCGCGTCGCAGAACCTTCGTCGTAACGCGGCGTCGGGAATCACGGCGAATGCACAGCACAGCCCCGGCGTGTTGTAGGTCTTCGTCGGCGCCATCAGCGTGATAGTGCGCGATGCGACTTCGTCAGACAGCGTCGCGATCGGAATGTGCCGGCGTTCGGTGTCGAGCCGCAGATCGCAGTGGATCTCGTCGGAGCAGATCAAGAGATCGTGTTGCTCGCAGAACCGCGCGAGCGCGACGAGTTCGTCACGTCCGTAGATGCGGCCGGTCGGGTTCTGCGGATTGCAGAACATGAACAATCGGGTGCGGTTGTCGAGGGCCGCCGTCATGGCATCGATGTCGACCGTCCAGCGCTTCGACTCGAGCACCAGCGGCACTTCGATTGCAGTGCGGCCGCCGTTGCTCGGCACGGCGAGGAAGGGGTAGTAGATCGGCGTGTTGATCATCACGCTGTCGCCGGGCGCGCCGATCGCGCGGCAGGCGAGGTTGAGACCGGTGACGACGCCGGGCAACCAGACGAGCCACTCCGGCGAGACGACCCATTCAAACTGCGCGGCGAGCCACGCGACCGCGGCATCGACCAACTCCGACGGTGCTTCCGAATAGCCGAAGATGCCGTGATCGAGACGCGCTTGCAGCGCCTGGCGAATGAATGGTGGTGCGGCGAAGTCCATGTCGGCGACCCAGAACGGCAGCACGTCGGCCGAGTATTTCGACCATTTCGTGCTGCCGGTCCCACGGCGCTCGATGACCTTATCGAATTCGTTCATGAGCGCTGTGGGTAATGGTTATTGGTGCGACGCAGACCGGGTGTCTACAATGCTCGACGTTTGTGTTCATGAGGTAAAGCGGACGTGGATGTCATCCAAACGATCCGGGAGCAGATTCAAAGCAACCCGATCATTCTGTACATGAAGGGCTCGCCGCAGGCGCCGCAGTGCGGGTTTTCGGCGCAGACGGTGCAGTGTCTGATGGCGTGCGGCGAACGGTTCGCCTACGTCGATGTGCTCAGCAATCCGGATGTTCGCGCGAACTTGCCGGCGATCGGCAATTGGCCGACGTTCCCGCAGTTGTGGGTCGAGGGCGAACTGGTCGGCGGCTGCGACATCGTCACCGAGATGTTCCAATCCGGTGAGCTGAAGACGCTGATCAACGGCGCTGCTGCACGGGCCAAAGAAGGCGCGGCCGCGAAGTAGCGCTCACTGAAGTAGCGTTCAGTCGGGCGGCGGCCAGCCGCCCATGTCCTGCCACCGGTTGACGATCGCACAAAAGAGCGTTGCGGCGACCTGCGCGTCGTACCGCGCCGAGTGCGCTTCGCTGCTGTCGAACGGAATGCCGGCGCGCGCACACGCGAGGCTCAGTACCGTCTGACCGTATGCGACGGCCGCGAGCGACGCCGTGTCGATGAACGAAAACGGGTGGAACGGATTGCGCTTGATCGAATTTCGATTGGCGCCCGACATGATGAATTGGTGATCGAAGGCGGCGTTGTGTGCGACGACGATCGCGCGCGTGCAGCCGCCGACCTTCACGGCTTTGCGGACCTCGCGGAAGAACTCCTGGATCACTTCGGGTTCGGCGCGTGCCTTTCGGCTCGGGTGATACGGGTCGATGCCGGTGAATCGCAGCGAGGCCGGATCCATGTTCGTTCCGGGCAATGGCGCGACCTGGTATTGCAGCGAACGGTCTTCGACCAGGCGTTGGCCGTCGTACCGCAACAACACCGCCGCCAACTCCAAAATTGCGTCGCCGTTCGGATTGAAACCGCCGGTTTCAAGATCGACGACCACCGGCAGGTAGCCGCGAAAGCGGCCGGCCATCGGGGTGATCTCGGACACTGAACTCTCCACCTGAGTCGGTACCTTACCACGGCCACCGCGAACGGCGGCGCGGGTAAAGATTCGCGCGGCGTCGCCGATACGCTGACGAAGGCACAGGAATTCCCGTGGCGTTCCATATCGGCGATCGAGCGGTGACGGCCGCGACGAAATTCGCGACGTTTCTCGTCTGTTGCGCATTCGCGCCCGTGGTCGCGCCGGCGTCGTTGCGCTTCGGCGCCGATCCGGCCGAGACGCAATGGCAATTCAGCGGCGACCGCATGGCGTGCCGGCTGACGCACGAGATTCCGAACTTCGGTGTCGCGCGATTCGAGCAAGAGGCGGGCGACCGACTCCGGCTCGAGGTCACATCGTGGCGTGTCGAATTGTCCGGCGAATATGCCGTCGACGCGGAGACGCCGGATTGGAGCGCGGAACGCGGCGCGCCGGAGGTTCTCGGGGCGGCGAAGGCCGCGCCCCCTCACGAAATCGTCGTGGGCGCGCCGCTCGCGGAATCGATGCTGCGCGCGCTCTATCTCGGGCGGTTTTCGAACATCGCGTCGGACGACGTCAGCGTGGCGATTTCCGCGGTCGGCTTTCGCGAACCCTATGAGGCCTACTCACGCTGCGTCGCAGACTTGTTGCCCGCGTCGTTCAAGCAGCTCGAGCGCAGCTCGATCGCGTTCGCGACAGGTCACGACGATCTCGACGCGGTCGCAACAGCGCGGCTCGACCAGATCGCGCAGTACGTGCGCTCGGACCATAGCGTGACGCAGTTGCGCGTCGACGGTTATGCGGACAGCTCCGGCCGCGAGCAGAAGAACCGCACGCTGTCGGAGTCGCGCGCGCGCGCGGTGACAGACTATCTCGTCATGTCCGGATGCGACCCGGAAGCGATCGAGACCCGATTCCATTCGTCGCGCTTCCCGGCCGCAACCAACGACACCGACGAGGGGCGGGCGCAGAACCGCCGGGTGACGGTCCGGATAGTCCGCGGCGCTGCGGGGAAAATCGCACAGCGCTGAAACGATCGGTGCACGTGCGCGAATCGCGGACTCTATCGATCGTCCGGCGAGCGCGCCGGCAACAACGGAATGGCTCCGTCGGTGCTCCCGAGCAATCCCGTTCTCGAATAGATCTCGAGCTTTTCCCGCGTATCGCCGATGTCCATGTTGCGCATCGTCAGCTGCCCGATGCGGTCCTGCGGCGTGAACGCGCCTTCGCCTTTCTCCATCGTCAGCCGTTCGGGGTGATACGTCAGGTTCGGACTCGTCGTATCGAGCAGCGAGTAGTCGTTGCCGCGTCGTAGTTCGAGCACCACCTCGCCGGTCACGGCGCGCGCGATCCAACGCTGGGCGGACTCGCGTAGCATCATCGTTTGCGGATCGAACCAGCGACCTTGATACAGCAGTCGGCCGAGGCGGCGCCCGTTGGTCCGATACTGCTCGATCGTGTCTTCGTTGTGGATGCCGGTGACCAACCGCTCGTAGGCGATGTGCAGGAGCGCCATGCCGGGACCTTCGTAGACGCCGCGGCTCTTCGCTTCGATGATGCGGTTCTCGATCTGATCGGACATCCCGAGGCCGTGCCGCCCTCCGATTTCGTTGGCCCGCTCGAACAGCGCGAGTAGCGAGGGGAACGTCTCGCCGTTGAGTGCCGTCGGCACGCCTTCTTCGAAGCGCACCGACACCACTTCGGGTTCGACCGCGACGTCGGTGCGCCAGAACGCGACGCCCATGATCGGCTGGACGATCGTGATGCCTTTGTTGAGGAATTCGAGGTCCTTCGCTTCGTGCGTCGCGCCGAGGATGTTCGAGTCGGTCGAGTACGCTTTCTCGACGCTCATCTTGTAGGTGAAGCCGCGCGTCGCGAGGTATTGCGACATCTCGGTGCGGCCGCCGAACTCGTCGATGAAGCGTTGGTCGAGCCACGGCTTGTAGATGCGCAGCCGCGGATTCGCGAGCAAGCCATAGCGGTAGAAGCGCTCGATGTCGTTGCCTTTGTACGTGCTGCCGTCGCCCCAGATGTGGACGTCGTCCTCGCGCATCGCGAGCACCAACATCGTGCCCGTGACGGCGCGGCCGAGCGGTGTCGTGTTGAAGTAGGTCGCGCCGCCGGTCGAAATGTGAAACGCGCCACATTGGATGGCGGCGATGCCTTCGGCGACCAGCTGAGGACGACACTCGATCAGGCGCGCCTTCTCGGCGCCGTATTCGAGCGCGCGGCGCGGAATTTCGTCGTAGTCGCTCTCGTCGGGTTGACCGAGGTTCGCGGTGTAGGTGAACGGAAATGCGCCGTTTGCGCGCATCCAGATCACCGCGGCGCTGGTGTCGAGACCCCCGGAAAAGGCGATACCGACGCGCTCGCCGGTCGGTAACCGCTGCAGGATGTTGGCCGCCATCGCGGACCTCCCGAATTATCGAGCGCGCAATAGTAGGGGGATTGCCGGCCTGCGTCATCGAAACGGGCGGTCGGTAGCCAAACGCCGACCGGCTGCCGATGCGGTGCGAACATCGTCACGTTTGGTCGGAATTGCGACATTTATCATGGCGCAGACCAGTTGGAATCATCCGGCCGAACGCGCTCGGGCGGACGTCCGGGCGAACGAAAGGACGCAAGGCGATGGTCGGCTTTGCACGGCGGAGTGTGAGATGAGTTTTCAAGTGTTGTTCAGTGGCGAAGTGGCGGAAGGCGCCAGCGAAGCGACTGTCCGACAAAATCTGATGCGCCGACTCGGCCTCGACGAACGCAAGGTCGCGCAGCTGTTCAGCGGCCGAACGGTCGTCGTGCGCAGCGATCTGTCGCGCGACGCCGCCGATGCCTTGCAGGCCGAGCTCGCCGGGCTCGGTGCGATCGCGCGGATCAAGAACGCGACGCCGGACGAGAAGGCG
>Ga0335076_10003077_pt1 | contig 16693 bp, 14 predicted proteins | sample Lox_Sample_25_FD_206717 | JGI IMG/M metagenome (GOLD analysis project Ga0335076, IMG submission 206717) | Soil microbial communities from Loxahatchee National Wildlife Refuge, Florida, United States - Lox_Sample_2.5 | ecosystem: Environmental > Terrestrial > Soil > Wetlands | place: USA... | reverse complement strand
CACCTGCTCGGCCAGCGCCATGGCCCTGGCCATCAGCGCCGATTCAGGCACGACCTCGTTGACGAGGTGGTAGGCCAGCGCCCGCTCGGCGGACATGAGTTCGCCGGTCAGCGCGAGACGCATCGCTTCGACGTGCGGGATCTGCAGGCCCAGCCGCGTGAGGCCGCCCGCCCCACCCATGCCATAGCCGATCTCGGGCAGGCCGAACTGTGCCCGCGTGCTGGCCACGCGCAGGTCGGTGAGATGCAGCAGGTAGACCATGCCCTGGCCCAGACAGTAGCGGTCCACGGCGGCGACGATGGGCTTGTAGCGCTCGAGCTTCATGACGTCGACGTCCCAGCCAGGCCGGTGAGGGGTCTCGCCTTCGTTCTGGTGCAGGAACAGGTAGCCCTCGAGCTCCTGCTGCCGCGTTCGTTCGGGCAGAGCGACCTTGATGTCGTCGCCGGCGCAGAAGCTGGCGCCGGGGCGTCCCGTCAGCACGCCCACGCGCACGTCCGGATCGACCAAGAAGGCCGTCAGATGGCTGTGCAACTCGCGATGCATCACCGGCGTGAACACGCCGAGCTCGCCGTTGTCGATGGTGAACACGGCGACCTGGCCGCGTCGTTCGTAGGTGACAGGCATCGTGACCCTCGTTCAGCGCCGGCGCAGGGCCTGGGCGACCAGCACGGCTGCGCTCATGACGACGAACAGCACCGTGGAGGCAGCCGCCAGCGTGGGTGACACGCGCAGCAGCGCCTCGTCCCACATCTGCTTGGGCAGCGTGGCACTGAGGCCCCCGGTGACGAAGAGCGCGATCGTCAGCTCGTCCAGCGAGGTGACGAAGGCGAACAGGAACGCCGAGAGCAGGCCCGGCGCGAGCAGCGGCAGCGTGATGCGCACCAGTCGCCGCAGCGGCGCCGCGCCGCACACCGCGGCCGCCTGGTCGAGCCGCTCGTCGTAGCCCTGTACCACCGCGATGAGGGCGGTCACCACGAACGGCAGCGCGATGACGACGTGGCCGAGCACGAGCCCGAGCCACGAGCCGACGAGGCCGATGCGCGCGAAGAGATAGAACAGCCCGATGGCGATGACGATGCGCGGCACGACCATCGGCGAGATCATGAACACCAGCACCGGCAGCCGCGCCCGCCCGGCCCGTCGCACGAACCACACCGCGGCCGGGTAGGCCAGCGCCAGGCTGAGCACGCCGGTGACCGCGGCGACGCTGAACGAGCGCCAGGCGGCGCTGCGCCAGGCGGGCGTGTCCAGCGCCGCGTACCAGCGGGTCGAGAACAGCTGCGGCGGCCAGTCGATGATGCCCGAGGTGCTGAACGACACCGGCACGAGGAAGAGCGCCGGCAGGGCCAGGAAGGCCACCGTGGCCAGCGCGAGCCCGTCGCGGCCGAGCGTGAGCGGCCGTGCCGGCAGCGTACGCGCCACTGCGTCGAAGGCGATCCAGGCGCGCCGCCGCCAGTGCGCGCGCCGGCCGGCCAAGCGCGCGGCGGCATCGGCCGCGTCAGCCCGCTGCACGCGCGCGCGACCGACCAGCGTCTCGATGCCGAAGGCGCGCACGTAAACCCAGAACAGCAGGGCCACGACCGCCAGCATGGCCGCTGACGCTGCGGCCGCCAGCGGCCAGTTCAGCAATTCCTGCACCAGGTCGATGATGATGTTGGCGGCCATCGTCTGGCGGGGGCCGCCCAGCAGCGCCGGGACGATGAAGAAGCCGAGCGCGGTCACGAAGACCATGAGTGCGGCCGCCGCGATGCCCGGCGCCAGCAGCGGCAGCGTGACGCGCACGAATGCCTCCACGGGCCGGGCCCCGAGTGTGGCTGCCGCGGGGACGAGGCGGGCGTCGATGGCCTGCAGCACCGGCAGCAACGTGAGCACGGCGAATGGCATGAGCCCGTGCACCATGCCGATGATGACGGCACCGAGGTTGAAGAGCAGCGGTGCGGCCGCCGGCTCGCCGGTGAGCGCGGTGATCAGCGCATTGACGGCGCCGTTCTTGCCGAGCAGCACCATCCACGCGAACGACTTCACCAGAAAGCTCGTCCACAGCGGCAGCAGCACGAGCAGCGTGAGCCACTGCTGTGCGCGGCCGGCGAGCCTGTGCACGAGCAGCGCCACCGGCAGCGCGCCCAGCACGCACAGCAACGTGGTCAAGACGGCGATGTGCAGCGTGCGCAGCAGCACGGCGCGGTAGACCGGCGTCGTGGCCAGGCGCTGCAGGGCGGCGAGTTGCCAGCCCGACTCTGGTGTCCACACGGCCAGGGCCAGCACGGCCAGCACCGGCAGCACGAACAGCGCCAGCAGGAAGATCGCGAGCGGCATGAAGGGTGCCGCCCCGCGCAAGCCACTCGAAGTGAGCAGGCCGCATCGCGTGACCGTCGCCTGGGATGTCGCTGCGTTCATGCCGCCACCGCGTGCAAGGCGCCGGGTGGGGCGAACAGCGCGACCTCGGCGCCCTCCTGCGGCTGCGCATCGCGGCGCGTCGATGCCCGCGTGGGTTGCAACACCGCGAACAACGTCTCCCCACTGAGAACCTCCCAGCGTGTCCACGCGCCGAGGAAGCTGCAGCCGACGACCCGGCCACGCCAGGCGCCCGCAGGCGCGGCATCGGCCGGCGCCAGCTCGATGGACTCCGGCCGCAGCAGCGCGAAAGCCGGCGTGCCAGGCGCGATGGCCCCCGCTGGCACCTCCGTGCCGAGCCCGGCGAGGCGCAGTGCGGCACCTTCCCAGCGAGCCTCGAGCAGGTTGGACTCGCCGAGGAACTCGGCCGCGAAGCGCGTGCGCGGCGCGAGGTACAGCGCGTGGGGCGTGTCGAGCTGCTCGATGCGCGCCTCGCGCATCAGGCAGATGCGGTCCGACAGCGTCAAAGCCTCCTCCTGGTCGTGCGTCACGTACAGCACCGTCACGCCGAGCTGGCGGTGCAGCCGCGCAATCTCGGCCTTCATCTCCTCGCGCAGGTGGCGGTCGAGCGCACCCAGCGGCTCGTCCATCAGCACGACGGCCGGCTGGTAGGCGAGCGCGCGCGCGAGCGCCACGCGCTGCTGCTGGCCACCGGAAACCTCGCGGGGCAGCCGGTTGGCAAGCGAAGCCAGCCGCACCATGTCCAGCGCCTGCCGGGTGCGCTGCGCCACCTCGGCCGCCGGCAGCCGGCGCGCCTGCAGGCCGAAGGCCACGTTCTCGGCAACGCTCAGGTGCGGGAACAACGCGTAGTGCTGGAACACCATGCCGAGGCCGCGCGCGTGCGGCGCAGTGCGGGTGATGTCGCGGCCGTCGAGTTGCACGCAGCCGTGGTCGGGCTCGACGAGGCCGGCGACGATGGACAGCAGGGTCGTCTTGCCCGAACCCGAGGGGCCCAACAGCGTTAGAAACTCGCCGGCGGCGACGTCCAGCGAGGTCGGTGCCAGCGCCACCACGTCGCCGTAGCGGCGGCCGACCTCCTCGATGCGCAGCCGCGCGGTGCCCGGCATCAGGTGGTAACCCAAGCGTTGAAGCGCTCGGTCACCGCGTCGCGGTTCTTCGCCCAGTAGCCGACATCCCACTCAATGCCGCCGCGCGCGTTCTCCGGGTAAGCCGGAAACGTGCGTGCACGCTTCGCATCGACGAAGTCGTAGGCCTTGGGCAACGTGGGGCCATAGGCGAGGTTCTTGGTGAACTCGGCCTGCCGCTTGGCGTCGGTGGCGAACTTGATGAACTCGCGGCACAGGTCGGCCCTTGGCGAACCCTTGGGGATGATCCAGCCTTCAGTGGTGAAGAGGTGCTGGCTCCACATGATCGACACCGGTGTGCCCTCGTCGGCCACGACCTGCGCGCGCGCATTCCATGTCGGGCAGAAGTCCACTTCGCCCGACTTGAGCAGTTGCGATGTCTGGGCGCCGCTCGTCCACCAGACGGCGATCTCCTTCTTCACGCGCTCGAGCGCCCGGAAGGCCCGGTCCACGTCCAGTGGATAGAGCTGCGCCGGCGACACGCCGTCAGCCAGCAGCGCGTACTCGAGCGTCTCCATCGGGTTGCGGCGCAGCGCGCGCCGGCCAGGGAAGCCCGTGAGGTCCCACAGGTCGGCAAAGGAGCGGGGGGCCTTGCCGGCAGGCATGCGGTCGCTGCGGTAGGCGAGCACGCTGCCGACGACATCGACGCCCGCGTAGGTGGCGGCGCGGTAGGGGGCGGGCAGGTCGCGCAGGGTCGCGTCGAGGTTCAGCGTCTCGAGGTACCCCATGCCGAGCAGCGCGTCATGCACGTCGCGGCTGACATGGGCCATGTCCCACGTGTACGACTTGGTCTCGACCATGGTCTTGATGAACGCGGTGGGCTGGTGCTGCCCAGTGGCCGGCACGATCTCGATGCCCGTCGCCTCGCGGAAGGGCTTGTAGAACGCGGCGCCGAAGCCCTCCGCATAGGGACCGCCCGGGTCGCGGATGACGAGGCGCTTGTCCTGCGCCTGCAGCAGGCCGTTGTTCATCCAGAGCGTGAGGCCGATGGTGCCGGCGGCCCCGTGGCGCAGCACCGAACGACGGCGAGGATGGTGGGGTGTAGTACGAGAGGCATCGTGGCGCATGGCGGTCTCCGTGGCGTGGGGCGCTGACAAAAGTGACACTACGTCACTTCCTGATGTTGCGCAACGGTGCCGTCCCGGACTCCTGGAGGGTCGCGGTCGCGGCACACTGGTCGCATGTCGAAGCGCAGGGGCGCCAGCGCGGCGTCGAGGGATCGCGGGAACGTATTGGCCTTCGAAGGTTGGCTCGAACGGCGTCATGGCGACGTGGCGGCGGCGCGAGATGGCGGTCCGGACGCCACAGTTGGCGAGAGAGGCAAGGGCGGCAAGGGCGAGCGCACGCGCGCGCGCCTGCTCGTCGCCGCGGCCCGCCAGCTCGCCAGCGCGGGCTACGCCCAAATGGGCATCGGCGAGATCTGTGAAGCCGCGGGCGTGACGCGCACGGCGCTGTACAGGCACTTTCCGAGCAAGAAGGAACTCGTGCTCGCGCTGGTCGCCGAGTTCCAGCAGTTCCTCGGCGACGCGCTGCGCGAGGGCCGTCGTCCGGCGCGAGCCGGCACCGACGATGCGGTGCTGGCCACCAACCTGGCCTACGTGCGCCTGTACCGGGCGCACGCCCGCCTGGTGCATGCGGTGCAGGAGGTTCGCCACCTGCTCGACGATGCGCAACGAATGAAGTTCGAGATGAACGAGCAGTGGGCACGCAAGGTGGCGCTCGCGATCGACGCCGGCGCCGCGACAGGCCGTGCCTTGCCACGCGACAAGGCCTCGCGCGAGGCGATGGCCAAGGCCTACGCGTTGGAGGCGATGGTCGACGGCTTCTTGGCCGAGTGGATCCTGCGGCGCAACCCGCACCTGGCTGCACTGCACCTGAGTGACGAAGACATCGCGCGCGTGCTCACCGAGGCCTGGCGCGGGGTGCTGCAGCGGCGGTGACGAGGCCGTGCCGGGTGCCTGCGCGCGGCGCGCGGTCGCGGCCTTCGTCTGGGTGGGCTCGCCGGAGGCATCCAGGGAGCCACTGAGTCGAGACCACGACGAGCATTGCCTCGTGGAGGTCGCCGACGGGGTGGCGGTGCGTAACGGCAGCTTCACCGCCCGCCCCAACTGGCCCGTCCCTCAACCCGTCCGATTTCGCCCGCACCGCCGGTTGCCGGCCGCTCACAACTCCAGCCGCACCGAACCGACCACAGTCCGCGGTTGTCCCGGCATGACCCCGAAGCGCGGACTGGCGTCGTAGACATTGCTGTTGATGAAGTAGCGCCGGTCGAACAGGTTGTTCACGTTGAGCTGCGCAAACACCCGCTTGCCGGCGACCGTGAACGCATAGGCCGCGAAGGCGTCGACTGTCGCGTAGCCGGGCATCTGGAACGTGTTCTCGTTGTCGCCCTGGCGCTGACCGCGCGCAAAGATGCCCGCACCCAGCGACAGAGGGGCCGAGGTCGGACGAAGCTTCGCCCACAAGCCACCCGAGTGACGCGGTACGTTGGCGATGCGGTTGCCCTGCAGGCCGCTGTCGTCGCGCGTGAACACGGCGTCGGTGTAGGCGTAGTTGGCAATCAGGCTGAGCTGCTTGGTCAGCTCGCCGCTGACGTCGAACTCGACGCCGCGACTGCGCGCCTCGCCGGTTGCGCGCAGCGCGGTGGGGTCGGGAGAAGACAAGTCACGCGTCGCCATGTTGGTCTTGGTGATCTCGTACAGCGCCAGCGTCGACGTGAGTCCGGCGGCAAATTCGGCCTTGACGCCCGCCTCGTAGGACTTGCTTCGCTCGGCCGGCAGCGGGTGCCCATCGATGTCGGACTTGATGCCCAGCCCGGTACCCCAGGTGCCCAGGGATTCGACGTAGTTGGCATAGGCCGCCAGCGTCGGCGTGAACTGATACAGCGCACCAAGCCGCGGGCTGAACTTGTGCTCCTTCGCGTCGCTGATCGGGACGTCGGCCAGCGTGCTGCCCGGCGGCGCGTACTCCAGCGTGATGCTGCCCGCACGGGCCTGGGCCCAGTCGTAGCGCCCGCCGACGAGCAGATGCAGTGCGTCACCGACCTTCATCTGGTCTTGCAGGTACAGACCGGTCCATTGCTGGTATCCCACGCTGGTCCAGTCGGGCGGCGTGGACCGCAACGTCTCGTGTGCGCCCCAGGCCGTGGGCCTGAAGTAGGTCGGGCTGTAGATGTTGGTGGTGTCCACCGGCACCCAGCCGTTGACGAAACCGACGTCGTCGTAGCTGAGCCGGTAGTAGTCGAGGCCGACCAGCACGGTGTGCGCGATCCCGGCGCCCTCGAGGTGACCCGTCAGGTCGAGGAACGTGTTCAGGCCGTGCGAGCGACGCTTGTCGAACCACGGCGTGATGCTGAAGTCTCCCGTGCTCTCGTCGATGCTGCCGCCAAAGAACTCCTCGAAGTCGATGCTGTCGGTCACCCAGGCCACGCCGTTGCGCAGCTTCCAGTCGCGGTCGAGCCGATAGGACCAATCCAAGGCGACCATGCCGCGGCGGACTCGCGCGTAGTCGCCTTCGTCGCCGCCGAGGTAGGTGGTGATCGGGATGTTGGCCGGCCGGTCGCCGATCGCGACGATGCCGTTGCCGGTGAGCGGACGCACGTCGCGCGCCTCGATGTCGAGGTTGACCTCGAGGTCGGCATTGGGCCGCCAGGTGAGGCTCGGCGCCAGGAACTGCGTGCGGCCGTGCGGCGCGTGGTCGATGAACGAATCGGCGTCGAAGTAGGAGAAGATGCCGCGGTACAGGAGATGGCCATCGGCATCGACCGGGCCGGTGGCATCCAGCGTGGTGCGAAACAGGCTGTCGGAGCCGACCAGCTGTTCGATCGAGTAGGCCGCCTGCGCCTGGGGGCGCTTGGTGACGACGTTGATCAACCCGCCGGGCTCGATGCGGCCGTAAAGCATCGCCGCAGGCCCCTTGAGGACCTCGACGCTGTCGATGTTGGCGACGTCCACGCTGCTGCGGCCGACACCGCCGGCGACGCGCATGCCGTTGCGCAGCGTGTTGTTGGTCTCGAATCCGCGCAGTGCGAAAGCCTCGTAGAGATCACCGTACCCATAGTTGGCCTGCACCCCGCTGACATTGCGCGTGGCGTCGCGCAGATTGATCGCCTGCTGATCCTTGAGCACCTGGTTGGGCACGATCTCGACCGAGAATGGCGTCTCCAGCAGCGGCGTGTCGGTCTTGTTCGCGGTCGACGCCTTGCCCGCACCGTAGCCGCGCTCGCTGGTTCCCGTGATGACGACGGTGGGCACCGGCTGCGAATCGGCCGAGGACTGTGCAACCACGTGCCCCGTGGCGAGGGTCAGCAACGCACACCCTAGCCGGTGCCTGTCGAATGTCTGCATGGTCCCTCCATCGATGTTTGAACTTGGCTTCCTGAGTCACAGGCCAAAGCGCTCGTGCCAGCGCTGCGGCACGATCGCGTCGACGAGCGTGGCGATCACCATCGACGCGCCCAGCAATGGATATAGAAGTCCCAGCAGCACCGCCACGGCGATCGCGCCGCGCGCCGCGCGGTCGCCGGCCAGGCGCGGCGGCGCGGCCAGCCGGCCGTGCGGCCGGCGCTTCCACCACATCACGGCGGCGCTGATCGCAAGCACGACGATCGAGGCGCAACCGGCCAGCATCACGAGTTGGTTGACCCATCCGAACTGCCGCCCGGTGTGCAGACTGATGCCCCACTCGGTGAAGCGGCCCGCGACCCCGTAGTCGCGATAGCCGACGTCGGCCAACACCGCTCCTGTGTACTGGTCGAGGTGCACCACCCGCTCGGCGGTCGCGTCGTCGGGAAAGCTCGTCGCGGTGTACACGCCGCGCGCGCCGTCCGGCAGGTTGACCGGCGTCCCGGTCGGCAGACCCAGACGCTCGAAGATGCGCAGCGCTTCGTCGAGGCCGATCGGCCGCGCCGTGGATGCCGGCGTTGCGTCACGGTTGACCGATGGCGAGTCGTGTCCGGCGTGCGTTGCGGACCGTGGTATCGGAGCCTGAGTCAATGGCCAGGGCACGGTGCCCAGGCTCGACATCGGCGGCGACGACTCGGGCGCCGCGCCCCACAGGTACTTGGGCAACCCGATGCCCCACTCGTTGGTGTAATGGCTGAAGCGGTCGCCCCAGAAGGCCGACCACGGCATGCCGGTGACCGCCAGAAAGAGGATCGCCACCGCGGCGGTGATGCCGGTGACCGCGTGCAGGTCGCGCCACCAGGTGCGTTGTGCCGGACGCCCACGGACACTGTAGACGCCGCCTCGCCGGCCGCGCGGCCACCAGAGAAAGATGCCGGAGACGACGAGCACGATGGCCCAGCCGGCGACGACCTCGATCCAGTGGTTCGCCACCGTGCCGGCGATGGCCAGCGAATGGATGTGCTTGACGACCTCCATCAGCTTGTGGTCGTCGTCGAGCTGGCCGAGCACGCGGCCGTTCGCGGGGTCGAGGTAGACCGAGACGACGGCGCCGCCAGCGCGGATGCCCACCTCGGCGCTGCGACCGACCTGGGCGGGAGCGACGAAGCGCACCGGCCGGCCCGGGGCAAAGGCCTGCGCACGCTGCACCAGGGTCTCGGCATCCGATACGACCGTCGGTGCCGGTGCGACGAACCAGAGGTCGCGGTAGACGCGCGACTGGATCTCGTCCTTGAACAGGTACAGCGCACCCGTCACGGCCATCACGAGCAGGAACGGCAGGCATACCAGCCCGGCGTAGAAGTGCCACCGCCAGACGCGGCGATACAGCGCCGAGTCGGCGGACGGATCCGACGCGCCAGCGCCCATCGATGGAGGCGCGCCCGGGCTCACAGGTCGAGCCTCAGGCCCAGTGAGAAGCGTCGCGGCGATCCGCGCAGACCGCCGAAGGCGTCGGCGATGTAGTGCTCGTCGAGCACGTTCTCGCCGATCAGCGACAGCTCGATGTGCTGGTTGACGCGGTATGCGAGGCGCAGATCGAGCAGCGTGCGCGCATCCTGCTTCGCCTCGTTGGTGATGTCCTGGTACGTCTCGCCGACATAGCGCACGCGCGGATAGATCGTCCACCCGGAGCCCAAGCGCGCCAGCAGCGCGAGTTGCGCGGCATGGCGCGGCGTGCCCTCGACCTTGTTGCCGGTCAGCGGCCCCTCGACCACCGCCGCGTCGGTGTAGGTGTAGCTGCCCGTCAGCGACACCGCGCTGCCCAGCGGCACCGCGCCCGCTAGTTCGAGGCCTCGGCTGCGGACCTCGGCCACGTTGGCGTTGCGCACCGTGAACTTGTCCGTAAACGAATCGTCCTCGACGCTGCCAACGAAATTCTTCAGTCGGTTGTGGAACGCGCTCACCTGCAGCGATACCGCACCGATGCGGGCGTCGACGCCGATGTCGCCGCCGGTGAGCCGCTCCTCGTCGAGCGCCGGGTTCGACAAGCCGCGAAAGGTCGGCGTCTCGAAGCTGCGGTAGCGCTCGGCGAGCGTCGGCGCACGAAAGCCCTGGTACACGCTGCCGCGCACCAGTGCCATCTCGCTGAACTGCCAGCTTGCCGCCAGACGGGGGCTGGCGATGTGCAGCGTGCGGTCGGCGAACTGCTGTGCGACGCCATCGGTCACGATGCGGCCGCCGTGGTCCTTGAAGCTGTCGACGCGCAGCCCGGCCAGAATCTCGACCGCATCGACGGGCGCGAGGCTCACCTCGCCGAACACGCCGAGGGAGGTTTGCCGCCCTTCGCCGCGGATCTGCGAGGCGACCGGCGTCGCCGGCGCATTGAACACTTGCTGGTCGTCACCGCCGTCGATGTAGCGCAGGTCGGCGCCGGCGGTCAGGCGCCTCAGCACCCCGCGAAAGGTCTGAGTCCACGCAGCCGAAAGCCCGGTGTCGTGGGAGTCGATGTCATGCTGATTGGACACGAAGGACGTCTGCGGATCGGGCACGCTGACGTTGGCGATATCGAACTGCTCGCGCACGTAGAAGGCGCGCAGCGCCAGGCTGCCCGCGCCGCCCAGAGCGATGTCAACGCCGCCGGCCAGGTCGCCGACGGTGGCGTCGGCGTGCTGCAGCTGATAGCTGCCGGTGCGCCGTTGGTCGTTGTAGCCGGCGCGCACGAACCCCTTGGCTGTACTGCCGAGGCCGAAGTCGACGCGACCCTGCAGGTTGGCGAGTCGGCCTGCCAGCGGCACTTCGACCGGGACGGGTTCCAGCAGCGCGTTGTAGCCGTCGTTGTCGTAGGCGTCGAGGTTGAGCGAGTAGGCAACGCCGCGGTCGGCCAACGCGTCGCCGAAGCGCGCGTTGCCTTCGCGACGGCCCTGCTGCCCGGCGATCACGTCGGCCGACGCTTCGCGCGCGGCCGGCACCTGGGTCACGAGGTTGACCACGCCGCCCATTGCAAACGAGCCGTACAGGTTAGACGACCCACCGCGCACGACCTCGACGCGGTCGGTTAGCGATTTGGGCACCCGGTTCCACAGCACGTTGCCGAAGAACGCACCGTTCAGCGGAATGCCGTCGGCGAGCACCAGCGCGCGCGTTGCGGTGTCGCCGACTCCGAGGCCGCGGATGGCGATCGACGGGATCAGCGGGAACAGCGTGTCCGCGTTGTCCGCCGGCAGCTGGACGCTGGGCACGCCGCGCAGCAGGTCGTCGATCGAACGCCCGGGCGCCACGGTGATCGCGTCGCGCGAGATGACGGTGGCACTAAGCGGCAGGTCGTTGAGCCGGCGTTCGGATCGCGTGGCCGAGATGATCACGGTCTGAGTCGAAGTGGCGGTCGCGTCGTCGGACGCGGGAGCGGTCTGCGCCCACGATGGCGCTGCCGCCAGCCACGAGACCACCACCGAGGGAACCGCGCGCAGACGGAACCGAACAGACATGAAAAGTCTCCTGGCAGTCAATGTCCCGCAAGTGGCTGGCGTTCGATGCGGTGGCTCCCGATAGCGGCAGGGCCCGCCTGCACCATCAACACGAGCAACTCGTCCATTGCATGCGCAAGGACCTGCGGGGCGGGCATCTGCTCGCGGTCCAACACATCCACAAGGATCCACAGCGAGGCCAGACAGTGCTCGGCCGTCCGATGGTTCATCTCGAGGAAGTGGGCCGAGCGCCGTGCACCGTCAAATTCGATGCCTGCCAACACCGCAATAGACCGGACCATGATGGCCAGGCGCCACGCCGCCGCGCGCGATCGCCATGCGCGCTGGTACTCGCAGACGAGCGTTGCAAGTCGCGCTCGCAATGCTGCACGCACGCTGTCTGTGGGCCGAACCATACGAGACATGCGAGGCGAACTGGTGGTCATGCCTCGCGCGAGAAAGCCCGGCGGCATCGTGTTGGAATGCCAACGCGCAGGGACTACTGTCGATGTCATGAGGTGCTCCTGTCAGCCGGGCACACCCGGCTACGCACATTCACGGCAAGAAGCCTCGCGGGCTCGTTGCCGGCTATCTAGGCGTCAAGACAGGAACGGTGGTGCGCGCGGTTGCGCGCTCGCCCATGCATGCAGCGTGCGCGGCGCAGCCAGAAATGCGATCGGGAGCCGCTGGCCGGCGAGTGTGACCGTGGCCGACCACCCCACGGCTGCAACGAGCAGGGCGCTCGCATGCAACGAACAGTATGGGCAGTGGTCGGTGAAGTGCCCGCCCTGAGGGACCGGGCTTGGATCGGCGGGCGGCCCATCGGTCTTCACCCACTTGAATCCCAACACCGAGCACACCTGGGTGAGCACCGGATCGGCCTTGATCAGTGCATGCGACACCGTCGGTGCGAGCGCCGCCATCAGGATGGCCAACACGGCAATCCACGAAGTCACAGCTCGCGCACGGCGATGCAGTCGCATGCGCGGCATTGTAGGGTCGGGCTCGGCTCTACCGACCCCCCCTCGTTCTAGCTGGGGTTAGACCCTCCCCCAGTCACAAACTGCGCAGGCCGCTGCGGGCTTCCCTCGCCGCTCCATGTCCGTGTAGCCATGGACCCGTTGAGCGGGCATCTCAAGTGGCCCCGGCTGGATGTGCGAGGTGCTCTACCTGTTCGACGCCGGGACCGCCCGCGTCCACGCCGGCAGGCCGTCGGCGTCGTCCATGTAGAACCGCGGGCTGTGCATCCGCGGGTCGTTGATGCTGGTGGGTCCCGACATGTAGAAGCTGCCGCTGTACCGAGTTTGAACTTGAGGCGCCGCACACGAGCAAAGCACCAAGCACGCCAACAGACCCAGCAGAATTCGCATCGTCGCCTCCAAGCCGTTGCCGGCCGATCGGGGTTCGCCGCATTGTCATGCCATCTGGCTCGGTGGAACCCCGAGCAATCTATCTTTACGCACGGCCGGGGCGGGGAATGGCTGCAGCCCTTTCGCGGCGGGCCCGGCTAGTGCGCGAACGACGCCACCGCGAACATCAGCATCGCGCCGAGTCCGGTGAGCACGATCAGCCGCAGCCCGGTGCCGGCGGGCGCCCGCGAGTGCGCCTCGGGCAGGATGTCGGACACGCCGATGTAGAGCAGGAAACCGGCGAACAGGCCCAGGTACAGCTGAACCGCACCGGGCGGCACCTGCACCAGCAGCGTCGACGCGGCCCCGGCGACCGGTGCAAGTGCGTCGAGCACGAGCATCGTCATCGCGCGGCGCGGCGCGTTGCCGTGCAGCAGCATGAGCCCGACCGTGTTGAGCCCGTCGCAGAAGTCGTGCGCGATCACGGCCATCGCCACCGCGATGCCGAGGACCTGCGAGACCTGGAACGAAAGCCCGATCGCCACGCCGTCGAGCGCGCTGTGGACGATCAACGCGAGCGCCGAGAGGGTGCCGACGTGCGGATGGCGATGCGCGGCGTAGTCGGCTTCGTGGGCCTCGTGGATCAGCACGAACTTCTCGACGCCGTGAAAGAACAGGAAGCCGCCGACCATGGCCGCCATCGCGGCGGCCGAACCTTGGCCGCCTTGCGTGCCCAGCTCGAAGATCTCCGGCAGCACCTCGAAGCAGATGACGCCCAGCAGCACACCCGCGGAAAAGCTGAGCAGGTAGTGAAAGCGGTCGCGAAAGCGCAGCGCGAGCAGCCCGCCGCCCAGGGTCGACACGAAGGTCGCCAGCGTGAACAGCGCGGCCGTCACGTCGGGTCCGTGCAGTGGCGCGTCATTCGCGTCGGGGCTCGACGTAGGGCTCGACCGACACAGCCTGCATCGCGTAGCCGCTGGCGCCCAGCGTTGTCTGCGACCTGCGCGCGTGCAGTGTGCCGCCGACCCACACCGCTTCCATCGAGTGCAGGCTGGCGAGCGGTCGCTGCAAGCTCACGTCGATGATCTGGTTGGATGGCGGCGGCGGGCTGTGGATGCAAGCGCCGAAATACGGCACCAGCAGGAATTCGGTGATGCCGGCGCGGCTCTCCTCGAGGGGCACGATGTAGCCCGCGATCCGGATCGTCACACCGTCCATCTCGGCGTTGACCGGCGCGTGGTCCAACACCTCGCGCAGCCTGTCGAGCATCGACATCGCGCGCGGATCGGTGTCGGGCAGGTACCGCATGCCTTTCTGCATCTCGGCCGCCTCCTTGAACGGGCTCCATCCGACGGGCGTCAGCTCGCGCCAGGCCGTGTCGCGAAACGCCCGGCCGGTGCCCGACGGCTCGGCCGGCAAGCGGGCGAAATTGATCGGCGCACGCTGCACCGGAATCAGCGCGATGCAGACCAGCGCCAGTGCCACGGCGGCAGCCAGCCAGAGCCACGGGCGCCGCATGGCCTGCACCTTCGGCGCAGCGCGCTGGCCGGCCGAGCGGGGACGTGCGTTTGCCGGTGGGCGCATGGTGCTCATGTGGTGCTCATGTCCGCGGCGACAGCCCGTCGGCCAACGACAGGCGGTAGGCCCGCCAGCCCGGCACCAGGCTGGCCAGCACACCGGCGACGATCACCGCGGCGACCAGCGACCATTGCTCGACGGTCGGCGCCGAGAGCGTCAGGCCGATGCCGTAGTGCGCCTGCAGCCAGGGGCCGACGGCGACGATGGCGAGCACCGTCGCCACGATGCCGAGACCGACGCCGGCCAGCGTGACCAGGGTGCCCTCGGTGGCGAGCATCAGCAGCACGTGGCGCGGCGCTGCACCGACGGCACGCAGCACCGCCAGTTCGCGGCGTCGCTCATTCAACCCGGCCAGCACCACCGCCACCAGCCCGGCCAGGCTGACGAAGGCAACCATCGCCGACATGCCCAGCAGCGCGCGCTCGCCGACGCCGACCACGTCCCACAGCTCGTCCAGGGCCACGCCAGGCAGCACCGCCATCAGTGCCTCGCCGTTGTAGTCGTTCACCGCACGCTGCACCGCGAACACCGCCGCGCGGCTCTTCAGGCCCAGCAACGCGGCAGTCACCTGTTTGGGCTCGAGGTCGAAATTGCGCGCCTGCTCGGGCGCGATCTTCATGCCGGGCAGCGGCACACCGGCGGCCCAGTCGAGGTGGATCGCCTCCATGGCCTGCAGGCTGATGTGCACGGTGCGGTCGACCGGCGTGCCCGTGCGCTCGAGAATGCCGACCACGGTGAACGGCTTGTCGGCGTGTTCGGCGCCCGGGATCGCGCCGCTGCCATGGCTGAGCGTGATGTGCTGACCAAGCTGGTAGCCCAATGCGTGCGCGACCTCGGCGCCGATCACCGCGTCGTACAGATGGTCCAGCGTGCCGTCGAAGAAGTGGCCGCGCGCGAGTGCGAGCGGCTGCCGGTCGCGGTAGAGAAAGCGCGTGAAATACGCCGGCGTGGTGGCCAGCACCGGGAAGCCGTGGTGCGAGTCGCCGAGCGACAGCGGCACCATCCAGTCGACCGCGCGGTGCCTGGCGATCGCCTGCAAGCTGTCCATGCGCACGTTGTTGGTCGCCCCGCCGACGCGGAAGACCGCGTACAGCATCAGCTGCACCGCGCCGGTGCGTGCACCCACGATCAGGTCGGTGCCGCTCACCGATTGCGAGAAGTTCTCGCGCACGTCGGTGCGGATGCGCTCGAAGCCGAGCAGCAGCAGGGTCGACAGCGCCACCGACAGCACGACGAGCGCCAGCGTCGAGCGGCGATTCCACGCGCTGCGCCAGGCGATGGCGAGCAACGAGTTCATGCCGGTTCCGCCGGCGCGGCAGCGTGGTTCAGATCGGCCAGCGAGAGCCGGCGGTCGAAGCGCGTCGCGAGCCGCTCGTCGTGACTGACGAACACCAGCGCGCTGCCCGCAACCCGGCACTCGGTGAGCAGAAGGTCCATGAAGGCATTGCGCAGAGGCTCGTCGAGCGCGGAGGTCGGCTCGTCGGCGATCACCACTTCGGGCCGCCCGATCAGCGCACGCGCTGCCGCCACACGCTGCTGCTGGCCCACCGACAGTCGCGCCGCGGGCCGCATCCACAGGCCGCGCTCCAGATTCACCTCGCGCAGCAACTCCTCGGCGGCGGCCTGGGCGGAGCCTTTGTCCTCGCACGCGCGGGCGCGTCGCGATGCGGAGAAGCGGCACGGCAGCACGACGTTGTCGAGCACGCTCAGGAACGGGAGCAGGTTGAACTGCTGGAACACATAGCCGACGTGGTCGGCGCGAAAACCGTCGCGCCGCGCGCCCGACAACGAGGACCACGGCGTGCCCAGCAGGCTGACGCTGCCTTCACGTGGCAGCAGCACACCGGCGAGCAGCCCGAGCAGCGTGCTCTTGCCGCCGCCGCTCGGGCCGTGCAGGAACAGGCTCGCACCGGCCGGCACGACGAGCTGGTCGATGGCCAGGCAGTCGTGGCCTGTCCCCGGCCACGCATAGCGCAGATGGTGTACGTCGATCATGCCGGGCGCTTCATCGGGCGAGCACGATGCGTCGCTCGGGGCGCTTCAAGGTGCGCTTGAGTTGACCGCTCGGGCCGGCGATCTGTACGTCGAGACGCTGCAGGCGCTGGAAGTCGAACAGGCTCGTCTCCACGTAGGCGGCCCGGTTGCCGTCGGCGCACGTGAACTCGTAGCTCGCATCGATGTCCGCATGGCCTTCTTCCTGCGCCTCTGCGGGGTCGGGTGTGCCGAGCTTCAGCGCGGCCGACGTGAGCGTGACGCCGGCCGGCTGGCACCCGGCAGCCGGGTCGACGCGAAACACGATGTCGGCCTGGCGCAGCTTGGCCACCACGGCGTCGGTCTGACGCCGCTCGGCGTCGGAACGCGGTGCGCGTTCGAAGCCGAGCAGGTTGTCCAGCGGCACGCTCAACTGCAGCGTGAGCTTGTGCGCCTCGACCGCGACGTCGAGGCTGGCGATGCCGTGCACGTGGGCATGGCCGGCGGCG
>Ga0335076_10003074_pt1 | contig 16698 bp, 12 predicted proteins | sample Lox_Sample_25_FD_206717 | JGI IMG/M metagenome (GOLD analysis project Ga0335076, IMG submission 206717) | Soil microbial communities from Loxahatchee National Wildlife Refuge, Florida, United States - Lox_Sample_2.5 | ecosystem: Environmental > Terrestrial > Soil > Wetlands | place: USA... | reverse complement strand
CCCTGGCCCACCTGCGGCGCTGTTCGACATGGACGGGCTGCTCGTCGACTCCGAGCCGCTCTGGCTCGAGGCCGAGACGGCCGTCATGGCCAGGCTCGGTTATGACTGGACCGCGGCCGACCAGGTCCAGCTGCTCGGCGGCAGCCTGGACCGCACGGTGCGCTACCTGCTGGCCAGGGCCAGACGGCCCGCGTCGCCCGGGCAGGTCGCCGAATGGCTCATGTCCGCGGTCATCGAGCTGGCCCGCGACCGCGGCGTGCCGCTCCGGCCGGGTGCGCGCGAACTGCTTGCCGAGGCCGCCGCGGCCGGCCTGCCGCGCGCGCTGGTGACCGGGTCCGAGCGGCAGTTCATGCACGTGGTGCTGGCCTGCACCGGGCTGCGCTTCGACGTGCTGGTGTGCGCGGACGACGTCAGCGTGACCAAGCCGGACCCGGAGCCCTACCTGCGGGCGGCCAAGCTGCTCGGTACGGACCCGGTCCGCTGCCTCGCGCTGGAGGACTCGCCCAACGGCGTGGCCTCGGCCGAGGCCGCCGGCTGCCAGGTCATCGCGGTCCCGTCGCTGGTCCCGATCGGGCCCGCGCCGGGCCGTACGGTGGTGCGCTCGCTGGCCGGCCTGCGGGCGACTCCCGAGGGTATATCGCTGCGCCCGGGCTGGCCCCCGCGAGAACCGGGGGGTTAGCACCAGGGCCCGCCGCGCCGATCACCACCTAGACTTCAGGTGAGAGCCGCGGGGAGGTGTGCGCGTGTCCACCTATGACAAGATCGCCTGGCTGCCGCTGTGCGGAGGACTGACCGGGCTGGGCCTGGTGCTGAGCTACTTCGCCATGCGACGCCGCGGTACCGGTGTCGGCCTGCGCTGGGCGGCGTGGTCGCTGCTGCCGCTGGCCGCCTACCTGACCGGCGCGATCGAGATGTTCTGGAAGATGGGCGTCGCGATCGGGGACTTCGCCAAGGGCTTCGTCTTCTCACCCCAGGTGTGGGCCGGGATCGGGCTGGCCGGCCTGGCGGTGGTGCTGTTCGTGGTGTCCGGGCCGATGCGGCGGCGGCAGGTGAGCGGGGCCCGGGACAAGCACGCCGCCGAGCCCGGGGCCGACGGCCGGACGCTGCCTGCCACGACGAGCGGCGGGCAACTTGCCACCCGGCCGACCGCCCCCGTGCCTGCCGCAAGCCCCGCTCAGACCCCCGCCAAGACGCGCAAGAGCAAGAATGCCGCCGACGATGACGACGACATGAAGGACATCGAGGACATCCTGCGCCGCCACGGCATCACCTGAGGCGCGCCACGGCCGGATGAAAGCCCGGTCTGCCCGGGTCGCACAGCGGGTCAGCCCACAACCCTGAGCGCAAGTTTGGCGTTCCCTGGGTGACGAACCAGAACGATTTCCATCACAATCAAGCCACGACGGCGGTTTGACTCTGGATTTCACTGCCCGAAGCGCACAGTCTCTCCTGGTAGATAGTGATCCGCAGCGTGGACCGCAGCTGGTTTCGCGCTGTCGTTTGCCGTTCTAACCCAAGAGGGACATGCCCATGATTAGTGCGCCCAAGCGCTTCGCCGGCCTGGCGGCAGCGGTCCTGGCCGCCGCGGGGCTCGCGGCGTGCAGCTCCTCGTCATCCCCGTCGGCGAGCAGCACCAGTGCGGGGAAGCCCGTGTCCGGCGGGACGCTGCACATCGTCTCCGCCGCCGGCCCGGACCATATCGACACCGTGCCCGCGTATTTCACCGTGGACTACCAGCTCGAGCATGCCTATACCCGGCAGCTCCTGTCCTACCAGACGGTGCCGTATACCGGTACCTCGGGCGCGGGCTGGACAGCGACCACCACGCCGACCGCGGACGTGGCGACCGAGGTGCCGACCACCTCGAACGGCGGGATCACCAACGGCGGGAAGACTTACACCTTCCACATCAAGCCCGGCGTGGACTGGAACACCACCCCACCGCGCCAGGTTACGTCCGCGGACTTCCTCCGGGAGTTCAAGGCGTTCTTCAACCCGGTCAGCCCGGTCGGCAACCCTACCTACTACGAGTCAACCATCGCCGGGCTCACCGCGTACGCCAACGCGGAGACCGCCTACTTCTCGAACAAGGCGAACGCGCCGACCGCGGCCAACATCGCGAACTTCCAGAACACGCACAGCATCTCCGGCATAGCGACGCCGAACTCGTCGACGATCCAGTTCACGCTGATGGCGCCGACCAGCGACTTCCTGTACATGCTGGCGATGCCGTTCACTTCGGCCCGCCCGGTGGAGTACGACAGCTACGTGCCCAACAGCCTGCAGCTGGACCAGCACACGATCTCCGACGGCCCGTACCAGATCAGCTCCTATATCCCGGGCAAGTCGATCACGCTCGTCAGGAACCCGGCCTGGAAGCAGTCCACGGACCCGCTCCGGCACGACTACGTGAACACCATCGTAGACACGCTGGGGGTGACCTCCGCCGCGACCCAGCTGTCCGACCTGCAGGCCGGCACCGAGGACGTGATAGATAGCAGCACGCCGGTCAACCCGGCGTCGATCCCGGCCCTGCTCGCGTCCAAGGTCCCCAACTTCGTGATCGCGCAGTTCTCGACCACCTTCCCGTACATCGTGTTCAACCTGCGCAGCCCGAACGCGAATGACGCCGCGCAGAAGCTGCTGGTGCGCCAGGCCGTTGAGTACGGCGTGAACAAGTCGGCTGCGGTGAAGGCCATCGGCGGGCCGGCCGTCGCAAAGATCATCAATACGGTGATCCCGCCGGGCAACGTGGGCTACGTGAACTACAGCCTTTACCCGGACAGCAACGGGCAGGGCAACGTGGCCATGTGCAAGTCCGACCTGGCCAAGGCCGGGTACCCGAACGGCGTCACGCTGAACTACCTATACCCGAACGACTCGTCCAACACCCGGATCTTCACCGCGATCCAGGCGTCGCTGGCGAACTGCGGCATCACGCTGACCGCGAGGCCTGAGCCGAGCTCATCGTGGGTCGTCGACCTGGGCAATGCGCCGGAGAACAACAAGCCGGGCACGTGGGACCTGGGCCAGCCGGGCTGGATCCCGGACTGGTATGGCAACAACGGCCGTACCATCGTCCAGGCCCTGTTCCAGGGCCCGAACTGCGTGATCAACACGGTCAACTTCGGCTGCTACGACAACTCGACCGTGAACTCGCTGATTACCAAGGCGGAGGGCGCGTCCTCGCTGTCGGCCGCCGGGAATTACTGGCACCAGGCCGACATGCAGATCATGTCGGACGCGGCCATCGTGCCCGTCATGGACCAGGGCTTCCCGATGTACTCCAGCGCACGGGTCAGAGGTATCGGGTCCAACGGCGCCACGTCCCCGACGGCGCTGTTCGCGCCGAACATCGGCGCTCCCGATATCACCGCCCTCTGGCTGGTCGGCAGCTGATCCAGGCTGCCTTCGAGGCACAACGCAGTGGTCCGGCCGGGAACCCCGTTCCCGGCCGGACCTGCATAGACGGGGGTTGCGACGGTGTGCGACGCTTACCCTGTCAGCCACGGGCGATTCCACGCTGCTGACGTGGCCGGGCGAAAGGGATGGCAGTGACCCTGCTTGAGGTAACCGACCTAACCGTCAGCTTCCCGACCGCTGACGGCGTGGTCAAGGCCGTTCGCGGCGTGTCGTTCGGCGTCGACGCCGGACAGACGCTCGGCATCGTGGGGGAGTCGGGCAGCGGCAAGACCGTCCTGACGCAGACCCTGCTCGGGCTCACCCCGGGCGCCAGGATATCGGGCCGCGCCGTGTTCCACGGGACCGACCTGCTGCGGCTCACCGACAACGAGATGCGGAACTACCGCGGTGCCCGCATCTCGGTGATCTTCCAGGACCCGCTGACCAGCCTGCATCCGCTGTACCGGGTCGGCTGGCAGATCGCCGAGATGATCCGGGCTCACGACAAGTCGGTCTCCAAGAAGGGGGCCACCGACCGGGCCGTGGACCTGCTGGGACGGGTCGGGATCCCGCGCCCCGAGCAGCGGGTCAACGACTACCCCCACCAGTTCTCCGGCGGCATGCGGCAGCGGGCCATGATCGCGATGGCGCTATCGCTGTCGCCGCAGATGATCATCGCGGACGAGCCGACCACAGCGCTCGACGCCACGGTGCAGGCGCAGATCCTCGACCTGCTGCTGCGCCTGCAGCAGGAGTCGGGTACCGCGCTGATCATGATCACCCACGACCTCGGTGTGGTGGCGGACATCGCGGACGACGTCATGGTCATGTACGCAGGGCGGGCCGCGGAGAAGGCGGCCAAGCGTGACGTGTTCTATGCTCCGCACCACCCGTACACCAAGGGGCTGCTGGAGTCGATACCGAGCAGCTCCGCGGCCGGCGGCCGGCTGCGCCCGATCCCCGGCTCGCCGCCCAGCCTGATAAACCTGCCGTCCGGCTGCAAGTTCCATCCGCGCTGCGGCTACGTGCTCGACCGGTGCCTGAAAGAAGAGCCCGAGCTGCGGCAGCTCGGCCAGGACTCCTACCACAGCTCGGCCTGCTGGCTGCCGGTCGCGTCGGCCGGCTTGTCCGAGCGGGCCGAAGCGCTGCGCGAGCGGACGGTCCGCGAGGGCCGCGGCGAGGCAGCCGCGGAGGTTTTCCAGACCGAGATTTCCGGAGCCCTCGAATCCGATATCCCCGGAGACCTGGGATCCGGCGTTTCCGGGGCCGTGGGATCCGAGGGGAGCGTGGCAGGATGAGCGCACCCGCCGGCGATGACGTGCTGGTCCGGGTAGAGAAGCTGGTCAAGCACTTCCCGGTGCGCAGCGGCGGGCTGGTCAGGCGGACGGTCGGCCAGGTCCACGCGGTCGACGACGTGTCGCTGTCCGTGCCGCGCGGCAAGACCCTCGGCCTGGTCGGCGAGACCGGCAGCGGCAAGTCCACGCTCGCCCGCTGCCTCGCCGGGCTGATCCCGGTCACCTCCGGGAGGGTGACGTTCGACGGGCGGGACATCACCAACTTGCCCAGGCGCGCCATGCAGCCGCTACGGCGCGAGATCCAGATGATCTTCCAGGACCCCTACAGCTCGCTGAACCCACGGCGCAGGGTCGGCGCGATCATCGGCGACCCGTTCGCCATCCACAAGACCGCGGCCGGCGCCAAGCGTAAGCGAGCGGTGCAGGAGCTGATGGAGCGGGTCGGGCTCAACCCGGAGCACTACAACCGGTTCCCGGCCGAGTTCTCCGGCGGGCAGCGGCAGCGCATCGGGGTGGCCCGCGCGCTCGCGCTGCGGCCCAAGCTGATCATCTGCGACGAGCCGGTCTCCGCGCTCGACGTGTCGATCCAGGCGCAGGTGCTGAACCTGCTCGCCGACCTGCAGCGCGACTACGGGCTGACGTACCTGTTCATTGCGCATGACCTGGAGGTCGTGCGGCACGTCAGCGACTCGGTAGCGGTGATGTACCTCGGCCGGATCGGCGAGCTCGGGCCGCGGGACCCGGTGTACGGCTCGCCACGGCACCCGTACACCACCGCGCTGCTGTCCGCCGCGCCTGCCGCCGACCCGGACACGGCAGCGATCCGCAAGCGGATCATCCTGGCCGGAGACGTCCCGTCCCCGATCGACCCCCCCTCGGGGTGCCGATTCCACCCGCGCTGCCCGAAGGCCCAGCCGCTGTGCAGCCAGGACGAACCTCAGCTTGAGATCAAGGCAGGCGACGCGGCCACCCACGTGACCGCCTGCCACTTCCCGGTAATGGCCGGGGAGAACCTCGCCGCCGTAGGCAGGAGCGGATCGTCATGAGCGTAGGCGGGATTGAGGTCGAGGGGCGGGAAGCCGTTGCCGCCGAGGCGCAGCTGGACACCGCCAACGTCGAGGGGCGCACCCAGTGGCAGCTGACCTGGCGGCGGCTACGCCAGGACAAGGTGGCGATGGCCTCGCTGGTCGTGATCCTGATCATAGTGGCGCTGGCCCTGGCCGCGCCGCTGTTCGTCTCGATCACCCACCACCCGCCGAACGTCGCGTACCCGAACACCGGCGAGGACGTGGCCGGCAACCCGGTCGGGCCCGGTACCAACGGCTTCTGGCTGGGCACCGACGGGACCGGCCGGGACCTGTTCATCCGGATCCTCTACGGCGCGCGCGTCTCGCTGTTCGTCGGTTTTGTCACCACGGCGATCGGCGCGGTGACGGGCGTCTCGGTCGGCCTGATCGCCGGGTACTTTGGCGGGGTCGTGGACACGGTGCTGGCCCGGTTCACCGACGCGGTGCTCGCGTTCCCCTACGTCGTTCTCGCGCTCGCGCTGGCGGTCGTGCTCGGCCCCAGCCTGTCCGTGATCATCGCGGTCATCGCGTTCTTCTCCTGGGCGGCGATCGCCAGAATCGTCCGCGGCCAGACCCTGTCGATCAAGGAAAAGGAGTACATCGAGGCGGCCAGGTCGCTGGGCGCCGGGCCGTTCCGGATCATCTTCCTGGACATCCTGCCCAACCTGCTGGCGCCGGTCCTTGTCATCGCCACCTTGTACGTCCCCATCGCGGTGGTGTTCGAGGCGACGCTGTCCTACCTCGGCCTCGGCATCCAGCCACCCACGGCGAGCTGGGGGAACATCCTGGCCGACGCGCAGAACTTCTACCAGACCTCCTGGTGGTACGTGGTGTTCCCGGCGGCGGCGCTGCTCATCACCACGCTCGCGTTCAACCTGCTCGGCGACGGGATTAGGGACGCGATGGACCCGCGCACCGAGCGGGTTTTCGCGGCCGGGCGGGCCCGTCGGCGCAGACGCCGCGGCAAGCGGCAGGCTCTGGCCGACGGCGGATCCGACGTCTCGCACGTGGTGCCATCCGTCCCGCCGGCGGGAGGCAGCTGACATGGCGATCGTCGGCTTCCTGATCCGCCGCATCCTGACCGGCATCGTGGTGATCTGGCTGGTCGCCACCGGCGCGTTCTTCCTGTTCTTCGCCCGCCCGGTGGACACGGTCGCGCGCCAGCTGGCCGGGCGCGCGGCTACCCCGCAGGTCATCAACACCGTGATCAGCAACCTCGGCCTCAACCAGCCGATCATGGTGCAGTACTGGCACTTCCTCGACAACCTGGTCCACGGCGATCTCGGCTACTCCTACTACACCGGCGAGTCGGTCGACACGATGCTCAAGCAGGACCTGCCCCCCACCATCTCCCTCGTGATCGGCGGCCTGGTCCTGTGGCTGGTCGTCGGGCTGAGCGTTGGCATCATCAGCGCCACCAGGCCGCGCAGCGTGTTCGACAGGTCCGCCAACGTCGCGGTGCTGATCGGCCTGTCAATGCCGGTGTTCGTGATCGGGGAGCTGCTCATCCTGGTGGTGTTCGTGCCGCTCAACCGGCACGGGATCACCTTTATCCAGACCGGGTACGCGGGGATCTCGCAGGGGCTCGGCACCTGGCTAGGGCACATGATCCTGCCCTGGATCGCGCTCGCGGCGGTGCAGGCCGCCGTCTACACCCGGCTGACCCGCGGGCAGCTGCTCGACACCCTCGGCGAGGACTACATCAGGACGGCCCGGGCCAAGGGGCTGTCCGAGCGGCGGGTGACCTACCGGCACGGGGTCCGCGCCGCGCTCACCCCGGTCGTCTCGCAGCTGGGCGTGGACGTGGGCCAGCTCCTCGGCGGCGTCGTCGTGGTGGAGACCGTCTTCAGCCTCGGCGGCCTCGGCCAGACCTCGGTCGAAGCCATATACACCGACAACCTGCCGGTGATCATCGGGTTCGTCGTCCTCGCCGCCGCCTTCGTGGTGATCGCCAACATCATCGTCGACCTGGTCTACGCGCTGCTCGACCCCAGGGTCCGGATCGCCTGACCGCTGGTGAGAGCGCCGCAGCCGAACCGCGAGGTCTTCCGGCTCGCACCGCCGGTCATCTTCTGGTGGGTGTGGGTCGCTTTCGCGATGGCCAACGTGGCCGACTTCGCGATCCAGGGCGCATCGGCCCGGTTCGCGATCGTGGTGTCCGCGATCCTGCTGACGATCACCGGGCTGGCGTACGCGCTGGCGCTGCGGCCGCGGGTCATCGCTGAACCGTCCGGCCTGACCATCGTCAACCCGTTCCGCGACCGTCACGTGCCCTGGGCGGCCATCCAGGCGGTGGACACCGGGGAGTGGGTCCGGGTGCACTACGCCCCCGCCGCGGCGGAACCAGCCGCAGCCTCCGGGCCGGGCAGCGCGGACAGCGACACCATCTCGTGCTGGGCGCTGTACGTCTCGGCCAGGGCCAAGCGCAAGGCCGCCCGGGCCGCGCCCGCCGCGGCGCCCGGGTTCGCCCGGGCCGCCGCGCGGCCGCGGCGGACCCTCAGCCTGTCCGGCAACTTCGCTACCGTGGCCGACCGGCTCGCCACCGCGGGGCAGCCGTCCGGCGATGCCGGGAACTCCCGGCTGCCGGACGAGGCGAGGTACCTCGCCTCGCTGCCGGCCGCCAAGGCGATCGCCGTCCGCCTGGACAAACGCGCCGACCGCGAGCGGGCCCGCCGCGGCCCGGGCGTGGCCGGTATCCCGGGCGGGGCCGGTACCCCGGGCGGGGCCGGTGTCACCGTGACCGCCCGGTGGGCCTGGCTCCCGCTGGCCGCGGTGCTGGTGCCGGCTCTCTTGCTACTGGTCGTCGCGGTCGCCGCCTGACCCAAGAGTTCACACGGTTTTCAGGCGGTCGTCACTCGCGCCTCCGCGCGTCGCACGTTGCGAGGAATATGTATGTTTCATGGTCAAATCCGTTGCGAGTAGTCGATTTCTGCGGGTGGCGGCCGCGTGCGGAGCGGGAGCGCTTTCCCTGGCGGCCATCGTCGCCCCCGTCTCCGTTGTCGCCGCGCCCTCCGCGCAGGCCAGTTCGCTCACCATCACCAGCACCGGGCTGCGTCCCGGCGCGATCAAGCACGTGTGGCTGATCATCCTGGAGAACAAGTCCTACGACGCCACGTTCAGCGGGCTGAACCAGAACACCTACCTGTGGAAGACCCTCCCGGCCCAGGGCGTCCTGCTCAAGAACTACTACGGGACCGGCCATTCCAGCATGGACAACTACCTGTCCATGGTCTCCGGGCAGGCCCCCGAGGAGGACACCCAGGAGGACTGCAGCGTTGCGAACAAGCTGATCGGGCCGAACTCCGACATCCTGAACTCCGGCTCGCTGCTCACCAACAAGAACTACGGGCAGATGAACTCCCCCGCCAACGCCTCCCAGCCCAGTGGGGCCAACGCCCCGCTCGGCGAGAACGGCTGCACCTACCCGACCGACGTCCCGACCCTGTTCAACCAGTTCAACGCGGCCGGGGTGGCCTGGAAGGGCTACGCCCAGGACATCGGCGGCGCACAGACCCCGGGCTCCACGGCGTTCCAGGCGAACACCGTGCCGAACCGGGAGGCCGCGGCCTGCGCCGGGCCGGGGACGGCGGCCAACAACCCCGACACCAACCCGACCGACATGGAAGGCAACTACCCGCCCGGCGTCACGACCTTCACCGCGGCGCAGCCGAACGACCAGTACGTGGCCAAGCACTTCCCGTTCCCCTGGTTCGAGTCCCTGACCGGGGCGACCAGCCCGGCCGCCGCGCCGCTCAACGAGCCGTCCAACGGCGGGACCAACTGCGACGCGAACCATATCGCCAACCTGGACAGCCCCGCCGACGGCCTGTTCCACGACCTGCAGAGCGCCAAGACGACCCCGGCGTTCAGCTGGATCACCCCGGACAACTGCAGCGACGCTCATGACGCCCTCTGCCATGGCAACAATCTCTCCGGCGCCTTCAGCGCCGACGGGACCCCGGACTACAGCTCGCCGATCCCCTACGACCCCGAGTCGACCACGCCGAAGAACTACACCGGCGGCCTGTACGCCTCCGACCTGTTCCTGGAGTACTACATCCCGCTCATCGAGCAGTCGCCCGCGTTCAAGCAGGGCGGCCTGATCGACATCACCTTCGACGAGGCCTTCGCGCCGTTCACCTACACGGGCAACAGCTTCAACGACGCCAACAACTACCCCCCGACGTCCGAGGACAAGCCCAACTACACCAGCAGCCTGAAGTCGGACTCGGCCGGGGAGAACCTGGACGGCCGCAACGTCGCCTACGAGCCCACCGGCCCGAACTCCACCCTGGGCACCAACGCCCAGGGTGACGAGCTCTACCCGGGCCCGGGCAACAACGCCTACATCGACCGGCCCCCGGTCTGCACCCAGACCAGCCCGACGCTGGTGCCCTCGGACTGCGTGCCGGGCATCGTGGAGGGCGGCGCGGGCAGCCCGCCCGGAGCCCGGACCGACACCGTGACCGGCGGGGTCGGCACGAGCACCATCACCGATCCCTCGATCCTGGCCGACGACACCGGCCGCGCGGTGACCGGCACCAACATCCCGGCCAACTCCTTCGTCGGGGCGGTGACCAACACCGGGCCGCTGTTCCCGGCCACCAACACCGGCGCGGTGACGACCGGCTCGTTCCAGCTGGTCGGCCAGAACGGCAGCCCGGTCGACCCGACCGGCGCGGTGACCAGCATCACGCTGTCTGCCGAGGGTGACCCCGCGGACCTGGCCAAGGGGCAGACCCCGGACCCGCTGTTCAACGCCACCGACCCAACCCCCGGCGGCGGCGACACCGGCAGCGTGCTGATCAGCCCGTTCATCAAGCCGGGCACCGTCTCTGACGTCTACTACAACCACTACAGCTGGCTGCGCACGATGGAGGACATCTTCGACGCCAAGGCCGGCCACGATCACGCCAAGCTCCCGGCCGGCACCGTCTCCGGCGGGCTCGACGGCCTGGGCCACCTGGGCTATGCGGCCCAGCCCGGGCTGCAGCCGTTCGGCCGGGACGTGTTCAACAACCCGGGCGGCTACGGCCTGGCCAGCCTGGATTCGTACACCACACCAGGCGGGGCCGCGTCGTCCGCGCCGTGGGCCCGGGACTCGCTGACCGCGGGAGCGTCGCTGGTGGCCCTGGTGGCCGTGGGCGGCTTCTTCTGGTACCTGCGGCGGCGCGAGGCGCTTCCGCGGCGGGCATGAGGCCGTTGAGCAGACGGGTGCGGGCCAGCACGGGACTTCCCGTGCTGGCCGCCCTGCTGCTGATCCCGCTCGCCGGCTGCGGTGGTCCGGCGAGCGGGAAGGCGGCGGCTGGACCGGCCGCCAGCTCGAGCCGCTACGGCGGCTACCCGACCTTCCTGCCGTCGAGCACCTTGCACTACCGCAGCGACACCGTGCTGACCGGCACGGTCAAGCGTCCCGCCCTCACCAGCCAGGGCGACGCCGTCGAGGTGAAGACGCCGGGCTGGAACGTCCTGGTCACGGTGGCCGGTCCCCAGGTCCCCGGCGAGGGCCTGCCCTACCAGGCCCCGGCCACCACCTGCACCTGGGTGGTCACCATGTCCGGTGCCACCGGGCCGGTCCCGGTCTCCCGGTCCGACTTTTCCGCCATCGACGACGAGAACAACGTCTACCGGCCGGCGTTCGTCCCGGGCCAGCCGAAGCCGCCGCCGGTGCTGCACCCCGGGCAGGCGGTCAGGTTCGAGCTGCGCGCCGTCGAGGCGACTGGCGAGGGGCTGATGCGCTGGGCCCCGGGCGGCCGGAACATCGTGGCCAAGTGGGACTTCGTGGTCGAGAACGACTAGGGCTCAGGAAGCCGGCTCGGGGAGCGCCGGCTCGGGGATGGCGGCCTGGTGCGCCGGCTCGGCCAGGACCGCCTCGTCGGCGGGCGGCCCGGGAAGGGGCGGCGGGGTGCCGCCGAACTCGGGACACAGCGCCTTGTGGTTGCACCAGTCGCAGAGCCTGCTCGGCCGCGGCCGCCAGTCGCCGGCCCGCATGGCCCGCTCGATGGCCTGCCACAGCGCCGCCACCTTCCGCTCGGTGGCGAGCAGATCGGACTCGTCGGGGGAGTAGCGCAGCACCTCGCCCTCGGCGAGGTACATGAGCTGGAGCAGCCGCGGCACCCGGCCGCGCAGCCGCCAGATCACCAGCGCGTAGAATTTCATCTGGAACAGCGCGCTGGCCTCGTATGCTTCCCGCGGCGCGCGGCCGGTCTTGTAGTCCACGATCCGGATGTCGCCGCCGGGCGCCACGTCGAGACGGTCGATGAAGCCGCGCAGCCGCAGGCCGGACTCCAGCGTCGTCTCCACGTAGGCCTCGCGCTCGGCGGGCTCGAGCCGGCGCGGGTCCTCCAGCGTGAAGTACGCGTCCACGACCGCGGTGGCCGAGGCGAGCCACCCGGCCCGTTCGGCCTCGCTGGCGAACAGCCCGTCCAGGTCCGGTTCCCCGGCGGCCAGCCGGTCCCATTCCGCGGCCAGCAGCGTCCGGGCCGCCTCCGCGGTCCGGCCGGCGGCGGGCAGGTCGAAGAGCCGCTCGAGCGCGGCGTGCACCAGCGTCCCCCGTGCCGTCGCCGTGGTCGGCGGCTCGGGCAGCCGGTCGATCACCCGGAACCGGTACAGCAGCGGGCAGGTCATGAAGTCAGCCGCGCGCGACGGCGACAGCGCCGGGCCCCGCGGGGCCTCCTCCGGCCCGGCATCGGCGGTGGCTGCTTTTTCGTCCACAGCGCCACCGTAGGCCAACCTACCGACATTCGGCGGGGATCTCCTGTCACGCGGGCCCGCGAAGGTCGCGGGGTGGGCTCGGGGGAGCAAGCAGAGCCCCTTCCGGCCGCGTGACACTACGGCGAGCAACCCCAGCGGGCTGACGGGGGGGTTCCGGGGGGTCGTCCCCGCGAACCAACAGAGCACGTAGCATCGGTAATGTGGCAAGCACGACGCCGGAGAAGCCGCCGACCACGGCGGGCAAGCCACCGCAGCGCCGCGAAGCCGGTCCAGGGATCGTCATCGGGCGCCCGTTCGGCATCCCGGTGTACATCTCGCCGTACTGGTTCCTCATCGCCGGCGTGTTCATCTTCATCTACGCCAACGACCTGGCCGCCACCTTGCACGGTTCCACCAGGTTCATCGTGGCCGCGGCGTTCGTCGTGCTGCTCTACGCGTCCGTCCTGGTGCACGAGCTGAGCCATTCCCTGGTCGCCCGCGGCTACAAGCTGCCGGTGCGCCGCATCCTGCTGTACCCGCTCGGCGGGTTCTCCGAGATCGAGCGGGAGCCGCCGACGCCCGGCACGGAGTTCGTGGTGTCGGCGGCGGGCCCGGCGCTGTCGCTGGCCCTGGCCGCGGCCTGCTACGCCCTGATGCACGTGGTCGCGCTGAATACCGTGACGGGCACGCTGGTCAGCCAGCTGCGCTGGGCCAACCTGATCGTCGGGGTCTTCAACCTGCTGCCCGGCCTGCCGCTGGACGGCGGCCGGATGCTGCGCGCGGTGATCTGGAAGCTCACCGGCCGCCCGTCGGCCTCCACCATCGCGGCCGCCTGGGCGGGCCGGGTGATCGCGGTGAGCCTGTTCGTGGTGCCGTTCCTCACCGGCGCGGTGACCGGGACCGGCGGGGACATGGTCACCGTCCTGTGGCTCGCGGTGATCGCGGCGTTCATGTGGACCGGCGCCGGGCAGGCCATCAAGGCGACCAGGTTCCGCGAGCGGCTGCCCGCGCTGCAGGCCAGGCGGCTGGCCCGCAAGGCCGTCTCGGTCTCGTCGGGCACCCCGCTAGCCGAGGCGATCAGGCGGGCGGACGAGAACAAGGCCCGTGCGGTGGTCATCGTCGACCACGACGACAAGCCGATCGCGATCGTCAACGAGAGCGCGGTGATGGCGACCCCGCCGCAGCGCCGCCCGTGGATGGAGGCGGGCGACCTGGCCCGGACGCTGGAGCCCAGCATGGTGCTGCCCGCCGACCTGTCCGGGATGGCGCTGCTTGACGCCATCCGCCGCGCCCCCGCCACCGAATACCTGCTTGTCGAGCCGTCCGGCCAGGTCTACGGCGTGCTGGCCACCCGCGACGTCGACCGCGCCTTCGCCGGCGTCTGACCGCCGCTACGCTGGCCAGCATGACCAAACCGCGGCAGGGGCCGCTGATGCCCGGCGAGCCCGTGCAGCTGACCGACCCGAAGGGCCGCAGCCACCTGATCACGCTGCGGGCAGGCGCGTCCTTCCACACCCACCGCGGCACGCTGAGCCACGACGACATCATCGGCGGCCCGGACGGGAACGTGGTCAGGTCGGCCGGCGGCACCCCCTACGTGGTCTTCCGGCCGCTGCTCGCCGACTTCACGCTCGCCATGAAGCGCGGCGCCGCGGTGGTGTATCCGAAGGACGCGGCGCAGATCGTGGCGTTCGCCGACGTGTTCCCCGGTGCGCGGGTGGTCGAGGCCGGGGCCGGCTCGGGCGCGCTGTCCTGCTGGCTGCTGCGGGCGGCGGGGGAGCAGGGCACGGTGGTCTCCTTCGAGCGCCGGCCCGACTTCGCCGAGATCGCCCGCCGGAACGTGGAGCAGTTCTTCGGCGGGCCGCCGCCGGCCTGGCAGCTGGTGACCGGGGACTTCGACCCGGAGGGGCTCGCCGACTTCGACCGGGTCATCCTGGACATGCTGGCCCCCTGGGACTGCGTCGACCCGGTCGCATCGGTCCTCGCGCCGGGCGGCCTGGCCTGCTGCTACGTCGCCACGACCAGCCAGCTCTCGCGGACCGTGGAGGCGCTGCGCGGGCACGGCGGCTTCGACGAGCCATCCTCCTGGGAGAGCCTGATCCGCGGCTGGCATGTGGAGGGGCTGGCCGTCAGGCCCGAGCACCGGATGGTCGGCCACACCGGGTTCCTGGTCACCGCCCGCCGGCTCGCCCCCGGGGTGGTCCCCCCGCCGCGCCGGCGCCGGCCAGCCAAGGGCGCCCAGGAAGCCGGTCACGACGATCATTGATCCGAACGAGGGACGCTGCGAGCCCCCCGCCGGGATCACCGGAGCAGGCCACGGCGCCGCCCGGGTGCCCGTCCCCGGACATGTGGTGGTGACGTGTAGCGATGCTGATGTGACAGCAGGTCATTTCGCGGGGAGCAAAACGGCGTCGATCCGGCGTCCGAAGGTTAGGGAATCCCCGTTAGTAGGTAGAGTCCAGTTAACGGTGCAGGAGGAGGTGAGGGCCGTGGCCACCAGAGACGAGCGCGGGCGTGACCCGCGGCACGAGGATGAGCTGAAGAGCCTTACCGCTCAGATCTCCTTCCTTGACGAGGAGATCGCCGTGCTGCGGCGCAGGCTGGCGGATTCGCCCCGGCAGGTCAGGCTTCTTGAGGACAGGCTGCGCGAGACCGAGGGCAACCTCAACGGGGTCACCGCCCAGAACGAGCGGCTGGCGGCGACGCTGCGCGAGGCACGCGACCAGATCGTCGCGCTGAAGGAGGAAGTGGACCGGCTGGCCCAGCCGCCTTCCGGCTTCGGCGTCTTCCTGCAGGCCAACGAGGACGACACGTGCGACGTGTTCACCGGCGGCCGCAAGATGCGGGTGAACGTGTCCCCGAACGTCGAGCTCTCCGAGCTGCGCCCGGGCCAGGAAGTCGTGCTGAACGAGGCGCTCAACGTCGTCATCGCCCAGTCGTACGAGACCGTGGGCGAGGTCGTCATGCTCAAGGAGGTCCTCGCCGACGCCCGGCGCGCCCTGGTCATCTCCCAGGCCGACGAGGAGCGGGTGGTCCGGCTGGCCGAGCCGCTGCTGCACCAGCCGCTGCGGGCCGGCGACTCGCTGCTGCTGGAGTCCCGGTCGGGGTACGTCTACGAGCGGATCCCCAAGGCCGAGGTGGAGGAGCTCATCCTGGAGGAAGTGCCGGACATCTCCTACCACGACATCGGCGGCCTGTCCGGGCAGATCGAGCAGATCAGGGACGCCATCGAGCTGCCCTACCTGCACGCGGACCTGTTCAAGGAGCACCAGCTCAAGCCGCCGAAGGGGGTCCTGCTCTACGGCCCGCCCGGCTGCGGCAAGACGCTGATCGCCAAGGCGGTGGCGAACTCGCTGGCCAAGCAGGTCGCCGAGAAAACGGCGCAGGACGAGGGGACCAAGGAGGGCAAGAGCTTCTTCCTCAACATCAAGGGCCCCGAGCTGCTGAACAAGTACGTCGGCGAGACCGAGCGGCACATCCGGCTGGTGTTCCAGCGGGCCCGGGAGAAGGCCAGCGAGGGCATGCCGGTCATCGTGTTCTTCGACGAGATGGACTCGATCTTCCGCACCCGCGGCTCGGGCGTGTCGTCCGACGTGGAGAACACGATCGTGCCCCAGCTGCTCAGCGAGATCGACGGCGTGGAGGGGCTGGAGAACGTCATCGTGATCGGCGCCTCCAACCGGGAGGACATGATCGACCCGGCCATCCTGCGGCCCGGCCGCCTTGACGTCAAGATCAAGATCGAGCGTCCGGACGCCGAGGCGGCCAAGGACATCTTCTCCAAGTACGTGCTGAAGGAACTGCCGCTGCACCCGGACGACATGGCCGAGCACGGCGGCTCGACGCAGGCGACCGTGGACGCGATGATCCAGCGCACCGTCGAGCGGATGTACACCGAGTCCGAGGAGAACAGGTTCCTCGAGGTCACCTACGCCAACGGCGACAAGGAAGTGCTGTACTTCAAGGACTTCAACTCCGGCGCGATGATCGAGAACATCGTCGCCCGGGCTAAGAAGATGGCCATCAAGGAGTTCCTGGACACCGGGCAGAAGGGAATGCGGGTCAGCCACCTGCTGGCCGCGTGCGTCGACGAGTTCAGCGAGAACGAGGACCTGCCGAACACCACCAACCCCGACGACTGGGCCCGCATCTCCGGCAAGAAGGGCGAGCGCATCGTCTACATCAGGACCCTCGTGTCCGGCAAGACCGGGACCGAGGCGGGCCGGTCCATCGACACCGTG
>Ga0335076_10003072_pt1 | contig 16702 bp, 12 predicted proteins | sample Lox_Sample_25_FD_206717 | JGI IMG/M metagenome (GOLD analysis project Ga0335076, IMG submission 206717) | Soil microbial communities from Loxahatchee National Wildlife Refuge, Florida, United States - Lox_Sample_2.5 | ecosystem: Environmental > Terrestrial > Soil > Wetlands | place: USA... | reverse complement strand
GCGCGTGCTGGATCTGCGTGCCCAGTACCCCACCAGGCCCGGCTTGCAGAGCCGCCTCGACGAAGCGGGGTTTCCTCGTTGACCGGCGTGAAGATGTCCTGGGTCACCCTCGACCGGATTGTATCGAAGGAAGCCCGCAGCGATCAGGCCATCCGCCGCCAGCTGGAGCAGAACGCGAGGCCGCTGCGCTCGCACGCCGCCAGCATGGGCGAGGAGGACCTGCTCGCGAAGCTCCGCGGCGTCGGGGTGGACGCGGACCGGGAGAAGCTGGCGAAGCTGTGCGAGGGGGCGCTGTCGGCCGAGGAAGTCGTCAGCGAGCGGCTCAGGCTCCACGACTGGGACGCTGACTGGGCGTGGATCTGCCTGGTCGCGCTGTGGGAGCGCTGGTGGCCGGACAAGGTCTGCCTGGAATTGCTCGACGACAAGGTGCAGGCGGGTTACGAAGCCGATCAGCGCAACGATTTCGTCGCGAGCGGCAGGATCTGGCTCGATGCCTGGTCGGACGTGCTGCGGCTGTGCGACGCCGTCGGTGCCGGGTCGATCAGGGAGTTCGACGACCGCTTCCCGATGACGCAGTCCTTGTTCAACTGGTGCCAGGACCTCGAAATGGCGCTGCAGAATGGCGGGGAGCATGACCCGGAGCTGCGCACGGCACGGCTTGAGATGGCCGCGGAGTGGCTCCGGAGATTCCCCCGCGAACACGGGCTGACCGCCGGGAACTTCCGCAGAGCGCTGGCCGGCTCGTACTTCGAGACAGGACAGCAGGAGACAGCGGACGAGCTGTATCAGTCGTGGCTGGAAGAAGACCCGGCCTGGGGATGGGGATGGATCGGCTGGGCAGACTGCTATACGCCGTTCGGCCCCGGCAAGGCGCAGGACTATCCGCGGGCGGAACAGATCCTGCACCGCGGCTACGCCGTTCCCGGAGTCCGGGAACGGCGTAGCCGCGCACATCGCGGGACGGCTCGCGCTCATCTGCGAGAAGACCGGCCGGCCAGACGAGGCCCGGCAACTCCGGCAGCAGGCGGAACAGGCACGGCAGCGAGCCGGGCGGCGAGTACCGCGCGTCACGGCCTGGGCTGAGAGTGCCCAGGCCGACGAGCCGCCGCGCACCGCGAAGCAACACCCGGCCGGAAAGACCGGGCGGAACCAGCCCTGCCCATGCGGAAGCGGCAAGAAGTTCAAGAAGTGCTGCGATGCCCCGGCGCAAAACTGACCCGCGGAACACGAGTTCCTGGGCGTGCCATCCTGATCTAACATGAGCGGCGTCTACCTCCTCGGCGAAGGCGGCGAATTCCGTGCTTCCCGGCAGATGCTGGGAAGATTCCCGGGAACAAATAGCGGGGCAAAGGCGCGCTCCCTGTAGGGTTTCAAAACCTTGTCACGGCTTCTGAACTGCTACGTTACGCCTGGGCCGGTGACTGTCATGCGGCACGTTCGTACTCGTGGATCGGCCCTCCGAGTACCTTGCGACGTCGTATCCACGCCGCCGCCAGGTCGTTGACCGGGACTGTGATGCTGTCATCGTGGTCTGGTGGCCGCAGGTTCCTGCCTCGGTGCGGGCGACGCTGGTTATAGTGCGCGACGTACTCGTCCAGGACCGCCCGCAGGTGCCGCGGCCCGGCGATCAGCATCCGGTCGGTGACCTCGGCCCGGGCTGTGGCACCCATCTCTCGGCATAGGCGTTCGCTCTTGGGCTGCGCGGCGGGATCTTCACCACCTCGATCCCGGCACCAGCAAGCACCGCGTCGAACGCCTCAGTGAACTGCCCCGCCCGGTCTCGGATGAGGAACCGGAACCGGCTCGCCTGCTCCCCCAAGTCCATCAGCAGGTTCCTGCTGTACTGTCCACGCGCCGTCCGGGTTGGCGGTCACGCCCAGGACGTGGACATGGCGGGTGCTCACCTCGATCACGAAGAACACATAGACGCGGCGCAAGGTCACCGCGCAGTCGACGTGGAAGAAGTCGCATGCCAGCATCGTCGCGGCCTGGGTACGCAGGAACTCTCGCCAGTTCGTGCGGCTGCGCTGCGGCGCGGGCGGGATACGCAGCCGCTTCAGAATCCGCTGCACCGTGGATGACCCGACACGAATCCCGAGGCCGAGTAGCTCGCCCTGGATTCGCCTGTAACCCCAGCCGGGATTTTCTCGCGCCATCTGCTCGATCAGCTCCGCGATCCGCGGGTCCACGGGCGGCCTGCCGCCCCGGCGCGGATAGGTCCATCGCCAGCGGACTAGCCGCCGGTGCCAGCGCAGCAATGTGTCCGGCGTGACCAGGCGACTCATCCGCAGCGGCCTGGGAAGCAGACGGGCCAGCGCAGCCAGCACCGCCCGATCGGGCCAGGCCAGCCGCGGGTTAGGGTTCTGCCTCCCAGCACCGCGACCTCCTGGCGCACCAGCAGCTCGGCATCCTTCGACGCCGCCGAACGCACCAGCAGCGCCATCCACCCGGCCAGGCGGACGAACATCAGGTAGAGCATCCGTACCGTCACGAGCTCGCGATCCTGCCAGCCCGGTTACCATCATGGATGACATACTGTACTCGCAGGTCAGCTACCTATGCCCCGTTTTGGAACCCTACAGGCAATTCTAGGGATGCGGCGAAGTACGCGGCAAAAGTGAACCAATTGTGGCCCGCTTGGGGAAGGACGAAAGTCTTGTATCGTCCATATCGTCCATATCGTCCATATCGTCCATATCGTCCATATCGTCCATATCGTCCATATCGTCCGATAAGTCCCGCTGCACCTTGAAAAGATTAGGAGAGGCGTTTGAGAAGATAGGTTTGAGCGAGAATAGCTATGACGATGCGCGGAAGAAGTACGGTACGTTGACGAGGGAGGCGGTGTAAAGTGCCTGGCTTATGCGCCGTAACCGTGATGCGAACACGGCTATAAGCGTCACTGCCGTAAACTTAAGCCCTCACCCTACCGTACCGCTCCGCTTCATGGTACTCTCGTAACATATGGCACAGAAACGCTGGGTATATGACCCTCAGTCAGGCGGCACAAAAATCCCCCATGACGTGCAGCAACACATACATGAACGTATCATGGCCCACGCTCACAGTATCCGTCCGGATCAGGCGGATAAATTGCGCATCCGTTTTAAGTCACAGTTCTGCTACATAGATTGTCTGGAAGCTGTAAATGGCCATGAGGCAGTCATGCATCTGTGCCGCTTGCGCTTTTTCAATAAGCCGGATGAGTGGAGCATGGCGTTCTTTACGTACAGCAATGAGACATACGAACCGTGCCTCTTCGCTACAGGTAAATGGCTGGGTACGCCCGAAGAAGCGCTGGACATCGTATTTTTAACCGCGGCGTGACTATGCCCGGCACAGCAACCCCTGTGGCAACCCTACAGGCGGTTCCACCCGTAAAAGTGTGAATATCGAAACCCAAGATTATCCGACATCCCCGATGGCAAAGTAAAGGCAGCCAAGCGGATTTCCGAATTCCGTCAGGCATGCCAGGCGTGCTGCCAAGACAGCCCGCCCTGGATCGGGTGTATCTTGAGCGGCCATGTAATAAGCCTGCGCAAATTTTACGGCGAAGGGAGCCGGGATCCTGTCGCGGGGTCCGGTCCTATGACGGTCTTTGTACCCTGTGGGTGCCGAAAACCTATGCCACCAGGCGATACTCATGGATCACGCCTCCGACGCGGTCGCGCCGCCGGACGCGGATGTGGTCCAGGTCTGTGACATCATCTGGCAGCGGGCGCAGCGGCGCGGCCTGGTTCAAGGGTGCGGTGTGGCCGGTGCGCGTTGCAGAAACCCTCGTACTCGCGCAGGACGCTCATCAGGTGGTGCTGGTTCCAGGCCAGGGTCCGGTCCAGCAGCTCACGACGGCAACTGCCTATCCAGCGTTCCATGATCGAGTTCATTCGGGGCGCCTGAACAGCGGAGCGGACCACCCTGGCGCCAGAGGCCTGGAAGACGGCGTCGAACGCCGTGGTGAAGCTGGCGTCCCGGTCATGCAGGACGAACTTCACGCTCGTCTTTGCATCTTCCAGGTCCATCAGGAGGTTCCTGGCCTGCTGCACTACCCACGACTGGATCGGATGCTCGGTGGCTCCGAGGATCCTGTAGGTGCCGAAAACCTGTGCACCTGGCCGGATGCTCCGCTGACCGCTGGCTGTTTGGCTCCGCGCCGGAACTGCCAGGGCGTGGGATGATCTGCGGCTTGTGGGGTTGAAGCTGATCTTCTTGATTGTCACCCGTGCCGTGTCGCTGCTGGGGTTGTCGCGGCGGGAGTGGTGGTGGAAGGACGCCGAGATCCTCATGCTGCGCCACCAGCTCGCTGTGGCCCAGCGCCAGCGGCCTCGTGCTCATTCGCGTCTGACGTGGCCGGACCGGGCGTGGCTGGCGCTGCTAGCAGGGACAGTGCCGGCGGAGCGCCTGGCGGTGATGCGGCTGATCGTCACTCCCGGCACGATCTTGCGCTGGCAGCGCGACATCGTGCGCCGCCGGTGGGCGCGGCTGTCGTGCCGGGCCAGGTCCGGGCGCCCGGCGACGCATCGCAAGGTGCGGTCGGCGGTGCTGCGGCTGGCCCGGGAGAACGAGTCGTGGGGATACCGGCGGATCCATGGTGAGCTCGCGGTTCTCGGCATAATTGTGGCGCCGTCCACGGTCTGGCAGATCCTCAAGGACGCTGGCATCAGCCCGGCTCCGCGCCGGGACGGCCCGGGCTGGGCGGAGTTCCTGCGGTCCCAGGCGCAGGGGATCCTGGCGCTGGACTTCTTCACCGCCGACCTGCTCAATAGCACGAAGGTCTACGTCCTGGCCGTCATCGAGCACGGCACCCGCCGCATCCGGATCCTCGGAGCCACTGAGCATCCGGTCCAGTCGTGGGTAGTGCAGCAGGCCAGGAACCTGCTGATGGACCTGGAAGAGGCAGGGGTGAGCGTGAAGTTCGTCCTGCATGACCGGGACGCCAGCTTCACCGCCGCGTTCGACGCCGTCTTCCAGGCCGCTGGCGCCAGGGTGGTCCGCTCCGCTGTTCAGGCGCCGCGAATGAACGCGATCATGGAACGCTGGATAGCCAGTTGCCGTCGTGAGCTGCTGGACCGGACCCTGGCCTGGAACCAGTGTCACCTGATGAGCGTCCTGCGCGAGTATGAGGACTTCTACAACACGCACCGGCCGCACCGCGCCCTGAACCAGGCCGCGCCGCTGCGCTCGCTGCCAGATCGCGTCACCGATCTGGACCACATCCGCGTCCGGCGGCGCGACCGCGTCGGAGGCGTGATCCATGAGTATCGCCTGGTGGCATAGGTTTTCGGCACGCACAACAGGGCCAGCAGTTGCTGGGCCACGATGTGCCGTGGCTCCGGCGGCGCCGCGACCGGCTCGACGAACCCCCGCCCCCACGCGAGCAGGAGACCCGCCGCGAGCAGAAACTGATCCTCGTCCAGCGCGAGGAACAGCATGTTCCGTACCGTTCCGGGCCGCCGCCCGCTGCGCCCGAGCCGCTGCAGGAACGCCGCCACGGTCAGCGGCGAGTTGACCTGGATCACCCGGTCCAGGTCACCGACGTCGATGCCCAGCTCTAGCGCGGAGGTCGACACGATCACGCAGTCGCGGCCCTCCGCGAATGCCTGCTCAGCGCGCCGCCGCTCGTCCAGCGACAGCGACGCGTGCACCAGGTGCGTCGTAATCCCGCGCGCCCGCAGCTCCGCGCCGAGCATCTCCACGAGCCGCTTGGAGTCCGCGAATACCAGGCGCTTCTCGCCCCGGTGCAGCGCCGCGATCACCTTGGCCGCGTTTGCCAGCGAGCCGACATAGTCCAGTTGCAGGTCCAGTTCTGGCTCTGCATCCTCTTTGCCGAACGACCGCGGCGCCTGCCCGACCACAACGCCGTTTCGCTTCCCTGCCGAAGAGCCCTGCAGCCAGTGCAGCAGGCCCTCGGGGTTGCCGACAGTGGCCGACAGCCCTATCCGCTGCAGCGGCCGCCCGGCGACCCGCGAGAGCCGCTCCAGCACCGCGAGCAGGTGCCAGCCCCGGTCCCCCGAGCCGAATGCGTGCACCTCGTCGACGATGACCGCCCGCAGGTCGCGGAACAAGAGCGTGTGATCCACGTTCGGGCTGACCAGCATGGACTCCAGTGACTCAGGTGTGGTCAGCAGCAGGTCCGGGGGGCCGGTGAGGATCGCCTTGCGCCGCGAAGCCGGGGTGTCGCCGTGCCAGAGGGCGACCCGGCGGCCCGCCCAGGCACCGTAGACCTCCAGGCGCGGGAGCAGGTTGTTGAGCAGCGCCTTCAGCGGGCACAGGTACAAGACGGACAAGCCGGTCCAGCCCTCGGCGGCCATCCTGGTAAGGACCGGGAACGTCGCCGCCTCGGTCTTGCCCCCAGCGGTCGGCGCGAGCAGCAGGGCGTCGTCGCCGCGCAGTACCGGCTCGATGGCTTCGCGCTGCAGCGGGCGCAGCGTGGACCAGCCAAGGGTGGCGACGAGGTTGTGCGCCAGGCTCGGATGAAGGCGCGCGATATCGGCCGCTGGTGGCTCGGTCAAAGGTCGAGTTCCACGTCGTCGGCGGTGCGCGGCTGCTGGCCAGCTGCCACGTTTCGTTCGGTATCGGTGAGCTCAGTGGCCAAGAGGGTCAGCTTGTAATGGAGCCGGGGGTCGAAGTCGTCGAACTCGGCGACCCGGTCAAGGACGTCGGCAACGAGCTTGCGGAGGAACACCCGGGGGGCGACGCCGACCTGGCCGCCGAGTTCCCCGGCGACCGCCTTTGCGAGATCGGTCAGGTACGCGTCATCGACCAGGCGGGCGACGCGCTGGCCTGCCTCGTCGCTGAGGCCGGCGGCATACACATCGCGAATGGCGGACCCGAGCCTGGCCAGCTTCGGCAGGTCGAAGCCGGCGAGCCGGAGTTGCACCGCGCGGGGCGAGTCGAACCGCGCGTCGGTGCCGAAGTCGGTGGCCAGCCGCTGGGCGAGCGGGGTCAACCGCGAGATACCCTGCGGCCCGTCGTAGAACGCAGGCGTCCCGGTGATCAGCAAGTACAGGCCAGGGAACCGGCCGGAGTCCACGTCGTCGATGAGCTGGCGGAGCGCGTTCAGGCCCTTGTCGCGCACGTCGGACCGGACCCGCTGGAGAGTCTCCGTCTCATCCAGGACAAGCAGCAGGCCGGGATGGCCGGAATCCCGCAGGATCGTAAGGAGGCCCTGCAGGAAGCCGAGCGCGGCGAAGTGGTCGAGGTCGCCCTTGACGCCCGCGGCGCGCTTGGCGGTGGCGGAGACGTTGGGCTGGCCGCCGATCCAGGCGATCAGCGACTGGGCGCCGCCCTGGTCCCCGTCAACAGTGGCCTTGCGGTAGGCCCGCAGGGCGGAGGCGAACGCCGGCGTGGTACGGGCGACGTCGGCCAGGCGCCGCTCCATGAGCCCGTCGACCGCTTGGCCGAGCTCGGCTTGATCGTCCGCGGTCACGGCTCCCTCGGCAAGGACGTCCTCTTCGAGGGTGTAGAACCAGGCATCGACGATCTCGCGCAGCGCGCTCGGCGGATACGCGCCGGTGGACAGCTGCTCGACCAGGCGGCGGTACACGGTCTCCAGCTTGTGCAGCGGCGTCTCGGTCTCGGAGATCTGCACCTCGGCCGCGGCCATGCCCCGCCGCTTGGCCCGCTCGGCCAGCCAGCGGGCCAAGAACGTCTTGCCGGCGCCGTACTCCCCCCGGACGGCCTTGAAGACGGCACGGCCTGCCTCGACGTTGCCGAGCTCCTCGTCGATGGCCCGCTCGAACCGCTCCATGCCAACGGCGAACAGGTCAAGCCCCGCCTGCGGCACGGTCCCCCGCCGCAAGGCGTCGATGACCTCCGCCCGCCGGGCCGGACTGATCGTCACTGACTCTCACCTATCCCAGTGGCCAGCAGGCAGCCTGCCAGCCTAGACGATCGTACTGACCTGCCGTCAAAGCTGGAATTGCTGCCTGAGCAGGTGCTCGTTCAGTTCTACCGCCTTGCCGCCGTCCTTGAGCTGCAGGACGCCGTAGCCGTCCACGTTCAGCAGGCGGGTTACCAGGGCCAGGTAGCCGGGCATGCGGTGGACCGGCTCGCCGACTGCCGTGGCTGCCTCGGGAATCGTCAGGCGACCGCCTGCGGATACCAAGGCGTCGATGAGGGCTGCGATGCTGTCATCGCCCGGGGCGCGGCGGACCGTCGGGCGCTGGGTAGCCATCCGCGAGGACACCACTGCCTGCGCGCCGAGGGACGTGGCGGCCGGCCTCGCTGGGTCGACGTCGGCAGCGGCGAAGAGCGCACTGGAGTCATCCGGGGCCGCTACGGAGCGCTTGGCGCGGGCTGATGACTGCTTCGGCTTAGCCGGTTCTGGTCCGGGTACTGCCGGCTGCGGTGCCCGGGCGGTGCCCGAATTCCACCATGACGGCTCGTGAGTGAGGAGGCTGTACTCGTACCACCCATCTGGGAGCAGCGACGGGGAAGGGAGCAAGGTGATCACGGGGATCACCACCTCGGCCAGCGACGCGCCGCCGTGGTAGCCCGCCTTCCTGGGCGTGTAGTGGATCGCCTCGTCTACCGCGGCAACGACCGATCCACCGGGCTGACCGTCCGCACCCAGGACGCGGGGGCCGCGAATCACGATCTCTCCCGCCGCGGGGGTGCCTGCGCGGTACCGGGCGGAGTCGGATTTCGCGGCGCTAGCCGGGTGCGGGCCGCCGGTGGCATGCCCTTGCTCAAGTACGTGGCCGTGATCGGCGGTCAGGATGACCGGGCGGCCCGCGCGGCGGGCTTCGTCCAGGACCGCGCCCAGGTAGTCCACCATCTCGACGGACCAGTGCGCCGGGCCGTGCTTGCCTTTGTCGAGGGTGTCGTCGATCGTGTTGAGCACCACCGCGACGGCGCTCTCCTGACTGAGGATCGCGTCCCGGACCTCGTCGGCGATCGACCTCCCGGGACCGTGCGCGAGGTCCGCCTTGTGGAAAACGAGGGCGTTGGTGCGGCCCCAGAACGCCGCGAATCCCGCGCGTTCCTGGTCCTGGCCGCCTGAGCAGAGTTTTCCTGTCAGCAGGCTGGCCCGGGAGAGCCGGGTAACCGACGGCGCCGTGGCGAGGGCCGGCTCCCGGCCGTCCTCACGCCGCCCGGCCTCTTGCCAGGTGCCGCGCGCGGTAATCTCCTCCGCCAGTTCGCACGCGACGGCGGCGCTCATCCCGTCCAGGACAACGATCACCGGGAGGCGCTTGCCCGCGACCGGGCGGGCGATGCGCTCGAGCAGGTTCTCCACGCAGATCAGGCCGGTTTCGCTGCCTGCCTCGGTCCACGCCGCGAGCTTGCGGGCGAAGGCGTCATCCAGGGCGGCACGCCGCTTCCGTACCTGCGCCCATAGCGCCGCGTAGGCGTCGCCGAGTTGCGGCACCCGGGAGGTGTCGGCGCGGTCGAGCAGCGCCAGGGCGCGGTCAGCCCAGCCCCAGGAGCGGAGCATCCGGGTCGCGCCGTCGGCCAGCGTCGCGAGTGGCTCCTCCGGCACGGCGAGCCAGCGGGCCAGCCGGACGGATGCCTCAGCGGCGCGGATCTCGGCATCCCGGTCGCGTCTGCGGCCATGGGCCTGGATCCGCTGGAGGGCTTTTTCTGCCGGGGCGAGAGCCGCGCGGGCCGGGTGCGGCAGGACCCGGCTCAGCTCGGCGGCCAGCACGGCGAACTGCGCGTCCAGGCCAGCTTCAAGGACCCGGCTGCGGCCGGCGAGACTGCGCGTGCCCTCAGCGTCGCCGCCTAGCTCGCCGATGATCCGCTCAGCGCGCTCGCACAGCTCCAGGGCCTTGAACGAGTGCCCGTTGTCGGCCCACCGGGTGACCAGGGATTCGGCCGCCTCACCGAACGCCCTCAGTGCGGCCTGGGCTGGCGCACGGCCGCCGAGGTAACGTTCCTCCGCGCGGATCCGGGCCATGACAGCGACCGAGTCCTCATCGGGACCGTAGAGCACCGCGACCACCAGCCCGAACGGGACGGCCTCGTGGACCTTGCCGGGCGCCATGCCGAAGACCACCTCGGCGACTGGACCCGCCGTCTCACCGAGCCAGGCGACAAGGCCATCACGCTCGGCGTCCCGGAGAGCGAGGAAGCTCGCGACGGCCGGCGCGTCGGTGGTCCACTGCAACAGTGCCGCGGCGTCCACCGGCGAGTCGTCGGCGTCCTCAATGCCGAGCCGGGTGGCGGCGAGCCGGTTCAGCGCAGTGGCCCAGGTGAGCACCGTCCCGCTGAGCCGCCGCCAGCCGCCCGCGGGCTGCGCGTCAAGCAGCGCCTCGGCGACCCAGCGGTTCGCGCCCCGGGTAAGGGCCGGGTCCAGCCTGGACGCGCCGAACGCGTCCTGTACTAGGTCCCACCGGTTGACCGGCTTGATCGCGGGCTGGATTGCCCGGGCGAGCACCGAGTCGCCCACCTCACGCTCGTCCACCGGGGTGAGCACGACGAGGAGCTGGCCCGCGGCCCGCTCGGCGCTCATCGCGGCGAGGACGGACAGCACCGTCGGGCACGCGGCTACGGTTACCGTGACCGGCTGGCCGTCGACCTCAACCGCGAACTCGGCGTCGTCTCGCCACTGGGCGTCGGCGCGCAGCAGCAGGACGCTATTTCGCTTGTTACCGCGCTGGCTGGCCAGGGCGCGCCTGACTTCACCTTCGACCACGGACCTGGTGGCGACAAGTTCCATCAGTCGGTCACGATCCGCCAGCTGATCTCGAACTCGGCGTCAGGTTTCTCGTCGGCGAGCTCGCACAGCTTCTCGACGAACCTGGGCAAGTCATGCGCCCGCACGCGGGTGGGGGGCGGCAGCGGGGAGGCTGACGGCGCAGCGGCTAGCTCCGGCGGTGCCTCCCGGTCCGGTCCGGGAAGCGTGCCCGTCGGTGTTGTCGCAGTCGGGGTATCCACCGGCGGTGTCCCGGTCGACTTCGCGCGGGCCATGAACAGGGCTATCGCGTCTGCGTCCGCCTTACGTAGCGGCGTGCCGAGCGGAACCTCGTGCTCGTCGTGGCGGGCGGCCTGTTGCAGCACGGACAGGATCGCGGCAGCCTGGGCATCGTCAGCCAGTCCCGCGAGCTGGTCCAGGACCGTCCAGTTCGCGGTGCGCAGCGCGGTTTTCACCGTCTCAGCGCTGTCCAGGTGAGCCTGGTAGAAGGCGTTCTCGCGCGGCAGTTCGGCAGCGGCCAGGACGCGCACCGTCTCGGTGTCGTCGGTGGTCGCCGCCAGCTTGCCAAGCAGCGCCGTGATCGCGGCTGAGGCGGCCATCCGCGGCTCGTCGTCGGACAGGCCGAGCGTGCTCGCATGGTCGGCCAGTTCGGCCCCGAGCTCCTGAGCCGCGGACAGCCGGCCGGGCGCCTTCCCCCGGATGTCTTCGGCCAGGGCGTGGACCGAGCGGACGCTGCGCACCGGCTGCCGCGGGATGCGGAAGATGCCTTGTGCCCGGGCAGACGCGGTCTCGAACTCCGCCTCGGACGGCAGTTCCTGGCTGCGGAGCACCATGTCGCTGGTGATCTTGTCGAGCTTCGGGGCTTCGACCGTCCGGCCGGCGCGCACCCACGCCTTGTCCGCCTGGATGGCGTAGCTGGCGATGATGAGATTCTGCACGATCTCGGGCAGCCCTGGCTCGTCGGCCTTGATCCACTCCCGGAGCTGGGCAATGGTGGCCTGGTCGGCGCCCGCTGCCTTGCGGTTGAGTATGTCAGGCCAGTCGCGGTTCAGCACGAACGCCGCCTCGTGCATCACGCCGAGCTTGAGCGGGTTGGCGATCTTCTTGAGGACCGCGATGTCGGCCCTGGCCGACACCTCGTAGCGGCCGACCTTGTCCTGCTTGGCGTTCTCGACGGCGTCGAGTACGACCTCCAGTTCGGCCAGGCGGACGGGTACCCCGCGTCCGTTCGGATCAAAGTCAGGGTGCGCCGGGTAGCGGTGGTCAAGCAGCTGGAAGCACAGGTGCTGGAAGGCACCCTTGATCGCCTGCCCGGCGGGCAGCCGCGGAACGAGGTCGCGGGCCAGTGTCATGACCGGCTCGGCGGCGCGCGGCCCGAGGTCGGCGTCGTCTGGGCTGCTCACTCCGTAGGCGCGGCGGAGCGCCTCGCTCAGCCGGCTGGTCAGGGCGCTGCGGCGGCTGTCGAGCTGGGTGCGGGCGTGGTAGCGGTCCTCGGTGGTCAGGTTGGGCGTGACCTCGGCAAGCCGGTCCCGCTCGAGGAGGTAGTTGATGACGATGAGGTTCGACAGGTCGGCGATCCGGTCGTCGGACAGGAAGTGCGGCAGCCAGACGAGTGTGTTCTCGTCCCCCAGCAGGCCCTTGATCTGGTTGACGCGCAGCACGTCGTCGGCCGGGTAGCGGCCTTCCTCGTCAAACGGATAGTCGATGATGAGCCGGATGGTGCCTTCGTTGGCCTGGAACTGCTTGACGGGCATCCGCGCCTCGTCGCAGACGTTGCCCATCAGGATCTCGACGGGACGCTCGGTGCCCTTCCAGGTGATGGTGACCCGAGGCTCGAACGTGCCATCGTCCTTGGCGCCGAGCTCCGTCCAGAGCAGGTCACGGATCAGCCGGCGCCGGGCCGACGGGTCGTCGGCATGGCGGCTATCCCGGATGATCCTGTCGGTGTCGACGCCGATAAGGGCAAGGTCGACGCGGGGATCGTCCTCGCTGCCGGACAGCCGGACCTCGCCGAACTCCCCGCTGAGCAGCTTGAGCGTCCTGGCGACCTGGGCGCGCTCCTGGTTAGGCAGCATGGACTTGATCGAGCCGTGGTTGAGCGCGGCGAGGCGGGTCGCGGTCAGCCCGTTGAGGGCGGGCACGTTGGGCACCAGGGCGGCGAGCAGCAGCGTCTTGATGACGAGGTCATCGGCGCGGAACGCGTGCGTGGGCGGCAGCGAGGGAACCTGGTCCTCGGTGACCTTGCTCTTTCCCAGCAGGTACGGGCGGACCCGCAGGGTATAGAAGCGGCGCGCGGCCTCGAACTCATCGCGCAGCTTGTCAGTGAACGGACGGTCGGCGCCGCTGGCCAGCACGTCGAAGATCGCGCCGAGCGGCATGAGCTGGCCGACCGGCAGCGTGTCGCGGTAGTCGACAAGGAGCTGCTGCATCAGCTTGAGCGCGGTGCGCTCGCGCTGCAGCGCGCTGGAGATATCGACCATGGCGTGGACGAACGCCGGGCTGAACGGGTACGTCAGGCGGAACGAGTCCCGGTCACCCTTGTCCCCGTGCGTGTCGAGCAGGATGTCCCAGGTCTGGGCCTGGACGCTGGTGGACTTGGCGAAGGCGTCATCAAGCGCGGCCCTGGCGGCGTCGTTCTTCGGCTTCAGGAGCCGCTGGTGGACGATGGCCGGGAGGTTGTTGTCGGTGAGCGGGATGTGGTCGAACCGGCCGTCCCAGTACTTGAGCGTGTCGAAGAGGCTGGTGACCTCGTTGCCCGCGGCCGCCTTAGGGACTAGGTCCCGCAGGTCACGCTGGCGGGGCACGAAGCTGATCACCGGGGCGGGCCGCTCGAGCTCGGCTGACTCGATGAGCTTGGAGACCTTTTGCGCCTCGATGCTGACCTTGACGTGGTCGCCGATGTAGCCGGCGAGCCAGAGTACGAGCTCGTCGAGCAGGAGGACGATGGCGTCGAAGCCGAGGACGTTCTTGGCGTGCTTGCTGATGACCGACAGGCCCTCATCCAGCGGGACGTAGGATTCCTGGTCGGCCCGGACGGCCCGCGCATACCTCTTGTACGGGCCGGCGAGGAGGTCGCCGATGAGCCTGCGGCGTTCCGCGCCGCCTGGCGGCTGGGCGAGCGCCTCGTCCAGGGACCGGGGGTCCCAGCCGGCCGTACCCCACTCCGCTGCTTCCTCGTCGCCGGCCGGAAGCTGGGCGATGAACGCCTGGTCGCCGAAGCGCTGCCGGTCGGCCCTCGCGTCCTCGATGAGCTGGTCGTCAACGTAGACGTCAGGCAGCGGCTTGCCGGAGTAGGCCTTGGCGACGTGGGCGACGTAGCCGCCGAGGATAGCGGCGTCCAGCGACTGGGAATCGGGCAGGTGGTAGGGCACGAGCAGGAACTCCCGCCCGCGCATCCAGGGATCGTGCTTGACGACGACATCCGCCAGGCCCTTTTTCCCGCGCGCGTCCGCGTCGCCGGAAAGGATGGCATAGAGCACGGCCATGAAGTGACTCTTACCGGAGCCGAACGAGCCATCGAGGTAAGCGGCCCGCGAACTGCCGGTCTCCACGGCGGACTTGATGAGGCCGAGGGCCTTGTCGAAGTTGGCAGCCAGCGAATCGGTGACCACGTAATCCGTAATCGTTGACTTCTGCCCGACACCCTTGGCCAGTGCCAGGACGAAGTCCCCCGCATGGACCTCATCCGGGATCTCGACAAGATCCCGCAGCAGTGCCTGGCCGTTCACACTTCCTCCCCACCCGATCTGCATGGCCGGCCGCGATCGCTTACGCGCGAGCATCAGCCTTAAATCGCCATCTTAGGGCCGCCAGTAGATGGACAGACGGCGTCCCAACCCTCACCCTTTTCGCTTGCGACCGCCCCTGGCGGACGGGGCTGGGGTCCAGTTACGGAGGTCGTCCTCGGTTAGCGAGCGGCTTTCTCGCTGAGCCGTCAAGTAGCCGTCGTAAGCATCGGCGTAGCTCATGCCGAAGTCCGGGTTGACCTCACCGTGCCACTGACGGACCCAGGGCATGACCTCCAGGAGGCCGGCCAGCAGGCCCATCAGCTTCGGCGTCTCCCAGCCGTCTACGTCCGAGCGCTCCTGGATCAGCGTGATCAGAGCCGCCGGCTGCTCACGGTGGTCCCAGCCGGCCCAGCCGATCAGCAGGGACTTCGGGTCGCTGTCGGGGCTGGCGTCGGGGTAGGAGATGAACCGCTCCTTGGGCACGTCGAGCTTCCCGCGGTGCCGCCAGTAGGACTGCTTCTGGAAGTCTGCGCCCGCGTACTTCGGCGGGACGTCGATGTCCAGTTTCCTGCCGGTGGCGTCCTCTTCGCGCTGTAGGTCCCAGGTCCGCTCCCACTGGCGGCGCTTGTCCATGCCGGATGGCTTGTAGCGGTACTGGGCGAGGAACGGTACGTGCTCCTCGGCGATGACCTCCTTCAGCACATCGCCCAGGTCCGCGTCTTGGCCTCGCAGCAGGCGCGCCACCGACACCACGTCGGCATCTGTGCGCAGCCGGTCGGCCAGTCGGTTCACTGTCATGGGCACCGGTTCGCCATCCGCGTTGAACCAGAGCGACCGTTCCTCGCAGCGGTCCAGCAGCCAGATCGTGAGCGCGGCCTGCTCCTTGTCCTCCCACGGTTCGGACTGCCACCGCCGCTTGCACTCGGGCCGCTCGATCAGCCCGATGTTCCGGTTTCGCTCAATGATCTCAATCCGCCGCGCGACAACAGCCGTGTACGCCGCCGACCAGTGCGTCGGCATCTCGATTGTCTGCTTTCCACCGAACCGGTTGAACCACTCGGTATGGAGTCCCTCCTCTTGCAGACGCCGCGCGAGGACGATCTCAAAAGCGCGCTCTCCAAGACTCAGTTCCGGGACCGTTTTCGGATTTGCGATTAGATCAGCCGCCTCTTCGGCCGTGATCAGGCCATAGCGCCGGTATACGTCCCAGTCGAGTTCTTCCTGCAGCGCGATCATCTGGCCTCTGATGGCATCGTACTCCAACCGAGCTGCGGTCAAATCCTCCATGGCAGGCGCCTGAGCGGCACATAGGGCGAAAGGTTCAACGGCATTCAGTCGCGTTGCTAGGGAATCGAGTTCAGATGCGAGTACAGCGGGCAGATCACTAGGTAGCGGAAGCTTTTCAAGTTGCGCGCCAGTAAAATCGTAATTATTCTTCCAGCTCTCGCTCCCCATGGCAGAATACCCAGCCTCAACTCGCGCACCGCCTCCTTCTCCTCTATTGTAGCAATATTGTCGCAGAATGAAGCTGGCGCTTGAGCTGTTTAGCACGCCGAGCAAACCCAAGTAATCCTCCGTCGTTGCATTGCGGCGCAAGCGGATTATTGGAGCATGGCGATTATAGGCATCGCCATACCGGTTGATAACATAATGATTATGAGTTGCAAGATCCGAAAAGGCTATGACCCAGTCATGCCCGGTCGCATCGCGAGGAAGCTGATGCCATGACCACCAAGCACGATCAGCCTCCCTGTAAGGACGGCCACTGAAATCTATCCGACCCCACATTTCAGTGCGGAGTGGCCAAAGATGCCGCCTGAGATGCTCCGGCAATCTGGGTTCAAGAAGCAGTGTCTTATCGCTATCATATGGAAGAATTGCAATTTCTGAAGCTTCTTCTTGCCAGTCCCTAATCTGTTGACCTCGATGGAATGCCACAGCCAGCAAGCTAGCGGAGGCATCTATGAATCTCTTCTTGGCAGGATAAATGAAGGCATCGTCCGCATGACTGTCGCCGTAGTACCCCACACGACAGACGCGGGAAGACAGGACGCCAACGGACCCGCTGGAGAATTCTTCGACTAGCTCCAACCCTCCCGCCTCCAGAATCCATGGATGTCTATTGAAATAACGGGCCCTATCCAGGTCGCCTACTACTACCCATTTTCCGTTGTGCCCTGGGTGGTCAACGTTGGCACTGATCTCGGTCCATACGGGGTGCATCTTTCCGATAGGTATGAATATCTGCTATTTACGGTATGAACCTCTTGTATTGGGAGAGTCCGGGTTTTTCAGGGTGTTTCCGGCAGTGCCTGCAGTGATTCGTGCTGGTCAGCGGTGT
>Ga0335076_10003071_pt1 | contig 16709 bp, 11 predicted proteins | sample Lox_Sample_25_FD_206717 | JGI IMG/M metagenome (GOLD analysis project Ga0335076, IMG submission 206717) | Soil microbial communities from Loxahatchee National Wildlife Refuge, Florida, United States - Lox_Sample_2.5 | ecosystem: Environmental > Terrestrial > Soil > Wetlands | place: USA... | reverse complement strand
TGTGAAAGACGACAGAGGCAACATCGTCGAACGCAAGTACAAGCTGAACACCCCGATCGTGCGGCGAGTGCTGGCTCCGGGCGAGATGCCGCCGAAACCAGTTGCCCGCCGCCGGCGGGCGTGATGATCGCGCCTAAGCGCTGCCGCCGGCGGGACCTGTGCGGACGCAAGCGCAGCCCCGAGCCACATTCCGGCTGCAAACAAGAATGCTGTGAGCCCATGCAACATCAGCAGTAGAAATCCACGATGCTGGCGACCACGCGGCGCTGCTCCTCCTCGGTAAGTTCGGGAAACATGGGCAGCGCCAGAACTTCTTTAGCCGCCCGCTCGGCTTCAGGGAAATCGCCCTCGCGGTATCCGAGATAGGCCAATGCCGGCTGCAGATGCAGAGGTGTGGGGTAGTAAATCTCCGTGCCAATCATGCGCGCCGCGAGAAACTCCCGCAACTCGTCGCGCCGGTAGGCGTGAATCACGTATTGGTGAAAGACATGGTGGCTGCAGGATAATGTGCGGGGCAGGCGGACCGGCGCGGAGGTTTCCGGCTGCGCGTTGGTTGCTATCAGGCCGGAAGCGGTAAACAGTTCATCGTAGATCGCTGCACGCTGGCGGCGCGCCTGGTTCCAGCTTTCGACATACTTCAATTTCACACGCAGGATGGCGGCCTGGATTGCGTCCAGGCGGCTGTTCCATCCCATTTCTTCGTGAACGTAGCGCCGCGGACTGCCGTGATTCCGCAGACGGCGCATGTGTGCGGCCATCTCGGAATCATCTGTCGTGACCAGACCGGCGTCGCCGTAGGCGCTGAGGTTCTTTGTAGGGTAAAAGCTGAAGGCCGCCGCCCTCCCCAAGGCGCCGGCGCGTTTCGAAAGACCCTTAGAGTTGGTCCATCCCGCACCGATGGCCTGCGCTGCATCCTCAATAACGACAAGATCGAATTCGTCGGCAAGGCGGTGCATGGCGTCCATATCAGCGCACTGGCCGTAAAGGTGAACCGGCAGTAGCGCGCGCAGCCGACGATCCCAGCCGGTGCGCAGATGTTTTTCCAGCTTCGACGGGTCGAGATTGAATGTCTGGGGATCGATGTCAACCAAGGCCGGACGTGCGCCCGCGCGCACGATAGCGCTGGCGGATGCGAAGAAGCTAAATGGCGTAGTGAGAACCCAATCGCCGGCGCCAATTCCTGCTGCGGCCAGAGCCAGCCATAGTGCGTCGGTTCCTGAAGCGCAACCGACGGCACATTGCACGCCGCAGTATGCGGCAATCTCGTGCTCGAAAGCCTCGACTTCTTCCCCCAGGATATAGTGCTGCGACGCGCATACCCGTCCCACCGCTGCCAGCACCTCAACCCGGATCTGCTCGTACTGCCGCTGCAGGTCGAGGAGGGGGACAGCCATGAATGGTTCAGCCGAGCATGGAATCAGCTGGCGGTCGGCGGACCCGTACTTAGGAGAGGAAACGCCCACGGAAAGAGATTGTAGCAGGCTGAGGCAAGGTCGCTCTGGAGACCGACCTGAAAGAATTCATACCAATTTTCATAATTCACCTCCGCAAACTCATTTGAATTGCTTGACAGTTGCTTGCAACCACTGTGTAAGTGTAATACAAAACAATATGTTATGTAGACGATGTTTTGGCGTGTCAGTTGCTTTGCCAATAAGCTCTGCGGCGTGCCGAGTCTTGGCGGAGAATCGGGCACCCGTCGAACGGTGGTGCAACTTCTTGCTTCACCATAGCAGTGCTTAAGGAGGCGACGATGGCGTGTTCCTTTCGAAACGTCTTATTGGTTCGAGTTCTCCTGACAATTGTTATGCTCGCGGCTCTCACCGGCCTGGCCTGGCCGCAAGGCGGAACCGGCGAACTCATAGGGCTGGTAACTGATCCAACCGGGGCTGTTGTGGTCGGTGCACAAGTGAGTCTCAGCAATACGGCGACCGGCCAAAAATGGGGTCAGCCGACGACTTCAGCTGGTACCTACCGCTTTACTGACCTGCCAGTGGTGGGAAGCTATGTGTTGCAGATCACGGCCAAGGGCTTCAAGACCTACAAACTAGGAAATATCATCGTCAGCGTGGGTACTGTGGTCGCCCACGACGTCAAATTGGAAGTAGGCGCTGGCGGCGAAACCGTGACCGTCGAGGCCGGTGCGCAGCTGGTGCAGACGACCGAGTCCTCCCTCTCAGGCTTGGTCGACAGGCGAGTCTGGGAGCAGATGCCGCTCGAAACCCGCAGCCAGAACGAGTTCATCAATCTCTTACCGGGTGTCGAACCCGGAGGCATAGCGCAGTTGGGTACCGATCGTGGTGCCGCCGTGAACGGCGCCCGCAGTGGTACGGGAAACTTCCTGGTCGAAGGCTTCGACAATAACGACCAAGGTCTGGGCGGCGGCGGTTCATCGGTCGGCCCGGGTGGCGCAAACACCACCATCGATCCGGACGCCATCCAGGAGTATCGCGTCATCGAACATATTGCGCCCGCCGAATACGGCAAAGCTGGCGGCTTCGTAACGGATACCGTTCTGAAGGGCGGTACGAATCGATGGCACGGTTCGCTTTTTGAATACAACCGCGTGCAAGCGCTGGCGGCGAACAGTTTCTTCTCCAATCGCGCGGACCAACAGGATCAACTTGTGCGCAACCAGTTTGGCGGATCCGTCGGCGGCCCGATTGTTAAGAACAAGGCATTCTTCTTTTTCACCGCGGAAGGCCATCGGGAGAGGACAAGCAGCCCTCTAACAGCCAACGACTTCACGCCGGACTTCGCCAACTTCGTAAATAGTGGGGCTTTCCAGACTTTCATGGAGAGCAGCCCGAATGGAATATGCAATAACGCAGCGTACATCAGTGCTTTTAACACGGCATTTGGCACTTCCAATCCGACAGCACCTTGCCCCGGCGCCTTTTCCGCAAGCTCAACCCTGGGACCGGTTTTCAATACTATGCAGAACCAACAAAAATTGCCGCTCTGTTCCCCGGGAGCCTCGAATTGCAGGAACACGACGGCAGGCGCTCAGGGCCTCTACACTGGAGGGTACCTGCCAGGATTGTTCGGGATAGCTTCCCCACTCCCCGCGCTCACATATCCCGTTGACGTTTATGGGCAGCTTACGATTTCGGCGCCCGCGTCGATTAATCAGGCGCGATATACGGGAAAGTTTGATGAGACCATTGGTGCGAATGATCGTATCAACGCCGCCTATCTGTACGATAACGCGGACTTCGTTGACGGTTACTTAGGCGGAGACAGCACTCTTGGTCCGACGCTTCTCAACCATACTCGCGCACAGAATCTGGGAGTGACCTGGTCCCATTCCTTCAGCGCGACCATCCTGAACGAGGCGCGAATGTCCTACGTGCGCCATACGGGAAACTTCCCCGACGTGGCCAGCGAGGCCGGTTTCCCCTCCGTTGTCACGGCCTTCGACTCGCCGACCATTTCCTACGGCCAGACCTCCAACCTGCCGCAATTTTTCACCGAGAATGAGTTCATCTGGAAGGATGACCTCTCGGTGACCAAGGGTACGCACGACTTCAAGGGCGGGGCCGAGTTCCGCCGCACCCGTAACGGCAGCAGCTTTGAGGCCTTGAGCAATGGCCTCTTCGAGCCAAACGATATCGAGGATCTGCTCACCGACGCGAAGTTTACTGACGAGGCGGACGCTTACCTGTTCGGCGGTCCTGTACTTGGGGGTTTTGCCGCAGCCGAAGCCTCTATCAACCCGACCAACAATCAACTGCCCAACTTCTACCGCGGCTTCCGCGCTAACGAGGCGGCGATGTACATCCAGGACGACTGGCGCATTGTTCCGGGGCGCTTGACCCTGAACCTGGGCGTGCGTTGGGAGTATTTCGGTCCGCCGCACAACTACCAGCCGAACATCGATTCCAACTTTTACCTGGGTGTGCCTACTACTCCGGCTATGTGCAATCTCTCAGGGGGCACGGGTCCGTGCAACGACGTGGCTTTGGGGGGCAATCAGTTCTATCCTGCCACCAATCCCTTCTATGCCAGCGTCGACACCGGAACCGTTCAGGTGCGAAACCACGACATTTGGAACAAGGACCTGAACAACTTCGGCCCGCGCCTTGGCTTCGCGTGGGACACGATGGGCAACCAAAAGCTCGTCATGCGTGGCGGCTACGGCATCAGTTACGACCGCATGTACAACAACATTTTTGAAAACATCCGGTTCAATCCGCCATATTTTGCTTTTTCTCTGATCGGCACATTTGGCAACGGCGTGCCCTACGGCGGCTTGATTTCGCCCGGTCTGTACAGTGCTCCGTTCACTAGCACTGCGGCATTCGGCGGCGCGGCGCTAACCCCCTCGCTGCGTGCAATGGACCAAAACTTGGTAACCGCCTATTACGAGCAGGCAAACTACGGATTCCAATATCAGGCAACCAAAGACATGGTTATCGAGGCAAATTATGTGGGTACGTTCGGCCACAAACTGCTTGGTGTGCTGGGTGAGAATACGTACGACGGCCGCTACACAGGAGCAAACAACGTCAGAGTCAATGACGCTTACAGCAATATCAGCTTCCGAACCAACTGCTGCGATTCCAACTACAACGCTTTGCAGTTGAGTGCACGCAGACGATTCAGCAACGGCTTGCAATTCAACGCAAACTATACCTGGTCAAAGGCGCTGGATGACATCAGCGACGCCTTCACTACCAAGAATGCGAGCGGTGCCGCCTACCCCACAGACAGTATGAATCCCCGCTTCGACTACGGTCCGGCCGACTTCGATGTGCGTCAGCGGGTGGTGGTCAGTTTCAATTATGACTTGCCGTTCATGAAAACCAATCGCTGGCTGGGAGGCTGGAGCGCTTCGGGAATTGTGTCCGTTCAAACCGGCACTCCGTTCTCCATCACGAACAGTGCTGTCGACAGCAATGGAGACGGCCAATTCAATGACCGCGCCAGCTATATCGGCAGCGGCTCGATCACCCATGCCATCAACCACAATCAAAGTCCGGCGACCGGGTATCTGAATGCGGCCGACTGGGCGATGCCCAACACCCCAGCCTTGCCTTGCCCTGCGGACGTCAACGAAGGTCTCTGGTGCGAAGGAGCGGTTGTGGGCCAGATGCAGCGTAACTCGTTAACTGCCCCAGGTTATTTCGATACAGACTTCGGTATCGCTAAGAGCTTCAAAATCACCGAAAGCTCGAAGCTGACCCTGCAGGGCAACTTTTTTAACATTTTTAACCACCCCAACTTTTTAATCCCGGACTCCAACCTAAACGACGCCACGTTCGGACAGTCCACCGCCACGTTTGCGCCCGGTCCTGGGGGAGCAAGGGTAACGCAGCTCGCGCTCAGATTCGATTTCTAACCAGGGAAAAAACAGAATGGGACAGGCCGGGCGTAAGTCCGGCCTTTTTTTTGGGCGGGCCAGAACGCTTCCTATTTGTGGACCGGTCGAAGCACACCCAGCTCATTGCCTAGTTGCCCGCGAAAACGGAACCGCGGCGGTTACCCGCTCCAGGACACTGGCCCGGGGGGTATACCAAACGTCATATTCTATTCCGAAATGTATGCCGAAAATAGGATTGGACCTCTTAGAATGCCTATCGATGTCGTACAGCGCAAAGGCGAATAACAGTGCTTTGTTATGGTAAGCGGCTTGCACGCGTTAACTGTTTGTGGCATCGCCGAAAGCGAGATTTATGCCAATCCGAAAGCCAGTCACGGCGAAGTCTGAATGGAAGTCACGATAGGAGATCCGCCACATGAAATGCGCCATTCGTTCTTTTTCGCTGGTCCTGTTGGCCTTTTCGCTGCTGGTTCTGATCCATCCCGGCGACCTTGCTGCCCAGGACACGGCCGCGCTCAGCGGCGTGGTTACCGACCCGAGTGGCGCCGTTATTGAGGGTGTTGACGTAAAGCTGACCGATACGAAAACCAGCAACACTTACCGTGTGACGACGAACGCGGTTGGCGCGTACGAATTCCTGAAGATTCTCCCCGGACCGGGCTATGAGGTGACATTCAGCAAAGACGGTTTCCAGACGGTCACGGTTTCAAACCTCTATCTCGCCGTGAACACTGTGCATACGCAAAACGCGCAAATGGCGGTGGGGAAAACTACGGTAACCATCGAAGTGCAGGGCGCAGGCAGCGCGGTTTCTTTGGATACCAATGATGCGACCGTCGGCAACAATTTTGACATGAAGATGATTGAGGAACTGCCAGTGCAGATTCGCGAGAACCCGACGGCGTTGCTCGCCTATCAGCCAGGGGTGGTGACCGCTGGAGCTGTCCAGGGTGCGGACGATACGGGTACGCAGAGTCGCGAGGGATCCGTCACTGGGGCTCGCACCGACCAGACCAACGTCACGCTCGACGGCCTCGACGTCAATGACTTCGGTGGCCAGTTCGCCTTCACGGTGGTGGGGAATGCGCCCGTGGAGTCGGTGCAGGAGTTTCGCGGCGAAGTGGCAAATCCGCTCTCGGATGAAGGGCGTGGCAGCGGCGGCCAGATCGCTCTTGTGACCAAGAGCGGCACCAACAGTTTTCACGGCTCGGCCGCCGAGTACTACCGGACCAGAGGATTTGAAGCCAACGATTTCTTCAATAACTTTGCCAACCCGGTGGTGCCTCGCCAGGCATTGGTGCGCAACCAGTTCGATGCCGACTTCGGCGGCCCCATCATCAAAGACAAGCTGTTCTTCTATTTCAACTACGAAGGCAGGCGAGATGCCCGCAGCGCCGCGGAACTGGCGACTGTGCCTCTCGAGTCTCTCAAACAGGGCAACGTTGCGTATATCAACGACAACCCCGGCTGTTCCTCTGTGAGTGTTGGACCGGGTTGTGTCTCGACGCTGCCGGCGACCGCTCCAGCTGGTCAAGAGTCAGTCCAGAACTTCGACCCGCTGGGAATTGGTGCCGATTCCAACCTAACCTCGTTCCTCATGAGCCGCTATCCCACCGCCAACAGCACTGCAGCCGGCGACGGGCTGAACACGGGTGGCTATCAATTTAATGCGCCCGACAACTTGAGTCTGAACGATTACGTCGTCAAGATCGATTACAACCTCACCAGTACAATGAAAGTCTTCGCCCGTGGAAGCCTGGTTCGGGAGACAGCCGATGAAAATCCATCCATTCAGTTTCCAGGTGACCCGCTGACTTCCGTCTTCACCGATCATTCATATGCCTACGTTTTCGGGCATACCTGGACCATCAGCGCCACAAAAGTCAACCAGTTTGTCTACGGAGAAACCCGTCAAGTGGTTAACTTTCCGTACTTGTACAATCCCAATGGAACTACGCAGTACACCACTTTCGACGGGACCGGTACCGGCGGCGCCTACCTCAGCAGCCCGTATCTAGAGCCAGCCGCCCAAGGCCGCACCATCCCCGTTCCCGTTTTCCGTGACGATTTCAGCTATCAGCACGGGACCCACTTCATTCAGGTGGGCGGCAACTTCAAACCTATCAAGGTCTCCGATTACCTCGTCACCGACTTCAACTTTCCCGCCGTCGGCCTGGGCGCAAGCCTCACGAACCTGGCGTCGAGTAGCACACAATTGGAGCCCAGCAATCTGACCACTACGTTACCCAACGGGCAGGCAGACTCGGTTGGACAAAACCTCTACGACAGTGCATATGCCTTCCTACTTGGGACTATCCCCATTGTTAACAATAGCTACAACAACAATGCCCAATTACAGCCAATCCCCCAGGGCAGCGGTCACCATCGCAACTACCGCTACTACGAAACCGAGGTTTACCTGCAGGATTCATGGAAGACGACCAGTGATCTGACCCTGACCTACGGTCTGCGCTACCAGTTTTATAGTGTCCCCTATGAAACGAACGGTCTGGAAGCGGTTCCTAACCTGGATTTTTCGCAAGCGATTGATCCACGCATCGCCAACGGCAACGCCGGCGTCTCCGGTTTCTTCGCCAATCCTATCGTTACCTATTCGTTGGGCGGAAAAGTGAATCATGGCGCGCCGCTTTATCACCCCGACTGGCACGATTTCCAGCCACGATTTGCCTTTGCCTATAACCCTTCGGGGAAAGAGGGACTGCTGGGCCGAGTATTGGGCGATCGCAAGACCGTGATTCGCGGAGGCGCATCCATCATCGATGACCATACCGCGGTTTCTGCTCTGAACTTCCTGCAGGACCAGAACACATGGATCCTGCAAAACGCGGCCTCTGCGACCTTTGCCACATCCAGCGATGCAAGCGCCAACCTGGCCAGCGATCCGCGCTTTGTGGCTACGAATGTGGTGCCTGCTGGCGGTGTGCAGCCGCCACAACCAATTACCACACCATACCAGCCGGCATTCATGAACGGATATCCTTTCGGACTTGCTAGTTTCAGTGGCCTGGCTTTCAACTATGCGATAGATCCCGGCTTGAAAACTCCTTATTCCGAAACTTTAACCTTCGGAATCCAACGCGAGCTCCCCGGAAGCTTTCAGTTGGACGTGTCTTACTTTGGCCGCTTTGCCCATCGGCTGCTCGCGCAGGCCGATGCTTTTCAGACAGTAGACTTTGTCGATCCCGCATCGCACACGCGGCTTTCCTCCCAGTTCGCGCAACTAGCGTTGGCGGTGAGAAATAATCAGCCCATTCCCACGCTGCCGTTTTTCGAGAATCAGATGAATCCCGCAATCGCCGCAAATCCAATTCTTCAGTCGTATGGGATTACCAATTGTGTTCAAGCGGGTATTGGGTTTTTCGGCGTACCTACCAACTGTGCCCAGTTCGTGGATGCGGTTGCATATCCCCTCGACTACCGCGGGGACCTTGCCGACACCCTCCAGGTTCTGAACGGCGTTTTGGCGGTTCCAGGTTACCCCGCACTCATCGAGCCCGGTGTCGGTTTGAACCCGCAGTTCGGCTCCGGCCTGTACGTGACCAACAAGGGATTCTCCAACTACAACGCTCTTTTGGCCACCTTGCACAAGAAGACCTCGCACGGCCTTGAGTTTGACGTGAACTACACCTGGTCGCACTCTCTCGATAACATTTCCGCAGCCGCCAACAATGCTTTCGGCAACGGTGCAGGCGCCGGCGGCATCATGTGCGATTCGATCAATATCGGAGTTTGCTATGGCAACTCCGATTTCGACGTTCAGCAAAACATCACAGCCGACTGGGTCTACGATTTGCCCATCGGCCGCGGCAAGAGTTTTGGTGGCCCAATGCCGCGCTGGGCCGACGAAGTGGCAGGAGGCTGGTCGGTTACCGGTCTCGCCAGCTGGCGGACCGGCCTTGCGTTCCAGTCGGTGGCCAATGCTTTCCCTATCAGTTTTGCCAACAACGTTCCGGCGATCTTCAACGGCGATACGTCCGCCCTTCAGGTCGACACGCACGAGGAGTCAAATGCCGCTGCAAGCAATCAACCTTCCATTCAGCTATTCAAGAATAAGGACGCCGCTTTGGGATCTTTCAGCGGACCCTTGGGAATCCAGGCGGGCAGCCGCAACAATCTCAGGGGTCCGCACTACTCCGACTTTGATGTTGGCCTGCTCAAGCACTTTCCGGTCACCGAGCAGGTCCGAATGGAGTTCCGAGCCGACGCCTACAACCTGTTTAACCACGTCAACTTCGAATTGCCCGGGAATTCAGGAACAGCGGACATCAGCAGCCCCAGCACATTTGGCGTGATTACAGGGGATTACGGTCCGCGCGTCCTGCAGTTATCGCTGCGAGTGGATTTCTAAAATCGAAGACAGAGATAGTTTCAGCCCGGTCCCGAGTTGGGCCGGGCTTTTTCGTGCGGTTGAGTCGCCTTCCGATCTTTACTTCCCCAAGATCGTGTAGTGGCTGCTGGCGGCCATGAAGAACAGCAGCGGAACCGACAGGAAGAAATTTGTCCGCGAGGCCAGAAACGCCTGCCGTGCCAGGACCGCGGCGTTGGCCGGGGGGGCGCCGGCCAGCGTCCCGCGAATGATCTTTTTGTTGTTGCGCCAGATGATGCCCCACACGTTCATCAGCATCACGATTCCGAAGCCTCCACCCACGCCGATGCAGAGCACATGGTTGTCGTCCTGGCCGACGGGTGTGTAGTTCACGAAGAGCCACCCCGCCGCAATGCAGACTACGGTCACGACCGCGCCCACCACATAGCCGCTGGGCGTTTTCATGATCGCGAAGTTCATCAGTGCCCAGGCCACGATCCAGACCAGCAGGAAAAAGCCGATCGTACTCAGCGGGCTTACGCCCATGCGTTGGGCGTCGGGGCCAACGAACATTTCTCCCCAATACCAGAAGCCGACAAACACCGTGACGATGGAACTCCAGCGAAACCAGTTCAGGGCCGGCAGAGTCATGTATTGGAGAATTTTTGGTTTCATGACTGCGTCCACCTGCTTCATGAAGGGAATGTTGATCAGGTTGAAAAAGTACAGCAGGCCCACCCAGATGATTCCCGCGACAAAATGGATCCAGCGCAGCCACAGCGCCAGGGCTTCTTTCCCCGTGTGGCTGGGGAGAACAAACGACGCAAGAGATGCGAAAAAATCGTGCATGCAATCCTCCGCCAATTTCGAGTTTGCCGGCTGGTAGACGCTCCCTCCCAGACCGGTGTTTTCCGGTTGTCCTAAGAAGAGAACCGCCAATGCTTTCGAGCCATTTGCCGGAAGCAAAAATGATTTGGCAGAGCGCTGGCGGAGTCGAGGAAAGTGTCCACATCGAGCCGGGCGATGTCAACCGATCCGGTCCGTGGTCGTCTCGGTTGGGCACGAAGGCCGGCAGTTTCGCTACTCGCGACCTCAATTTGCGGCGAACGGGGAACAGCTTGAAAACTTGCCGGGGACGCCGTATCGTACTCGAAGCTGACTTGGCAGGTGCTGCGGACCGGTTTGGGATCCCGCGCGCCGGTCGACACCCCGAATTGGATTCCTCGCAGGAGAATGTCCGGCAGGAAAGGGCGAATTGCAGTTGGCCGGGCTGAAGATGCAAGCTCAACGAACTCAAGGAGATCGGCTATGGAAAGCAACAAGCCGGCGCAGAACATCCAGGATTCCTTTCTCAACACGGCCCGCAAGGAAAGAACCAGCATTACGATTTACCTGCTGAGCGGGGTGAAGCTGACGGGGCGGATTCGCTCCTTCGACAAATACTCGGTCGTACTGGAAGCAAATGGCCAGGAGCAGCTGATCTTCAAGCACGCCATTTCCACTATCGTTATGGGGCGGACGGTCGGCCACGCAGCACACTCTGGGCACGCCGAGGCCAGGCCAGCTGCTCCTGCCGCGCCAGCGGTTGCGGCGAGCGCCGCGAGCGCCTCTGGCACCGGTACTGAAGGGTGAGGCGTTTCCGGTTTGCGCGGTGCTGACTCCAAGATCTCTCACAATGCGCGCGCGAGAAGAGGTGTGCCCGCAGTTTTCGTTGCCGAGCAGGCCCAGTCTCATGGTGAACGCGCATTTCTCGTAGGTCTCGAGGTAACCTCGCGGAGCGGGAAAGGGCAAGTCACCGCCCAGGCACAGGCGGCACGAGATGCGGCTTCCGCAGCAGGTAAAGAATCTGCGAAACCCGAGGGTTCCGCCCAGAACGTTGGCCGGAGCAGATCCAACGGCCGCAAAGCCCACTCCAGCAAGCCTGAGATTCCCGAGTTTGATGCCCGGGAATCGCTCGCCGAGCTGCGTGCCTTGGCGGAGAGCGCAGGCGCAAGGGTGGTTGGAGAGATCCTGCAACGGCGCGAGCGGCTGGACCCGGCCACTCTGATCGGATCGGGTAAGCTTGCGGAAATTGCCGGCGCAGGCGCGTCGGCAAACGCGGATTTGCTTTTATTTGACCACGATCTCAGTCCTTCGCAGCAGCGGAATATAGAAAAGATCGTTCATCGGCGGGTCATCGACCGCACCCAGCTGATCCTCGACATTTTTGCCCGTCAGGCGCGAACCCGCGAAGGTCAGTTGCAGGTGGAGTTGGCGCAACTGCAGTACCTGCTGCCCAGGCTGGCTGGCCGCGGCGTAGAGATGTCACAGCTGGGCGGCGGCATTGGCACCCGCGGTCCCGGCGAAACGCAACTTGAGGCTGACCGGCGGAAGATCTACCGGCGCATCCGCCACGTCGAGCAGCAATTGGAAAATGTGCGCCGAATCCGCGCCCAACAGCGCCAGAGGCGGGAGTCGACGCCGATCGCCACCGTCGCCCTGGTGGGCTACACCAATGCGGGCAAGTCGACTTTGTTTAACTCCCTGACTAAGTCCAAAGTGTTGGCATCGTCGCGTATGTTCGCTACCCTCGATCCCACGATTCGCGCTGTGGAGTTGCCTTCCAAGCGAAAGGTTCTGTTGTCCGACACGGTGGGATTCATCCGCAGCCTCCCGCACACCCTGGTCTCTGCATTTCGCGCCACGCTGGAGGAAGTGCAGCGCGCATCGCTGATCCTGCACATTTCCGACGCCAGCAGCCGGCTTTCCGCGGAGCAGGATGCTCAGGTGGAAGTCGTTCTGAAAGAGCTTGAGACAGAAAAAAAACCTCGTTTGCGAGTGATGAACAAGGTCGATCTGCTGGACGAGGAAGTGGCGGAATCGTTGCAGGCGGACGCGCTCCGTTCAGGTGCGAAGACACTCTATGTTTCCGCTGCCGTTGGAACCGGTCTGGACGTTTTGCTGCAACGCATTGACTCTATGATCGAAGAAGATCCAGTCAGCCGGATGCATTTGCGCGTGCCGCAGAAAGAGGGCAAGGTGCTGGCGATGCTCGAAGCCCGAGCCCGAATCTATTCGCGGACCTACAAAGATGGGGCGGTGGAGATGGAAGTCGATGCCCCCGAATCGGTGGCAAGAACGGTGAAGGAGTGGTGGTTGAAGTAAAACTCTGCCAACTGCCAGCATCTCTCAGCTATCGCCGATTTCGATGAGCCTTCTCTGGAAAGCGATTTGTCGCGGCCAACTTAAAAATGGCCACGCTTCCAGGCGTCACAAACCGTGCCATGCAGAAATAAAAAGGGCCGGCAACCAAGAAGCGGTGACATTCCTTGGCTATCGGCCCTTTCGATCCTGAATTGGATCGGAGGTGATACTTCTATGCTAGTCCTCTCCCACGGGAAGTCAAGGCCTAATATGCAGGTTTCTGCGACCTTCAATGCCACCATCAATGCCAGGATTTCGCCCCTAAGGCGAGGGGCCCGGCCCATTTCGGATCAGGAACACGGGCAGCTTCATCGTGGCTCTCAGCAGGCCTTCGCAACACCTGGTACTGGCTGAATTTGACTTTACTTTTGTACGGAAGGGGTAGCAGAATTGCCTCGAAGTAGAGGCGCTCATAATGTTCGAGGGACTATTCCAACCCATACACTTGCTTGTCGGTGTGCTCGTCGTGGTTGGGCTGTTTGTCGTATTCCGGGCGCTCTGGCGTCTTGGTTCAAAGCAGAAATAGAACATCCCGCTTCCTAGGGCGGGCGGGCTTTTCTAACAACTAAGATTGTTCGTCGCGTCCTTCTCAGCCGCGCCTGAGGAGGAGGATTATGCCACATCAGACGCGAACGCCGATTATTTCTTTTTTCTGTGTTTGCCGTAAGCGCCCTTACGCGGTCAGCGCGAATGTCCTTGCCATACGCGGTGCGTTCCAGTGCCGGCGTTGTGGCGTGCACTGTGTATGCCTTGATTCCCTTATCACAGTGTCTGCTGTTTCGGCGACGCACGCGAGAGGCTTTCGACCATAAGAGCCACCCGGCCCACTTCCCGCACCCCGACTCCAGCGCGCCTGAAGCACCGAGTCTGGACTTGCTAACGCAGTAGTGAAGGCAATCGCTTTGCCACTCACACAACTGAGTGAAGTCAAATTCAGCCAGTACCCAGCACCTCTTCGCGTTGACATAAAATCCTTACAGATGTTAGATTTAACAGTTTTCATAGCCCTCATCATTCGATTCTGAAGCGGTGCTTTGGTTCGTCAGTCGAGTTCGGCAGTCTTTTTCACGACACTATGGACGAAACGCTGCATCAACTAGGCGAATTACTGCTCGGGTCCATACCCACGGTGATTCTGCTGACGCTGCTTTACGCCCTGTACACCTCGATCGTGCACCGGCCGTTGCAACGGGTGCTGCAGGAGCGGCGCAACAAAACCGAGGGCGCAGTCGAAAAGTCGCGGGCAGACATCGCCGCGGCCGAAGCTCGCACGTCGGAATACGAGCAACGCCTGCGTGAGGCTCGGGCGACTCTGTTCCGGGCCCAGGAAGCGCGGCGTCAGGCGGCGTTCCAGGCGCGGGCCAGTGCGGTCACCGAAGCGCGCAACGAAGCTCAGCAGCAGGTGCTGGCGGCAAAGGAAAACCTTAAGAAAGATCGTGGAGCCGCGGAGACGGCCCTAAGAGGAGAAGCAGAGGCGTTGGCGCGGGAGATTGTGCGGCGCGTACTGCAGCCGGTGGGACGATGATCCGGCGATAATGAGTATAGGATGACTTTGGCGAAAGCGATGGTTCGGGTGCTTGTGCTCATCTCGACGATGAACTGCGCCCTGTTCGCCTCGGTATACCTGCAAGGCTCGTCGGCCACGCAAGCGCAGCAGCCAAATGCCCCGGCCGCAAAGCAGTCAACAGCTGCCCAATCGCAGCAACCGGGAGCTGACGCTGCAAACCAGTCCCAGCCCGGAATCGCCCAGGGACTTGTGCATGAAACACGCGAAGCCGCGGGAGAGGAAAAGGACGAAACTGCGGAGTTTAAGCAATCGGCTTCCGTGCGCCTGATTTCGAAGTGGACGGGATTGAGTCTGCGGCACTCCTATTGGCTCAGCGCGCTGGCGAACTTCCTCATCATCGTGGGTGCGGTGGTTTGGGCCGGGCAAAAATACTTGCCAAAGATGTTCCGCGACCGCACGGCAGCGATTCAGATGGCGATGCGGGAAGCGCAAAAAGCCAGCGAGGAGGCACGGCACCGGCTGGCCGAAATTGAAACCCGCTTGATGAAGTTGGATGTCGAGATCGGAATGATGCGGGACGCAGCAGAAAAAGAGGCGGCCGCTGAGGAATCGCGCATCCAGGCTTCGGCGCAAGAGGAGGCGCGCAGGATTGTGGAATCGGCGGAGCAGGAGATTGCCGCTGCGGCAAATGCCGCCCGTCGTACACTGACCGCGTATGCCGCCGATCTTGCCGTCGCGCTCGCGCGCGAGCAGATTCACGTGGATTCGACCAGCGATCAGGCGCTGGTACGGAGTTTTGCTGGCGACTTGACGGCAGCGCCCGGAGGCCCTGGTTCTTCCGGCGACGGTGCGGGAAAGGACGGGCGCTAAGGGATGGCATCCATCGCCGGCATTTACGCCCGTGCCTTCGCCGACGTTGTTCTCGATACGCATCTCGAGTCCAGCCGGGCGAGAGCGGAGTTGGGCACCATCGCGGCCTTGCTGAATGAGAGCCTGGAACTGCGGCGCGTGTGGGAGAATCCCGCCGTTCCAGCAGAGCAGAAGCGCGCCCTGTTGGATGTGATCGCAAAACGGGATGGAATTTCGACTCCTGTGCGGAACCTGATCGCCGTACTGATCGATCACAGGCGCACACACTTTCTGGGATCGATCATTCAGCAATTGGAAAAAGAGCTGGATGCGCGCTTGGGATTTGCCGAAGCTGAAATCACCAGCATTCGCGAATTGACCGATGGAGAGAAGCGTACGTTGGAGGGTCAGGTGGAAAAGTTGACCGGCAAAAAAGTGCGGGCCCAGTATGCGCGGGATGCGTCTCTTCTCGGGGGAGCCGTGGTCCGCATCGGCAGCACGATTTACGACGGCTCGGTGAGGGGACAGTTGGAAAGGATTAAAGAAGCTATCAGTTCCTAGCTCGAAGCTGGTTCTATGGCACAAATCAAGGCAGACGAAATCACCAAACTGATTCGCGAGCAGATCGAGAACTATGAGTCCAAGATCTCGGTCGATGAAACCGGCACCGTCATTACCCTGGGCGACGGCATCGCCCGCGTCTACGGACTGGACAAAGTCATGGCCGGCGAGCTGTTGTCGTTTCCGCACGGCGTGGCCGGCATCGCCATGAATCTGGAAGAAGACCAGGTGGGCGTAGTGCTGCTCGGCGACTACACCGAAATCAAGGAAGGCGATGAGGTGAAGCGCACCGGACGCATCATGAGCGTCCCGGTCGGCGATGCCCTGATCGGTCGCGTGGTGAATTCGCTGGGCCAGCCCATCGACGATAAAGGTCCCATTTCGGCCGACAAGTTCATCGAGTTGGAGCGCCTGGCGCCGGGCGTCATCGATCGCCAACCGGTGCGCGAACCGATGGCGACGGGTTTAAAGGCCATCGACAGCATGATTCCCATCGGGCGCGGCCAGCGCGAGCTGATCATCGGAGACCGCCAGACCGGTAAGACCGCAGTCGCCCTCGATACCATCATCAACAGTAAAGGCAACGATCTCATCTGCATCTACAACGCGGTCGGGCAGAAGCGCTCTTCGATTGCGCAGGTGGTCAAGATTCTGGAGGATGCCGGCGCCATGGAGTACACGATCGTGGTCGCCGCCTCTGCCTCCGAGCCCGCGCCCATGCAGTACATTTCGCCGTATGCGGCGTGTGCCATCGGCGAATACTTCCGCGATAACAAGCGCCATGCCTTGGTCATTTACGACGACCTTTCCAAGCACGCGGCTTCCTACCGCGAGATTTCGCTGCTGCTGCGCCGTCCGCCGGGCCGCGAAGCCTATCCCGGAGACGTCTTCTACCTCCATTCCCGGCTGCTCGAACGGGCTGCCAAACTGAGTGACAAGAACGGCGGCGGATCCCTGAC
>Ga0335076_10003070_pt1 | contig 16714 bp, 8 predicted proteins | sample Lox_Sample_25_FD_206717 | JGI IMG/M metagenome (GOLD analysis project Ga0335076, IMG submission 206717) | Soil microbial communities from Loxahatchee National Wildlife Refuge, Florida, United States - Lox_Sample_2.5 | ecosystem: Environmental > Terrestrial > Soil > Wetlands | place: USA: Florida... | reverse complement strand
CATGGAATCAGCATGATGTTCTTGGTATCGCCGTGGGAGAGAAATGCAGTCGAAAGAAGATCGCCTTGCGACGTCCGCGTTGGCAGCCCAGTCGATGGGCCGACGCGCTGAATGTCCCAAATAACGCCGGGAACTTCCACGTAGTACGCGAGTCCGGCGAATTCCGCCATGAGCGAGATGCCAGGTCCAGCAGTCGCAGTCATCGATCGCGCTCCGGCCCAGCCGGCGCCGATCACCATGCCAATCGCAGCCAGTTCGTCTTCCGCCTGCACGATGGCGAACGTCGCTTTGCCGTCGGGATCGATGCGGTATTCCTTCATGTACTCGATCATCGTCTCCACCAGCGACGACGACGGAGTGATGGGATACCACGTCACCACGGTGCATCCGGCGAACATGCAGCCCAGCGCCGCGGCCGAGTTGCCGTCGATAATGATCTTGCCGGCGGTCTTGTCCATGCGCTCAATGTAGAATGCGCCACGTTTTTCCAGGTTCGCCTTCGCGTATTCGAATCCCGCCTGAGCCGCGGCCAGGTTCAGGTTCGCGGCCTTAACCTTCTTCGCGAACTGCTTGCGAATTGCCTTCTCAACTTCCGCCATGTCGATGGTCAGAAGGGAAGCGACCACGCCCACGTACACCATATTCTTGACCAGCTTGCGCAGCTTGGCTTCAGGACAGACGGAGGCAACAATCTTGTCGTAGGGAACAGAGTAGAAAATCAGGTCGTCGCGCAACTTGTGCAGCGCGAGCGGTTCGTCGTAAAGAACCGAGCCGCCGGGCGCGAGCGACATGGTGTCTTCCTGCGCCGTCTCCGGATTCATCGCCACCAGAAAGTCGATTTCTTTCTTGCGCCCGATATATCCGTTCTTGTTCGCGCGGATCGTGTACCAGGTAGGCAATCCCGCGATGTTCGACGGGAACATGTTCTTGCCCGAGACGGGCACGCCCATCTGAAAAATGCTGCGCAGCAGAACCGTGTTTGAACTCTGTGAGCCTGACCCGTTTACGGTCGCGACCTGGATGCTCATGTCGTTGACGATGCGCTTATGCCCCACACCGCCGCTCGACCCGCGGGGCACGACATCCGTTGTGGCCATCCCAACACCTTCCTTCATTTAGCGGGCAGAACCCTGTCGCCCTGAGTTTTGTGATTCGAGGAGGGAAACATTTCATTATACGGCTGCATGGTGGATGTGTCGCGCCGAATCGCCCGCCGCTCGTGGAGTTTGTGGTTCCTCTGTCAGCACCAAAAACTACAGATGTCATTCCGAGCGGAGCCGTTCTTCGGGCGGAGTGAGGAATCTCCCGCGAGTTACGTCAGCGGGAGAAATCGCCCTCACTCGGTCTTAAAGAACTGGGCGATATTGCGGAACTTATTATATCGTGACACGATTAATTCAGCAGGGGGGATCTTCTTCACTTCGGCGAAATGCTTCTGCAGGCTCACGTCGAGAAGATTGGCCGCAGCCTCATGATCGCGATGCGCGCCGCCCTCGGGTTCGGGAACTATGTCGTCAATGCAGCCCAGTTCCTTCAGATCGGTGGCCGTAATCCGCATGGCCTCTGCGGCGAGCTCTTTTTTTGTCGCATCGCGCCACATGATCGCCGCGCAACCCTCGGGCGAAATGACGGAGTAGATGGCGTTCTCCATCATCAGGACGCGGTCGGCTACCGCGATGGCGAGCGCGCCCCCGCTGCCACCCACTCCGATCACTGATGTGATAATCGGAACCTCCAGTCGCGCCATTTCGCGCAAGTTGTAGGCAATCGCCTCAGCCTGACCGCGCTCCTCCGCGTGAATGCCAGGATAAGCTCCATCCGTGTCGACCAAGGTTAAAATCGGGCGCTTGAATTTCTCCGCAATCTGCATCACTCGGATCGCTTTTCGATATCCTTCCGGATGCGGCGTGCCGAAATTGCGGAAGACGCGCTGCTTCATGTCGCGTCCTTTTTGCGTGCCGACGATCAGCACTTCCTCGCCATGAAAACGCGCCATGCCGGTGATGATGGCGGCGTCGTCGCCGAATCCGCGATCGCCATGAATCTCACTGAAGTCGGTAAAGATGCGATCGATGTAATCGAGCGTTTGCGGCCGCTGCGGATGCCGCGCCAGTTCGGTCTTCTGCCAGGCGGTAGAAGGCTTTTCCATCTCGCGGCGCAGGTGCTCGATGCGCTCCTGCAGGGCGGAAATCTTGCGTCGGGTCGCGTCGTCGGAGCCGTTTGACTCCAATTCAGCAACCTGCTTTTCGATCTCGAGCAGTTCCTCCTGCATTTTCTCGGTAGCTGCCATAGGTCGACAATCCTGTATTCGGTACGATCGCTTTGATAGGGCGCGCCTTCAGCCGCGCCGTCAGGGAGCACAGAAGGCCGGCCTTCAGGCCCTGAGGTCAAAGTACCGCAGCGGCTAAAGCCGCATCGTGCTTTCTGCTGCGGCACGGCTGAAGCCGTGCCCTTTCAAGACAATGTCAGCTGATCACCCGAACGCTGCCGCGTCCGCACAGCTGTTCCACCCGCGCAATGAACGCGCGGTCCGGAAGGACATTATAGCCTTCAGCTTCCATCACCACCATGAAATCCCCCGCGCGTTCCACGTCGAACAATACCCGGGCCTCTCCCTTGCGCTCGCTAAACAGAGTATGCAGGTCATCCACGGTAGTTTCTGCGGCTGAGTCCAGCGGAACGCGAATGCGAATCGCTTTGGGCAGTGGAACCTTGGCGTCTTCGAGCGGCATGATCTCAGCCGCCGTAATCTTCGGATTCGATCCCTCTTCGATGCGCACTCCGGCTTTCACCAGCACCGGAACTTCAAGCTTGACCTTGTCGCCGATTCGCTTGAAAGCCTCGGGGAAAACGATCATGTCGATCGAGCCCGACATGTCTTCAAGACTAGCCTGTGCGTAGAAGTCACCGCGCTTCGACTTGAGCACCCGAACATTCGTGATCATCCCGGCGGTCGTAACCGTTTCGTCTTTGCCGGTTGAATTCTTCATGGCCGCCAGCTCTTCGGTGCTCAGCGCCTGCAGGTCCTGCAGCTTGTCTCGATACTTCTCCAGCGGATGCCCGCTGATAAAAAATCCCAGAATTTCTTTTTCATTGCTGAGCCGTGTGTGCTCGTCCCAGTCGGGAGTATTCGGAAGGGCGTCATTCGGCGTCATCGCTTCTTCCTGAAACACGCCGAACAGCCCGTGCTGGCCTGATTCCGCGTCGCGCTGCGCCTTCTGCGCCTGCTCCATGGCTTTGTCGAGGACCGCAGTCAACTGCGCGCGGCGGCCCAGGGAATCCATGGCGCCGCTCTTAATCAGCGACTCGAGCACGCGCTTGTTGAGCAGCCGCAGATCAACGTTCTCGCAAAATTCGAAAATCGACTTGAATCGGCCAAGCTTCTTGCGCGCTGCCACGATCGATTCAATAGCATTGCCGCCGACATTTTTCACCGCCGCCAGCCCGAAGCGAATCGACTCCCCATGCGGCGTGAAATTCGCATCGGAGACATTGATGTCCGGCGCCTCTACCGCGATGCCCATCTCGCGGCATTCGTTGATGTACTTCACAACGTCATCGGTCGAGCCCGTCACCGAAGTCAGCAACGCCGCCATGAACTCAACCGGATAGTGCGTCTTCAAGTAGGCGGTGTGATAAGCGAGCAGGGCATAGGCCGCGGAGTGCGACTTGTTGAAGCCATACCCGGCGAACTGCGCCATCAGATCGAAAATTCTCTCGATCTTTTTCGCCGGAAATTTCCTCTCCGCCGCGCCCTTGATGAAGCGCTCGCGCTGCTGCGCCATCTCCTCCGGCTTTTTCTTGCCCATGGCGCGCCGCAGCAAATCCGCCTCGCCCAGCGAGTATCCAGCCAGCCGGTTCGCGATCTGCATGACCTGTTCCTGGTACACGATCACGCCTAGCGTCTCCTGCAAAATCTGCTGTAGTTCGGGCAATTCGTATTCAATCTTTTTGCGCCCGTGCTTGCGATCGATGAAGTCGTCAATCATTCCGCCCTGGATCGGCCCCGGCCGATAGAGCGCATTGAGGGCCGTGAGGTCTTCAATCGAATTCGGCTGATAGCGCCGCAGCACGTCCCGCATGCCATGTGATTCAAACTGGAATACGCCTGACGTCAGTCCCTTGTGGAAGACCTTGGCGTAGGTCTCATTGTCTTCGAGCGTCAGCGGGGTGCCGCGCGTCTGCTGAATCAGCTTCAGCGTGTCGGTGAGAATGGTCAGCGTGGTCAGGCCGAGAAAGTCCATCTTCAACAGGCCCATCTTTTCGATGGCCACCATATCGAAGGCGGTTACGATTTCGTCGTTCTTGGTCCGGTGTAGCGGGACAAGTTCGGTCAACGGCCGCGGCGAAATCACCACGCCCGCCGCGTGCACGCCCGAATTGCGCACCAGGCCTTCCAGTTTCCGCGCCGTATCAAGCAGTTCGCGAACCTGCGTATCTTTCTCATACGCTTCGTTCAGCTGCGGAGACTCTTCGATTGCCTCGTCGAGCGTGATATTGAGCTGTGTCGGCACCATCTTGGCGATGCGGTCCACGTCGGAGTAGGGAATATCCATCGCCCGTCCGACGTCTTTAATCGCAGCCTTCGCTGCCATCGTGCCGAAAGTGATGATCTGCGCAACGTTGTCGCGGCCATACTTCTGCGTGACGTAATCGATGACCTCGCCCCGCCGGTTCATGCAGAAATCGATGTCAATATCGGGCATCGACACGCGCTCAGGGTTCAAAAAGCGCTCGAACAGCAACTCGTGCTGCAGTGGGTCGATATCAGTGATGCCGAGGGCATACGAAACCAGCGATCCGGCGGCCGATCCGCGGCCTGGTCCAACCGGGATGTCGCGTTCCTTCGCGTAGCGGATGAAGTCCCACACAATCAGAAAGTAGCCGGGAAATTTCATCTGCTGGATGATCGCGAGCTCGCGCTCCAGTCGTTGCTCGTAATCCGCCAGCGAGTGCTTGAGCTTGCCCTGCGCGTGCAGCGGCGTCAGCGTTTGCAGGCGGCGAGCAAAGCCTTCGCGCGCGACGTGCACGAAATAGCTGTCGATCGTATAGCCAGTCGGAACGTCGAACTGCGGGAAAGGATTCGCGACCTTTTCCATGCGCAGGCTGCACCGCTCGGCGATGTCGAGCGTGCGCGTCAGCACTTCGGGCGAATCCTTGAATACGCGGTACATCTCGTCGTGATTCTTCACGAAGAACTGCGTGCCTTCGAACTTCATGCGCGCCGTGTCGCGAATCGACTTCCCGGTCTGAATGCAGACCATGACGTCCTGCGCGTGGGCGTCGTCTTCGCAGAGATAATGGCTGTCGTTGGTCGCCACCAGCGGCAGCCCAAGATCTTTTTCCAACTTGAACAGTCCGGGATGGATGCGGTGCTCCATCTCCAGCCCCTGGTCCTGAATCTCGAGAAAGAAATTTTCTTTGCCGAAGATGTCGGTGAACTGCCCGGCGGCGGTCCGGGCAGCTTCGTAATTGTTCTCCACCAGCCGCTCGGCCACCTCGCCCTTCAGGCATCCCGAAAGCCCGATGAGTCCGCGCGAATGCTCCGCCAGAAACTTCTTGCTCACGCGTGGCTTGTAGTAGAAGCCATGCAGCGACGCCTCAGACGTGATCTTCGCCAGATTCCGGTAACCCTCTTCGTTCTCGGCGAGCACGAGCAGGTGGTTGTAGGTGTCGCCTTCCGGCGGCATGCGCTCGATATTGTGATCTTCTTTTTTGCAGACGTAGAGCTCGCATCCGACGATCGGTTTCACGCCGTTTTTGTGCGCCGCATTGACGAAGTGCACCGCCCCAAAGATATTGCCGTGGTCGGTCATCGCGACGGCGGGCATCCCGAGCTCCGCGACGCGCTCGCAGAGTTTTTCCACATCACAGGCGCCGTCGAGCAGGGAATAGTCGGTGTGCAGATGCAGGTGGACGAATTGAGACATGATTGTGTGAGACGAAGTTGCTTTACTCGTTGCAGTGGTCACCTGTCATCCTGAGGCCCGCGTAGTTTGCGGGTCGAAGGACCTCTGCACTCTGCTGGTCGCCGCAACCAGCGCGGCTCAGAATGACACTGCCGGAACTACGGCAACACTCCCAACCATCCAGTCTAACGCATGGTGGGAGAGAGGAGGACTGTGGAGACCTGTGCGTTTTAAGGTAATTCCATCAATTTCAATCTAGTCTTCCCATTTCGAGTCGTCACTGGGTAGGGCACGAGTTCCACTCGTGCCAATTAGCTCTTAAATGAAACCGGCTTTAGCCGCTGAGGTTCGCTCAGCCCGCCAGAAGCCCCTCAGTCGATAAAGCGCGCTCGCGGGCGCGTCTGATGGCACGAAAGGTAGCGGCAGTGAATGGGATGAACCCTTGCGTTTAGCGCGAAAGTTGATAGTTGACCTGAATCTGGGTCTCGACGGCGACGGGGCTCCCCATCAGTAGATACGGCTTGTACTTCCACTGACGCACGGCGGTGACGGCTGAACCCGCCAATTCGATCGGGCCGTCCACTAGTTCCAGTTTGACAATGTCGCCCTCTTCGCTGATCTCGGCTTCCAACACCACCGTACCCTGAATGTGAGTCATCCGGGCATCTGCGGGGTAAGCCGGATTCACTTTCTTGATCAACAGTCCAGAAGTTATTCCCGAAGGGGCCTTGACTCTGTCGGGGTGCGTCTTCTCATCTCTTAAGCCGGAGTCGTCATCCTCAGGCGACGTCGGGGACGGCGGTGGTAGGAGCGCCGGAGTGATCGAGGAGATTGAATCCAGAGTTGCGACAATCGCGTCCATTCCTTTATCGTTCGGCGCGCCTGCATTCCAAACCAGCAGATGGTCGTTAGCGGCCGTGCAGATGACACTCTGCCTACGCCCTCCAATGCCACGCGACATATTGACGCGAAAGTATCGTCGTCCCGCTGCTGTAAACTCTGCGACGCCACCTTCGGCTTTTTCCTTCTTACCTTGGGAACTCGCAATCATGACCTCCAGGCTCTTCTTGCAATCGGTAGCAGGCTGCCTGTAGGAGCTGACGGAGAAGAAAGGACTGGTCGGAGACAGGTTCGATTTCGGAACGTAAATGGCAGCTAACAAGATGTCGAACGAGTGTTGGCCATTGCTCGATTCGTACCTCTTGCGCATCAACTGGATCGCTCGAATCCAATCGTTCGAAAGCGGGTACGCAAGCCCGAATTCCTCTATGGAACTGTGCTGGGGAAAGTCTTCGGGAGATGATGGCGCGGTCTGGGCTTCAACCAAGACGTTCGCTAGCATGAACAGGCCAGCCAGCAAGAGCTTGAACATCTGCGTTCCTCACGGATGCAAAAACGGCAAGCAGCATAGCATCATTCCGGAGCGCAGCATAGCGCGTCAGAGAATCCAGACTCGGAGCGGTCTTAACTTTTCTCTGAGGTGCTTTCAATCTCGGCAGGTTCCGGGGCGAAATCAAACCGATCATCTTCCAACTCTTGTTGAGATACCCTCTGTGGGCTCCGATTCCGCGAGATCGCGATCCGTAGTCCGGGAATGCCGAAGACTACAAGGGCAAGGATTGCGTTGACCCAATGCGGCTCCGTGGTTCCCGGATAAGGCTTTCTAGGTTCGTACCTGAGTTCGTAAACAAGATAAGAAATCGTGGCAATGAAAACCATTGTCCCGATGAGGCGCAATGCGGTATCCCGCAGAGTGGATGAAAAACACGCAATACTAATGGCAGCTCAGAATGCGGCGACGAGTTATCCGACTAGCGGCGCGTGCGACGGAGCCAGCCGCTCCGAATAAAACATCGTCGCGGCAAACCCGGCAGCCGCGAGGCCCAAGATCCACCGCAGAGTTTTGGTCAAGGTAGCCTCGCGATCGCCGTAGTATCAGGCCGACTCGGCGTCAACGCACGTCTCAGCAATTCGTAACGGGATATTCGGTCAAGCCTACTAGCTTGCCCCGGCCGCCGCCCCTTGCGCTTTCGGTAGCAGCTTGCGCGTCTGGGCAATCAGCTCGGCGACTTCGAACGGTTTTACCAGGTAGGGAATACTCTGCTCTTGCAGGAAGGTACGCCCGTCGCCGGCGTCGATGCCGGTGGCAAAGGTGAACAGGATGCGCTGCTCCATCTCCGGGCAGTTTTCTTTCAACCAGGCGAAGGATTCCCGAGCGTTCCATTCGCCAGGCATCTTCCCATTCATGATGATGGCGTCGAAGTGTTCGGACAGCAGGCGGGTCTTCACGTCCTGGCTGTTGCGGGCAGTGATGACGGCCGCTCCCGCGCCGGCCAGCACGTCGCGCTCGAATTCGAGCACAGCCTCTTCGGGTTCAACCAGCAGCACACGCCCGCTGATTGCGCCTTCGTGCTGACGCGCGGGTTTTGCGGGCTCCGGCTCGCTATGCGCGGCTGCCGCCGCCGGGATGCGAACTTCGATCACCGCGCCGCCCTCGGGGGCATTGCGCGCGGTAATGTCGCCGCCGTGTTCCTTCACGATGCCGTAGCAGATGCTGAGCCCAAGTCCGGTACCTTTGCCGACGCTCTTTGTCGTATAGAACGGGTCGAAGATGCGCTTGGGATCTTTCAGACCAGGGCCGTCATCGGCAAACTGCGTGCAGACGTGGCCATTGGCGCTGTATACGCGAATCTTTAATTTTCCACTCCGCCCGGTCTCGAGGACCGCATCGACCGCATTGTTGATGATGTTGAGAAATACCTGCTCGATCTGGTGTGGATCAGCCACAACCATCGCAGCTTCTGACGGCGCCTCGCGTTCCACCGTGATGTTGTTGATCTTCAGGTCGTAGTCACGAAGCGCCAGGGTTTCATCGAGCACCTTGCGGATGTCTACTTCCTCGCGCTGCGGCTTGCGCTGGCGGGCAAACGAGAGCAAATTCTGCACCACGCGATGGGTGCGCTGTGCCTGCTTGAACAGTTTGCTCACGAAGTCGGCGGCGCGGCTGTTCAGGCCTTCGCTTTCGAGCAATTCCGCGTATCCCAGGATGGCGGTGAGCGGATTGTTCAATTCGTGCGCGACGCCGGCGATGAGCTGCCCCACGGCCGACATCTTCTCGCTCTGCAGCAACTGCTCCTGGGTCTTGCGCAGATCTTCGTAAGCACGGCACGTCTCTTCATACAGACGGACTTTTTCTATCGTGGTAGCCAGTTGCCGGCTGATCGCTACGAGAAGATTTTCATCGTTGCTGGAATATTCGTAGCCGGTGTGGCTGCACAATCCCATAATCCCAACCGGACTGTCTTTCCCCCAGAAAAAGACCCAAAGCCATGAGTGGTCGCCGTCAGAGCGCAGGAAATCGGCCACGCTGGGCGGCAGGTGCGGCATATATTCGGCAGTCAGTACCTCGGCGCGCGAGCGCATGACCAGGTCACCAAAGCCGTCGGTGAAGGCAATTTCCGGAACCTTGTTATCGCGCCCTCGCGGTCCCCATACGGCGCGGCGGCGGTAGGTCGTGTTGTCGGAGTCCGACAGGTAAACCGTTCCGCTCTCCACCCCGAACAGTGTCACCACCTGTCGCAGGGTCAGGTTCAGAATCTCGTCGAGGTCGAACGACTGGGCCGCTACGACGGCCATCGCGTTCAGTGCGTTCAGTTCGCGGTTGCGCCGCCGCATCTCGTCTTCCGCGCGGCGCTTCTCCGTCATGTCGAGAACAAATCCCTGATACCGCTCGATGGCCCCCGTAACGTTGCGGGTCGCGAAGCTGCTCTCGGCTGCCAGCAGTACCGTTCCATCCTTGCGGCGCAAAGTCACGTCAAAATTGCGAACGTAGTTGTGCGCTTCGATCTCTTTGCGGAAGGCCTCGCGCTGCCGAGGATCGACGCAGATCTCGCTATCGAGATTCAACACCATCAACTCTTCGCGCTTGCTGTAACCCAGCATGTGCACGAAGGCATCGTTGCAGTCGATCAACTTTCCGTCGGGATTGGCGACATATACGCCTTCCTGCACCTGCTCGAACAGCAATCGGTATTTTTCTTCGGCCGAGCGCCGGTCGGTGATGTCGCGGACCACGTGAATAATGCCTTGCTGCGGCCCGCCTTGCTCGGCATAGGAAGAAGTGGAAACCACGGAGAATCCGCCGAAACACGGATCCGCGCCCTCAGTGAACTCCTCATCGGCACCGCGAGCGCAGTACGGGCAGCCGGTCCACTCGCCATAAGCATGAGGCAGAGTCGCTTCACAAGTGGTACCCAATACGTCGCCCGCAGCCTGGCACAGATGTTCCAGCAGAACCTGGTTGGCTTTGATGATTCGGTAATCGGAGTCGTGCGCCAGAATGATGTCGTGGATCGAATCAAACGTATTCATCCACTGCCGCTGCGACCGCAACACCTGCTCCAGCAGGCGGAAGTTCTCCACCGACAGCGCCAGTTGAGTGCCGCAAGCCTCAAGAAAACCCAACTCTTCCGGCGTCCACTTACGGCTGATGGAATCTCCCATCAGCAACAACCCGACCGCGCCCTTCTTGCCTTTGACCGGAATGATCAGGACCTGCCGGATCTTTTCCGCTGCCAGGTGCTCGGGCGTCTCGGGAGCCGCCGTGTCGCGGCTGGCGACGACTGCCCCGGTTTGTTCCATCACCTTCGTCAGCTCTTCGTTTAGTGGAGCGATTCCCGCATCGCGCAGGAAATCAGCCGAGAGCCCGACGGCGTGGGTCGCAACCAGGTTGCCGCCCTCAAGCAGCCGGAACCATACCGCTCGCACACCCGTGAGCCTCCGCAGTTCCTCCACTGACGCCTGCACTACGTTGCCATATTGCTGGGCAGTGACTGTGCTCTCGGTGATGGCTTGGGCAGCGAGCAGGCGGCGCGAACGCAATCTGGCTTCGCCGAAAACAACCAGCAACATGCCCAGGCCCAGCGCGATTTCCGCAGCCAGGAAAACTGCGGCCGGCAAGCGATCCGTGAACGGATGCCAGGAGAGATGCAGGAAAAGCAGACTGAACGCCACCAGCCAGGCCGAGAGTTGCCAGCGCCCGCGCCGCGCCCGCAGTAGGGCAAAGGCCGTGGTCAGCAGAATAATGCGGTAACTGACTTCCACCGCAACCCGCAAGGGCAGAGACTCTGGCCAGAGAAGAACGCGCGCACCAGCAAAGCCAACCAGCACCGGCGTGATTACGGCCAGAGGAACGATGAAGTCCCGTATGCGGGCATAAAGCAGAACCGCGCCGGCCAGCAGTCCGATGGCCAGCACAAATATCGCCTGCACCAGAACCTGGTCGAAAGGGGCAGGAATTTTCGCAGCGAGAGTCTGCTCCGCGATCCTCGACGACAGCAGCGCCAGCCAGCCCACAATCCAAATTTTGAGATACGCGTCGCGGCATGCGCGGGTGCTGAGAAAGAATGCTCCAAGCAGAATCAGCAGGGCCGATTCTGCGGGCGTCGGCCTGGCAATTCCGAGCCCGGCCAGTAAGCTCCAGATTGACGTGAGGGACGCGTTCATCGCAGTGCGGACGCAGAGACTCCTGCCTGTTGAATATCATGGAGCCACGTTTTCTCCACAGAGTTTCCGGACCTCAGTGATTACTTTCGGAATCTCGCCGAAAGGGTACAATCGCCGATAGCCTTTCGTGTACCCCATGCCAGATCGCATCCTGGTCGTCGACGACGAAGAGCCGATCCGCGAGATAGTTGCGTCGATGCTCGGCACCGCCGGATATTCCTGCAAACAGGCCGGTTCGGGCATGGAAGCGCTCAGCATGTTGAACTCCGGCGAGGAGTTCGAGTTGATGCTCTCCGACCTGATGATGGCCGACCTGGACGGAATCGGCCTGCTCGAGCGGACGAAAGAAAAATTCCCTGACATGCCGGTCGTGATGGTAACCGCCGTGCACGATATCTCGGTCGCGCTGGCTGCCATCCGCAATGGCGCCTACGACTACCTGCTAAAACCCTTCGAGCGCGAGCAACTCCTGAACACCGTCAGCCGAGCCCTCGAAAACCGGCGGCTTAAAGTCGAGAACCGCACTTACCAGACAAACCTCGAATCGCTGATCAAGGCGCGCACCGAACAATTGCAGGATGCGCTGCGCAATCTCGAACGTTCCTACGACATCACGCTGCAGGCGCTCGGAGACGCGCTCGATCTTAAGGATCGCGAGACGGAGGGTCATTCCCGCCGCGTGACCGCCTTTACCATGGCGATCGCGCGAGCCATGGGACTTACCAACGAGCAGGTTGCTACCATCGCCCGTGGGGCTTTCTTGCACGATATCGGCAAGATGGCGATCCCCGACAAGATCCTCAACAAGCCCGGCAAGCTTGATCCGGATGAAACCGCCATCATGCGCGAGCACTGCTTCAAGGGATATCAGATCGTGAAGAAAATCCCATTCCTATCGGAAGCTTGCGACATCATTTACTCCCACCAGGAGCGCTTCGATGGCACAGGCTATCCGCGCGGCTTGAAGGGAAGAGAAATACCGCTGGGAGCCCGCATCTTCTCGATTGCCGATACGCTGGATGCGATCACGTCAGACCGTCCCTACCGCCGCGCGCGGTCCATGGGCGATGCACGCAAGGAAATTGATGACTGGTCGGGTCGCCAGTTTGATCCGGAAATCGTCGACGTCTTCCAGCATATGCCCGACGAGATCTTCGAAGAGTTACGCCGAGCGATTGGACAGAGTGATCCTCTCGCCTATTCGGCTGGAGCCCGGGACTAAGGTCCGCTCCGCCCTCCTGTGGGGTTGAAAGCAAAAAGGCCAACAAAGATGGGTCTCATTCGTCGGCCGAAAGTGTGGTTTGGGGGTACGGTTGCCTTGACCGTGCTGCTGGCGCTGGCGTGTTTTTCGATGCATGCCGGTGTCCCGCTGGCCGCGGTCAGCGACATCATTTGCGCCCTGCTCATGCTGTCTGCCCTGGTCGCATTCGCCGTCAATGGAATTCGCAGCCAGGGACGCATTCGCTGGTTCTGGATGCTTCAGGCCGCGGGCTGGAGCATGTGGCTGGCCGACCAGTGCGTCTGGATCACCTTCGATCTGATCCTGCAAAAGAAAGTTCCCGCCATGTATCCCGCCGATGCGCTGCTGTTCCTGGCGGGAGCACCGATGATCGCGGGCGTGATCCTTCGCCCTGACCGGCAGCCTTCCGATCGCAGCGCCCGCCTTGGCCTGCTGGATTTTCTTCTGCTTCTGCTCTGGTGGCTATACCTCTACTTCTCATTCGTCATCTGCTGGCAATACGTCACACCCAACGAAGATCATTACAACCGGAATTTCGACATCCTCGCGGCTGCAGGAACGCTATTGTTCGCCGCCCTGCTGGCGATGTTCTGGCGCAAGAGTTCCGGACGATGGAAGAGGCTTTACGCGGCTTTCTTCGCGGCCGTCGTGACCAACGGCATCAGCTTCTACGTGCTGAATGTCGCCATCGAGCGAAATGTCTACTACACGGGCAGCTGGTACGACATTCCTTACGCGGCGTCATTTGCGGTGTTCACGGCAGTCGCCCTGCTGGGGTCGGGCTTATCTCCGAACTCTGAAGGGGATGGCGAATCATACTTCTCGTTCGTCGCGAATCTCGCCATGATGGCGGTTCTCTCCCTGCCGATCGTCGCTCTCTGGACCTTGCTCGATAAAAATCTTCCCACGGAGGCGCTGCACTTCCGGCTGCTGGTCACGCTGTCGACCATGTTCCTGATGGCGCTGCTGCTCTTCATCCAGCACTACCGGCTGAACCGCGAGTTGCGCCATACCAACGTCGTGCTGCAGGAGGCCTCGCTCACCGATCCCTTAACCGGATTGCGCAACCGGCGCTATTTCTCTGCCATCATCGAAGCCGATGTCGGCCAGGCGCTGCGTTCTCACGCCGACGGTCATGATCATCACGCGCGCGACCTGGTCTTCTATTTGATTGATGCCGACAATTTCAAAGAAGTGAACGACCGCTTCGGCCACGACATTGGAGATCAAGTCCTGATCGAGATGTCGCGCCGCTTGAGTTCGTCTATCCGCCACTCCGACGTACTGGTACGGTGGGGCGGGGAAGAGTTTCTCATCGTTTCTCGCTATACCGATCGCAGCGAGGCGGAGTTGCTGGCGCAACGCGTGCTCACGGCTGTTGCCGACCTTCCGTTCCGCATCGGCCCCGGCGGCGAAACCTTCTATCGCACCTGTTCCATCGGATGGGCTACGTTCCCCTGGTTTCTCGATGATCCCCGCTCGGTCAGCTACGAAGAAGTTCTCACCCTGGCGGATCGCGGACTGAATCGCGCCAAGCACCAGGGACGGAATTGCGCCATCGGCATGCTGCCGGCGTCCGGCGAAGGTCCCTGCACGATCATCGAAGGCCTGCACTCGACTGGCTTGCAGGTCGACGTACTGGCGCTGGCCGGACCCGTATCTCACACATAATCAACGTTGATTCTTTCGCGCCCATCATTTTGCCGGCATCGAGGCAGCGCTTTCCCGTACCCTCCCATCCAAACACTCTAGAATTCGTTCCGGGGGATATCCATGTCCATGCATAGCCTTCGCTCCCAGATCGTCGTTGTTTCGATCGTCCTTCTTGGTTCCTTTACATCCGCGGCGCACGCGCAAGACGCGCCATCCACGAATCAGGATGCTGCTTCCGTTTCCGCCAATGTTGTGCCGCAGGGAACTGTGTTTCTGATCCAACTCACAGATCGGCTCGACACGCACACCGTGAAGGCTGGAGATCGATTCCAAGCGAGGCTGGCCGAGCCCGTCGCGTCGGGCAGCGGCCTCACTGTTGAGGCAGGCAGGAAAGTCAAAGGACACGTCAGCGCGGTTGAGCCCGGCCTGCACACGCGGCTGCTGCTCAGCTTCGACGAAGTCGATACCGGCCACGGATGGATGCCTCTATTCGCCACTGTCACCGGAGTTCCCGGCGAGCACGGACTCAATCAGGTGGGCGAAGAGGGAGAGATTGGTCGCAAGGGGATGACGAAGGAACAGATCGCGGAAGCCGTGGTGGTGGGCGCGGGAGAAAGCGCCGCCGGGGCTGTGCACAACGGCGCAAATAAAAAGGCTGCGGCAACCAGTGCGGGCGAAGGGGCGGCTAACAGCGCGTTCACAGCGTTTGAATCCGGGCACGATCTGATCCTCGAAAAAGGCACCGCGCTCGAAATCCGCCTCGACCGGAATCTCACGATTCCTGGTCGCTGACTCAAAATCCCACTTCTGGCAAAACCGGCCAGAAGTGGGGCACCCGGCTGGCTGCAATTCGAACGATCGGCGGCGTTCTTCCAGAGGAGGCCTTGGGGAAATCAACTCCAGGGTTGATAATCCCTGCGGAGACCGCCATGAAATCTCGCAAGCTCATTTTGGTTATCGTTCTCTTTGCGACCGCTGCCCTCGCCCAGGATCACCCTGCCGTCACTGCCCAGCCCAATTCCGTGTACGTCGGAGCCGATGGCAAATACGAAGCCGCGCCTGACACGGCCCAGATCAGTTTTATCGTTTCAGTGCAGGACGACACTGCCCAGGCCGCTTTCCAGCGTGCGTCCAAGAATGTCGATCAGGTCCGGCAGGTGTTGCGTGCGAATGACATCGATCCCAAGACGGCCACCTTCGGATTTATGTCAGTGCAGCCCATGTACGACTACAAGAATCCGAAACAGAAAGTGATTGGATACCGCGTCACCAGCGACGTGAGATTAAAGTTGAAGGATTTCTCGAAGGTTGCCCCGGTCACGCAGCAACTGGCTGACGCCAACGTCAGCGAGACCCAGACGCTCAACTACTCCCTCGAAAACATGGATGAGGCGAAGGACCGAGCCGTGCAGGACGCTTACCGCCGGGCGCGCAATTCCGCCGACACCGTCGCACGCGCCGCCGGACGCACGCTGGGAGATCTTTCCTACGCTTCGGTCGATACGTTTGAAATGCCGCGGATCGTGGCGCCGCGCATGGCTCGCGCCATGGCGGCCGGAGTCAACGCGGCCACGCCTGCACCCAACGAGGAGTTCACGCCTCAATCGGTGGCGGTTACCGCGCATGTGAACGCGCTGTTTAATCTGAAATAGGTTCGCGCGCTTAGGCGCTGGTTAAGACGTAACTGGAACCGCTGTTGCTGGAGGCGGCGTGGTGGCTCTTAGCGGCTCAACTGACAGGATCAGGCCATCCACGCTCCGCACCGTGACCATTTGTCCGACTGGCAGATTCGAAGTAGCGATCGCATCCCAGAGTTCGCCGTGAACGAAGACTTTCCCTTGTGGCGAGAGCGCGGTCTGCGCTACGCCTGTTTCTCCAACCAGCCCCTGCGCGCCGGTTACAACTTTGTTACGCCGTGCCCTCAGCGCAATCGACATCAGAAACGCGGTAATTACTCCTAGTGGGATGCTGACCGCTAGCGCGGTCCACAGATGAACGCGCATCTCGGGAATCGGTGAATCGACCAGCAGCAAACCTCCCAGCGTGAGCAGTGCGATGCCGCCGATCGTCAGCACGCCGTGCGTGGCAAACTTGGCCTCTGCTGCGAAAAGGGCAAACGCTCCCAGAATCAGTACCAGCGCGGCAAAGCGCGTGGGAAGCAGATTCAGCGCAAACGCCGCCACCAGGATGAACACCACTCCCACTGTTCCCGGCACCACCGCGCCCGGATGATTGAACTCGATGTAGAGTGCGAGTGCGCCGATGGCTAAGAGAAGAAAAGCCAGATCCGGCTCCATCAGGCGATCGAGAATGCGTTCTTTCAAGGTCATCTCAAACGTGACAATCGGTTGTCCTTCTAGATTCGGAGTCTCGGACTTACCGTCGAACCGCTTGATCGACTTGCCAT